>Ga0066256_1000111_pt1 | contig 364972 bp, 372 predicted proteins | sample ThiBio_1000_biof_FD_87107 | JGI IMG/M metagenome (GOLD analysis project Ga0066256, IMG submission 87107) | Wastewater bioreactor microbial communities from Cape Town, South Africa - Thiocy_expt_1000_biof (version 2) | ecosystem: Engineered > Bioreactor > Thiocyanate-remediating >... | reverse complement strand
GCATACGTTCTTCCATCATCGAACACTCCTTCCAGGGCACGATTTCCTCCCATGAACCCAAAGGTCCATGAGAAAGGTGTAACCCATGTGTCCGGAACAATCTGTTACCTATCTGTCGGAACGCTCATGAACCTAAAGTGGTCTGATTGGAAGCTTGGCTCAACACCATTCGTGAGGGCAGTTTCTTCTTCTGGCTCACGAGCGCTTTACCCTCACCCTTGTTCTGTAGTTCTCCCTAAACTTCATGGGAGCGACATTCCCCATATCGACTTCGACGGCTATGAGGGAGGTGGGGAAGACCACTGGGCCATCCGGACGCACTTCAAAGATGGCGGTGGGCTGCTGCTCAAAGCGCCGGGCAGTCGCCCCTTCTTTTCAGAGGTGAACCCGGAGGTCCATGAGAAAGGTGTCACCCATGTGTCCGGAACAAATGGTCACCTATCTGTCGGAACGCTCACTTATCTAGAACCCGAGCTCGCTTATTAATTTGGATCCTGGATCGCGAGTAACTTCTCGCGGCAAAGACTTAGAATCTCGCTAGCTGACTTGGTCGATTCAAAATTCGCTTCTTGTACGGGCGCAGATTTCAAAAGGCGTGTTTGAAACGGTGCGAGGTGAAAGTCAATGCTCTTCGCCAATTGACGTACTTCGCTTGACACAGCCGCCGCCTCGCCATTCTGGCCAAGATGATGAAGGCCATAGACGAGAGGAACGGTAGATTCAACGAGGAGAAGGGAACGGCGATTGAGGAAAGCGGTGTCGATTCCGCTGACGAGCCAGTCCCGTGCACCACGACGACCTAACGTCGCAAGCATCGCCCCATAGAACAGTTTTCCGGTGGCATCAAATGCCAGGGTGGCATTCATTTCCGCAAAGAGTCGCCAATCTTCTCCGAATCGCTCGGCTGCTTGTAAGTCTCTCGCCCCGAGACAAGCCGGAATCGTCCAGCCCTTGGCCATTGACGTGCTGTATCTTCCGTTGGGCTCAGTGCGGGTGGCAAGAAGATCAATGGCTTCTGTTAACTCGCTAAGACCCACTTGGTAGACCTCAAAGCAAATATTGAGAATGGCTCGATTGGCGACAGAAACTGCCCACAGATAACGGTCCTGAATCGATTCAGAGATCGCGACCGCCTGATCGTAAAGCTCAAGTGCGGTTGGGTAGTCCAGCATCGCCTTCCGCTCTGCTGCCAGGAAGTTCAGTGCGGAGATTCGGTCGATCGGCTGGGGAGCTTGATTCAATTCCTGGGCAAGTTGAGAGACGTTCACCCAACGGCCGTCCTGGGCATAGACCTGAAGCAGTCTCTTGGCTACTCCACAACGCTCAGGAGCCCATCCTTGGGTTGCTTGGAGGACTCGCTCAAGGATTGGCTGCATTTCTGAACCATAGAACACGAGAGACCAATTAAGCTTCGAGGTAGCGAGGAGCGGCAGGAGGCGGTCTGGTTCTTCTTCTACTAGCACACTCATAATCTCCCAAATCATCTCCTGTTGAATAGATGTCAGGGGACGGGAACCAGTCTTTCGATAGCGTCCAGATATAACATCTTCCGCAAAGCGACGAAGACTTGGGTTGACGGGGAGTCCTAGACTGGACTCCAACTGTTTAGCATAGAGAACAAACTCGCGCTGCGCTTCGGTCGTTCGGTCGAGTTCTCCAAGATATCTTAGTTGAAGGCGAATGCCCTCTTCCGAGCTCGGGTCAATCTGACTCACACGTTTGGCATAGTCAAGCGCGGACTTCCATTCGCCCCTTGAGCCAAGCTCTTCGCTTAAGAGGCGCAAACAATTAAGCCTCCGTTGGTTGTGATAAAGACGAATCGGCTCAAGCCACTCGCCATCCCAGTTGCCTAGAAGGGGGCTTTGAACGAGATTGTTAAGGGCGTAGAGAAGGGCCAGCCGGTCACTATCGCTTCCCGCTTGCTGAATGCGTGCCTCAAGTCGAGCTACTTCTTGCCAGTCAGATTCGATTCCGTCATTGAGCAGAAGCCATTCTTCTTGAGTGATGATCGTCTCAGGACCGCCGAGTGCTGCCCGAGCGTAGGTAAGCGCCGGCCGTAGGTTATGAAGTTGTGTTGCACGGTCCGTGTCTGGCCAGAGGTCGGAGGCAAGTTCGGCCCGAACAACGCGTCTTGAGTTTGTCAGGCAGAGCTTGGCTACGATTTCCGCGGATTTCCGAGTACGAAACTCGGCAGCTTGGCCATCCGCCCGAGCCACATGCCAGTCTCCTAAGACCGAAACTCGTGCGACGCTCGACATGTAAGTTGGATCATACCGAGACGCCTTTAGCCGATGAGTGAAAGGTTAAAGAAAGGGCCGCCAGTTATGAAGACATTGGCATAACCTGTCGTTCCAGAACAGAAACGGAACCTACTGACTGCGTATTCAGGCGCTTAGATTTGCCACTCGTCAAGACGATCATCGATGAGTTCACGAAGGTTCGTGCCAAAGGCATCTTCTTCAACCATGGTCTTGGCTTCCTGCAATCTAGCTCGGGCGGCTGCGATCTCCCCCAGCTCATAAAGTTCGCAGCCCTCGGTAAAGAGGACCAAGGACTGCGGGGCTTTGTTATCGATCATGGGAACTAGCTTATAGATTCAAACCAAGCGAGGCAAGTCGAGATTTGATCCCGGGATCGGTCGTTTCTTTCAGTGAAGCCGCGATTTGCGGCGCTCGAGACAACGCGGCTTGCCGTTCGGAGGGCGCCATCGATTCGAGCCACTTAAGAGTTGATTCGGCTTTCTCATTCACATCTTTCTCACGTTGCGACGCAGAAACTCTTACCACCGGTGCGGAACCAACATCTTCCGCTCCGCACCCGACAACAAATGCCGCTCCGATCAGAACGGCAAGCGACATGATCATTTTTTTCATTACTTCTTGACCGGCAGATAGTAGTAGCAATCCTTCTCCGTAAACATGAAGAACTCAGCTGCAGGATTAGAAATAGCGCCCTTGGCAATGAGTCCAAGGTTATTTTTTGCTCCCAAACTGTTGGGGGAGGAAGTTGAGGTCGTGGGTGTTACGGGCATCGACTTTGCATGACCGTCATACCAGGCGACGTTGGCTCGCTTGGAATGGCGACCGTGAGCCGCCTCCGCGTAGAAGTCGCACATGAACTCGGTTGTGTCCGCGAGAACATAGGATCCACTTTTGTATGCTTCGGCTGCCGCATCCGCATAGTAGATCGTTTCTGCCGGGCTATCCATTGCGGTCATCGAGTAGGTGGAACCCAGATATTGGTCGTTGCCAAATACGATACTGCCAACGTTCATCGCCAAGCCGAACTTGACCCCACTATACGGATCGGCGGCAATGCCCTGATTCATCGGGCAATCCATGATTTGTTGGTTCTTCATGTAGGGGTACAAAACACCCTTGGAGCCATCCACTGTGGTGACCGGGTAAGTGGTCGACCCGAACCACCAGTAGGTATAGGTTGAATCCCACGATCCATATTTCGGAACCTTCATATCGTCATAGTCCCCGGAATAGAGCATCGAGGCCGTCACAACATTCTTTAGATTTGAAAGACAAGTCGTGCCTTTAGCCGCGGCTTTGGCTTGTGCAAAAACAGGGAACAGAATCGCGGCAAGGATTGCAATGATTGCAATCACGACAAGCAACTCAATGAGGGTGAAACCCTTCGTGCGATAAGAACTCTTCATTTTGAAATCCTTGATCGGCTGGACATTCGACTGCCAGGGCGACTTTCGGATTTGCAATGTAAGGCAAATCTTTCGGCGTTCAAAACGACCTAACACACATATTGAGCAACATTAGACGATCTTCAGAAAAACTGTCTAATCTTGAAGAAAAGAACGGGAGAGAATCCTATAATGTCAGGGTGGAGGTCCCTTCCGATCCCAGAAAGGATTTCGTGACACAGGGCCGACGGATCCGAGACCGTCGCCTCAAGTTCGGTCTGAGCCTCGACCGGCTTGCTGAGCTTGCGGGTGTGGCCCGGTATACCCTTATCCGAGTGGAACAAGGGAAACCTTCTACCCGCAAAACCCTCAACAAAATCCGACACGCGCTTCATTTGTTTCCTAGCCAGTTAGTGAGACCCTACGAGGACGGACCCTATGCCGTCCACCGGTTTGAAGACTCGCGATGGGGGGTGGCAGTTCCGAAGTCGACTTATGAGAAGCAAGTAGAGGACGGGCCAAACCGAAGCTATGTCGATGATGAAGCTGAGCGAATGCGTCTAGGACAACTTGGGTTTCAGCCTTTCTATACTGCCGTTTTGGACAGTGAACTCTCGGGGGGAGTCAGTTCCCAGGCGATCATGGAGTTTCATCGGCCCAGTTGGGTTGATCGACACTTCGGTGAAGAGTTTGTTTATTGTCTCCGAGGAAGTTTGACGATTACGGTTGATGGCTCAGCTTGTGTTCTTCGCCAAGGAGATGGCATGACATTTGATGCCACGCTCCCGCACTCTTATGCTCCTACGCACCCGCTCGAGCCAGGTGAATCCGCTCCCCAGATACTCATTGTGGTTTCGATGCGTCCCGGCGAAAGGGCCCCGATTCCCCTAGACTAGCACCTTGTGATAGACATACGTCTAGTGTATAGTTGTTTACATGGATATCGCCACAGCTTTGCTAGATTCATGGGACCGTCAGTGTAGGATCGTTAATGCGGTTGCAAGCCGCATCGACGAATCGAATCGTCACGTGAAGCCATCCGAAGATGGTTGGTCCCTTGACCATCAGTTGGCTCATATTCACGAGGTTCGCCAGTACTGGCTTTCTCAGGTGTCGCCAGAAAAAGCGGCAGCACTGGATAGTTCCTTTCAAAAGCCCTGGGTCGAGCCCATTACCGATCTTGAGAAGATCAAGTCGCTACTGCAGGATAGTGGTCTTGCCATACGGGAAGCAATGGAAGTCGCTTTTCAAGGCGATGGCTCTGCGATAGGTGGTTACGACAATCCAGTGCTCTTTCTCCAGCACATGGTTTGGCATGATGGTTGGCACATTGGACTCATCTTTCTTGGACTTCGACTTGCCGGACAAGAACCGAATGAGGAATGGGAAGAAGCGAACGTTTGGGGCGAGTGGAGAACCGAAGAATTTTAACCATTAGGTTCCTTCTTCGGAGAGTTTCCACGCCAGAATGGCCATCGAAATTGCACCAAGCTGAAGTTCGCGAGGATTAACTTTATCCAAAGTGTCGTTCTTGGAGTGATGGTAGTCAAAGTACCGTTGAGACTCTGGAATGAGACCAATTAACACGGTCCCAGATGGACCAAGGGGGCCAATGTCCGCACCGCCCCCGCCAACGTGAATCCTCTCGATTCCAACGGTTTGGAGATCAGGTAGCCAAGATTGAATCTTCGCTACCTGATTCGGAGTTCCGGTTACTCCAAACGATCTGGGCGCGAATCCACCCGAATCTGATTCGATGGCGGCAATGTGCGTTTCCAATTTCTTAGCGTCGGCATAGGATCGACCTCCTCGAAGTCCGTTCTCTTCATTCATAAAGAGAACTACCCTTATGGTGCGTTTAGGTCTTAATCCAAGGCGCTTGATTAAAGAAAGCGCTTCCATCGCTTGAACACATCCTGCGCCATCGTCGTGAGCTCCTTCACCCAAATCCCAACTGTCTAAATGCCCTCCCATCACAATAATTTCGTCAGGTTTCTCTGATCCTCGGATCTCGCCGACCACACTTGCTGAGTCGACGTCCGCTAACGTCTGGCTGTTGCACTCTAGGGATAGCCTTAAATGAGGATCTTGACTGAGGGATTGGTCGAGCCGATTGGCCGCCAACGTGCTGAGGGCAAATCCTGGGATCTTCGGTACGCCATCGGCATAGCTCATTGATCCGGTGTGAGGTACATCGTCCAGCGCCGAGGACATGGATCGTACTACAGTGGCGATCGCGCCGCTCTTTGCCGCCACGACGGCGCCCTGGGACCGCTGATCTACCGCCCCACCGTACGCGGCAAATGTATTCAACAGCGTCGGATCGAATGATCGATTATAGAAAACGATCTTTCCACGAACCTTCTCACCGAGAGTCGCCACTTCGTCGAGACTTGTGACTTCGATGACTTCTCCTGTGAGTCCTCCCCTGGGCGTGGAGACACTTCCTCCTAAGACGCAGACGGCCAAAGGTGTTCTCCGGGAACCCTGGATAATGGCGGCTCTTTCTGTTTTTCCACGTACCCAATGCGGCACCTTGCAGGGCACAAGGTGAACGTTTTCGAAACCGAGGGAGGTCATTTTCTTTTGGCCCCACTGCACAGCCTTTGCCGCTTGTGGAGAGCCGCTGAGTCTTCCGCCAATGCCCTTCGTGAGGTCTCTTAACATTTCGAACGAATGCGCATGGCTCATTCCTTCTATGCGAAAGGCGTCGACAGTCGTCGACTGAAGGGCAAAGCTGATTGCCGCAAGCATTGGTAAGGTCATAGACAATCTCAGTATGTCCGGTGAAGTCGGGCGGAGTAATCAAAAGGCAAATTCGTAGCGAAAGGGGTCAGTGGCAGTTGAGATTTCCAAAAGCAATTCCGATGATTTAGCATGGGGGAAAGCGACCAAATTTGGCCGCATAGGGGGTCCACACGAGTGGAGAGTGAGACGAGATAAAAGTGACCCATATGCAAACGGTGGTTAGGGTTGAATTCAATTCAAGCAATAGAGAGAGATGTGCTGGAGGGATTCGGCGGGCATGCTCGTGTGCTGCTCGTCGACGGGGATCCCATATCGGCACTCGTTGTCAAGCGGTACTTCGACTCACAAGGCATTAAGGTCGATCACGCGCTAACGGGATCGCAGGCCCTTGAGTGGCACCGAAGAAACCGTTACAAACTAGTGATCGCCGACTGGCTCTTGGAAGAGTTAGACGGCATCGATCTATGTCGGCAGCTTCGGGAAGGAAACGCTGATTACGTCTATTTCATTCTTTGTAGCACGAAGAGTGATAAGACGGATGTGCGCGAGGCGTACGAAGCTGGAATCGACGACTTCCTAGCAAAACCGTTGGAGCAGGGGCACTTGGTCCAACGACTTAAAGTGGCCAGAAGGATCTTGTCGACGGAAACCAATCTCCAGGAACAAAGACTACAGCTTCAGCATTCAGGGGAAACTCTTAGAGCGATGAATCAGAGCTTGATGCACGCTTCCCGCCGATTCGAGGAACTCTTCAGTGGTCTTCCCATTGCGTGCTTCACCCTTGACTGTAGCGGTCTGATTCATGAATGGAATCGGCAAGCAGAACGAGACTTTGGCATCGCCACTCACTTGGCATTTCAAAGACCGGTGTGGGAAGTGCTGTGCCAAGCTACAAACGGCTTTTGGAGTGAAGAAATGGTGGAAGAAGTTGCCGCCGGAGCCGTCCTTGAGAATTTAGACTGGACGCTTCGAATGGAAGATGACGAGGAGAGAAATTTCGTCTGTAACCTGATCAGTCTGAGAGATCCGAAAGGCAACTTGGTCGGTGCAGTATGTGCGAACCTGGATATCACGGAGAGAAAGCGCGCAGAGAAGAGGATCGATGAGCAGATGGGCACCATTAACGAGTATGCCCAAAAGTTGCGAAATCAGCGAAAGGAACTAATCCAAGCCAATCGGAGCTTGGCTCAACAAGCGATCACCGACAGCATGACGGGATTAATCAATCATCGGGGATTCCAAGAAGAACTGGGGCGGGCCTTTGAAAGACGAGAGAGACTGGGCACGTCGCTGAGTCTAATCCTGATGGATATCGACTACTTTAAGCTCTTTAACGACTCTTACGGTCACCAAGCCGGCGATGATCTGTTAGCGACTTTTGGAGCGCTTCTCAAGCGCGAAACGAGGAAACACGAACCAGCCGCGCGTTACGGAGGAGAAGAATTTGCCGTTATTTTGGAGGGTGCAGAAATGGAAAGCGCCATCCAAGCGGCTGACCGACTCAAAAAAGCGATCCATCAGTTTCAATGGGAACAGAGACCGGTGACTGCAAGCTTTGGGATTGCGACAGTTCACGAGGGGATCGATCGTGAGGAACTCATTAGAAGGGCTGACATTGCCCTATATGAATCAAAAAGGCAGGGAAGAGACCGGGTTACTCACTTCTCCAATATCCACTCCAACTGCGATGCGGCTTAGCTCATATCAAGATGGAGGGAGGTAATCTCTTAATTCATCAACATGACAATTAGGTATGAGGATCGGCCCCCGCTCATCGGCGCGCCGGGTGATCATAGGGAATGGGATAAGTGGCGAGAGGACCTCAAGCTGTGGCGGACAGAAGCTCTCCAAGCTCTGCAGCTAAGGCGCGAGAGTTACGAAAAGCCGGAATTTGAGTGGATGCAAAGGTGCTTTGCATTCGGCAAGGTCATGCTATTTGATCGTCAGTTCCTAGATCCTGTCAGCGGCGAGTTCAAGGCAGACGCGTGGTTGGATCAAGTTGACCGAGAGTTTGGTGGGTTTGATGCCTTGGCCCTTTGGCAAGCATATCCTCGAATCGGAATCGATTCACGAAATCAATTCGATCACTATCGATTGGTTCCGGGGGGCTTGGGGGCGCTCAAAAGGTTGGTGGAGAAGATCCATAAACGGGGAACAAAGGTTGTCCTGGCTTACAATCCCTGGGATGTGGGAACTCGGAGAGAGCCCAAGTCGGACGCCGAAACGCTAGTGGACCTCGTATCGGAAGTTGGCTTTGACGGGGTCTTCCTGGACACCCTTACGGAAGGCGGTCGGGACTTGCGCTCGGCAATGGATCGAGCCCGCCCCGGAGTTGTTTTGGAGAGCGAACTCGCGCTCCCCGTGCAAGCAATTCCGGACCATCATGCTTCTTGGGCTCAATGGTTCGACGACAGCGATGTTCCCGGAATTCTTCGAAACAAGTGGATTGAGCAACGCCACATGCAGCACCTCATCCGCCGTTGGGATACCGATCACTCTGGAGAACTTCAGACGGCATGGATGAATGGAGCCGGCGTTTTTGTGTGGCAAAACGTATTCGGGTCTTGGAACGGTTGGACCGACAGAGATAAGGCGATCCTACGTTCCATGCTGCCAATTCAGCGTCGCTATTGGCAACAGTTCACCGCCGGCGTCTGGACTCCGCTGGTGGAGACGACGGTAGAGGGCTTATTCGCATCTCGCTGGGAGCACAAGGGCACGGTGCTATGGACATTAGTCAATCGCTTGTCCAAACCAGTCGATGGTTTTATCCATGGAATCTCTAGCGACGGCACGATTCGCTTGTTTGACTTGGTAAGGGGAGAGGAAGTCGACCATGCGCAGGTGATTGTTCCCGGAAGATGGATTGGCGCCATTCTCGCCATTCCTTCTCGCATGGTTGACAACGACTTCAAGGCCTTTCTCACCGCGCAGAAAGGCCGGTTTGATGCCAATGCGGGTTTGACGAGGATTGAGCCAATGCCTGTCCGAAAAAAAGTCACGATTGCCAAGCGACCCAGCGCTCCTGCCGGAATGAAACGGGTGGATAAGGGTGTCTACAACCTTGTTTCAAGGTTCCGAGTACGGGAATGCGATGAATATGAGAACTGTGCTTACCAGAATCAGGCTTATCCTATGATTCATCAGCACAAACTCGTCGAGCGGCCCGTAGATGTTGGAGAGTTTGCTCTCATGGAGAGGGAAGTGTCCAACAAGGAGTTCGCCGCTTTTTTGAAGGCGACAAACTACCGACCGCGCCAGGCCGAAGGATTCTTAGCCCGCTGGAAAAATGGTTCTCCCACGCCAAGCATCGAGCAATTACCTGTCACGAACGTGGATATGAACGATGCCCGTGCTTACGCAACCTGGGCCGGTATGCGACTTCCCACCGAAGACGAATGGCAACTTGCCGTCATTCAGCATAAATTGCACACGGGGGATGTCTGGAATTGGACAGAGAGTGAGCACACCGATGGACGTACCACGTTTAGCATCCTGAAAGGAGGTTGTGCGAATTCAATTTCTGGCTCGCAGTGGTATTTTGACTCCGGTGTCCAGAGCCCAGAGTGGTCGGCAAAATATATCCACTTTTGGCCAGCCTTGGACCGAAGCGATGCGATTGGATTCCGTTGCGCCGTGGATCTTTAGGGCGCGGGATTTTCCCGCGCCCCTGAAAGTTATTCGATGCCGATCGTTACGGGTTCATCAAGACGAACTCCAAACTCGGTCCCACGCTTGAGGTGAACGTCGGCGGGCTTCTTTTGAGCCCGATCGACTTCGCCGAGTAGGTAGCCGAGCACTCCACCTAAAAGCGCTCCTTCAAGGGGCTTCTTTGTCAATAGACCTACCAAGAGTCCGGCTCCAGCGCCGTATCCGGCAAAGACGACTCGCTGGTCTTTCTTGGTTGACTTAGCGGTGTAAATGCCTTCGTCGTTTTTCTCGACACTCTTGTCGTCAAGTCCAATCAGCGAACCCTTAATATTGGCGGTCCGCCCGTCCGGAAGGATCATTTTGTTGAACTTAAGCTCAATCATTCCAGGTTGGTCGCCAGACTTTGCCTTTACATCGACCACCTTTCCTTGGATTTTGGTGCCTTCGGGAATTCCCGCATATGTATCGTTCTGACCCTGTAGGGTAGCAGTGAAGCGATCCCCTTTTTGGGACTGATTCGAGCTTAGCTCTTGATCGAGTGCAACCGGCAGAACCGTGGTCTTATCGACCATGACGACTGCCTTCGTGCCTGTGTTCGGAGAGTGGTTGTTGTAAGTGGTGCTGCCCGTAGTGATCGCCACCATATGATCGGCGGACATCCACTGCACGTCTGCTCCAAGCGATTCACTCAAGAAGCGCAGCGGGACCATGGTGCGACCTTGGATAACCATGGGAGGCTCATCCATGAACATCGTCTTCCCGTCAACCAAAGCATAGCGGTCTCCGATGGTGAGTCGCACATCTTTCTGATTGCGTTGAGCGTTGATCGTCTTGGTCGCTTGGTCCCAATCGACAAAAGCTCCCATCGATTCAAAAACCCCTCTCAGGGGCACAAAGACGCGGCCGTTTCTTGTAATAGGTTCAACGCCCGAAAAGTTGATCGGGTCGCCGTCTACGGTCACCCGAATCTCCTGGGCAAACACGGAACCGCTGGCTACGGCCAAGAGTATCGCAAGTCCCGTTCGTTTAGTGGCTTTCATTCTGTACCTCCTTCGTTCGCTGAGTTAAAGTCACTCAGAATCGCCCGTTGGGCGGTCACAAATGATTAGACTCGTGAGTCTTGAATTTGGGTCCAAGACACATCTCACAGGCCGTTGCGGAATTGATTTCCGTATGTTTTCAGTACCCTGTGGAGCCTAGCTGAGCCTAGGACCGACGGTCGCGAAGACGGAATCGAGAAGTCCAGCCAAGGCTCCGTAGAGTTTGTTCCCCTGGGCCTTCTCAATGATGACTTCATCAAAAGAAGGTGGAAGAGCTCGCTCCTTGGCCTTTTCTGTGAGCCGTTTGGCGGCTTGCTCATCGAAGTCGAGCAAGCGCCCATGAATGAAGATGGCTTCTGGATTGAACAGGTTGGTGATGGCGGCAATGCCGATCGCCAGATAATCCAATGTTCGATCTAGGTCCTTTCGAATATCGATCTGGCCCTTTTGGCTTTGGGAAAGCGCCTCCTCAATCGTGATATCACCTTGGATTCTGGCCCGCACCTCGTTCAGGAAGGCTGAGTCCGTCGCGACGGTTTCGAGGCATCCACGGTTGCCGCAGCCGCAAAGTTTGCCGTTGGGTTCCACGGTAACGTGTCCAATTTCACCCGCAAAGCCTCTCCGTCCTGACATGTATCGTCCGCCACTAACGACACCCATTCCCATTCCTGCGCTCACGTCTAAGACAGCAAAATCGGAAAGATTCTTGGCTTTCCCTAGATGTTGCTCTGCCAAGCAAAGGGCGTGTTCCTCTTGAGTACACGTTACTTGAACGTCCGTCAAGCTAGCCAAATCGGGTCCCAGCGTTTGGCCATCCAAAAAGTGAAGGTTGGGAGAAAGGGCGATCCGCCCTGAAGCTTCGTCTACCAACCCAGGGACTCCCAAACCTATTCCCAGGCATCTCCTCGTGGGATCCCGAGTGAAAGCCTGAGTATGTTCAGCAAGAGTGGCAAGCAATTCAGAATAGCTGCGCGGGGTGGGGAAGCTAACGGAATCTTCTTTGCGTGGAATGCCATCGAGTCCGGCCGGGGCGACAAAGCAACGCTCTATTTGAATAAGGACTCCGACGACCTGAGCAGAAGACGTTGCCAATCTAAAGATCCGCCCCGGTCGACCTTTGGGAGTTACGCGGGAGTCTGCCGCCTCGAGCCAACCTGTCTCCAAAAGGTCGGCGATGATGCTTGAACTTGTTGGCGGTGCTACGCCGGTGGCGCGAGTCAATTCGGCACGTGTACTGGGGCCCCTTAACCTTAGCTCTTCAAGAAATCGGCGCATGTTGATGCGCTTAAGAGTGGCGGGGCGTGGAGTTGCCAATGACGCTAAAGCGCCCTCCGAGTTTCGATCCCGTTCTTTCATATCTGTTGTCGGGAAACTCCTAGAAGCATCGTTGTTTCCTTTATCAGGAGATTCCTTCTAGCCCAGTATGTCGGATACAGACGGCAAACGAGAAGTCCCGACGACGGTTCCTGCCTGAATCGCCGTTGGATGCTGGAGAACTATCTGTAAATCATTCAATGTCAACTAATTTTAACTTTATTTATTTCAGATTGCTAAATTTATTATCGATTTATTTCATATCTTTAAATTTATGATCATATAATGTTTCAGCAGAATGAACAGCACTGCATTTGACGGAGGTTTTGCGATGACGCAGTCTCGTATTTGGGAGCCCAGTGCCGCTAGGCGACGCGGGGCCTTTACACTCATTGAGCTTTTGGTTGTGATCGCCATCATAGCGATTCTCGCCGCGATCCTTTTCCCGGTCTTTGCCCAGGCCAAACGTGCCGCCAAGCAAAGCGTGACTTTATCGAATATCAAGCAAGTTGCACTCGGCGCTCGAATGTACGCGGGCGACTATGATGACACCGGAGCGATGACGGTGCAGGCCATCATGGTGCCGGGTGGACCTTGGCTGCCACAAGATACATGGGTGGCGCACTTGCAGATGATTTATCCCTACACTAAGAATGCGGCGATCCATTGGCATGGAATGAGTCCAAAGCCATCAAAGAGCGCTTCCTTCCAAGAGCAATACACAGCGGTGAATCCGGCAGTAAGTGAAACCTGGGGAACTTGGACCCAGTTGACCACCATTGCCCCCAACGCGGTTGGAACGAATGGTTGGAATGGAGACATCTATCCGCGGCGAGAGTCGGATTATGTAGATCCTGCCGCCTTAGTCATGTACGCTCCTATCGATACAGGGGCGTCTGGAATGGGCGCTCTCGACTGGAACCCATATTACGAAACTTGTGTGGACGATCCCACTCAACTTTGGTTCTGGCTCTACCAGGCAAGCGTTAAGCATGCCAATAGTGTCGTGTCCGGATTTGCGGATGGTCATGCCAAGGTAAAGAAGACGGGCACTTTTCTTGTCGGTTCTAACTGCACTACAGCGAACTGGGACGCGTGGATTCGTACTCCAGACACGAATCGCTACTATGGCTTCTACCTAGACGGCATTGCGGAGACGCCTTAGTTCTATGCGGAGAAACTTGTCATTCCTCCTAGGCTTATTAGCCCTGTTCATGGTGGTCTGGAGCAGTGTTGGCTGCTCCAGTGAGCCGCCTGCCGACGCAACGAAGATAAAGGATGTTCCTTCTGGAGATCGGTCGAAGGACATGTCTGGTCGCCCCGATTTGAGCGGTGGAGGAAAGAAGAAAATGCCCGGCTAGGGCGATTGATCCTCAATCCCACCCTCAACAAGCGCCGACCCAGCTGCGAATTTGGGCGGCGCTTTTCTATGCTTCGGGTTTGCGATTCAGAAACAGAGTCATGTGTTCGACGTCGTAGTAGCGATTGCCTTCACGAAGGGCCTCGCGAAAGAGACCGTCGATCTCAAAGCCATGACCAAGATAGAGACGACGTGCTGGGACCATCTCTTTTACAACATCGAGCATGATTTGTTCGACTCCATGCGTTGATCGAGCCCGGTTGATTAGCATGGTAAGGAGTTGTTTTCCGACACCCCGACACCGAAATTCCGGTGAAACATACATTCCCCAGATGGATGCTAAATGGTTGGACTTCTGCCTTTTCTCTCGTCGGAATCCGGCCATACCGACGAGGCATCCCTGCTCGTCGAATGCCCCGAGGATAAAATCTTCTCCGTAGGCGATACACTTGGATCGGCGCAGTTCTGGGCTCAAAGAATCTTCTTCTTCAAGAGAACTTCCAAAGGCCTGAGGGCTTTCGAGTAGGCCTTGACGGCGTAGTTCTAAAATGGATTCGACGTCGCCTGAGTCGAGCTCTCGAACTTGCATGCGCACTATTATGCTTAAGCAAAGTCATAACGAAAGGCCTTGCGATACAGAGAATTGGAACGATTGCGACGGAAATGTCAGAACTGTCTTACTGCACATTTGATACCGCCTTGGGACATTGTGGCCTCATTTGGAACGAGGCCGAAGCTGTAGTTGGCTTTGACCTGCCGCCGGTTGCAGAAGACCGTCTTGCTCGCCGGACCAATGGCCGTCAGGCGAGCCAACCTAGCCCCGAAATCCAGAGAGTCATGGACTTGGTTCGTAAGCATCTAACAGGCGACCCTCAAGACTTTCGAACGATTCGAATCGAAATGGATGGAATTGCGGACTTGGCGCGTGCCGTGTATGTCGCCATTCGAGAGATACCAGTGGGAGAAACTCGCACTTATGGCCAGATTGCGTTGCAAATTGGTCATCCTCACGCTGCGCAAGCGGTGGGTCAAGCCCTTGGCAGCAATCCCATTCCTCTCATCGTGCCTTGCCACCGCATCGTAGCCGCGGGAGGTAAACCCGGAGGCTTTTCGGCGCCTGGAGGACTTCGGACCAAAGAAATCCTCTTGGAGTTGGAAGGCGGATTGGCGCAACCATCGCTTTTTAGCTAGTGTCGAAGTTCTTTTTCGAGAGATTCGAGTACCTCTACCACGAGCGCCCACTCGCTATCCTTTGACTCTCGAATGTCGACCAGGCTCCAAGCGCAAATTCGCCACGCATCAAGTTGAAGAGCAGAAGCGAAGCTCTCAATTCGATGGAGGAATACCTCTCGCAAGTTGGGAAGGAATGGAATGACGTCAAGAGGATTTCGAAGAAAAGCAGTTGGCTCGAATGCGGGATCTCCAACTAATCCTTTTGGATCGATGACGATCCAGCGATCACCGTGTCGCAAAATGTTCTCCGGGTGAAGATCTCCATGAAGGAACCGCCTCTCTTGCGTTGAGTTGATTAACTGCTCGGCCAACGGATCATCCAAATTGACGAAGTCCGATAGCTCCATCATGCCCTCTATTTGGTGGATGGGAAAGCCTTTGATCAGGTCACACGTTACAGCAAGACTTTCGGCATCAGTGAGTTCAGAGTCACCAAGCTTTGTTGCAGGATTCAGACGTTCCATCAAAATGATTCCAGTTGAAGGATCGCCATTGTAAACTGCGGGACCAAGCCCGCCCGCAAGCGCCTTGGAAGCCAAGAAGCCGGTGGACATTTCTTCGCCCTGAAAGGGAACCTTGAGCACACGTTCGAAGTCCGCATAGACTTGCGAACAATGTCCCCCGGCAAGCTCTTCGTGCGGATGGAAACCCCAACTTTTAATCAACTTGCTGACGTTAGGTTCCACCTGGCCATTATGAGGGGCACTTTTGGCGTCAGCGAAATGTTTGTGCAAAATGTGAGTGGCCGTTTTTAGGTCAGGGAGAAGTTCACCTTGAAGTTAAAGCCGATCTATCTCGTTGCTCTTTCAATCATTTCTTGCACTGCGGCAACTGGAGTTGCCTGTGCTCAAGGTTCCGCGAAAGCGATGCCCGATACTCGTGAGAAGTTCGAGCCGAAGCGCGATGCCTCGAAGGACATTCAGAACGCTATCAAGAAGGCAACGAAAGAGAATAAGCGGATCCTTTTGGACGTCGGAGGTGAGTGGTGCATCTGGTGCAAGAGACTGGACGAGTTTTTCGAGACGAACTCCGACGCAAGACAGTATCTGAAAGAGAAGTACGTGGTGGTGAAGGTCAACTTTAGCCAGGAAAATGAGAATAAGGAAGTCCTCTCCAAATACCCAAAAATTCCCGGCTACCCACATCTTTTTGTGTTGGACAAGGGCGGGAAGCTTTTGCATTCACAAGACACCGGGCTTCTCGAAACGGGTGACCATCACGACCACGACAAAGTAATGACTTTCCTGAAAAAATGGGCAGGATAGGAGGAGAAAATGACCTACGAGACACTATTGGCTATGGCAAAGGATGGAAGGAACAAAACCTATCAAACTGCCTCAGGCCAGGAGTTTCGAATCGATGTCTTTAACGATTGTCCATTCTTCATCCCTAGTTCTTCGGGCCTAGGAAGGAGCGACGGTCGACGGGCCGCCGAGCGGTTTGTGGAGCGGTTTAATGAGACCGGTAGTCCGCGCCCCGCAGACTATCGGGACGTTACTCGGAATGCTTCGTATTTTCTGGCGCTTATCGCAAGTACAGACGAGTGGCCGAGTGCCTGAGATAACTCTAGGAGCGGTAGGTCAAGATGATTTGCCGCTCCTATTCAAATTCCAATTGGATCCAGAGTCCAACCATATGGCTGCATTTACGGCAAGGGATCCAAAGGACAGAAGTGTCTTTGACCCTCAACGGATGAAAATCTTGGCGAACGAACAGACGTTGAGCCGCGCCGTTCGGGTGGATGGCGAAGTGACCGGAAGTATAGGCAGCTTCATTCAATTTGGCCGCCAAAAGGTGAGCTACCGAATCGATCGCCCCAACTGGGGAAACGGCTATGCCGTGGTCGGTTTGAGATTGTTTCGCCAAGAGTTTCAATCCCGACCCCTAGTTACCCGTTCAGCAACGGATAACCTGAGATCGTCCGAGGATTAGAGAAGCCTGGATTCAGGCGCAGCCGAGGAAAATGGCTTTGCTAATGTTCGTGGACGGGAAATCGAAGAGCTGATTTTCGCTTACACTAGCTGTAACGTTGCATCGAAACCCTAACCCTTCAGCGTATTAATAAGAACATCTCATTTATGGACCCCGCTTTTGGCATTCTCCTCGCCGCATTTCTCGTCTTCCTGAACGGCTTTTTTGTCGCAGCGGAGTTCGCTCTGGTAAAGGTTCGACGAACTCAGCTTCAAGAGAATCTTAAGGAAGGTACCAAGGGCGCCGCACTTGCACTCCACGCAACTCACCATCTTGATGCTTATCTTTCAGCAACGCAATTAGGAATTACTCTCGCGAGCATCGGATTGGGTTGGGTCGGGGAACCCACGGTCGCAAGATTGCTAGACCCCGTGTTTGGCGCCATCGGCCTTGCCGAGCAGTATCGTCACGGGGCCGCCTTTGCCGTGGCCTTTACCGTGATTTCGGTCTTTCATATCGTCCTGGGCGAGTTGGCTCCTAAATCATGGGCTATCCAAAAGCCGGAGCGGATGGTGTCCTTGGTGGTTTATCCCCTCCACTGGTTCTATCTCGTATTCAAACCCGCTATTTGGGTTCTAAACGGTCTTGCCGGCGCCCTGCTCCGTATATTTGGTCTTCACACGGCAAGCGATCACGAGACGGCCCACAGTGAAGAAGAAATTCTGATGCTGGTAAAAGCTTCTGGCCAATCCGGAGTCTTGAATCCCACTGAAGTGCTCTTAGCGGGCAAAGTTCTCAACTTCGCCGACAAAGCGGCATATGACATCATGATCCCACGGGTCGAAGTCGCGGTTCTCGATGTCAGTCAGACTCTGGAGCAGACCCTGGAAGCGATTCGAGCGCAACCCTATTCCCGTTATCCCGTCGTAGACGGTGATCGAGATTCAGTAGTTGGAGTCGTCCATGTGCGAGATCTACTTGCGCTCAAACCAGGTGAATCTCTGTCCAGCGTGGTGCGTAGCGCTCATTTCGTTCCCGAAAGTCGATCTCTCGACTTGCTCTTGAGAGATTTTCAACAATGGCACCAACATATGGCCGTTGTGTTAGATGAGCATGGCGGCACGGCAGGGATCGTGACCTTAGAAGATGTGATTGAACAAATTGTGGGCGAAATCTCAGACGAATACGACGTGAAGCCACCCCAAATCGAGCAAGTCGCCGATAACGAATGGCGAGTTCAGGGCCAAGCTCGAATCCGACAGATAGCGGACGAACTTGAGGTTGAAATCTCCGACGAAAAGCACGACACAGTGGCCGCCTTAGTGAGTGATGCCCTCAAACATAAGCCACGTCGCGGGGATTGTCTCAAACTTGGCAATGTGGAATTCGAAGTCTCTGAGATAGCACATGGAAGGCCCAGCACACTAATTGTCAGACTTCTAAGCCAACCTCTTACCCTGTTGAACCCATAAGTTCATGAATCGTCGCTTCTTGATTGCTGCAGGCACGGTGGTCGCACTGGTCCTGGTAGGTGGGATCATTTGCTGGCAAATTGGGCGTTTAGATCACCGCTTGCGACTAAGTTTTCTTTCCGAGAAACCGTTGATTGCCTCTGGATTGGAAGCAGGTACCTCCGGTGACTACTACGAATACGAATACTACTCATGGCCCGCAGATTTTGGAGCCACTCGGGATAGTGCAGCTCAAGAATTGCAGAGCAAGGGCTTCATCAAAAACAACTCCACCGGGGTGTGGAGGGGACCAGCTGGCGAGTTAATCCTGATCTCTATTGGGAGAAGCAAAGACCGCACAGAAGCCATCCAAGGGAGTCCAGTTCTGGACACTAAGTGGGTAACGGTGAGTGCGATTCATCCAATTTCAGGGAACTGGATGAATCGACTCCGGTTATTTCTACAACGAGGTCACTGACATGCTTCGCATTCGACTCCGTTTCTCATTGCTTCAATCGAACAAGCGAGTTTCTCTTCAACGGATAAGGTCTGTTTCTTGACGCTAACCGTCGCTTTTTCGATGTTGGAGGCACCGAGCGTCCGCAAGTAGTAGGTGGTCTTGAGCCCCGTTCGCCAGGCACGGCGATACATGTGAGAGAGAGCTTTCATGTCAGGTTCACCGAGAAATAGGTTGACCGACTGAGACTGATCGATCCACTTTTGCCGTCTTGCCGCTGCATCGATGAGGAATTCAAACGGTATGCGGAAAGCCGTCACATATCTCTCCTTGATGGCAGTCGGGATACCGTCAATTTGTTCAAGTTCTCCATCGTAGTACTTCACTTGGTCTACGATTTCTTGTGTCCAAAGACCGAGCGATTTGAGATCCCTCACCAAGAAGGGATTAACGACAACGAAGTCGCCAGAAAGATTGCTCTTGGCAAACATGTTCTTGTACATGGGCTCAATACAGGGGGAGGTTCCCATGATGTTGGCGATTGTCGCCGTGGGAGCAATGGCGAGAACATTTGAGTTTCGCATTCCTTGTCGGGCAATCTTTTCTCTCAGGGGCTGCCAATTCATCTTGCCACCTCGGGGAACGTCGACCGTTTCGCCTCGCTCTGTTTCCAGCAGGTCGAGAGTGTCCGGAGGCAGCAGCCCTCGGTCCCATTTTGAGCCAGGGTAAGAAGAGTATGCGCCCCTCTCGGCCGCGAGGTCGGAACTGGCTTCATAGGCATAAAACGCTATCGATTCCATGAACTCGTCGTTGAACTCTAGAGCTTCCTGTGAGGCAAACCCAATGCCTTTCCGATAAAGAGCGTATTGAAGACCCATTACACCTAGTCCAATTGGACGATGCCGTCGGTTGCTCACCTCCGCAGGCTGGGTGGGATAGAAGTTGATATCGATAACATTATCAAGGGCCCGGACGGCAATTCGGATCGTCTCTCTGAGCTTGAGGTGATTAATATCTCCTTCAGGAGTCAAATGTGAATCGAGGACTACCGATCCCAAATTACATACCGCCGTTTCATCGGCATTGGTATTGAGAGTGATTTCCGTGCATAGGTTGCTGCTATGAACCACGCCAGCGTGATCCTGCGGGCTCCTCACATTGCAAGGGTCCTTAAAGGTAATCCAAGGATGCCCCGTCTCGAAGATCATCTGAAGCATCCGCTTCCAGAGTTCCAGCGCTTCGATCTTGCGTCCAAATATCTCTCCTCGTTCTGCCATCTCCTCGTAATGGACGTACCTCGACTCAAAAGCCTTTCCGTACAGATCGTGAAGATCGGGGGTCTGATGACTTTGGAAAAGGGTCCAAGTTCCCCTGGCTTCCATCCGTTTCATGAATAGGTCTGGAATCCAGTTTGCGGTATTCATGTCGTGCGTCCGCCGCCGATCGTCTCCCGTGTTCCGCCGGAGTTCTAGAAAGTCAAAGATGTCACTGTGCCAACTTTCCAGGTAAGCGCAGCCGGATCCCGCTCGTTTGCCTCCCTGATTCACGGCAACCAATTGGTCGTTGTGCATCTTGAGGAAGGGAATAACGCCCTGGCTTTCGCCGTTAGTGCCATGAATATAGGCCCCAGTGCCGCGAACGGCCGTCCAAGATCCACCAAGTCCACCCGCCCACTTGGACAACATCGCGTTCTCAGCGATCCCTCTTGTTACGATGGATTCCAAGGAGTCGTCGATCTTATAGAGGTAGCAGGACGAGAGCTGAGATCGTTGAGTGCCTGAGTTGAAGAGGGTCGGCGTCGAACTGCAGAATCGACGGCTTTTGTACAGGCCGTAAAGCTGGAGAACCCGCTCCTCACGGTCTTCACTCTCTTGCCTGAAAATTCCCATGGCAACTCTCAGCCAGAACATCTGTGGGGTCTCCATTCTCCGAGTCAAGCCAGAACTCTTATCGCTCATCAGATAGCGGTCATAAAGAGTCTGAATTCCCAGGAAGTCGAAGTCCATGTCTGCTGAAGGATCAAGGCCTTGGGCCAATTTGTCAAGGTCGTAACTTAGCAAATCCGGCGCGAGTCTTCCCATGGAAACTGCTCGCTCCAGGTAGGGGCGTAACGCTTTCACATGGAACTCCTTTAAACTTGCCGGACCGTCATGAACGATATCCCAGTCAAGGCATTCTTCGTAGATGTAGGTGAGGAGGATTCTGGCGGCGAAGAAGGCAAAGTCCGAATCTCGTTCCATCAGAGACTTTGCGTTCAAAATGACGACTTTTTGAATCTCGGACAGAGACACGTTTGCTCCCAGGGATCGCCTTAGCTCTTGCTCCAGCTCAACCGAGGATCCCGCCAGGCTCAAACCTGTTCTAGCAAATTCGATTCGATGCCGAAGATCGATGCCAGACCAAAGGAAAGGTTGGCCATTATTGTCGATCGCCTCCACCAAGGCAAAGGGCGATTCTTCAGCTATTGCAGTTTCTGGAGCTTGTTCCCGAAGAAAGGCGCGTCTGGCTCGGTAGACAATGTACGCCTCAGCCACCTTGTAGTGGCCGGAGCGCATAAGTTCTTCCTGAACAAAGTCTTGAACCATCTCGATATCGACATGGTCTTGACCGGTCGCTCGGACACGTTGCTCAACTTGGGCAGCCACATCTACGGCAGGCTCAGAGTCGAAAGACTGAGCGAGAAAGGCTTTGCGAATGGCAATTTCGATTCTGTTGGTGTTCCATTCGACCATCATTCCTGACCGGCGCAGGACCTTGGGGAGTGGGCGGAGAACTTGGACAGCGTCAAGTACCGCTGTGGGCTCTAACGCGCAATCGATTTCGTCGAAGCTGAATCCAGATTGCAGGGGGGCGGTCATTGGGTTGCTCATGATGTCTAGAGATCGTCGTCGCTTACGACAGCAAGGACGGAGGCTTTTTGGTACTCAGTCACACGGCCCTCGAAGAAGTTCTGCTCCTTGCGGACATCCATGAGTTCGGCCAGCCAAGGAAGCGGATTTGTGATTCCGGAGTTGAGAGGGGGGAGCCCGACACCTTGTAGACGCCGGTCGGCAATATAGTCAATGTATTGAGAAAACTCTTCGGCATTGAGACCAACGCCTCCGATGGGCAGGCAGTCGTGAATGAAATCCTTCTCGAGCGATACCGCCTCTTTCATAAGATCGACCAGTTCTTGTTGAAACTCGAAAGTCCAAACATCTGGATTCTCGTCGATCAGACTGAGAAATAAGTGGCGGAAGAGATCGATATGGTTGCTTTCATCTCGAAGGGTGTAGCGGAACATCTGACCAATGCCAGGGAATTTTCCTTGACGGTAGAGAGAGAGAATCATGCCGAACAGGCCGTAAAACTGTGTGCCCTCCATGCATTGTCCGAAGGCAAAGATGTTTCTGGCCAGAAGCTGCTTGTTCTGGGTTAGATTGAGATCTAGATCTCGTCGAAGACCGCGACTAATGCGAGTCACAAATTCGTTCTTACGGCGAATCGTCTCGACGTCTTCAAACATTGCTTCACACTCGTGCGGATTGATCCCAAGGGAAGAGATCATGTAGAGCAGCGAATCCGCGTGAATATTTTCTTCGTGAGCATGCCGACCTAACACCAGTTTGAGTTCAGATGCGGTAACGGCCTCACGGACAACGTGAAGAATATTGTCCCCCACAATGCCTTCAGCCGCGGAGAAGTAGCCGATGCCCATGCGAATGATCCACCGATCGACATCGGTCAGAGCCGAAGGGCTACGCCACTGCTCAATGTCCTTCTGCATGGGAATGTCTTCCGGCTCCCAGTGGTTCGCCTTCATTTTTCGATAAAGGTCGTAAGCCCAGTGATATTTGAGGGGGAGAAGATTGAATGTCATAGTCTCACGACCATTGATCACCTTCTTCCGAATCAGCGCATCATGCGCTTTAGTCTCGTCAAGGCTGAATATCTTATTGCCAACTTGAATCGTAATGCTCATTCCGCTTGTCCCGAGACGGGAGATCGAGGGGAAGGCGCACTTACGTTCGGATCGGCTCCGCAGGAGATGAAAGAATCGTCTCCGTCGCCATCGATGGCGCTGTGGAAACTTCTAACCCATAGCTCGTGGGCCTGCGAAAGCTCTCCGACGAAGCAGGCATTCGGACTCTAACCGTTGCGGCACAGTGCCGGAATTTCACCGGACTTCCCCCGTTCTAAATTCGACCACGACGGCCGAATCCTCGTCTTGAATTGTTAGTCTACCAACCCTAACGGACGACCCACCGGGCCGGAAAGTCGCGTCAATTTCTGGTGTTAGAATGGGCGGGTGGAAACGTATATTGCGTTGCTGAGGGGAATCAACGTGGGCGGAAAAAACAAGATCAAAATGGCTGATTTGAGAGCTGCCCTGCTTGGAGAAGGATTCCAGGACGTAACGACCCATTTGCAGTCGGGAAACGTTATTCTCAAGACGGGCAAGAAACCCCGAGAGGCGATGCAATCGATCCTAGAAGATGTGACTCACAGCGCATTTGGAATAAGGCCCCAATACTTCGTGAGGACGGTTCAAGAGTGGGAGAGACTGATAGCAGAAAACCCATTTGAAGAAGAAGCAAAAGACGACCCGAGCCATGTGCTGGCCGTCCTCATGAGAAAGCCTTTCGAGGCAACCGAAGTCGAGAAACTTCAGGAATTGATTCAGGGGCCGGAAAAGATAAGGGCCGGTTGTGAAGCGCTTTATATCACCTACCCAGCCGGGATAGGTACGTCCACGGTGGGGAAGACGCCAGGTTGGAACAAGCTCGTCGGTAGCGGTACGGGGCGAAACTGGAATACCGTCCTCAAGTTGCTGGAGATTGCGCGGTCGTAATATGAAAGATTCTCGTCCGTAGGTGAAGAGATGCCGAACACACCCAAACTTGTCGAGGTTTTCAAAGAGGTCCGAGAATTGCTTTCTCGTCGGGAGAACGACTTCACGTGGTCAAGTTGGGAAGGTGAGGCGGATGCTGTCAGAGAGGTCGACTCAATTCTCGATCAACTGCAAGTCGGACGGGCATTCGACCCGAGATTGTTACAAGTTCTCTTTGCACCGACCGGTCCTATTCAAGAGGTGAGTCTCAGTAGTGGATGGGGCCAAGAGTTTATCGTCCTCGCTAATCGATTTGATGAGGCCCTAGAGAGCGAAAGCCAGTGCGCTTGCACGGCGACTCCGCAATCAAATCTAACGGCTCTCAAAGAACTTGGCTTGGACGACCGGTTTGGAGAAGCTACTATCTTGCATTGCCCTGTGTGTCACCAAATCTGGCTCCGCTATCACTATGAAAATGAAGCTTTCGCCAAATCAGGGAGATGGTTTTTGGGCGCTATAAGCCCCTCTCAACTAGCTGGCCTTTCGGCAACGAATGCTCGAGCTACCCTTGAGAAGCTTGATTGGTACTTTTTTGGCGGCAGTTATTTTGAAGGCAAGAGCGGCAAAAGCTCTGGGATGATTCCTTAACGATTTGTGGTATCACGAACGACTCTAAATCCCTGATTGCTAAACGAAGCGCGCATATCGACATTGCCGATGTCGAATGAGTTGAAGAAGCAGCAGGAGTTCTTGCTGCACCACCAAGACCCACCTCTGGCGTGTACGATTCGTTTGGATCGGTCACCGGGCAGTCGTCCAGTGCAAAACTCGAATACGTTTCCGTAAATGTCATAAAGCCCATTTGGACTAGGCTTAAAACGTCCTACAGGGGAAGTGTACATGTAGCCATCGGATGTGTCTGGCTTGGTGTGATCGCGTCCGTGCCATATATTGGCGTATTTGCCCACCTTGTTTCGATCCGTCCCAAAGAAGTAGTCCGTTGTTGTTCCCGCTCGACATGCGACTTCCCATTCGTCCAGTGTCGGCAGTCTCACCCCCGCCCACTTGCAGTACTCCAGAGCGTCGTGGAAACTAATGCAGGTCACGGGATGATCGGCCTTTTGCGTTATTCCTCCGCGTTCAACGCCGTTTGGATAGCGCCAATTCGCCGTTTCATCGGGATTCCAACGAAATTCCGGCATCGGAGGCACGAAGATCATCGCGTTGCGATATCGCTCAGCGTCGGTGACATAGCCGGTCGCTTGGACGAAGAGGGCAAACTCTGCGTTAGTCGTTTCTGTTTTCGCAATCTGATAGCTTGCCAACTTCACCTTTCGGGGAGGATATTCCAGGCGCCCCGCTTTGCCTACTGAATATGTTCCTGCCGGAATCGTAACGAATCCTATAGGCGCATATAACAGAAGACAAAGCGATGAGAAGATCATTTATTTCTTTTTGGATTTGTAGAAAGCGGTGGCTCGGCTAATGATCAACTTCTGATTGGCGGAGTTGTTAGCGATAAATGCCTGATAGTTGGACTCATCTCCATAGAGCTTCTTGTAAGAAGCAGATGCCTTGAAAGCAGGATAGTTGTTCACCTTCATCAACAGCATCATAACGGTAAGCAGGTCGTAATCTTTTTTGTCTTTCCCAAATTGAGCGATCAGGTCAGGGATCAGTTCAACGGCGTTGGTCTCCATGATCGCTTCCTTGAGATTGACCCCTACCGTTCCTTTTGCCTTAATCGTCTCGCGAATCAGCTTGATGATCTCAACGCGATTCTTATGGAGAAACTCTTTCTGACGCTTGCTCCACATTTGTTCGTCATTGAAAGGGCTAGGGAAGTACCCAAAAATCTTCTTTTGCTCGTCTTGAATCGGAGGTATGACGTCGCAGATTTGAGTGAAGTATTCGCCATGGAGCATCGTATAAGTGAACTTTTCTTTAAGGCTCAGGGCGTTGTAAGCATCGTCGCCTAAGATCATATCCCCCTCATCGGTTTCCTTGATTTTGGCAATAATCGCCTTAACCTTTGATAGTCCGTATGTAGGCGTGGTTTCGCGCTTTCGGTATTCATGATACTTTCGGCTCTCGGCGCTTGGAGTCGGCCATGGAGGGCTGTCTTGAGCTAGGGCCGACGCGGCAGCGACGAAGATGGCGCACAAAGGCAAAAACTTTCTCATTTCAGATTCCCGTATGGAGGTTCGTTCCTCCTTTCAATCGATGTCCGTATGATGGTTCGGTTACCGCGAGTATGGTGCATCGGCCCTAAAACTGGGGCTTTCGTCTGAAAATCCCCTGAAAAACAAAGAGGAACATTTCGCATATCCCGCCCTACAATAGATGTATGGAAGCGCGGGGTGTCGTTTTCGTCGCTTTTTTAGCCGTTCTTGGCGGGTCTATGTATTGGAACACCGCTAAGCAGTCGGGTAGCTCAGAACAACTGACCCAAGGGTCGGACGACTCAGATAGTGTCTCCGAGTGGACTAACGGTGTGAAGTATGTGGCTTCGACGATGCCATCCCTATCTGTTCGTACCCCCAGAAATTATGCTGCGCGTCATCGAACCCGTCAGGGCGGATTTTATGTGCGTGTTCATGCTGGAACGAAGCTCTATGTCAGGATGGATTTCACCTCGCCCGTCGCTCGTCAAACCGTAAGGAATGGTCAATTGACTGCCTTTCCCACGTCGGACCCAAACTGGCTAGGTGTGAAACTCGACAATGATACTCAGGCATTCCTTCCACGGTCCGGCGATCTGGATTTGAGGTCGAATGATGAACTAGTTATTCAGGAAGCGGGCGAATTGGGCCATGCGATTCCGGCCGCGAGTTTAGAGTCATCTGGTTCTGAATCTGGTTCGGCCAGCGCATCAGGCAGAGAACAAGACCGCACCGCTGTGCTTTCGGCGATCGATGGCCTTAAGAGTAGTTTCGACGATGTGGACACGGCTTACACAAGCCTTAGGACCGAAATTGAAAAGTTTAATGTCGAGGGGGTCACCTGGGGAAGCGTTCATGCGGCCATCTCTTCTTCCTTCGAGCGGGAAGTCAATGCCACCAATGTCTTGGCTTCTTCGCTGGATCGCTTGCGAGCGTTAAGAACAAGCCTCACCACCGTGGAGTCTTCGACAGTAAACGGCATGATTACCTCCTTTGAGGATCTCACTGATCATATCGTAACGCTCAAGAACGCAATTGCAGGAATCGAAACGAGCAGCACGTGGAGTGACGCGGGCGAGGGATTACGAGCCAAGAGTGACGCACTCGGCGCATCGCTAGAGTCTTATCGAGGATTCCTGAACAGGTTCTAGTTTGCAGAGATAAACTCTCGAGTCTGGAAACTTTTCTCGCCATTACGTTTCTCGCTTTTACCGGAGCTCAGTCCATAATCGGCGCTTTGCCGGTCTATGTCTTGGCTGTCTATGCGGTCATGTCACTGTCAGCATTTCTTATGTTTGCTTGGGATAAGGCTTCCGCGAAGGCACGTCGAAGACGAATCCCGGAAAGGCAAATGTTTCTGCTTGCCGCTCTAGGCGGATGGCCAGGGGCGATCCTCGGGAGAAAGCTGTTTCGGCATAAATCGAAAAAAGTAATTTTCCGTGGCGTAGATTGGATTGCCGCGACTCTTCACATCGCCGTCTTATCTTGGTATCTTTTCCATCGATGAGGGTGATCTTCGCCTTGATGCTTGCGATCGTAACGAGTAGCTCCTTTGCTCAATTTGACGGCATGTCTCCGGAATCGAGAATCAAGAAGGACGGCCTCGCTCTCATCGCTCTCATCCGTAATTCGTTCAAGGGCGTCAAGCGAGTGAATGGCGTGTCTTGGAGTGAGTCGGTCGTCCTCGACGACTATGGAACGATGGAAGAGAGGTTGGCGGCTCGAAGCAAGGATAAGGAAAAAGACTGGACCTCTCTTGTGGAGGATCGACTATGGAACCCTGCCACAGGAGTTGGAGGTTGGTCTTTTCTCGATGCGATTGGATTTCGCTATTACTTACCCGCCGAAATGATTCGCTCGGTGAGACGTGGCTACAGCGATTCACTCGCATTTCATTTGACGCTCCAGAAGGGAGAAATGAAAAACTACTGCCTTGAGCAGTGGGCCCGGCTCGATGCATCTCAAAGAGCGTGCGTGAAGAAGTTTGTGATCTACATGATGAAAGTGAGCGACGACTTCAGTCGGAAAGAGTGGGAGGAGGCTTTCGGTAGTTATTGGAGCTCACAGAAGACCTCAAAGTGATGAAGTTTCAAGAAATTCTGAAATCTTAGAATACTATAACAATATGGAGCCGAGGGTGGCGAAAAGGTGGGAGCGAGGACGGGCCGCGCCGCTGACATGGGATCCGATCGACGGTGGCAAGAAGTCGCGGCTCGTTTATAGGGATCGCGAAGTAGTTGATCTTGGTCGCGATCCTGCCAAGGTTCTCTTCAATGAGATCGCGAATCGAATGATGTCTGGCAACTACTATCCTGTCGAAGTCATAAAATTTCATGGTGCGTTTCGAGATGAGAACCGAAGCCTTCAGCCTGGAGACCGAGTTCTCCAGCAAGCTCCACTGATACCGAAGGTGTCCTGGATGTCCGCATGGTCGACGGTGGAAATCTTTCTCGCCGAGCGCGGCGAGAATGTCTGCCGCTACGGGTATGTAACTACTGCCGATCATCATGGTCAAGGAATCTGGCAATCTGAACTCATTTGGGAAGAGGGAAGCGTTCGTCTTGTCGTCACCGGAATCTCTTCGCCTCGTTCCCTTCTTTTCTGGTGTTTCTTGCCTGTCGCGCGCCACTATCAAGTCCGCGCCTGGCGTCAGGCGGAGAAGCACTTTCATCGTCTGGCTCGTAATCTGACTACTTGAAAGGAATCGGATTTGTTATGATGTTGGACGATGTCGAAACTGAGCTGGGACGAGCCGCGTTCATACCGACGCGCCAAGAATCTGAGTGGGTTTGATTGGTTTGGCGCCGAGTCTTGGAAGTTCTTTGGCGCATCCATCCTGATCGTCCTAGGGCTCCGGGGCGTCGTAGCCATTAATCCTCAACCAGATCGCCATCCTCCAGGTTGGGCTATCACTTTGTTGATTGCAGTTGGAACGGCTCTTCTTGCAGCGTTTCTTATCCCTTATGCAATCGCAATGGCAGGCACCGCCGTGGTAGTTATCTCTCCCAAGGGCTTCAATCACAATGTGTTCGCGGGGCGCGGGTGGCGTTTCTATTTCACTCCGTGGGAGTGCATCGGAGAAATAAAGGTCGTGCAAATCGGAAGCCAGCGTGTTTTGTGTCTCCTTGACAAAGCTGGAGCAGACTTAGGATCGGTCGCCATCCCGGAGAGCGTGACTGACGACCAAATCGAGGCTGCGATCCAGAAGAATCGTCCGGCTAATTCCTAGTGGCATAGCCCTTCCAAACCCATTCGAGGGCTTGGGGAAGGGTCTGTCGGACAACTCGACCATCGACGTGACCAGAGTCTTTGGAAAACACAAGCTGGTAGTGATATTTTCTAGCTTTCAGAACTTGCGCCATGCGGAGATTAGCCAAGACCCAGTTGTGAAGCGTTGCCTCTTCGTCGTGTGAGCGAAGGTCGTTTTCTGCAATCTGCATCCAGAGGCGTATCGGCTTCGGCTTGGACTTAGGAATCAGATTCTCGTGGTATTCCCATGCACCATGAGGCGTCTCTGGGTCGTAAGGCCATTGTTGATTGACGTATGTGCCGGAGTAAGTGAGAACTCGATGATACAGATTGGGACGATACCAAGCCATGGAAAGAGCGCATGCGCCACCGGAACTTCCGCCCATGGTCAATCTTGCATCGGGATTCTTAGTGAAGGTGATTTTATAGTCCCTCGTAATTCGAGGAAGGACTTCAAACTCGATGAAGTCCGCATATCTGCCGGACATCGTATCGTACTCGAGACCTCTCTCGCTCCCTTGGGCGTCTCCACCACCTGAGTCGATCATGATGGCAACCAAGACTGGTAAACGATGATCGGCGATCATGTTATCGAGAATCGTTGGCAACTCTCCAGATCCCATGCTGTCCTGTGACACCAGAAACGGTGTCGGAACGCCAGGTTTGTATTGGTTGGGAACGTAAAGGGTGACCCGTCTTTGATAGGGAACCAGGTGAAATGGATCCGACTTGGCAATTCCAGGATAGATGCGGCTGTCCGAGGAATCCATCGTAAACCGATAAACCTTTCCTTTGGGAACGTTTTCGCGAACGGCGAGCTCCGGAGCGTTCTTGTAAGGAGGGGCCAGGAGGTAGTTGCCCTCCGCCGATTGGCCGGAAAAGGCAGGGAACGTGTCGGGATTCAATTCGTCGGCAGAAAGCGGTTGAAATGCTAGAGTAAGGGCAGCAACGAAAGACAGCATAATGAGACTCCGCCCTTCAGAATATCAAAACCCATCTCATTAAGGAATCTTCTTCGGCTCGGTGAGGTGACCGCCCAACCACGTCAATCCGTGCGGAAATATGTCTTGGGCGGCCAGAAGCTCGCTTAATTGTCCCCCATGGTGAATGTCGTGCGCCATGATCCGCCATATCGTCCACTGCCGCGAGACAGCAAGATTCGCCCCTTGATAATTATGCGTATAGGTGACTCGAAGGTCTTCGACTGTCCACTGACTCAACGTAGCTTTCACCATCTGCCAGGTCCTTTCGAGCCAATTGCAGAGTTCGGCAGCATTGAATACTCGAGGAGCGCGTTGGTGACGGTCCCGAAGCTCTCGTGCTAACGGTTCTATGCCCGGCGCTTGGATGCGTTCAAACCAAATCACTCGCCCATCGGCGATGTGCCAAGCGAGCTCTCCCGCCGACATCATTTCGGGGTGAAGCCGAAATCCGAATTGCTCGACCGTGAGAGGGGCCAGAGCAGAAACGATGCTACTGTGATAGCCTTGCCAACCATCAAAGACAAACTCCAGATCCGTCATGTCGCTCGGCTATAGGGAAAGATACCGGTGAACAAAGGTTACTGCCATCGAACCTTCGCCAACGCTACTGGCTACACGCTTGACCGAGCCGACACGACAGTCTCCAGCCGCAAAAATTCCGGGACAAGACGTTTCTAGATAGAAGGGAATTCGACTCTCGTCCCAGAAGGCTCGCATGGAGTCGCCCGTCAGTACAAACCCGTTCTTATCGAGCGCAACCGTGTCTCGAAGAAACTCGGTGTTCGGAGAAGCTCCTATGAAGACAAATAGCCCGGAGCAGGGAATAGCTCCTTCCGTAGCGCCGGTCAGAACCGCGTGTTCAAGCTTGCTTTCGCCGAGGAGATGACAAACCTCGGTTTCGAGATGGACTTCGATATTGGGGATTCGTTCCACTCGGTAGCTAAGATAGTCGCTCATCGACTTGTTCAATCGATCGCCCCTAACGATGAGCCGAACCGTCTTGCAGGTCTGCGAGAGAAACACTGCCGCTTGCCCCGCAGAATTACCTGCTCCTACGACCACCACTTCCGATTCCCGGCAGAATTCCGACTCCAGTTTGGTCGCTGCGTAGTAAACGCCCGAAGCCTCGAACTTATCAAAACCTGGAACGAGGAGACGTTGATAATTTGCCCCAGTTGCGATAATCACGGCCCGAGCGTCGATTTTCTCCCCGTTAGTGAGGAATATTTCGTGACCCAACTTTCCGCAATCAATCGCTTGCACATCGGCTGGAATTGAAATGTCCGTTCCAAATTTCTGGGCCTGAATAAGTCCGCGGGAAGCTAGATCGCTGCCCGTCAGCCCCTCAGGAAATCCCATGTAGTTTTCAATGCGACTTGACCAAGAGGCTTGCCCGCCGGGAGCCGCTCGGTCAAGCATCAGAGTATTCAGCCCCTCACTTGCACCATAAACGGCAGCGGCCAAACCGGCCGGACCTGCCCCCACGATCACCAGATCGTACTGTTTCTCATTTGATTTGCGACGGATATGTAACCGATCTGCCAGTTCCTCAAGTGTCGGGTGACTAAGCCGAACATTGCCTAGAAAGACAAACGGCGTGTCTTCTACCGTTATGCCGAATGCCTTCAGCAAGTCGTCCGTCTCTGGATCCTCTGGTTTTTTCCACTGATGGACTACCCGGTTTCGCCCTAAGAACTCCCGGATTCGGTTAGTCAACGGGCAAAATGCACTTCCCACAATCGTCACACCATGGTCAGTCGTTTCAAGGAGTAATGCTCGACGCCGAATGAACGCCAGCAGTATCTTGCCACCCAAGTCTTGCTGCACTCGAACTACTTCGCGTACATCTTCCGCTGAGAGTTGCAGCACGACGGTTTCGCCGTCCGCGTAGCAGCTAATCAGTGCGGGCCGTCCGCTCATGACATCAACATCCCCGGTGAAGTTTCCCGGACCGTGGTAGGCAATCTCGTCTGTGCTGTCCCGACTGTTTCGAACTTGTGCGCCGCCGGACAGAATCACATAGAAACAGTAGTCAGTCTCCCCCGCCTCCCATAACGCGTCCTGATCTTCAAAAGCGACTTCCTTGCCTAGTGGCCGTAGGACTTCGATCTCCTCTGAGGTGAGTTCTGGAAACGCGATGGGATCGGTGTGCGGCATGTAAGATTATGGGTTGGATTCGGTCTATGACAATCAGGTTGAGCCAAAGATTCCTGTGAGATTTAACGCGTCAAACTCGTCTTCACACTTATGAGGCTTACCGACGATTTGACCAGTAGCCGAGCCATCCTGGTGAAAGGATGGCTATTTCTCTTGCTGGGAGCGCTAGCCGTCACAGGAATCCTCGTCCTCGCGTTTAGTTGGGAACTCGCCGCTCTTCTTGCGATTGCCATTTGGGCTTTTTGTCGATGGTATTACTTCATGTTCTATGTCATTGAGCGCTATGTCGATCCCAGCTTTCGCTTCTCCGGTTTGATCGCATTTCTACGTTACGTCGCAAACTCGCGCAATAGGAGTTAAGGCCGCTGCGGACGGATTTCCAAAGAAATCGAAAACTTCTGTCGAAAGTGCTTTGAACAATTCGACTACCTGGTGAAGATGGCCCCGAGACGGGTCTGTCGCGAGAATAGCGATGAAATACCTTTGCTTGGTTTGTTACGAAGAAACTTCAATGCGAACTCTTCCCGAGGCCGACTTTGAAGCGCTTGTTGAAGAGTCGGTGGCGCTCAAGGATGAACTCGCTGAGAGCGGTCAATATCTGGCAGCCGAGGCCCTCCAGTCGGTAGATACCGCCACGACAGTCCGGGTACGGGATGGAAGAGTGGATGTGACCGACGGGCCGTTCGCCGAGACAAAAGAGCAGATCGGCGGATTCTTGTTGATCGAGGCCAAGGATCTCAATGAGGCTATCTCGATTGCAACAAGGCTCCCACCGATTCGATACGGTTGCATTGAAGTGCGACCGATCGCCCCCATGGGATGCGAAGAAGCTTTGAAAGCGAAGATGTCGCGAGGAGACACTAAATGAGCACCCCCACCATCACCGTCACCCCACCGGTCGTTTCAAAAGAAGAATGGCTTAAGAAGCGTTTGGAACTCCTAGAGAGTGAGAAAGAGGCCACACGCCATCTTGACCGCGTGAACGCAGAACGTCGAAGACTTCCGATGACTGAAGTCGAAAAGGACTATGTATTTCAGGGGCCAAGTGGGCCGCTGAAGTTGGAAGATCTCTTCGAAGGACGCCGCCAATTGATCGTATACCATTTCATGTTTGGACCCGATTGGGAAAGAGGATGTATGGGATGTACCGGATATGTTGACGCGATTGGAGATCTGTCTCTTTTGCATCGGCGAGACGCCACCTTTGTGTTGATCTCAAGGGCCCCCTATGAAAAGCTGGCGAAACAAAAGGAAGAAAAGGGTTGGAGACATCCTTGGTATTCCAGTTACGGAACGGACTTTAACTACGACTTCCACGTCACTCTCGATGAGAGCGTAACGCCGGTTTACTACAATTACCGAACAAAGGAAGAAATGATCGCCAACCAAGTTCCCAATCCCACGGAAGGAGAAGAACACGGCTTAAGCGTCTTTCTGAGAACGGAAGATGGCGTCTTTCACACCTACTCTTCGTACGCGAGGGGGACGGATCGGCTAACCGACGCAACCGCCCTGCTTGAGGTGACGCCCTATGGCCGACAAGAGGATTGGGAGGATTCACCAGAAGGGTGGCCGCAAAGACCGACTTACGGTTAAAGACAATTTACTGGCTGATCCATTGGCGGGGATGAGGTAATTTACCAAAAGGTTAATTAACTAATCGGTTTATTATTTCATGCAAGTCGATCAACTTAGTGTCACCTTTGCCGCTCTTGCTGACCCAACCAGACGAGCGATCCTCGCTCGCCTCGCTCAGGGTGAGACTTCGGTGAAGGAACTGGCTCAGCCGTTTGAAATGTCGCTTCCGGCGGTTACTAAACACCTCAAAGTCTTGGAGAATGCCGGGTTGGTGACAAAGAGTCGGCAAGCTCAATGGAGACCTTGTCGTTTAGAAGCCACGCCTTTGAGGGAAGTTGCAGACTGGGTGGAATCGTATCGTCGTTATTGGGAGCAAAGCCTCGATCGACTTGAATCCTACTTGATGGAATTGCAGGCGAAGGAGAAAGACCGTGACTGAAATCAAATTCGCTCGGGATACGGAGGGTGTCCTGCAACTCTCGATGACTTTCGAACTGGGTGCCTCAATCGAAGACGTTTGGCTCGCGTGGACTTCAGCGGAAAGACTTCGAGATTGGTGCGCTCCGCATGGGTTTATCGTAACGGATGCCAGAACGGATCTGCGTCCTTGCGGAGATTGGATCGTATCTATGCGCTCACCCGATGGAATTGAATTCCATGTAGGGGGAGTCTACTTAGAGATCGTTTCCCATCGATCTATCAAGTTCACTCATCGGTGGCGCGAGGGTGGAGAGTGTTCGCACGAAACAACGGTGACGGTGAGGTTTGACGAGTCAGATCGAGGCGTCAGAGGGGAATTCATGCAAGGCCCTTTTGAATCTGAAGATTCAGTGAACGGGCATAGAGAAGGTTGGCGTGAGTGCTTCGAGCGGCTCGTTCAAGTTCTGACCGTCGACAAAGATCGTTCCGGCTCATTTTGAAAATTTGACTGGACAAGAAATCAAAGAGAGGAAAAAACAATGGCAAAAATCGTCGCTTACCTGAGCTGTCCCGGCAAGACCCGAGAGGTCATGACTTTCTACAAGGAGTGCCTTGGAGGAGAACTTGAAATAATGGAAGTGAAGGACACCCCGTCTTGCGAATCCATGCCCAAGGACATGCAGGGTCAGATCATGCACTCCAGCTTGACAAACGGAAATCTCCAATTGATGTGTACGGATATGCAGGGACCGGAAGGAGTCACCGTGGGTAGCAACGTTTCCTTAATGCTGGATTGTGATAATGAAGCTCAGATCCGGGATTGGTACGCAAAGCTCTCCGACGGAGGTTCAGCTAATAGCCCGGTTAGCCCGGCGTTTTGGGGAGGTCTCTTCGGTCATTTGACGGACAAATTCGGAGTGAATTGGCTGCTCAACTGTACCAATCCCTAAACCGTCAAATTTGGGCTCCAAAAACTGGGGCCCAAATTTGATGGCTGAAATCGAATGTACATGGCCCTGCGTCCGACTCCAGCACCTGGCCGGGTTCTGTGGCCACCAGGAATTCTTGGCGGGATTGCCATCGTCTACACGTTGTTCTTTTGCTTTCTTCGGACGGCTTTGCTCGGCGCGGTCATAAATGAGGAATGGCAGATTGAAGAAGTGTTGCCGCTGGAAGTCGATTAATTCCAAAGGAAGAGGGATGGTCTATGAAAGTAATCCCCCTTACACTATCACCAAACAATGACGATCGATCACTTTGGATCCATGCCAGCCGGCAAGGTAATTGAAATCGAGAGAGAGTTTCAAGCGCCACGTGAACTGGTTTTTAGGGCTTGGACGGAAGAGAAACACTTGATGAAATGGCTATGTCCGAAAGACTTTGAGGTTCTCTTCGTGACTATCGATCTCAGGGTAGGTGGAAGCTGGCGTTCGGGTATGAAGTCTCCCCTCGGCGTCACGTACGTGATGCGGGGCATCTACATCGAAATCGCTTATCCACAGCGACTCGTTTTCACGCACCAGTGGGAAGACAATACACAGCCCGGTCACGAGCCTGGACACGAAACGCTGATCAATGTGACCCTTGCTGACCTTGGCGAAAGAACAAAGATGCGATTCAAGGTCTCCGGCCTTACGACGGATGAGTCTCGAGACGGTCAAGCTCAAGGATGGAGCGAGGCATTTGGAAATCTCGAGGCCTCCCTTCTACGTGAGCAAGAACTAAGATGAAGAAATTTAGGGCCACCCTAGACCTTCACGGTAAGTCTGCCACTGGGATATCCGTACCGGAATCGGTCGTTGTTGCGCTAGGAAAGGGCAAGCGTCCCAAGGTGACGGTGACAATCAACGGTTACTCTTACCGAACAACGGTCGCTCCGATGGGTGGGGAATACCTCATTCCTGTGAGCGCTGAAGTGAGAGAAAAAGCAAGGATTACGGCGGGCCAGAGACTGGAAGTTGAACTCGCTTTGGACGATGCCCCACGAAAGGTCGAGGTTCCAGACGATTTCCAGCATGCTCTGGACGCCAACGTCCAAGCTCAGAAGTGCTTTGAGAATCTCTCTTACAGCAATAAGCGAAAATTCGTGCTCAACGTCGAGGGAGCCAAGTCGGCTGAAACTCGCGCCAGGAGAATCGAAAAGTTCGTAGAGCAACTGGCCAACGGGAAGATTTAACGTGGAGTTACACCAACTTGATGGTCCCGAACTGATTCGGGACCAAGAAACCTGTCCATTACCACCAAAGCTTGGTGTAATTAGACTTAAGATACGACCAGGTTCCGGTAGAAGATCCATAGCCGTGATCGTTCAAAGTGATGAGGTAGGGGCGTCCTGCCGTAAGGCCACCAATCGTCAACGTTTGAGGGCCTGGGCTCGAAGATGTGCCATAGACGGTGATATCACCACTATTGTAAACGAGGGTGCCTGTTCCTCCCCCGCTCATATCGAATACCTTGACGTTCCAAGCGTTCACCCCGATGTCGGGACTGCTATAGCCTGTCCAGTCCAGTTGAACGCTGCTTCCCGACGGCGAAAAATTATAGCCACGCAATTGAATGTAAGAACCGTTAAAGGCAATGACCGAAGCGAGGTTGTTCCACGTATGACTGTAAGTGTAGGCATAAGCTGAAACCGCGACGACCAATCCAGTGACCAACGCGCTCATTTTGGTAAGTCTCATAATCCCTCCAGGACTCGGTAAAAAGTCCCAATAACAGGGTAATCCATATTGAGTAAATGAGTACTAAAAATAAACGAACTGACGATAAATTTCTGAGAGCTACTGACTATGCCAGCACATCACAACCCAGAAAGGATTAGAGCCACCATTGACGATGTCTTTCGTGAGGAAGGACGGCGAGTCTTTGCAACGCTTATTCGTGTCCTTGGCGACTTTGACCTTGCCGAAGACGCGCTACACGATGCGTTTGCGGCAGCCCTAGATCAGTGGCCGCGAGATGGCGTTCCCTCAAACCCACGCGCATGGCTTGTTTCGGCCGGACGCTTTAAGGCTATCGACAATATGCGTCGTCGCGCCCGTTTCGATGCGTCTCTGGCAACGATCGCGGAAAGGATCGAGAATGAGGCAAGAGATGTGGCAGGAAAAGAAGATGAGGCCGTAAAAGATGACCAACTTCGTCTCATATTCACATGTTGCCACCCAGCTCTGAACGCCGAAGCTCGAGTCGCTCTCACCCTGCGCGAAGTTTGCGGACTGACTACGGAGGAAATAGCCAGGGCCTTTCTCTCTTCGGCGCCTACCGTCGCCCAACGTATCGTAAGAGCAAAGGCAAAGATCCGAGACGCGAAAATCCCTTACCAAGTGCCTGAGCCTGAAGATATCCCAGAGCGTTTGGATACCGTGCTTCAAGTGATCTATCTGGTCTTTAACGAGGGGTATTACGCATCCTCGGGGGAGAGTCTGACGCGTGCGGACCTTTCGGGGGAAGCAATTCGCCTTGGATACTTGATCCTAGATTTATTGCCAGATCCTGAAGCCGCCGGTCTTCTTGGGCTCATGCTTATCCAAGAGTCGAGGAGGGCCGCTCGCAGCACCCTTACCGGGGAAGTGATCCTTCTTGAGGATCAAGACCGAGGTCTTTGGAATCGAGAACTCATTGCGCGAGGCATCAAACTGGTTGAGCAAGCCTTGGTTTCAAGAAGATTTGGCCCGTATACACTTCAAGGAGCCATTGCTGCCGTCCATGCGGAAGCGCCAAGTTCGGACGAAACAGACTGGCGTCAGATCGTCGGCCTTTATGATGTATTGATGAGAGCGAATCCATCGCCGGTTGTGGAACTCAATCGCGCGGTTGCGATCGCGATGCGAGACGACCCAGCCTCTGGTCTTAAATTGATCGATCAGATATTGGATCGGGGAGCGCTGTGCGATTACCATCTTGCACACGCGGCCCGCGCCGATCTCTGTAGAAGATTGGGCAGGACTGAGGAAGCTGTATACAGTTACCGTCGGGCTCTTGAACTCGCTCAGCAGGAACCTGAAAAGCGGTTTCTTGAAGGTCGACTGGCCGAGCTCGAATAATTTCTTTTCGATTTTTTTCGATTTGTCGATCCCATTTAGATGGATCCGACTACCTAGTGAAATCGAAGTCGAAACGTCTCCCAAGAAGGGCACGACGACAAAGGAGAAAAGAAATGAGATTCATGATGCTTGTCTATCCGGATCACCGCGCTGAAGCTGGAGAGATGCCGGGGGCTGAACTTGTTACCGAGATGATGAGATTTAACGAAGAACTGGCAAAGGCAGGCGCCCTGCACGCACTTGACGGACTTCATCCCACATCAAAAGGCGCGCGAATTACCTATCCTAACCGGGTTCCCAAGGTAGTTGACGGTCCCTTCACGGAATCGAAAGAAGTGTTGGGTGGCTTTTGGATCATTGATGTGGCTTCAAAAGAGGAAGCAATTGAATGGGCGAAGAAGGTGCCGAATGACGGGACGGGAATGATCGAAGTCCGACAGGTTTATGAAATGAATGACTTTCCTCAGGATGTTCAAAGAGCCGCTGAGAGCGACATCGTCCGCGAGGCCATCACTAAGTAGCCCACTGCGGCTAGAGGAGGAACCAATCAAATGAGATTTGTCTGTTTAGGCTATATCGATGAAGAGGTCTGGGCGTCCATGTCGGAAGCCGACGCCAACGACTTCATTGATCGTTGTTTTACGTACGATGACGAGTTGCGCCGTCATGGCCATATGGTAGGAGGCGAAGCTCTCCAGGGACCGCGTTCGGGAGTTACCGTCAGGAAGAAGGATGGGAAGGCATATAAGACCGATGGTCCGTATGCGGAGACGAAAGAGTATCTCGGCGGAATTATGTTTCTTGAAGCCAATGACCTTGACCACGCGGTCGAATTAATGGCCAAACATCCTGGAGTCTTTGAAAGAGGCTGCTTTGAGATTCGACCAGCGGCAGACCTGACTGAAATGATCGAGCTAAGTGAAAAAAGACGAGGCAAGGTCTAGGCGGTCTACCGGTCCTCCCCTTCTTTCGAGATCACAAATACTTTGGATGAATGAGCACATGAACGAACTGATCGAAAAGACGAAAAATGAGTTTCTCTATGCAAAATCTAGAATGGAGAAACTACTTGCTGAAACGCCCGAGGAACGCCTGAATTGGAGCCCAGCACCATCTGCGCGAACTCCACTAGAGTTGGTTGGTCACACCGCTTGGGCTGTCAAGTCAATCCACGAAACTCTCAAAGGAAACACCTTTGCCATCAAGACTCCGCTAGAAGCCGATGCTATCTTCCGCAAGGAAGAGACTGAGTTCAAGACGCGAGAACGGGTTCTGGACCTCTTGAATCAGAACGGCAATGATTTCATCTCCTGGCTAGATGAAGTAGAGCCTGATAGCTTCGACACTATGGTTAAGTTGCCGTTTGACTTGGGACATGCACCCCTCGGAATAGCGATTGGGTTCATTTCCATGCACACCAACCACCACTGTGCTCAGTTGGAGTACTTGCAGACTGTCTACGGCGATCGAGTCTGGCACTAGAAGGAGCCGTCATATCGATGGACTCAACGGACTAATGATGAGGGAAGATTTGAAAGCGCCCTTCGCGATCAGAGATAAAGAGAAGGGCGTTTTCATCCGATGAAAGGAGCCGAACTTCATCGGCGATCTTTTGATACACCCGTGGCTCGGGATACGGAGGAACGCCTATGGTTTTCTCCGCCCAAACGTCGAAGTCGAGGCGAGACTCGCCTTCAAGTCCGGGTTCCAATGCGACTTTGATGCTTGGAACCCGCAACTTCATTCTGTCGGCTCCATCGCGACTCAAGACGACGGCGCCTTGGCGAGATCTTCCGGTGTAGAGCGCGAACGAGGGGTAATCGTCCCATCGGTTGACAAAATTAAGGACTGGAAGCAACCCCACTATACTAATCACCGCCCACTCGAGCCAGGAACCCCGTGTTACCCTGACATTGAGTTGCCGATTGCGACCAAAGATGACAATGGCCATCGCGATCATCGCCAAGTTCCATGGCCAAACGACCGCGTTAGTATTGAGGCCAATTGGCCCGAGCACCAAAAGGATCGCGGAGTGAGTGATCACGACAGCAGCCAAGGCAATAGTCCGAGACCGACGCCAAAAGAGGGCCAAGGCGGAGAGTGCCTCAAAACAGCCGACCACCCAACCAAATGAGAGGTACGACTCGGGAACAGTGGGAAAGAACGGAGAAAGTAGTTTTGGAAACACCACGTGGACAAAGATCGGATTGATTTTGTGAATGCCACTCCAAAAGTAGACGGCAGAGAGCACGAATCCACAGATGGCCAGTGCCCGCTCGGGCGCTTTTTTCGCACAGGTGATGACGGTTAACATCGTCAGGTACTGAAAAACCCATGGTTGGAATCGATTGATATCGAAAACAATAAGGATGACTACCGAGCAAATGCAAACAAGCTCAGATTGATTTGGACCGAAGAAAAGTCCCCAGCAGGCTCCCCCAATGCCGAGAGTAACCAACAGCAAAGTAAGCCAATTGGGAAGCTGTGGCAAGGGTAGCACCGGCACGGCGGGAAAGCCGTGATCTGCTATCCAGAGCTTGGGACAAACTCCCATACCGGACAGAAGTGCAAGACAAGTGATGCGGCGCAAGATATTGACTCGTTGGGCAGCATCCACCTTGCCATCTTATCTAGATTAGAGATCGTTGACTAGATGTAGCCAAGGGCTCTTTGAGCGCGTCAAATCGATTGCGATGAGATGGCTATTGATTGGTTTGGTTCTGTCGACATGCGCGGTTGGAGTTTCGCCCGCTCAAGTTGCACCCAGGTCGGCCCCGGTACTTCAGAGTCTGGATTCCTCTGTCATCAATGGTTATCTCGTCGTAGTAGGGAAGATAGAAAGTTGCAAGGACGACTGGGTAACCATTGCCGTCGAAGAAACAATCAAAGGCGAGGCCCAACCGAAAATAGAATCACGCCTCAATAATGGCGACGGATGGCGCGGGCGGGATTGGCAAGCACAAGGCGCTCGCCTCCTGATAAGTTTTCAAAGGGATCGCACGGCGATAATCGACTTAAGCTCGAAAGATATTTCAGTCTTCAGAGCGAACCTTTCGGTCGTGAAAAATGCCAATCAGGTGCTGGATGCGGCGAGGCAAATTGCGAAGGACAACCGCGGGAGGTATGGCATAGCCGAGTTCGCGATGACGGTTGCAGCCTCCGTTCTGACGGGAACGCCGCAGGATCCCAATCGCAATTGGTGGGCCGGTGAACCTACCGTTCAAGTCCCTGTCGATCAAAATTTGGCGGCCTGGGCCGAAAAGGCTGTGTCATCTGTTACACCACGAGATCGAGTGAACGCTGCGCGGGCTCTGACTAACTTCCGAACGGCTTCGAATGAATTTTTGCTTCGGAAATTGCTAAAGGATCCCTTCCAAGAATCTTTCGAGTGGTCGGCAGGGTTGAGGATTCGTAGACGCATTAATTTCCCAGTTCGGGCGGCCGCGTTTCAAGTGTTGAAAATGGACTGGCAGATATCCGTGGATCAACCGGTTACTACTATTCCTCCGCCCGATCAAGATTGGGACGTGTCGCTTGATCTCGGCGGTAAAGATTTCGGCGCGGAGCGGTCTATGGATCTAGATACCTCCCGAACGCTGATTGACTTAACGTTGGTGGGTTCGAAGTTGAATGAGACCGTTTGGGACCAAGTTCTCGGACTAGAAGAGCTTGAAAACCTCTACCTGGGAGGGAGCAATGTGACAGATAAAGACCTGGCGCACCTGACTGCCCTGAAAAGTCTCCGGTGTCTAGATGTGTCGAATTCCCGCGTGACTTCGCAGGCGCTCTTGGCGTTCAAGGATCATCGAAATATTAAGGTGGTTTATCTGGATGCAGGAATCCCAGATGCGGCTTTGTTGAAGCTGAAGGGAGAGCTTCCGCGAATAAAACTGATTCGAGATCCGGTGGCGATCCTGAATCCATTCCTTTTAAAGCGTATTGACATTAACCCTTCTCGCACACGTTCGCTTTTTCAGCCCGTCGGTATCTTCTATCGCGCAGCAGTTGGGATGAGATCGAGCATTCTTCTCGTGCCAACCAAGGATCTGGCTGCCCTTGAGGATCGATTCAAGTCAAAACTTCCATCTCTAGGATGGGTTGCCAGGGGTAATGGCTGGGATGGCCCAATTCCGCCGGTGGCCAAGGAGCTCCAGAGTTCGTTGAGAGACCGAATCGAAGTTGACTCCCGCAACTGGTTCAACGTGGAGACTCCTCCGGGCTACAGCCGAATCTTTGTTCTCCAGACCTTTTTTCCTCATTAACTTTAGCGGGAAGGTAGCCTTGTCCGCCGTGGGACATGATGTGCCAAAGCCTCGCCTGTTTCGCCCCATGGTGGCTCGAGATTCAAATGAGTCGCATCGCGCGGCGACTCCATTGGAACTGTTTACCGACCTTTGCTTTGTGGTTGCGGTAGCCCAGGCCGCCGCTGAGTTTCACCACGCCGTCGCTGCAAATCACGCCGCTGCCGGGGTCATTTCCTTCGTGATGGTCTTCTTTGCCATATGGTGGGCATGGCTAAATTTCTCGTGGTTTGCCTCCGCATATGACAATGACGACGTTCCATATCGATTATTGACAATCCTGCAGATCGTGGGTGTGCTCATCCTGGCGGCGGGAATTCATCGGATGTATGCGGGTGACTTTCTGCTGGGGGTCGCTGGATACGTCATCATGCGGGTCGCATTGGTGATTCAATGGCTCAGGGCGGCTTCTCAAGACCCGGCAAGAAGCCGCACCTGCCGTCTCTACGCCTTGGGCATCGTATTGGTCCAAATTCTCTGGGTGCTCTATTTGTGGTGTCCTCCAACGCTCAAGGTGCCACTGTTCTTCACGTTTGTGCTCGCTGAATTTATGGTGCCAGTTGTTGCTGAACGAGCAGGCCGTACCACATGGCATCCTCATCACATTGCTGAACGATATGGACTGTTTTTTATCATCGTTCTGGGCGAGAGCATTCTTTCCGTGACGCTGGCCTTTCAAGGGATGCTGAACGAGAATCGATTTCAGTATCAGGCGATGTGTGTAGTAGTAGGTGGCATCTTGACCATCTTCAGCATGTGGTGGCTCTACTTCTCTAGAAATGCGGCCCTTGCGCTCGAGAGAGTTCTCAACGGAGAGAGCTTGAATGGCGCTTACGTCTGGGGGTTTGGACACTACTTTGTCTTTGCTGCCGGAGCCGCGTTAGGAGGTGGACTGGCATCTCGCGTTGACTACTGGACAAATCGCGAGCCCATTTCAGCCCTCGCTAGTGGAGTGACAGTGACGGTTCCGGTCGCCGTCCTAATCGCCGCGCTGTGGTTCGTTCAACTCCGTCCGCATGACTGCACAATTCGAACCTTTGGACCATTCGCAAGTGCGGTAGGATTGGTTCTGCTGTCCACATTTAGCCCAGCCCCAGAAGTCCTGACGGGGATCATTTGTGTGGCGCTTCTCGTCATCGAACTGAGGATGGAGAGTCGCAATCATCTAAAGCACGTCCATGGATAGGTTGCGAACTTCAGTCAAAATGACGCTAACGCTATGAAATACATGCTTCTGATCTACGGCGATGAGAATGTGCTGACTCAAGACGAACGCGAGGCCTGTTACTTGGAATCTTCCAAAGTGGCAGAATCGTTTGCCGAAGGTGGCCACTACCTGGGCGCTTCGCCTTTGCAGTCTGTGACAACTGCGTCTAGCGTTCGCATCCGAGACGGAAGAGCGCTTGTAACAGACGGACCGTTTGCCGAGACTCATGAGCAGTTGGGCGGATATTTCTTAATCGATGCTCCAGATATGGACAAAGCCGTAGAACTGGCTCAGCAAATACCTGGAGCCCGCTGGGGCACGGTAGAAGTTCGTCCGATCGTCGAACTAACCACACTTCCAGAGTAATTCCCAAAGAATCCGACCCATTCTGTCGAAATCGTCAATTCTCGCACGACTACTTTCCAGAGTTCTTCAAAAGAACTCTGGAAAGAAGATATGAGCTTGAAACCACCTCGTATAGTTGATGAGCCCAGGTTGACGATCGTTGGAATTGATCGCAGCTACCGATTTGAAGAAATGGCCGAGATTCCGGGCCAATGGCAGCACTTTGTTCCAAGTATGGATGCAATTGTCTCGAAGCAATCAAATGACGCCTATGGCATTTCGCATCGGATGACAGAATCTGGCATTTGTTACTTTTGTGGGATAGCTGTAACCTCTGTGGAGGGGCAACCCAACGGACTAGACGTGATCGAACTCCCGGCTCAGCGCTACGCTGCGTTCGAGCACCCAGGTCATGTCTCTGAACTCTGCAATACCATTGATTCCATCTGGAAGGAGTGGTTGCCGAGTAGTGGGCACGTTCCCACCCAACCTGCGGTTCTTTTCGAAAAATACGGCCCGGGCTTTTGCCCCGACCGAGGTTCTGGTGATATCGAAGTGTGGATGGCCCTTCAATCCTAAAGGAGAAGCAATGGTTACCGAAACCCCTTTTAATCTCGATCAATTCATCCAAGACAGCTTGTCCGCCACCGAAATGGCTTGTGGACGTCTGCTGAAGACACTCTCATTCGTTCCCGATGACAAACTGCACTGGTCTCCAACCGAGTCCTCGCGATCCGCTCTTCAAATTGCTGCGCATTGCGGCGGCGCAAACGCTGCTTTCGCGAAAATCATCGCTGGAGAACCCATGCCAGTCTCAAAAGATCCTGCCGAGTTCGAGAGAGTCCGACGGGAAGCGGAAGGCATTTACACCGACAGAGAGAGTGTAATAAAACTCATCGAAGACTCGACAAAGGCTGTAATGGACGCAATTAAGAACGTCACGCCCGCATCCTTCGGAACGAATCCAGACAGCCCGATCGGGCCAATGCCAATGGCGTTTTGGATGAAATTGCCAGACACTCACACCCAGGGGCACGCTTCACAAATCGACTATCTGCAGACAACTTGGGGAGATCTCGAAGATCACTTTTAGGCCCTCTGAGATGTTCGACAAGTCTCGAACGTTGAATACCTTAGGTATTCAATGATCAATGGAAAAAGCATCAAGTTCTCCATTCTCGATCTATCTTGGATTCGAGAGGGAGAAACGGCCAAGGAAGCACTCCGAGACACCTTAGAGCTTGCTCAGCATGCCGAACGTTGGGGTTACCATCGATTCTGGCTTGCTGAGCATCACAATATGCAGGGGATTGCCAGTGCGGCAACATCGGTTGCTATTGGCTATGTCGCCTCGGGCACATCTACCCTTAGAGTGGGTTCAGGAGGCATCATGCTTCCGAATCACTCGCCGTTGGTGATCGCAGAACAATTCGGCACCCTTGCCTCCATCTACGGAGATCGAATCGACCTGGGTGTTGGTCGCGCACCCGGGTCGGATGGTACTACGATGAGGGCGCTTAGAAGAGACGTCCGCCACGCAGCCGATGACTTTCCGGCAGACGTCGAGGAACTCCAGGAACTGCTTGGGCCCACTCGCCCGGGACAGGTAATTCACGCCATTCCCGGGCAGAACACAAACGTGCCGATCTATTTGCTCGGCTCGAGTGACTATAGCGCTCACCTTGCCGCCACCTTGGGGTTACCATTCGCCTTTGCTTCCCACTTCGCACCCGCCTTTCTCCACGAGGCTCTAGAAATCTACCGCGAAGAATTTCGCCCTTCGGCTCATTTTGATCGCCCCTACGCGATGGCGGCCGTCAATGTCGCGGTTGCCGATACCGATCAAGAAGCGCAACGGCTTTTCACTTCTTCGCAAATGGGATTTCTCAACATGATCCGGGGACAGCGGTTAAAACTACAGCCACCGATCGATTCGATGGACTCCATCTGGTCCCCTCTTGAAAAGGCAAAAGTCGAGGCGATGCTTACATACGCCTATGTGGGAGCAAGACAACGGGTGAGTGAAGGGATACGTCAGTTTCTCGAAGCAACCCAGGTTGACGAACTCATAGTCACTTCGCGAATCTACGATCAATCCGAACGTCTTCGTTCGTTGGAACTGCTGGCTGAAGTCCGCGAAATGCTCCAGGCAAGACCGGGAGCCGTGACTTCCTAAATAGAGCGCGCTCCCGTCATGACTCGATCAAAGATGAGATCGGCTTCCGAAGGCTCCAGATGGAGTTGAAACTCGCGATCCAAAATCGCCCACAAGTCAGCTGGGTTAGAGATGTCTTGGCTCCGAATGATTTCCGGTCCTCGACGATGTGTAAATTTATCGTTGAGTAATCCAACCCGCTCGCCATTAGGAAGGGCCAGAGCCGCCATAAGCGACTGTTTGAACTTGGACCGGGGATGCGTACTGGTCCACCAATTCGCCAACTCTCGATCAATTAACGGCATCTGTTCACCCGTGAACTCGTAAACGTCCATCCATTCTTCGCCTAGGTCCGCCTGATGATAATAGATGTTTCCATGCCGCACGATCCTTCGTGTCTCATGAGGCGTAGCCTGCTCGGTGTCCAATTCAAAGCGGATTGGCGCCGTCAAAGACATGCCACCCACACCGCCGTCCACAATCCAGGTAACTCCGTCCAGATCGACTTGGATGAAAAGGTGGGTCCGGGGTGGCAACACATCGCGTGGCGTCCCCATTCTCACCCGACCGGCATGCGGGCGAGCCAGAAACCCAAGCGTTAACAAGACTTCAAGCAGAAGACCGTTTTGTTCAAAGCAGTAGCCACCGCGTCGACGATCAATCAGTTTTTCGACAAGCGACTCGTCATCCAGCAAAATCGTCTGATCAAGAAGGACGTCCAAGTTCGAAAAGGCAAGATGCGTAGTGTGCGCGAACTGTAGTGCCTGAAGCGTCTCCAGATTTGGCGTAAGATCGCCAGAGTATTCCAACCTCTTCAAATACTTTTCGACATTGATCAGTCCCGGCATGCTCAAACTCTACCAGTCGATGTCGACGCGGAAGGGAATACAATCCGACCATGACCAAAGGAGAACGCCGAGCAAGATTTGCCTCCTTAGCCTCGATGATCCCGCGGCCCGGAGAGAGTCAAGTGATGGATGATCAAATGCGAGCGGTACTCCGACCTCTCATTGATCGCATCCTGCACGATATTCGAGACCAGGACTGTTCGCGTGTAGAGCCAAACCCACGGTTATGTCCAAATTGCGATGTTCCAGTCGAATCCCTCAAATCACCCTACTGCAGCCCGCACTGTAAGGAAATGTGTGGCTTTATTCGGCAATTTCGGGGTTCGTTCGAGAACGCTCAAATTCTCGATCCAGAACGTCAGATCGGTCTGGCGCAAGCGTTCTGGAATATGCAAGGTGGCGGTTTTCCACGACGTCAGGCAATGGTCACTCCGAAAATAATCGCCAAAGTGATTGAACGCGAAGGTGGTAAATGCGCGCGTTGTGGCGCCCCTGCCACGGAGGTGGAGCATATCGGAAGCGCGTGCAATCGACCAATCAATCTCCTCCCTGTTTGCTCGCCATGTAATCGTGCCCACTTGTTTGGTGACCCAAACTATGATCGCCGTTCCGAAGTCAGCCCGCTCTATGACGAGGTCGCTCTGAGAATCTTCGTACCGGAAGTCGTACGGGTATGCGATGATTTTGAGCTTTGGGATTGGCGAGCTTATGTCGCTGAGCGTCGAGCCCTGCTAATTAACTAGCTCCCGAAGGCGGTCCGCCCACTTCCAAGGAGCAACGGTATCAAGATGGCGACAGTAGACATAACAGTCCCTACCGCTGCTAATAATCTCTTTGATTTTTCTCGCCCACTCTTGAAGCTCGGTTTCGCTGTATTGTAGCTTGCGAAGTCGGATGTAAGAGTGATCGGCGGTGAAGCGCATTTCCGCCGAATGATCATCGGTCTCTGTGGCAATCCAAGCGACGCCATGCTTGGACAAAAGACTCTCGGTCTCTGCACAAAACCAAGACTCGTGATTCAACTCTAGACTCCAGCGTAGTCCCGGACGTTGGGGTATCGAGACTAAGAAATTTGATAACCGATCATCGTCGCGTTTGAAATTTCCGGGTATCTGTAGCCACAAACTCCCAATCTTTCCAGCATCTTCAGCCGGTTGCATTCTCTCAAGAAAAAGATTAAGGGCTTCCAAACTCTCAGGCTTTAGCCGCTTAAAGTGGGTTACCGACTGATGCATTTTCGGTGAGACACGGAAGTCATCCGGCGTTTTCGTCAACCAGTTCTTAATACTGGTCTCGCTGAGCATTGACTGAAACGCACCATGAAATTCAAGCGAGTTGTAGCGGGTTCCGTAGTAGTCGAGAAACTTCGATTTCGGCTGATCGCTAGGATAGAAAAGCCCATCTCCCTTCCAATCGGCATAGTCGTAACCTGAGAGTCCAAGGAAAAGCTGAGCCATGCTGCATTATGGGGAAGACGGCTCAAGGGGTGACGCATCGAAGGCAATCGCCACTTGAGAGCCGTACAACGGATAATCGATTCTCGTGCGGTATCCCTTAAGATCTCGGCGATCGGCTCCCAGTTTTTCAAAAGCAAGAGATACCAACTCTAGATAAGTTGGGACTTCTGCAAGTCGAAGCATACTGGTCGATTGGCCAAGTGGATGAATCGTCTCATGAATATCCAGTCTGTCGACGTCCCGAGACGGATCGTTCACGTTGGCCACCCCCTCAAAACTTGTGTCGTAAACGTGCAGAATTGGCTGATCGCCTGGCTCCAAAAGATCTTGGTGGATGAAGACGTCGAAAACCAAAAGACGTCAGGGAACAGTTACTTCCGCAAACATGTATCGTTTGCGCTTTCCAGGTACGTAACGCGGGATCTCCTCACGATTCACTTCGGCGAAGACGAAATCCGTTGCCGCAAGGGGGGCGACTCCATCTCCAGCCAAGGTGTAATGAACAACTTCACCGACTTGGACGACATCAAGCTTGGGAGGTGGTTCGGAGCAAAACTCGTCGAGGCGGAGGCCTCATCGAAGACAACGAAACAGATAGCCTTGAATCCAATTCCTCATAGTTTGCCTCTGTTATCTAAGAGGCAAACTATGATTGGAATTAGCATCTTAACCCTGGCCCTCACGTTGACTCAATCAACGCCAAGGCTCTCGGTCCAACTGTCCCCCCAAGAACGCGAAGGTCTCCTGTTTTCTCGCGAAGAAGAGAAATTTGCGCGCGATGTATATGAAAAGCTCGCCAAGAAATGGGGAGATCGTCCTTTCTCTAATATTCAGCGGAGTGAGCAGCAGCACATGGATGCTGTAAAGGGGTTGCTTGACCGATACGGCTTACAAGATCCCGTCGCGGGAAAGGCCGCCGGAGAGTACGTGAACCAAACCTTGAAACAAACGTACGATCGAATGATCGCTCGGGGACTTCAATCTCGAGCAGCCGCCCTTCGGATCGGCGCTGAGATTGAAGATATGGATCTTTCCGATCTTGCACGTCTGACCAAGCAGACATCAAACGCTGAAATCGTCAAGGTTTACAGTCTGCTGTCCAAGGGTTCCCGAAACCATCTTCGTGCCTTTGTGGGCGCCCTATCCCGAATCGGCGAAAGCTACAAACCATTCAAGATCACTCAGGAGGAGTTTAACAAGATCGTCTCGAGCCCAATGGAACGAGGTCCAAACTAGACGGAAACAGAACCACCTGCCGAATAGTCGAATTCTGGCGACTCCATTCGACTAGTTCTCGAAAGCCGATCCGCAGATCGGTTGGAAAGGAGAATATCAATGTGCCCAGCTTGTTATGCGTCCCTCGCCTTGGTTGTCACGGGTGTTACCTCTGCCGGTGGAGTCACCGCTTTCGTGGCCGCCAAAGTCTACAAATCTAGACGTCATGCCAAGCTTGTCCTTGCGACGTCAAAAGGAGAACACAAAGAAGATAGCGATCGTCGCTCTTCGTGACCCTCTCTCAGGGCGAGAATTGGCGGAATGAGAGGTCTACCTGCTGGCAACACAATGAACAAGGAATAACACCCTTGGCGGAGGGTTATTCAACATTCGTCATTCGTTGGCTGTCGCGACCGACGAATGACGAATGGCTAGTCCCACGTATAAGGGTTATTTCCTCGTGACCACAAATAAGAAACCAATTGCCCAGCGTGGTAAGACTCGTGTCGGGCGATAAATCTGAATAATTCCGCTCGAGGAACTTCGTCGAGCTCCAAATATTTCCGGAATCCTGCCGAGAGATGTGTAACGGGCTCGTCCAGTTCCCGGTTGCTCAGAGAATCGAGGTAAGCCAGAGTTTCCGTTCGTACCTCTTCCGTGCGAGCGATCAATCCGTCTACCGACGAGATTGCCCAGAGCTGTGCGTCCAGATCGCCTGAAGGCTGAGGAGTCGATCCTTTCATCCGCTGCACCAACATGAACTCTGTAGAAACAATTTCGACGAACTGACCATGGACCGTCCGCATGCCCTGCATCGGCGCCCAAGGCAACAACTCTGCGCTTAGATGGGGAAAGGTTTCTGTTAAGTCCTTTCGAACGGATGCCAAGTTGGCGCGGAGCAACTCATGGTGCGTCATCGCCGGAGTCTACTGATTAGGTCTCTGGCGGCAAGAACTGAAGTCCCGCTTCGGCAAGAGCGTCTGAAATCTTCTTCAGCGCGTTTGTGCCCATTCCGTGAAGGTCCTCGATTTCTCGAGCGGTATGTCGACTTAGGTCTTCCAAACAGTTAACCTTGATTGAATTCAGCACACGCTGGGCAGGAGCCGCGAGTTTAGGAAGGGGCGTATTCATTTTGGTTCGTAAGTAAGGACCACGCTCCCGTTATTGAACACGCGCGTCTCAAGTAGTCTGAGGTCCAATCTGCTAGGCAGTCCCTCAAACAAGGAGCGACCTCCTCCAAGAGCCAAGGGACAAAGGACAAGCTGATAGGCGTCAATGAGTCTTTCTGCTGACAGCTGGGCGACGATGCTGCCGCTTCCCAAAATGGTGATGTCGTTGGAACTGTCCTGCTTGAGGCGCCGAACCTCATCGGCTAGTTCTCCCTTGATCAGGGTTGTGTTGCTCCAAGTCGCTTCGCTTAACGATCGACTGAACACAAACTTTTGAAGCCGATTCATTCGTTCCGCAACGATGGGCATCCTCTCGGCTGCCACAGGCGTGGGCCAAAAACTGGCCATCATTTCATAGGTCACCCGACCGAAGAGAAGACTTCCGCCGCCTTGGGCATTGCTATTGACGAATTCTGCCCATTCCACGTCGTCGGGAGCCTTATGAGCCCAACTCATGTCCTCCTGTGTGTCAGTGAAGTATCCATCGAGGGAAATTTGATTGAAAACGGTCAGCTTCGCCATGGTGTTGCCCTGTAGTCGATTGGCAAAAACCAAATTCGACAAGACAATTTCATTCTGAGCCACTTGCTTTGCGGACTCTATTCAGACCGCACATAAGAATGGAGACGATGTCAGATATTCCTGATGATGAGCTTGACTTGCAGCGACGAATGTTGAATACTTAGGTAAATGCCTAACCAATCGCTGATGCTCGACCAAGTGTTCCAGGCGCTGGCTAACCCGACACGAAGGGAAGTAGTTCAGCTTTTGGGGCGCGGACCGGCAGCGATGACGGAACTGGCCAGATCCTTCAAGATGGCTCTGCCGTCATTCCTCCAGCATCTTCAGGTCTTAGAGAAGTGCGGGCTAGTCCGATCGCAAAAGACCGGACGAAGCAGAGTGTATGAACTCGCTCCCGAACCCTTAGAAGCCGCTGAAGATTGGATGAAGGCGGCACGCCGACACTGGGAAACCAGATTCGATCAACTCGACAGCTTTCTGCTCAGTCAAAAGGAGAACACTTAATGTCCGAATTCAATATCGATCCCACACTTGATCTCGTCCTGGAGCGAGTAGTTGACGTGCCAAGGGAGCTTGTCTGGAAAGCTTGGACCACCCCTGATCAGATTCTTCAATGGTTCACGCCAGCTCCGTGGAAGACGGTGGATTGCGAGATTGACTTGCGTCCAGGGGGCATATTCAGAACCGTGATGGAATCTCCGGAAGGAGAGCAATTCCCCGGTTCAGGTTGCTTCCTTGAAGTCAGCGAAAATAGGCGACTCATTTGGACCTCCGCCATGGGCCCTGGATATCGACCTCTGGCTCTTCCGGAGAGCGAAGGTTGTGAATCTTTCGCCTTTACTGCCGTGATATCTCTGGAGACTGTATCCGGAGGAACCAAATACACCGCTCTGGTCATCCATGGCGATCCTGCAACAAAGAAGAAGCACGAAGAAATGGGATTCTACGACGGGTGGAGCGCTGCCTTGGATCAGCTTGTGAGCATGGTCAAAAAGACCACTAGCTAGGTAAGGTTCCGCCATGCGAGCGGAGCCAGCAAAGACCGTTGATGAGTATATCTCCCAGATTCAATCGGAGGAATCGAGGAAAGCCCTTGAGTCCCTCCGAATTATCATTCGGTCCGAGATACCAGAGGCACAGGAAGTTATCAGTTATGGGATTCCCACATTTAAGTTCTATGGGATGTTGGTTAGCTTTGCCGCCTTCAAGAATCACTGTTCGCTGTTTCCGGGCCATACGGTTGCCGAATTCGAAAAGCAACTATCGGGTTACAAAACCTCGAAAGGGACAATTCAGTTCTTGCCCGAGGATCCGCTTCCTGAGTCTCTGGTGCGTGCCATCGTGCGTCGACGTTCGCAAGAGAATCGCCAAGCATACGAAGCCAAGAACGTGAAGATAAGTCCGGTAGAAGGCAATCCGCAATAGAAAATGAGGCAAGGGATGCGGTGATTGCCCAACCTCCCTAATGGCTACCAAGTTGCTTTTAAGCGTCGACGGTAGACTCCGATCAAGCCAGTGTCTTCTAGCAATAGATTCGCATGCTTGCGTTTTGAGAAAATCCTATGAAAGGCAGACTCTATTCCTTCGTTCCGGTGGTCTTAGCCCTTACGGTTGTCCCTGCTATCGTCCCCGGCACGAGGAAAGTTGAGTCAAAAAAGTCGGAAGATCGACCTAATATCGTTGTTATTCTCGCTGACGACCTCGGATTCTCTGATGTTGGCTGTTATGGAGGAGAGGTAAAGACTCCCAATATCGACTACCTTGCTGCAAACGGCCTTCGATTCAAGCGCTTTTACAATACTTCCCGTTGCTGTCCAACCCGCGCATCGCTCCTAACCGGCCTTTACAATCAGCAAGCTGGAATCGGTGAAATGACCACTGATCAACATTCGCCAGGTTATCGGGGCGCCCTCACCGAAAACACGGTCACTCTCGCAGAGGTTCTCAAGAGCGCCGGATATCAGACCGGAATGTCAGGCAAGTGGCATGTCTCCAATACGATCGAACAAGGAACTCCGCAGGAACAGCTCAAATGGCTTAATCACCAGACTTCACATCCGCTGTTCTCGCCCCTGGAGCAATATCCTCTCAACCGTGGTTTTGACAAATACTTTGGCAACATCTGGGGGGTGGTGGACTACTTCGATCCATTCAGCCTTGTGGAAGGAATCAAGGCGGTGGAAGCCGTTCCCAAAGACTACTATCACACCGATGCAATCAATGACAAAGCCGTTCAATACATCAAGGAGTTCAGCAAAGAGGAGAAACCCTTCTTCCTCTATGTAGCCCAAACCGCCCCTCATTGGCCCTTACAGGCGCCAGAAGAAGAGACCAAAAAGTATCAGAACACTTACAAAGTGGGCTGGGATGCCATTCGGGAGTCTCGCTACCAACGGATGGTTAAGATGGGGTTGATTGACCCAAAGAAGGCGCCGTTGTCCCCCCGAATAGGCGAGGCTCTTACTTGGGAGAACAATCCAGATAGGGAGTGGGATGCCCGTGCGATGGCCGTTCATGCCGCGATGATTGACCGAATGGATCAGGGAATCGGCCGGATTGTTGCCGAGCTTAGGCGAACAGGCAAGCTAGATAACACACTTATTCTATTCATGAGCGACAACGGAGCTAGTCCCGAAGACTGCGCGGCTTACGGCCCGGGATTTGATCGCCCTGGAGAGACACGAGACGGAAAGAAGATTATCTATCCGGTGAAGAAACGAGTACTTCCCGGCTCACAAGAGGTTTTCGCCTCAATTGGCCCTCGATGGGCCAACGTTGCCAACACGCCCTACCAATACGCCAAAGCTCAATCTTACGAGGGGGGAATCCATACTCCGATGATCGCTTGTTGGCCAAAAGGAATTAAGCAGAAAGGCAAGTTTACCGACCACTGGGGACACGTCATGGATCTCATGCCCACATTCTTGGACTTAGCCCATGCCACCTATCCTAAGACCTACAAGGGCCACGACATCACTCCTTTCACGGGACTTAGCTTTGCATCTACATTGAAGGGACAAGAGGAAACGAAGCGCAGAATCCTCTTTAACGAGCACTTGGGCGCGCGATACATCAGAGACGACGTGTGGAAGATGGTGTCCCTGTCTGGGAATCCAGCCTGGCATCTCTATCGGATAAATGATGATCAGACCGAAATGAATGACGTGGCTGCTGATTATCCCGATGTCGTGGCACGACTCTCCGCCCAATGGGAGCAGTGGGCGAGGAATCACCAGGTCTTTCCGAAGCCAAAGTGAAATTTAGCTGCGCTCAAATTCGGCGATGTCAGTCAAGAGACGTTCGGTACGAACCAATTCGCTTCCAGCAAGAATGTCGCTTATTCTTTGGGCCAAGGGACGATCTCTGTATTTCCGACAAAGGCCGAGGAGGGCAATCGCAAGGACGATCCCAAAGACTGCATTCCCACCGATCCAGGCTCCGTTGACGGCATAAATGAAGTTCCAATCGATAATTGCTTGTCCCAAGGCCAGTGGAAAGACAACCCAAAGTGGAAGGCCAAGGAGTATGAAGAATTGACTCGAACGAACTCTGAGCCTGCGAATACGCGAAATGTCTCGTTGTGCGCTCAAAATTGGCCCACTAATGTCAACTCTACTTACATAAAAGATCTGGAGAACGCTGAGAGCTATCGTTGCGATGCCTAAAACCCAAACCGTAACGATTGGAATGGCCGATGCGGGATGGAGCATGGCCCGGTGAAAATTATCTGCAAATACACCTCCGGCCCAGAGAACGGCGAGACAGCCTACGACTAGCTCGAAGATTGGCATGGCGGTGAGACGAGTAACGGCGGATCGGGTTCTCCGTCCTCGGCTCTCTGCCTCTAAATCTGTGATCCTTTGGTCCAGCGACTGCCATGCGGTGCGAAATTCATTAAGTTCCATCATCGTTCCTCGTTCTGAGCAATCTTAGTGCGGAGTCGGTCTTTGAGCCGACTAATGCGGACCGCAACGTTGCCGGTCGAGATTCCGAGAATCTCTCCGATTTCGGCGTGACTCAGGTCGTCCATGTAAAGAATCAATAACGCTCGATTCATTTGATCGAGCCCTTCGATCAAAAGTTCGAGTGTCTTCGCTCGCTCATCCATTTCCACCGACGCTGCCGTAGTGTCTTCCTTGACCGGACCTCCGTCGAATCGACTTCTGATTTCGGATTTGCGAACCCAACTGATCGCCGTGTTCAGGGCAACCCGGTACATCCATGTGGAAAAACTCCGCTTGGAGTCGTAACGCCCAAAAGCCATCCACAAATTCATTCGGATGTCTTGAGCCAGATCGTGCTGATCTTCCGGATATCGACAATAGGTTCTGACTACTCGATGGAGAATGCCTGAGTGCTGATCCATTAGGGTGGCGAAGGCCCTCTGTTGCCCCTCCACGTTACTCATTGTTCGGTCCACAGCTTAGTGATTCGCGGCACGGGACCGATTCTTACATGATTCATTTCGATTGACTCCAATCGATCATATGAGAGGCGGTGTATAGATGCGAAAGCCCGCTTCGACCTCAAAAAGCATGTGCATGAAGAGAAGCCCTTCTTCTCGGGGTTCAAGATGTTCGTCACCGTCGTTTTGTCGGTCGCTGCGCTCGCCGCCGGCTTGCTTGGCGGAACCTACTTGCTCCTCTTTGGGCCCCCGCCAGACTTTTACCAAAAGCCGGTCGAGGTGAAGCCGGGCGGCGACAAGACGCTGACCCCTGCCCAGGTGAAAACGCTCCAGGAGCAGATTGCGGCCGTCATGGACGACTATCGCACTGGCTGGAACAGCGGCACTTTCCCATCCAATCTGACGGCATCCGGATTCACGTCCAAAGACATGTTGGGGAAGGCGTCGTCAAGCACTTCGGACTTCTACGACAGCAAACAGACCATCGACAAGCTCAAAGTGACGAACATCGCTCAGGTGACGACGGATGAAGTCAGCGCGACGGTGGCCGAGCTCGTTCGGTACGACACCGGCATCAAGAACTGGTTCATTAACGCAGGGGGACCGACCAGGACGGAGACCTGGTCATCGAGCGGATAGTGGAGAACGAGTATCGGTTGGTGAACTCAGGCGGCTGGAAAATCAAGTCGAGAGAATGGAAGCGACAGACGGGAGCCTTGATTCAGCAGGCAGGCGACGCGACGCTGAGTTGGAAGATGGACGAAGGGGACATCGTGTTCGATGACAAGAGGCCCAGCAAAGAAATGCTCAGCGGCCCCTACCAAGCGATAGCGGGCGAGATTCAAAGCGGCTCGCTCTCCTACAACAATTTCCCAACCTCTTACCGAGTCACCTTCCAGAGTGGCGGAAGCATCGACCGCTCGGAAATCCAGGGACGCCTCAGTAAGCTGTACGCCAACGTCAAGGACCTCACGGTGACAGCCACGATTGAATCTGTGGAGCAGACAGGGCCGAAGAGCGCCACGGCGACCGTCCGCTACTCGGCTCAGTTCACTCCCTACAGCTACGATTCGGCCGGCAATGTGGTCAAGAGCAAGAACCAGTATGTGGCGGTCTGGAAGGACCAAGACACTTGGACCCGTTTTAGCGACACCGACACGGACTGGCACCGAGAAAGCACGACACGGCTAGAGCGCTCTCCGATTTGGCAGCATTACGAAGCGCAGACTCCGCCAAGAGCACCTGTGACGACTCCGCCAACAACATCGACGCCGAGTGCGCAGGGCGGCACCGATTCCGGGACGTTTCATGGTGAATGAAGGCTTAAGCGACGGCGACGTCGGTCGTGAAGGGCAAGAGGGCCTCGACGAGTTCGTCGGGAATCGCGGGGAAGCCCTGGAACTTGGAAACAACCACGACCAGGCCGCGACCTGGGTCAACATGGACTCCAAGGGGGCAGTTCTGAATCATGAGCGTCCGAGGCTCGTGGAATGTGACGCCCTTGGAGAACTCCATTGCGCGAATGATGGCGCGAGCCGTCCTAGGATTGTCCCGGCGCTCATCGAGAATAGCTGACGCCTTCATGGTGACGAGAAGGCGGAGTCTTGGGTTCTTGAGTTCAATGAGTGTGTTCATAGAGCTATCAGAACATGGTTTCAGGCCCAAGTCAAGAAGGTGAATCCTCTCCGATGCGAGCTGAATCCAACTCAGTGAGGTTCACCGACCGTCGCGTCGCGACCATAGGAAAGCGGCTGTGATATAATGGCAAGACGATGGGAATCGTCGCCAAGCTCTTCTGGGTCGCATTGCCCGCGCTTGCTGGTTGCGCGGTGCTGTCGCAGGTGTCCAGTCAAGGGGCTGGCACTAATCCAGGGGGTAAGGCCACCAGCGATCATAAACCTGCTCAAGGGATTGCTAAGGCCTGGCCCGATTTTATTGCCAGCGCCAGCATTCGCTGCGTCAAGCTCCTCAGGTGGTAATCCCAATTGCGGAACAAGCTGCGAACTTCAATTGGAGATCTGCCAAACAAAGGGATGCGGAGGTATCCCACCCGGCGGGCGATGGTATGAGCCTTATTGTTCCAACTGCTACGCGCAATGTAAAAGCTCTGGCAGCTGGCCCACATATCCGCCTTGCGACTATTGGAATTGGGGAAATCCAGGATATGACCCACGCTGACACCCATGATGAATGGCTCGCAAGACGAGCGGTGTGGCAGGAGGATTGGAACTTTGTCTCCTCGTATGTTGCAAGTTCCAGCGTCTCAGCCAAGTTACGTGAGATCATGGAAGGAGATAACCCAACTCCGCACCGATGTATCCTCGTTGTCGGCGTTTACACCTCTTATGGCATTGAATTAGAGAACCTCGACTATCTCAAGTCGATATGGCGTGAGGCGGTCGCATTTATGCACCAAGCGACTCCAGAGATCATTGACGAAGCAAAAGATTACTGGAATTTGTCGGTGCTACGTTATTACAAAGATGCGGGTATTTCTGTCGATCCTAAGGAGTTTGGATTTGATTGACCAGGCCTTGCAAGCCAACAAAGAATCTAAGGGAGAAAATTAATTTATGGCTCTTTCGATAGTGTAGGCGACGGTGAACGGGGTCTTGGTCGAGGAGGACCGGGGCGGGGTGGTCACGTGTTACGTGAGCGACACCCTGGGAAGCGTTGTGAAAACCACCGATGCAAGCGGAAACATCACCTCTTCCACCACCTATTGGCCGTTCGGGGAAGTGAGGACTAGCTCCGGAACCAATCCAAGCCCTTGGGGATTCGTCGGAACCCTCGGCTATTACAAAGACGCCCTCGCAAGGCTGTATGTGAGAATGAGAAGCCTTAGAACAGATCTGTCAAGGTGGCTGACGGTAGACCTCCTATGGCCTTGGCAAGCATCTTATGGGTATGTAGGCAATATGCCTACTTGGAACATTGATATTGCTGGACTCTTCGGTTTCGGCAACTACTGTGGTCCCTCACGTATGGGGCCCGAACCTCCGATTAACGCCGTTGATGCATGTTGTCAGACACACGATTCATGCTTAGCCACATGGTGCGACTGGCTTAATCCGATAAATAAGGTTCAATGTGACTGTGCGCTGTGCCTTTGTGCAGCAAGAAACCTCATTTCTTCTTGCAAGTGGAACCCTATTTGTTACTGCGGCGCGATCGAAGTCATGAAATGGGCATGCCAAGAATGCGCACGCTTGGGCAATCCCATTCCACTGCCTACCCCACCAAATCCTGGCTGGATTTGCTTTATTTTGGGATAGAGATGAAGCCACTTCAGGTAGGCGGTTTAGTATTGGGTTGCTTAGGCTTCTTGGCCCTAGGTTTCTTTTGGGGTGGGCCGGGTTTTGTGTTTCGAGACTTAGGCGCAGTCGCACGTTACGGCCCTTATGTCTCCTTACTAATCTTCTTCGTCGGTGTCGTCATGTTTATCGTTGGTTCGATCCGCCGGGGAGGAAGCAACTGATGGCGATGGCGGCAAACATTATCAGGACTGCATGAGCACCTACGAAAAGCCTAAGCCAGTGGCTATTGCGATCTAGGGGGAATGGTTATTTTCTTATTCGGCACGGTCATCGCACAAAGCAGCCACCATCCGATTGCTAACCGTCAAGATGGCGAATGGCATCTCGTTCAAACCTCGTCCTTCGGTGCAAGGCCCCCTGGTCTTACGAAACCTTTATCCATACGTCTCCTTGGGGCCACCAGCGAATGGGATTGCTCAAGGTCGATGTGAAGAGAAAGGGGGCAGTGAAGAACCTATACCAAGGAGTGCGGAGCTGGATGTGGTGCGCTTTGGCGTACTCAGATGGGCAGCCGACATTCTTGGCTTCCGGGTATTGGGATATCGGTAGCCCGCCTGAAACAAGTATCTTCCGGCTAAAGGAAGGGGCTTTGGTTTCTAGAGAGGAACTCGCCCGAGTGAAGTTATTCAAGGAACTTCAAGTCGCTTTGAGCATCCCCCTTTCTTAGTGCCACGGGCAATCTGAGTCCGAGTGCGTTGCTGCCACGGCGTGGTGAACTCTTAACCTGAGCCCTGTTTCTAGCGGGGCCAACAGAGGAGGCCCCATGGGACGAGGCAAATATTCGAGCGAGCAGATTCTCGCTATTCTCAAAGAGCAAGAGGCGGGAACGCCGGTCGCTGACCTGTGCAGGACATACGGCATGCACCAGGAGACGTTCTACGCCTGGAAGCGCAAGTACACCGGCATGCAGGGCGGCGACGTGCAAAAGCTCCGCCAGCTTGCCGAGGAGAACGCCCGGCTGAAGAAGGTCGTGGCCAACATGGCACTTGAAATCGACGCGCTCAAGGACGCGCTCGAAAAAAACTCTTAACGGCACAGGCCAAGCGTGACATGGCAGCCTATTTCGTCGAGAGATGGCGCTTGAGCGTGAGGCAGGCGTGCCGACTGGTTGACATATCGAGGACGGTGTTCCACTATCGCGCTATGCCGAGCGACGACGCCGAGGTCAGGAGCGCATTGCGGGAGCTGGGACAACAGCATCCCAAATATGGGTGTCCAATGCTCACCGGCCTGCTTCGCGCAAGAGGGTTCAGCGTGAACCACAAGCGAGTCGAGCGAATCTACAGGGAAGAGAACATGGCGCTCAGACGAAAGCGGCGCGGAAAGAAGGTTGTTGTCGAGCGGTCGCCTCTCAACGTTCCGGACGGGCCCTGCCAAACGTGGGGACTGGACTTCATTCACGACCGCTTCATCAAAGGCGGCTCTGTCGTTTCGTTTCGCTGCCTGACCGTTCTCGACATCTACTCGCGGTTCTGCCTGCATTTGGAGCCTCGGACCCGTTACTCGTCGTGCAACGTCGTCTTCGTGATGGACAAGTTGGTGGAGCGCCACGGCAAGCCCACTCAACTTCGCCTCGACAACGGGCCGGAGTTCCGTTCGGTGGAGTTCATTGAGTGGGCCAAGGCTAAAGGCATCGAACTTGCATTCTCCCAACCAGGCAAACCCCAGCAGAACGGGTTCGTCGAGTCCTTCCATTCTCGGTTCCGTTACGAGTGCCTCTCCTCCCACCGGTTCACCAGCCTTGACCAGGCAAGCCATGCTTGTAGAGGAGTGGCGGGACGGATACAACAACCACCGGCCGCATTCCAGTCTAGGCGGAAAGCCACCGGCAACAAGAATGCCCAAGAAATAGCACGAGAGCCCACACGGTCTGCTCGCGTCCGTCCATCAAGCCGATTGTCCCTTGCCGCCATCCGATTGAAGCGTGGCCTTGATGGTCTTGGTGAGGATGTAGAGGTGGAAAGGTAAGCCTTCCGTCGATACGAATCCCCACTTTTCATAGAAGGCTTTCGCCGGCGCGTCCTTGGCGTGAGCAAGGAGGGCGCGGGCTCCGATGGTCTCTTGGACATTCATGAACCGCAGGAATGCGTCTTGAAGAAGGCTGGCTCCAAGGCCCTGGCCTTTGCAGCTCGTGTCGACGGCAAGTCGAGCCAATAGCACGAGTGGCACCTCGTGCCTTGCGAGCCCCTTGCGAATCCTCTCGGGAGTCTGTTCGAAATCGACCGACGCCGCACATAGACTGTAGAACCCAACGACTTCTCGCGTGTCCGTTCGGGTTGCCACGAACGTGCGAGCCGAGTTGTTCCGCTGGTTTTGTAGCGCGTGATGCTTCAGGAACGTGTTTAGGGCCTCAACGCCGCAATCGAACGAGTCCACATCATGCTCTTCGGAAAGCAGGACCGGCCTTTGATAGGAGGCGCTCATTCAAAAGCGCTTTTCCGGGCGAACAGAGCTCGAAGCTCTGGAATGTCTCTCGGCTCCTCTTCTAGGCTCTCCAGGAACTTCGTCATTTGCTCTTCTGGGAGAACGAAGCGGTTCTGGTCCGCGAGGGCCATCTGAGCGGCCTCAGTCGAGGCGCTGATGACGAAGTCGGAGAGCTTCTTGCCTTGAGACGCGGCGGCTAGCTCTAACAGCGTCTTCTGGCTCAGGTTCACGCGCAGGTCAATCCTGGCGTCTTTGGAACTTTGGGCGGCGGCTTTCATGTCTTTGGCTCCTGTCTAGTCTATTCCGTACATTGTACACACACTAAGACGGTTGACTCAAGGTATCGGTTCCACCTGAGGCTTCAGGGTTCAAAAACAGGCAGCATTGCCCTCCTCTTCCCGGCAATGGCCGACGATTGTGGGGACGGCGCGGTGCCCGCGTCAAGGACTTAGCGAGCGCCTGCGGCGTCCTTGACCCAGACCCCACTCCACCCGTCGAGAGATTTGCCTTGCCGGAAAAACGAATTCCTCCAGCCAACCACGTATCCGGGATGATGGGAGGGAAAGCGATGATTCAGTGCCTATCCGAGGGTCATCTGACGCGCAAGAGCCCACACCGTCTGCTCGCCGTACTTGTCGTTCAGGAAGGCAACCATCTCCCCGTCGCCGCCTAGGTCTGTGGTTCCGTCTCGCTTGCAGAGGCAACGAACGCGATGCTCGTCACCGTTCGGCTCGATGAGTAGGACATCGGCCTGAGTGCCGTCGGGAGACGGGACATGCTCCAGGAGTCGCGCTCTTAGACCATTCATGCTGTCATTCTACAGCCCCTGGCACCACAAAACGGCGGGGCGACTGGGCGGCCAAACTATCCACACATAACCCCTTTTATGTGAGACTTATTCTGTGCCACACTCGTCAGAGAGGAAAGACCATGGACGGAGACAAACTTCTACTACCAGTGAGAGCGGGCACCCCTGTTTCGGGGGGTCATCTTATGCCCGCCCTCTTCGCAAACGCGCCCACAGAGGCACAGAGGGCTTTCCTCGAATTCTTCGCGGTCACAATTCCCAACGCTAACACCCGCGCCGCCTACATGCGCGACGTGGCCAGGTTTGCCCAGTGGTGCGACGAGCGGAGCTTTCGCCTGGAGCAAATATTGAATGTTCTTTAACATTCAAATAACTTCTGGCATAATCGGTAGATGCTCTCGGTCTTCGCTGCCGCCGCAATTATTACATCTCACGTTCAGGGCGAAGTTCAGCCCGATTGGGTCCACAAGGACCATTCCCTCAAGATCGCCGGAAAGATGGTGAAGTACCAAACCACCGCCGGAATGATGCCGATTCGCAGTAAGGAGGGAGATGTGGATGGACGCATCTTTTTCACCTACTACAAGCGAACAGACGTCGCTAACTCTGCTAAGCGTCCGGTCACATTTGTTTTCAATGGTGGCCCCGGGAGCGCTTCTGTCTGGCTTCACTTGGGTTTCGTTGGACCCAAGCGGCCAAAGATGGGGAGTGCAGAGGGCTTTATGCCGCCTCCGCCGTATGAACTGGTTACGAACGACGAGAGCATTCTTCCGGAATCCGATATCGTCACTATCGATCCAGTTGGAACGGGATATAGCCGCCCCGATAAGCCTGAAGACGGAACTAAGTTTTGGGGTGTCGATGGAGATATTTCGAGTGTGGGCGAGTTTATTCGTTCGTTTCTGAGCACGGAAAACCGTTGGCTTAGTCCCATTTTTGTGATGGGTGAGAGTTATGGTGGCATCCGTGGATCGGGGCTTTCGATTTGGCTTCACGACAAGGGTATTGGTCTGAGTGGTCTGATTCTGGTCAGCCCGCTGATCGGTCCTGCTCCGGCGGATGGGGCGAAGACGACGGATACCCGTCCAGCCTTCTTCTTCCCAACCTTCGCGACCACCGCTTGGTATCACCACCGACTCTCGGAAGATATGCAGAAGAAGACGGTGGATGAGGTTTATCAAGAGGCGTTGAAGTTCGCGCGTAGCGAATACTTGCCAGCGCTTTCGGAGGGCGACAAGATTACGCCGGAGAAGAAGAAGGATATTGCGGCTAAGCTGAGCCACTTTACCGGGCTGTCGGATGAGTATCTGGAGAAAGCAAATCTTCGGATTAACGATTTTCGTTGGTACAAGGAGCTCTTGCGGTCTCAGAAGCGGCTTATTGGGCGTTATGACTCTCGGTACGTCGGATTTGATTTGAATCCCGATTCTGACCGGGGTGGTCCTGATCCTTCTTACACTCAGGTGCAGCCTGTGTTTACGTCGACGATCAATGACTATCTGCCTGGCGAGATCGGATATGAGACGACGCTTCGCTATTACATCCTAGGAGATGGAATTGGTGCTCCCTGGAAGTATCCAGAGGGTGGCGGTCCCTTGGATAAGAGTGGGTCGTTGCGGCAAGCGATTGCGGCCAATCCGTACACCAAAGTGATGGTGGCGATGGGTTATTACGATGTTGCTTGTCCGATGGGGACGAACGATCAATTGCTTGACAATCTGAGTTTGGATCCGCTTTTGGCTAACAATATCGTTCGGACTCGGTATCAGGCTGGGCATATGATTTATCTGGACGATGAATGCCGTCGGCAGCTGCATCGGGATGTGGCGGCGTTTATTAAGTCTCAGAGCGCGCCTAGCGCTCCCAAGGGGAGTTTTAAGAAGAGTTAGGGGGTCCTTTGGATGGAAGATGGCTGGTCGGCTTTAGGGCGGCCAGCCATTTTTGTTTTAGGGTTTATTTGGGTTTGAAATTGGGATCGGTTGGATACCCTATGATCGAAGGGATACCTATAGAGGTGGATTTGACGATTCGTGAAGGTGAGTCTCTCTATTCGACTAGATGAAGGGTGAGGGGGGTGTTTTTGTCGACCTTGATCTTTGCTTTGGGGTTCTTGGCGGTGATTTCGGTGAGAGTTTTGCCGTTGGTTTGAAGATGGTATTTCCGTCCGGGGGAAAGCGTTAGGAAGATGATTTCGCAGGTGGTGTTGGACGGGGAGGTGAGGGTCAGATGCTTTAGGTGGGACCACTGGGTTATCGAGACCTGTAAAGAGTGGTCTCCTTCTGACTCGACCCGAAAGGCGGTGGTGTTCGATGAACCGGGGAACCAGATGGCGCCGTTCTTGTCGAAGGCGACGCCGAAGGGCGCGACCGTTTTGATCGATATATTTGCCCGTTTGACCTCGGTGGAGTGAGTCGATAGGTGCACCTGAAGGTGTTGGCCGCGCAGGTCGTATTCGATCCGGGTTCCGTCGAGCTCTGGGGTGATGTGGGGCTCGAGATAGAGTCGGTTGTATTTGGGACGGATTCCGAAGATGTCTCGATAGAGGCCGGTCATGACGTTACAGTTGTTTGCCAAGATGTCGTCGCCAGCGCCTTTGCCGCTTGCTCGTAGGTAACGTTGAAACGCCAAGCCGTCCCTCTTGTATTGGTCCACGATCTGGCGGACGTATTTCAGGGCGATGGCGGGTTCGGTTTTGGCATAGGCGCGGACGCCGTACTCGGCCCATGCCAGGAACAAATCGCCGTTTTCGTAGGTGGGGAAGTGGTCATCCGCACCTTCGCCGGGCCGATAGCTCTCAAAGCAGGCGGGCCAGGTGAGAAGAGATTCCGCTTTCATGCGCCGCTCGATGTTGTCGAGGAGAGCCTTCTGGCGAACCGGATCATCGCAGATTCCTTCTCCGATCGCGGTTAGGTTGACGGGAACCGTTAGGTTATTCCCATGGACCGAGCCGTCGGCATCTCGCCAGTAGACGTACCAACCCCTGGCAGGGTCCCAGAAACCGCCGTCGTCGATCGACTTATTGAACGCGCTCTTCAACTTGCTTGCCGCGTCTCGACAACGGTTAGCCCACGCGGAATCTTTCAGCAACTCCTCGATTTTCGCCCATTTAAGAAGAGCGCCGTAAAGCTGCGCATTGACAAATGCGTTTTCGTGAGAGGCCCACACGATGTCCAACCAATCGCTTGATCGCCGCTGGCTAGTGGAATGGTTCAACATTTCGTACAATCCATCCCCGTCGGTATCTCGCTTTAGCAGATATTCCAGGGCCGATTCACAGGATGCTTTCTGCCGCTTAAGCCAAGCGAGGTCGCCACTTTGATCGAATTGATCGGCCACATTGGTGACATAGGAGGTTTGCGAGTCCATCAACCGCCCCCATTGGGCCTCGTAGAAACCGCTTTTCTCGTCGTAAGATCCGGGCTGGGCGTCGCCTGCATCGTACTTCCATCGGGACTTCACCATTCCGTCGGGAAGGACAGCGTGCTCTCGCGCGTAGTCCAAGAACTTGGCCACCGATTGGGTGTAGTTTGGGTCGTCGATGGCGGAGCCCACTCGCGCAAGCCATGGTTCGTGCATGCAGATATAGCCGCTGTACCAGCCGTTGCTGCCCACCAAGCCCTCATCGATGACGCCGATTCGGCCGATGGTATTCACGAGTTCTGTGATGGCATGGGTGTCTAGGCTTTTGAAATCGCCGCGTCCATAAACTTCGGAATATCGTTGCGCTTTGAATTCGATGGAAGCACTCACCGTTTGATTTGGCCTCACTTCGAAGGGGCTCCAGATATCCGATTGGGTTCTGAGGAATCTTGCTTTATTGACCTTGGGTACTAATTCAGATTCGGTCGTCAACGATGAAGCCGAAAACCGTCCGTCAGCCTCTCGGGTGAATCGTAACGCCGAGTGAAGTCCTTTCCCGGGCAGACTGGTGAGTTTGAGACAGGGCTCTTCTCCGAATCTCCAGAAAGCGGCAGAGTCCGTGTGTACGCCATAGGTTGCATTGGGGCTATCGAAGAGGCGACACCAGGCAACCCCGCCGGTTCCCAAGAGCGCGCCGGTCCACGTTGCCATGTCCTTAAACGTGGCCAGAGGCATCGCGGTGGACTCGAGGACGCCTCCGTCGAGATAGCGGCGATCAATTTTCCAGACAATGGAGTCGGATTTTGACGTGAACGTCCAGCCCTCCAAGACCCGAATACCGTTTTCGCCGTATTCGATACCCGTGATCTCGGTCTTGCCGCCTTTCTGGAAGACCTTGGGTGGTCGGGCCAGTATGTGTGTGGAATGCCATTTCCCACCAACCTGAATCCCGGTCCATACACCGCCATTCGGATCGATCGATGGGTATCCGAAGGTTTCGATTTGTCTTACGACACAGCCTTTGTCGATACTTAAACTGAGTCTTAGATGTCCACTCTTGTCTTGAATGACAATTTCGTTGGAGAAAGGAAGGGTGAGGGGGAGAAGGCCGATCATGATTTCTGAGCCAGGTCCAGGGCAATGCCTCGATTCGTCGCGAGAACGCTCCAACCTAGTTCAGTTTTCTTCGGACTTCCCTCGGTTACCTTCACTGAGTACACAAATTCCTGCCACTTATAGGTCGCTTCTTGCCCATTTAGCCCAACGAAGGCCGCGCGCGATGGATCCCACTCAAACATGAGGGTCAGGGGGGAAGCCGAATCAGAGAGGAGCCGCACAGATAGTCTGCGTTCCTCAAACTTTACAACCAGCTTGCGACCGCCAGTCACCGGCAACTCAGCGATCAAATTCGCTCCCTCTTCTCGAACCACCGGCTTGCCGGTCAGCTTCAGGCGCTCGCCTTCAATGACGAAGTAGCCTCCGCTTCCGGGTTCCGAAGAACCAGGGGTCTTGCTCCAGTGAAAGCCATCCAAGGCGGCCGGCATTCGCTGTTCGACATCGTGCAATCGGGTCGCTTGATTCAAGAAAGGCTGAGCGTTTCGGTCGCTGTAGACGGTCAGGTCACGGAGGAAGGGAAGATCGCCCTTCAGGTGCAGGTTTGCTCGATAGAATCGGCTCTGATACCAGATCGTGCCCTCTTGACGGCGAGTATTGCCAAAGGGGTCTTCCAGCATTACTTGCGCTTGAGTTGGAGTGACCTTAAACGCTTGCTTGAATCGACGTCCGGTTTCACCCATGGTCTCAACATGAACCTGGGCGCGGTCTCTCAGTTCTGCCAGGGCTTTCATCTGGATGGGATACGCCTGGGCCATTTCGGGCCAGCCAAAGTTGTTTTCCTGACCCAACTGAGCATAGGCGAAACTCAAAGTTGGGGACTTCTCGATCATTTCAAGAAAGTTTTCGATGAAGACCGGGGATCGTCCCGATGGCCAAACCGGCTCCATCGTATCCGGTCCGCCTTTCCGTCCATCCGGCATTGGATAGGAACTCTCGTAGTAATACACGGGGTCTTGCCCCAGCATTTTTAGAACGGGAGAGGAAATCTGATGCTTGGGATCAAGAGCAGGGCTCCAACAGTTCTTGTCACTAGGATAGTAACCCGCGAAAGGAGCTCCCCAGATGGTGAAGCCATCCGTCGCAATTTGATCTCGACAAACGGCAAACGCATCGACCCCGTATTTCTTTACCAAGTGGGCCATGGTGACGGCATCCAGATTCCAACTGGCCACGGACCTGGGGTATGAGCCCCAAACCTCTTTGAATTTGGACATGAAGGCATCGGCGAGCTTTATGCGCTCGGCTTCGGTATAGCCAATCGTGAAGGCGACACAGGGGATGTGATCCCACTCGTAGTTTGGACGTCCTCGCCACTCCACTCCCGCCGCTTTGCAGTGCATCTCGTTCATTTCAAACCAGACGCCGACCTCATGGCCCTTTGGCATGCTGTCTTTGAGAAACTTGACGAAGGGACCTGACACCAGTGCATCGTATTGAAGCAACCAAGTGGTCGGGAGATTGAGGTCTTTTGTTATCTCCATCTGCTTCACGGCAGGAAGCAGGAGATCGACGGGACCTCGCGGCTCAACACCTCGAAGGAAGTTGATCACATTGATCGAGCGCACGGATCGGGCCGGAGCAGGAGCGAGTGAATTCATCGCGTTGGCCAAGGGGGCCAGGCTAGCCGCCAGATAGGTTTGGCCGGTGATCTTGAGCAGGTCTCGCCGGGAGAGCATTTGCAGATAGTAGCGTAAGGAAAATACAAGTATCGAAAAACCAACGCGCTTTGCGGTTAATTATCATCTCCGACAACCTCATCGCGATCTTCATAGTAAATCCGCATCGAGTAGCAGTCTGGTTCTTGAGTTTCGGATGGTTCTCGGCTTTGGTGAAGGGCGCGGTACTCGGTGGGGGTCATCCCACATTCCTTTCGAAACGCGGTTGCTAAGACCTGCCCCGACGAATAGCCGAGTTCGAACGCAATATCGCTGGTTGTAAGCTTTCCGTCGGCCAGCAGTTGCTTGGCTTCAAATATCCTTTTCGAGCGTGCCCAATCTCCGGGAGAGGCTCCCGTTTCACGGATAAAGCAACGGGTGAGCCATACCGCAGAGACACCCAGGCGATCCGCTACTTCATTTACGGTGGGGCGTGTGCCGTACTTTTCCATGAGCGCCTTTTGGGCTCGGCGGACTAATCGACTGCTTTCCAGTCTTTCTTCGTCTTTGCTTAGGTCCACAAGCGTGGATATCAGGAGGGCGGCAAGAGCCGGGGCAAGACTGGACAGGAGGGGGGTTTTCCGTCGATGTTCATCGAAGACTCGACGCACCAAATCAAGCACCGATGGATCACGCGTGCGGGTCACGGCCAGGCTTTCCAGCGCTCTCGCCAAGTCATCCGGGAGTTCATCCGGGGCAATGTGAAGGGCGATGACTTTGCTGACTTGAAGATTGGCGTCCACCGCGCCGTGAACGACGTTTGGCGGGACGAGAATAAAATCGCCTGGTCTCAAACTATGAGTCTCCTCACCAACCGTCCAGTCCAGATGGCCGTGGTAGACAGCGAATATCTCGAAAGTGTCTGGGTGATAGTGAGGCGGATTCCGCTTGAGAATGCCGGCTTTTGGCGTCAGGCGGTAGAGGTTGACGAATGGAGCTGTCGCTTCGGGGCGAAAGAACTTGGTGGCTACGTCGCTAACCTGCATAGGGCCGTCTCATTGGCAAGGGGAGGACATTCAATCGTACTTGCTCAAGTTTCCTTCATGCGTTTCAATTTGCAAACTACCGCTCATGAAACGAGAATCTCAATAATCTGACTGTAGTCTCATGACATGAGACGTCGCGGTTTCACATTGATCGAGCTGTTGGTGGTGATTGCCATTATCGCTATCCTCGCGGCTATTTTGTTCCCCGTCTTCGCCCAGGCCAAACGCGCGGCGAAGGACTCAGCAGCGCTATCGAACGTGAAGCAGATCGCCACAGCAGGGGTTATGTACTCCACGGACTACGACGATGCGACCATGCCTCACGAAATGGCAGGTTCGCCTTGGACAGCCTGGCCGATTCTCGTTAGCCCCTACGTGAAGAATACGGACATCTTTTGGGATCCCAGCAAGACCAAAACGGTGACGGTTCCAGGACAACCCTGGGACACCTCGCCAGCCATCAATTGGGGTTGGCAGACGCATATGGCGATCAACAAGCACGGCTACGCAAGCAGCGATCTCCCGAGAAACCAAACGAGTTTTTCGGCTCCTGCCGAGCGGATCGCCTTTGCCTATGGTGAAGACCAGTACGTCTCCGATCCCTCAACGAATCTCTATTCTCAACACTATTTCGACCCGCAGCGCGCCGCTTGTCCGGCGGTGTCCCAGACGCCGACCAACCGTTTCGACGATTGGTACAACCAGATTGCGAGGGCAGCAATCAAGTACCACGGCGACGGCGTGATTGCCGCCTATGTAGACGGGCACGCCAAGAAGACGCCGTACAAGAAAATTATGCGGCTCCAGACAAGCTTTGGCGCATCTGGAACCTGCGAAGTCACGAACTTCTACGGACCGGATGGCAGCTATAACACAGCCGACGATCCCGATACAGAATTGACCCGCGCTTGGGGACGGTTCTGGTCGAACTCCTACTAATTTTTATGAAACTTCGATTCGTCTCTTATCTCTTTTGTTTGGCGGTCGCCGCGCTCCTGACTGGATGCGGCGACCCGGCGCCCTCTACCCCTTTGGCCCCCGATCAACCGGCGCCCGACACAAGCAAGTTTTCTCAGGCCGATATCGACAAGTTCCATCAGCAGGAAGCGGCCCAAGGTTCAGACCGCCTCCCCAATCGATAGTCGCCTGAGATCTGCCGCATTGCGCGGAATTCAGCCTCTTTGGGTCCCTGATCTTTGGAGGAGAAGGTGTAGCAGGTCACCGGTTCCAAGGTGGACACGAATCTGCTACCTTTCGTTAGGAAATCGTCAGGCGATCCTTGCGGGCAAGGAAGTAATAGTCGTCCTTCAAGGGCTCTCCGTGGGTTTTGTCGCGGCGTTCTGCACGACGAATTCGTTTATCGTGCCGAATGGTCCGGGCTTGACCTTCATTGAACTCTATCGGAGATTCGAGGGACCGATCAACGAAGGGTTGTACCGAGACGCGGTCCTTCGCTGCGAACAAGGAGCGGTGAGGCTGTCTGCCGCTGGACGGGTGCAGAACTTGGTGTTGGCGACATGGTCGCCTACTTTTCTAAAGAATTGGAATGGATAGGGCCCATCGCACCGATTAGTCAGATAGGATCGCCGGTTCTGCTGACCTGGATAGGGGCGGTCCGGATTGTCGAGCTGCCGCAATCCGCCAAACCGTAGTTCAATCGATTTCGTCCAAAATGCCGTTGCAGGCGGCTTCCAGCATGTCAGCGACCTCTTGAAAGTCGCTCAGGTCGCCGTAGTAGGGATCGGGGACTTCTTCGCTGGTGGCATTTGCATCGAAGGAACGGGCGAGGCGGACCTTTTCGGGAATGGCGCCGGGCCATCTGACGACCGATCGTAGGTTAGCGCGGTCCATCACGACGATGAGATCGAAGGCTTGAAAATCGGATGAATTGAATTGCCGCGCACGCATCGTCATTTCGCATCCCCGTTGCGTTCCGACGCGTTGTGCCCGGTGGTCCGGGAGCTCGCCGATGTGGTAGTCGCTGGTTCCGGCGGAATCGACTTCGATCGGTATGCTGCGTTCTTCGGCAAGCCGCCGGAGGATGCCTTCTCCCAACGGGCTGCGGCAGATGTTGCCAAGACAGACAAAGAGGACGCGAGTCACCCTCTAAGGCTACTCAGATTTTCGTTGAACGTGCTGCGAGGGGGCAGACACCCATTCTTTGCCGATGTCTTCGCCCAATATCCGTACTCGATGGTTTGTTCTTCTTCTGCTGGCGACGATCACCCTCGTGGGCCTGTTCGTTTGGCCGACCTTTTGGAGATACGACGTGGAATGGCATAGCGCCAAGGGAGTTAAGGGGTCGTTTACGATTCCCATTCGCTTTAGCCGGATGGATAGAAGGAAACAGACTTTTTTTGGCGGGGAATGGCATGACGGTTCGATCATGTTTTAGATCTCCTTTTCGCAACCCTAATCGATGAGGGGCTGTATTGAGGAATGATGATGAGCGTCATTCGACTGGGTCTGGTTCTGGGGGCAGTGGCAATTGCTTCCATGGCCGTGGCAACAGAGGGATTCTTTAACTCCAAAGGCGTCAAGATTCGGTATGTTTCCGCAGGCGAGGGGGAAGCGGTGGTGCTGGTCCATGGATGGATGGGCGATTCCAGCATGTGGGGACGGGATGCGGCGGGGAATACCAAACTCGACGCTTCGGCGGTTCCTGGTTTTCAGTTCATCGCTCTGGATTGCCGAGGACATGGCAAGAGCGATAAGCCTCACGACGAGCGTCAGTATGGTCCTGAGATGGCGGAAGACATCGTTCGGCTTTTGGATCACCTGAAGATCAAGAAAGCGCACTTAGTTGGCTATTCTATGGGGGCATTTTTGATTGGAATGGTGGCGGCCAAACACCCCGAGCGAGTTTTGAGTTTGGTCTATGGTGGCCAAGCCCCGATTCTTGGCCAGCCTCGCAAGGCAAGCGTTCCGGAAGTGCAGATGTTTGCCGACCTCGTCAAGTCTGGGAAGGGCTTGGGGGCTTATGTGACCGCTTTCTATCCGCCGGACAAGCCTAAGCCGACTCCTCAGCAGGCGGATGCCATCGCGCAATTTCTTTATGGGAAGAAGGACGTGGAGGCTCTGGCGGCGGCGGGGTTGAGCTTTAAGAACCTGGCGGTTCCGGCGGAGGCCCTAGGAAAGTGCAAGGCTCCGGCCCTCTTTCTTTATGGAGAGAAAGATCTGGATGCTCAAGCGAGCGTGGAGGCGGCGATGAAAGTCGTCTCTCATGGCGAGGTGAAGGTGATTCCGGGAGCCGATCACATGTCGGCGCCGGCTCATGCGATGTTTGGAGCTTCCCTGATCAAGTTCTTGCAGGATCACGCTACTTCTTTACGGGACAAGCCCAGCCATCAAACTCGCCTCCCAACTCCTCGGCCACTTTGTCCAGTTGAACGCAGAGCGGGTCCATTTCTTCGGGCAGGGTTGCCATCTCTCTGACCAGTTCGATCCCGTAAGAGCCATCCGACTCCCAGATATCCTGCTGACTCTGGCGAAATCCATCGGCAGATAGCTTGTCGGCGGCGGCTTGGCAGCCTTCGGGGGACTTGAAGAAGAAGGTGAAGTCGACGGGGCGGGGGAGTTCTGGGCGATTGCCGTGCTGAGTGAGGACCTCGTAGAGGGGCTGATTTCGGTGGGCTACCCGTTCCAGCGGGGTTGGCTCCATGGAGGCGGTGAACCAACTCCAGTCGGGATCTTTGCGGACGTTCAGGTCTATGGCGGACTTTTTGAGGAAGCCGGTTGGGATGGTGACCGAGTCGGGAGCGGGACGCATGGCGTAGTGCGCGACGAGGAAGATGCCGTTGTGAGTGACGTGACCCAAATGCAGGGCCCGACAATCTTTGAGAGCATGGGTTAGGGATTCCTCCAGCTTGGCGACCCGGGACAGTTCCCCTTGGGCGGGTAGCCCGTTGTCTTGAGCTTGGTAGGGAATGGCGGCCAAAACGAGATAAGGGTAATTCGGCCTATGCGCAGGCTCTATTTCCGCGCTGGTGATCAAGAGGGGCATGCCGTTCTCATGGCGAACGGCGATCATGTACGGGGTCTCTGGCATGGGGAATCTAGGCTCCAATTCTTGGGTTAGTTGTCTTCGGTTTCGTGACCCATTAGGTGACGAACCGAGTATGCCTGGCCGGTGTGGTAGGCGACATGGAAGGCTTGATATTGAACGAGATTGCCCCAGGTTCCCCATTGACCGGAATAGGCGTCTTCTGACGCGTAGGGGGGCACTGTTTGCTTGGCGAACTCGTGGACTCTTGCCACTTCTTCTAGGACTTGATCTGCGTTTAGAGAGAGGGAATAGGGCGTGTCTACTTGCAGGGTGTAGTAGCGAAAACCATTGTCCACGAGGGGGCTTTGGATGGGTAGGGAATGGAGGTCAGGGCGGGCATCGCCGCCTCCGAGAACCTATACGGCCTGCCAGTAGGCGACGTGGCCGGCGAGTTCTCCGACGCTGAGGAGCCGTGGATGGGCTCGTCGCCAGAGGTCCTCGGTGGTTAGTTCTTCAAAGGCGATGGCGAACTCGCGGTGGGCTTCGTCCCAGGCTCCGATCAGAGGGGCGAGAGTGGACATGGGATCTATTGTAAGGGAAGGTAAGGTCGGTTTGGAAGGATATGGAGTTTGAATTTGAGGCTGAAGTTATTGAGTGGCGAGGGCCGGCGCCTTTCTTGTTTCTTCCGACTCCGGCAGAGGTATCGGCGGAGATTAAGGCGGTTTCTTCTCGGGTGACCTATGGGTGGGGGGTGATTCCGGTAACGGCGCGGATTGGGGAGACGGACTACACGACGTCGCTTTTTCCCAAGGATGGGTCATACCTGGTGCCGGTTAAGGTGGTCGTTCAGCGGGCGGAGAAGGTGGGGGTTGGGGATCTGGTTCGGGTGCGGTTGGCGATTCGTTTTTCCTGATTGTTTTAATATTCCTTTGTGAGTATATGCTCTTTGGTGTATATTGGGTCTGTGCAATCCGTTTTTGAAGTCATTGTCGAGCCGAATCGGCGGGCCATTCTTGGGCTCTTGGCGGTTTCTGAGCAATCGGTCGGGGAGCTTGAGAGTCGATTGCGATTGCCTCAGCCTACGGTTTCCAAGCATTTGCGGGTGCTTCGGGAGGCGGGGTTCGTTGAGGCACGGGTAGACGCTCAGCATCGACGGTATCGGCTGCGGCCCGAGCCGTTGAAGGAAGTGGACGATTGGCTTTCGCAGTTCCGGCAGTTTTGGAGCGGGCATGTGGATGCCTTGGAGCGTCACTTGGACCGGATGGCTTTGGAAGAGAGCGGGGAGCAACAAGGAGATTTGAGATGAGTATGCAAAGTGAATTCAATCCTGGTCCGGCGAATATGGCGAAGATTGAGAGTCGCGAGGGAGATTATTGGACTCTGGTCTTGGTTAAGGAACTGAATCATCCTCCGGAGAGGGTTTGGGAGGCGCTTACCGATCCTGAGCACTTGCGTGAGTGGTCGCCGTTCGATGCGAGTCGGAACATGGGAACGACGGGGCCGGTAACGTTGGTTACGGTGGGGGCTCCGACGGAGATGAAGGATGAAACGCAGGTGCTTCGGGCGGAGCGGCCGAAGGTCTTGGAGTACCTCTGGGGAGGTCGTGAGACACGGTGGGAGTTGGAACCTACGGCGAGCGGGACGCGGCTAACTCTTTGGGCAAGTATCGATCGTCGATTCATCGCGATGGGCGCGGCGGGTTGGCAGCTTTGCTTGGGGGTTATGGACGCTCATTTGACGGGCGAACCGGTGGGGCGGCTGGTGGCTCAGGATGCGCTTCACTGCGAGGGATGGCAGCGCTTGAATAAGGAATACAGCGAGCAGTTTGGGGTGGAGCCGGCGAAATGGGAGTAAAGCAGGAGGGTGTGGGGATGCGGCCCTTGACCAAAGGAATCTTTCGTTGGATTCACCTCGTTTTTGGAATTCCGATCCTGGGCTATGTCTACAGTCCCTTCGACCAGATTCCGAACTATGCGCCGGCCGTTCGCTTTGTCTTTTTGCCCCTTTTGCTGGCCAGTGGGCTCTGGATGTGGAAGGGGCATGTGGTGCGGCGGGTGATGTGGAGACGATGATGGAGATCGGCAAAGATGAGCCTGGGGATTTCGGCGGAAGTCCTCAGATCGCTGGAATCGAATCACGGAGCGACTGGAGGGGAAAGGTGTTGGGGCGTGTTCGCGCTTTGATCCGTGAGGCGGACCCAGAGGTGGTTGAGGAAGTGAAGTGGGTTAAGCCCTCGAACCCTCATGGCGTGCCGGTTTGGTCGCAAGGGGGCATCTTGTGTACGGGTGAGGTTTATAAGGACAAGGTGAAATTTACGTTTGCGCAGGGGGCGAGTCTTCCCGATCCAGAGAAGGTGTTCAACGCGAGTTTGGATGCGGGGACCCGGAGAGCGCTGGACATTTTTGAGAACGATGATTTGAATGAGGACGCGTTCAAGGCACTTATCCAGGCGGCAGTGGCTTTGAACGCGTCGAAGAAGAAACGTTAGGCGCGTAGCACCCAGCCATTTGGATCGATGACCGGTTCGGGGCCCGTGTAGGCGATGGAACCCTTGCCGCCGGTCATGGGGACGCGAACGGTCTTGCCGTTGACTACCACATCGATGGGCATGGGGAAGGGGAGGTTGTCTGGCGTTTCCCATGCCAGTTTGAGAACGCCGTTTGCGGTTTCCGATTTGAGGGTTGGAAGTTTGGCTTGACGGACATAGACCTCGAAGAACCATCGGAGGTCTTGTTTGGATTCGTTTGAGGCGATGTTTACGAAGTCGTCGGTGGTGACGAGGCGAAGGGCTCGGCCGTCGGTCCACTTTTCGGATTCGGGGGTTGGATAGGCCATTTTTCGGATTGAGCGAAGAAACGTATCATCGCCGACCAAGTAGCGCAGGGCGTGGAGGACGAGGGCGCCTTTGTCGTAGATGTCGCCGCCGTAGGCTTCGCTTGAGGTCTCGGCACGGGGGGCGACGGGGGCGGTGTTTCGAATGGCGCGGCGGCGGCCCTTCATGGCGGTGAAGTAGGCATCTTTGCCGCGAATCTGCTCGATATAGAAGGTGTCCATGAAGCTCTGGAAGCCCTCGTGAATCCACATGTCTCGCCAGTCGGCGTCTGACACGAGGTTTGCCCACCATTCATGGCCAAATTCGTGGAGGAGGAGCCAATCCAGGCCGTCTGGCGCGAACCGGTAGCGGTTGCCGTAGGCGACGGCGGTCGAGTGTTCCATGCCGAGGTGGGGAGTTTCCACGATGCCGAGTTTTACGGTGCGGAATGGGTAGGGGCCGCAGTATTTCTCCATGAAGGCCAGGTACTTCTTTTGCTCTTCGATGAGCTTGGGCGCTTTGTCTTTGTTTTCGGGAAGGACGTAGTAGGTGATGGGGATGGTTTGTCCGGCTACGGATTTGGCGGAGTCTTTCACCTGGGCGTAGGGGGCGGCGTTGAAGACCAATGAGTAGTTGTTGATGGGCAGGGGCATGTGCCAGACGTAGGTCGAGGTCTTGTCGGCGTTGCGCTCGGTCTTTTCCAGTTTGCCCGGTCCGACGGCCATTAGGGGGTCGGGGACGGTGATTCGCATGGTGGCTTCGTTCGGTCGGTCGGAGGGGTGATCTTTGCAAGGGAAGAGCAGGTCCGCGCCCGCGCCTTGCAGGGCGACGGCGATCCAGTCCGCGCCGCTGGGTGTTTTGGACCACATGATGCCGCCGTCCCAGGGGGCGTTCTTGGCGACATGGGGAGGGCCAGCGTACGTGGTGACGGTGTGAATGGGCTCGCCGGGCTGCTTGGAAAGGGGGAAGTAGACGCGGATCATGCCGGGGAGGCGGTCGAACCGAAGCGCATTCTTCCCATCTGTGATCTTACTGACCGAATAGGGATCATCCAGGTCCAGCAAGATGCTCGCCGTCGGAATCACCGTCTTGGCGTCCATCACCGTCACCCCAGAAATCGTCTTCCCGACCGGATCGACTTTCAAGGAGATGTCATAAAACTGCACATCATAAGCGGCCTGCTCAAGCTTGAGCACACCTCCAGAAATCTCTTGAGGGGCAGCAAAGGCAAGGGATAGGAGCGGAATCGCAGCAAGGGAAGTCATGAATGCCCCTAGTATAAAGCCGAGCCCCGCCTTTGCCTATCCGCCTTTCCCATGGACCGACTTCATAAGTCTATATTTCAGTGAGTCTACTTTCAGTAGCTCCGTGGTTCCACTTCCGCAGGATCATTTCTTTCCCAAGATTGAACTTAACACGCCGACGGAGGCTTATCACGTCGATCACTGCTGTTGACCTGCCCCCCCAGAATGAGGATCGATTGAAATAGTAGAGTTTCCTGTTAGGAGACTTATGAAGAAATCCAGGTTCAGCGAGGAGCAGATTGTTCGCATCCTCCAAGAAGCATCTTCTGGCCAGATCAGCCGGGCCGAGCTTTGCCGTAAACACGGCATCAGCCAGAACACGTTCTACTTTTGGAAGCGCAAGTACTTGGGCATGGAGACGGACGACGTGCGCCGGCTCAAAGAGCTTGAGGCCGAGAATGCGGCTTTGAAACGGATCGTGGCCAACCAGGCATTGAAACTTGATGCGACGGGAAAGCTCCTGCGAAAAAATGGGTTTCGGCCCCCGAGCGCCGGTCGGGGGCCGAGTTCTTGAAGCGCGAGGGTTCGAGCCTTCGCCATGCTTGCCGGGCAATGGGGATCTCCGGTTCCAGCGTGCGCTATATCGCCATGCCCGACAGGGACGGAGCGCTCAAGGCTCGCATCCATCAGATCCTGCGCCCTGGCATGGGCTACAGAGGTGCCTGGGCGCATCTGAGACAGGAGTTCGCACCTTTGAACCCCAAGCGGGTCCACCGGCTCTGGAAGGAGCTACGGCTCAATGTGAAGCCGAAAACCCGCAAACGCCGCAAGGGCATGCCGATGCCAGATAGCCCAAACGCTCCGGGTGAGGTCTGGAGCCTGGACTTCGTCCACGATACTTGTTTGAATGGCAGCCGCCTCAAGATTCTGGCAGTCATCGACGAATACACCCGGGAATGTCTGGCTTTGGAAGCGGCGACCAGCATCAAGGCCCCCAAGGTCCGTCAAGTTCTCGCCTCGCTTATCAAGAAAAGAGGCGAGCCCAAGTATCTCAGAAGCGACAATGGGCCTGAGTTTGTGGCGAACTCCCTCACCGTGTGGCTGGCGATCTCAGGAACCCAGAGCAGATTCATCAAGCCGGGATCTCCCTGGCAGAACGGAACCATCGAGAGCTTTAACGGCAGACTCAGAACTGAGTTCCTTAATGCCGAGCTCTTTCACAACCTCGCAGATGCACAACTCACCCTTTGGAGGAACTTCTACACCAAGAAAGACCCCAATCGTCACTCGGCTACGTCGCACCCGCGACTTACGCAAAGAACTTTGAACAACCTAGAATGAAGGAGAAACTCTCCTCTTAAAAATGTGCCTCAAAGCGGGGGCAGGTCAGTTTGGCTTTGCGGGAGCGAATGGGTACCAGGAGGATGGAGACTCGGGGCTGAAGATGTTGGGGCATCGGTATGAGGGCGGCGATCCCTACGACAACTACGACCAAGAAGGAGATACAAGGGGTAGCCTAACTGCCAAGAGAGCCCTTCAAAACTGGGTCAACAAAAACTAAGAAATGGCTAGGCTGTTCGCTTCGATCGTTGGCATACTCGGATTGTTCGCGTGCTACGTGGGCTTAACGACGGTGATCAAGCGACATGCCTCCGGTGGGGGTGGGATGAGAGGTCTGTCCCACCCCGACCTGTACGGCCCGGAGGCCGTTCAGTACGGCCTCAAGTGGCTCATTCCCGGCCTTCTAATGGTCATTTTTGCAATCGCCCGATTGGTATGGTGCGTGAGAAACGATGTTGAGTAAGAGTCCATTAATTTGCCTTGCCCTCCTAGCAGTTGTTGGTTGCGCGAGAAGCACGGACACCTGTAAGCAAATGGGGGCGCTTGCTCAACAACTCCGCAGTGACGCTGATTACCTAGACAAAGCGACAAGGGACGACATAAAGAAAGCCTCCGGTAAGCAGCGAAGGATGGAGATTCTGCTGTCTTCCGAGCTCCGATCCTTGAAAGCGCTCGAAACGATATCTGAAAATATCAAAAAGCAATCGGCCAAGCCAGAACTGAAGGAAGCCTTACTCTCGGTTGTTGAGGAGCTAATAGTCGTCCGCAAGAAGCAAACGGATTCTCTGAAAAAGGCAATTAATGACAAGTCGTTTGTGATTGCTGACGATCCGAGTCTTGATGCAGACTACGTGGTCATTGACAATGCCTCTCGGGATTTCGATCGGAAGTTTCAAGCCGCGTGTTCCAAAGACTAATGAGCCGGGTTTGGTGAAGGGATTCACTTTCGGCATGGGCTTGTCAGACTCGGAAAAGCCCAACCGTGATGAGACCTTGATCTCAAACAAGGAGATTTTTTGGAGATTCACTTCTGTTCCGACGCCGAGAAGTGAATGGGGAATTTGGCTCAGGCGCTTGATTGTTCCTGGCAGGAGCGAAATCTGCCGGTGCATATATCGATAGAGTGACGAGATCTTCTTATGAAGAGGGCGGATGGCGCTCCGAATACCTGCCTTTTGCCTCTATCAGCTTTATTTTAGAATTCTAAAAATATCTCTGTGTCTTTTGCAAAAGTCGTCTTATAATGCCATTTCAGAGGCATATATCGATAAATGAAGGTAACGATGCGCGATGTGGCACAGGCGGCTGGGGTTTCTACGATGGCGGTCAGTGTGGTTCTTAGCGGGAGCGGGAACAAGCGGGTCTCGGTGAGTCCAGAGACGGCAGAGCGGATTCGGCGGGCGGCGCAGGAGCTTCGATATCGGCCTAATCACCTAGCGCGGTCTTTGAAAACGCAGAAGACGCATCAGATCGCGGTGGTGTTTCAGCACTTCTGCGGCATTGGGCCGGAGAATCCTTATCACATTCAGGTTTTGCAGGGGGTGACCTCAGCGCTGTTTCCGAAGGGGTATGCGATGACGCTTTGTCCGAGGATGATCTTGGACGGCGATGCGAATTTGATGTCGGATGGGCGGTTCGACGGGGTGCTTTGGTGTCGACCAGAGTTCGATGCGGAGTCGCTGGATGCGATCAAGTGCGCCTCAGTTCCGGTGGTGATGATGCACGTGCCGAACGGGATGGCGCCGAACATTCCGACGTTTTGCGCGGACAACGATGGGGCGATGCGGCAGGTGGTGGCGCATTTGAAGTCGTTGGGGCATCGGCGCATTGCGTTTGTGATCGACCCGATCAGCGTGAAGTCGGTGGAGGGTGCGATTCGTCGGGAAGCGTTGAAGGCGGCGGCGGAGAAGGCGGGGATGCCGACGCCGGAATTGATTGTCTTGGAGCAAGACCATTCCGTCTTGGCCCAATACGCGGGGCCGGGGGCTCTGCATACGGCGCTGGTTTGTTTCTCGGACGAACTGGCCTGCCACGTTTTGAAGTCTTGTGTTCGCTACGAAGTCCGGGTTCCGGACGACGTTTCGGTGGTGGGGTTTGACTCCTCGCCGTTCTGCGAGACCACCAAGCCGCGATTGACCTCGGTCAGCCAGCCGGTCGACCGGATGGCCAATGCGGCGACGACCCATCTTCTTTCCCTTATCGAAGAGGCGGAAAAGGGGCTCCCCCGTTCGCCCATGACTTGTTGCCTTTATGACTGTGGCCTCGATGTCCGAGACTCCACAGCTCCTCCTAGCACTCACCGAAGAGTCTGATCATGAAAAAAGCCTTTACGCTTATTGAACTTCTCGTCGTCATCGCGATTATCGCGATTCTTGCCGCGATCCTTTTCCCGGTTTTCGCTCAGGCGAAAGAAGCCGCGAAGAAGACCCAATGTTTGAGTAATTTGAAGCAGATCGGCACCGGTATGGCGATGTATCTGGCCGACTACGACGACACATTGCCCCGACAAGCCTATTGGGATTACACCCCGGGGGTAGGTTGGGCGACGGCCGCGGGTGGCATGCACGAATGGAGCGAGGTGGTGCTGCCGTACATCAAGAACGGCAAGTACGTTCCCTTGAGCTATGCGGGCGCGGCGGGCGGTCCGGGCACGATCTTTAACTGTCCTACAAATAAGGTGAACGGGCAACTGAACGTGTATGGCGTTCACAACGACATGTTTCCGGCTTGTCTGAACTGGATGGGGGCCGATCCGAGCGTTTGTACGGCGACGAAGGTGGCCACGATTGTGGACGACCCGGCAGGGAAGGCAATGATGACGGAGAAGGGCGCGGCGGACAACGGGTTGGTTTCCGGTTCTGCGTTCGACACCCGGGCGATCGACTGGACGGGGGTTTGGGATAACCAGGCCGAAGTGAGTAACGACGTGGTGTTTACCCCGCCCAATTACAACACGGTAACCGGCCAAAAGGGCGACTGCGATGGTGGCGCGCCTTGGAATTGGCCGCCTGACTGTACAGCATTTCCGCGCTTCCGACACTCGGGGGTGGCGAATGTGACCTTCTTTGACTGCCATGCGAAGGGCATGAAGAAGGGGCAGCTGAACTACGGGAAGAACATTCGAATTCCTGGAATCACGATCTAGGTTCGACCGGGCTCCGCGACCTCCTTGCGGGGCCCTTTTTGTGTGAGAGAGGTTTAACGATGAAGTACTTGGGACTTTTCTTGGGCATTGCCTTGGCGTTAAGCGCGGGGTGCGTGAAGACCGATGAGGGGGACACTTCTCCTTTGCCGCCTTCGACGACGCAGGCGAAGGTGGAATCGGCGAAATCGGGGATCGAGGGGTCTTCGATGTCGGCGGAGCAGAAGCAGGCGGCGGAGGAATACATGCAGCGGGGAGCGGCGGGGGCGGAAGCGATGCGGAAGCAGAGCGCTTCGCAAAGGGACTCGCCTCGCTAGGGACTGCGCACTTTGTGCAGGGACTTCGCCGCTTCGCGGCAGGGACGAGGGACGAGGGACGAGGGACGAGGGACGAGGGACGAGGGACGAGGTGTTAGGATTCCTTTGGGAGGGCGTTGGGCGTTGGGCGTTGGGCGTTGGGCGTTGGGCGTTGGGCGTTGGGCGTTGGGCGTGTAGACTGGCGGGACTTTGAGTGGCGCTTTTTGGGATCGGTTTTCTGGGGATTATCGGGCGAATTGTTTGAGTTGGGAGCATGAGACGGCTCCGGTGGTTCCTCCGGCGGGGGAGGGGTGGCGGTCGGTTTGGACGGCTAATCCTGACTTTCTCGAGTTTGAAGGGCGTCTGTTGCTTTATTTCCGGGCGACGGGATTTCTGGCCGGGCGTGAGGGGGAGCATGACCGGATTGGGGTTGCAGAGGTTCTGAGCCTTGCAGCCGGTGACGTGCGCTTGGAGATGCTGAATGGGGATGCCCCGGTGGTGGATGTGGGGGAGCCGGAGGCATTTGACGGCACGGACGTGCTGGACCCGGCAACGGTGGTCTTTCAGGGGAAGGTCTTTTTGTATTACTCGGCGATTGGGCCGGGGCCGGACAGCGTGGGGCTGGCGGTGAGCAAGGACGGGGTCTCGTTTACTAAGGTTGGCAAGGTGCTGACGGGGCGGGCGCCGGATGTGATTGGATACGGAGACAAGCTGCGGATGGTCTATCAGAAGGCGGATGCGGCGGGGAACTATCAGGTCTATTTGGCGGAGAGCTCGGACGGGATTACCTTTGAGGACGTGGTCTCAGAGCCGGTGATTCGGCCAACGGCAGGAAGTTGGGATTCGCTCTCGATTGCTACGGTGAGGCTGGAGTTCTCGGACGGGTGGTATTTCGCGCTTTATGGAGGGAGTTCGTATTTGGCGGATGAGCCGGACTTCTTTGGGTTAGCGAGGTCCAAGGATTTGGTGGACTGGCAGTTCCATCCGGGGAATCCGGTGTTTGGATGTGGGGCGAAGGGGGCGCCGGATGGCGGGGCGATTTGGTTTCCGGCATTACGCGAGACCTCCAGTGGTCAGTGGGTGATGTTGTACGAGGGGAGTCGGGGTAAGTACGCGTGGGATTTGTGCTCGGCGATCTGCGCCGCGTGGCTATAGAGCTTGGTCGAATGGCTTCCTCGCTGGACAATTTCAAGCCTTCTTAGGGGCGCAGGAGAAGAACTCACCGAGGGCACGGAGAACTACCGGTTTTGCTTTGCGGAACCTATCGCAAGTTAGGGAAACTAGCATACTTACGGCGAAGAAATGTTGAGGTTACTGCCGACATCATGGAATGTAAGCGCCGCAAGGCGGAGGCAGAAATGGCCCTATCTCAGCACCTCAAGAAACTGGAAGTAACTCAGGAACGAGACGCATTCGAAGAAGCGGATTCGGGCTTTTCCTGGGTGGCCGCGGTCATCCTCCTTCTCGCGATTGGCCTTTACCTCAGCATCGGTTCGACGAAGCACTCCACCGGCGGGGTTCCGGTGACGGTTGTGTCGAACTCCATTCACTAGCCGATCGCACGACACCAGCTCGAAGTAGGGCAGTCAGACAGAGTGGTCTGACTGCCCTTTTCGTCTTACTTCAGAGTTACGGTGACCGGATCTTGGAGATTCTGGGAGGAATCTCCGACCCAGATTCGGTAAGCGCCAGGGTTAGCTTTCCATCGGTGACTGGCGGTGTCCCAGAATTGAAACGCCCGTTCGTTCAGCGAGATGGTTACGATCTTGGTTTCGCCGGGCGCAAGCGATACCCTTTGGAAGCCTTTGAGTTCACGAACGGGACGGGGAACGGTTGGGTTTTGTTCTCCGACATAAACTTGAACGATTTCGTCTCCCGCGCGCTTGCCGATATTCGTGACCTTTGCAGTCACGCTCTTTCGAGTCGCGGAGACCGCGCTTAATTTGAAGTCGGTGTAGCTCAAGCCGAAGCCGAATGGGTAGAGCGGTTTCTGCTTGTTCTTGTCGAACCATCTATAACCCATGAACAGCCCTTCGTTGTAGACGATCTTTCTATTTTTTGAAGGATAAGCCGTCGCATAGTAAGTGTCTTTGAGGGCTCTGGGGAAAGAGGTTGGAAGTTTGCCGGATGGATTCACGTCGCCGAAGAGGATTTCGGCGAGAGCCTGGTTTCCATTTTCTCCCGGGTACCAACACTGAACCATGGCGGGGACCTTCGGGAGCCACTTTGCGATATTCATTCCGGCGCCGGAGTTGAGGGCAAGGACGACCTTATTGCTGCCTTGAGTTACATGGTCCAAAAGAAGCTGCTGGCTCATAGGAAGATCGAATGGGCGGTCAAAGCCTTCGCCTTCTAGGTTATTTCTGAGGCCAACGCTTGCCACGACCAAATCAGCATTCTTAAGCTTTTCGACCGGAATACTTTGCGTCAGGACGGTCTCGAGGGGGACGATGCCGAAGTTGGCGACGCCGTCGCCCGCGTTATCATAGAATTCGACCCTAATGGCGTAGGTTCGGCCGGCTTGAAGACGGATCGATTCGGTGACCGTGGTGACTCCGTGTTCGTTCCAATCGTTGAGGGCACGTTTGCCATCCACGAACACCCGCATGCCGTCGTCCGATTTGGTAACAAGCAGGTAGGTTCCGGATTGGGGGACGGTGAATGTTCCGGTCCATCGTACTGAGAATTTATCCGCGTTGACGCCAGCGGCCGGACTACCCGTTTTCCAGTCAAACGCAATTTTGGCGTCTTTGCGAGCAACGGCCGGAGTTCCACCGAGGTCGACATTGTTGAAATACTCCGCCTTGAAGGGACCCATGGGCAAGCTGTGGTTGAGGTCAATTTCGAAGGGTACGGACTCTACCTCGGCGTTGGGCAGTAGTTTCTTCAGAGCCTCTCCGATCGAAATGGCCCCGAATGGGGTGGTGTAAGAACTTCCGCCACCTCCAGTTGCGGGCTTCTCGCCATTGGGGCCAACCACGAGAATTTTCTTAACCTTTGACTTGCTGAGAGGTAAGAAGCTGGTTTGGTTTTTTAGCAGGACGGTGCCTTCTCGAGCAACTTTCAGCGCGGCGGCGGAACTAGCGGGATCATTTTTGGGATACGTATCGACTTGTTGGTCTCGCTTATCCCATCCCATTCGGTAGATGACTCGGAGGATGCGTCGGACTTTATCGTCAATCACCGATTCCTTTAGCTTGCCGCTGTCGATCAGGGGTTTCAGATTTTTGACGTTCATGTAGTCGCCAGCGGGCATCTCGAGATCGAGACCTCCGAGAGCACATCCGAGGGCGTCATGAGCGCCTCCCCAGTCGGACATGTGGATCCCGCTGAAACCCCATTCAGTCTTGAGAACCTTGTTGATCAGCCAATCGTTTTGAGAGCAGTGGATGCCGTTCAGTAGGTTATAGCCGGACATGATGCACTCGACCTTGCCTTCGATGACACCCATTTCGAAAGGAGTGAGATAGAGTTCGCGGAGGGTGCGCTCGTCGACTTCCGAACTGTCGTTGTTTCGGTCGGACTCGTGATCATTTGCTACGAAGTGCTTGATCGTCGCGGCGACGCCTTGGGATTGGACACCTTGGATGATGCCGACGGCCATCTTGCCGGCTAGAAACGGATCTTCTCCGAGGTATTCGAAGTTGCGACCGTTCTGCGGGACGCGGGAGAGGTTGACGCCGGGGGCAAGCCAGATATGAGTGTTGCGGGCTCGGGCGTCATGGCCGATCTGAACGCCAAAGGTTTTGGCGAGATCGGGGTTCCAGGTGGAGGCGAGGGAAACACCGGCGGGATAAGCGGTGGTGGGGCCGTAATTGCGGACACCTACGGGGCCATCTGCCATGCGGATTTCGGGCAGATTTAAGCGGGGAATGGCGCGGATGCAAAACCCTTTGACTCCCCCTGTGTATTCGATCTTTTCTTCTAGGGTCATCTGCCGGAGGGTCGCGTCAACGCGAGATTCGAGCGATTGCGACATTACAAGGCCTAATGCAAGGGGAGAAACCAGCATGAGGCCAGTTTGGCGAATTCAGCTCCGTCAAGTAAATGGAAGAGAGCAAGGAGTAAATAGGGTTTTAGAGACTATTTACTCCTTAGATTCGAACTACTTGTAGAGAACGACTACGGATTCAATGACATGGCGCGCTGCGTTGCCGTCCACAGGGCTCTTGTTTTCGTAGGGTTGGATCTCGTAGCCGAATTCGTTGACGGCCCGTTGTTTCACGGCTTTGGTGATATCAACACTCCACGGAGTGACAACATCGCCTGGCGCCCAGCCTGCACGATCATATTTCCAAGTGCCACCTTGGGGTCGGCATGGATTGAGGTAGTTGTCCTCTTTCCAAAGATTGTTCTCGAATATGGAGGTCCCTACGTGGAGCTTACGCCACAGGGGATGAAATTCGGCGGCGTTCTCGGAGTTGGGGGACATTCCGTGACCGGTGACGGTGGCCCAAAATTCAGCTTTCTTAAATGTCGGGAGATCAAGGTTCTTGGCCTTGAGGAGATCCGTCAAGGGGAACTTGTCCGGCTGCCCCAGAGTGGCGGTCCCGTTCCAAAGATTGATCACTTGGAAGGGGCGTGGGCTGAGAGCGCCTTTGTAGTAGTCTAGATCGAAGCTGACGAGCCAGCCTTCGGCATAGGTTTCGCATTCAAGCTTGAAGGTCTTTTTGCCGCTGAGGATGGGCAGAAGATGCGTGAGATCGACCTTCCACGTCCAACCCTTGCGGTAGGGGGTGATGTAGCGAAGTACTTCGTAACGGTCGCCTTTTTCATCAGTGAGCCAAATTTGGGCGAGGCGATCCCAGGGGTCGAGGCCCTGAGGGGTGGGAGCAAGCGTCAAAGTCGCGACCACTCGGCCAAATGCATCGGTATTTTGAGGGAGATCGACCGCCTTTTCAAATCGGTGACGTCCGTTGTTGTTCACCTCGTTCGTGAAAACGCTTACATGCTCCGGTGTTTCGGCGGGGATAACCTTTCCGGATTCACGTTTGCGGAAACGGGTGGTCTGAACACCATCGGTTTGTCCGAACGTCCAGTTGCCTTCCAGGGGCTTCATTTCGGGGACGAAAAATCTGTTGTAAACCTTCGATTTCCCCACGGTAACGGTGACCGCTGAGCCTCCGACGACGCTATCAATATCGACCCGGTAATTAACGGGTTGACTGGTCTTCATCTCTTCGGGGCAGAGTCGGTTCGCGATTTCACGACCATTGAGGTGAAGGGAAACCTCTCTTTCTGGGCGGCCATAAATGTTGCCATCAGCATTGAATGGGTCTTGTGACTTAGGATTTGAGGTGTCGAATCCGATGGCAAATGCGTTGGGGATGTTTGGCTCGACGACGTTGGTCAGGGTTTCGTTAGGGTTCGTCGTCAGGATGGCCGAATAACCAGCGGAATTGGACGGGAGGTTGACCTGCCAACTCGCTTCAACGTGCTCGCGGTACGTAGGGGTTTGGAAGAGAAGGAAGCCGATCTTCAGGACACTGGAAAGCATCCCCTTAATATGAACGAAGGACTCTCAGGATTTCGGGAGATGAGAGAATTTTTATGTGGGTGTGGGGGAGTGAGAAGAAGTGGAAGGGCTCACGGGCGGGCCGCCCGTGCCACAGCCCTTCCACACTTTCTTACTGGGGCTTGTTCTTCTTTTTCCGTCGAAGGAGGGCTAGAGCTCCCATGCCCAACGCAGCAAGAGTTGCTGGCTCAGGAACGGGTTCACTCAGCACGCCGGGAGCCCAAGTAGCTCCGGTACTTCGCGCGTTGGAACTGAAGCCATCCAGTTCAAATGCCTCGTCGTAAGTTTGAGTGCTAAGGTTGTAACCCACGATCTTGAGAGTCGTGTCTCCGGACTGCTTTCCGGTCAGCCAGATGTGTCCACCTCCGATAGCAAGGCCATCGGGATTGGCCAGGAAAGGATCGAAGTCGGCAACTTTGTTAATGGAGCCATCGCCGAAGACGTCGATGGTGTAAATGCCGTGGGCGTTGTTGGCTGAGGTGTTCGTGGCGTAGAACAGGCCGTCGGCGGAGTTGAACTCAAGCCCCTGCAGATTGTAGGCAAGGTCTGAGTGCTGCCAGACCAAGGACATGTTCGGCGTTCCTCCTGTGGTGATGGAGGTGTCGATAAGGTAGATGCCATCTTCGACAAAGTTGGCGCTTCCGCCAGCGTTGTAGTTGGTGTAGCCGTAGAGTTTGCCGTTCGCAAACGCCAATCCATCGACGCCGGTTGCGTACACAGTGCCGTTGGAACCCATACGATAGAGGCCGTTGATAAGAGTGGGAGTTGTGCCCACGGTGTTATAGGACCACTGCATGACCCGAGCGGAGTTGACGCTGTAGAGCGTGCGTCCAGCTTCATCGGCGGCAAGAGCGTTCGTCTTGCCTGGACTGGTTTGACCAATCCAAAGCTGGGTGGCGTTACCCGACGTGATGTCCAGATAATAGGCGCCTGACAATCCTGGATTTGCAGAGCTGTAGAGTGTGTGTCCAAAGACGAGTTGGGCATGCGCGGCGGATCCGACCAGCGCGACGCTGCCAACGATCAGAGCAAACTTGAGATTCATAGGTTTCACTCAGGTGCGCAAGGCGTATGCAAACGCACCCGTTCGGGGATATTGCCCTGCGGGACCGCATTCGTGCGCGGCCCCGGTGAAACCCTGGTAATTTTTCCTACTTTTGGGCGGGGGAGAAGGCTCGGATTTCGGCGATGGAAGCAAAGTCCGAGCCGCCGACTTCGGTGAGGGCGACGATTCGGATGTAGCGAGCGCTAACGGTGTTCTTGAAGAACACGCGTTGGGCTTCTGGCGAGTTCGGGAAGTTTCCGGCCGAGATGGGGGAGCCCCAGGTCTTGCCGTCTCCACTGACATAGAACTCATATCCGCCGAGGCGGCCGTTCGATTGGCCCTGCCGGGGCAGGTACTCGAAGGCGATGATCGGCATGGTGGATCCCAGATCGATTTGAAGCTCGTGCGGGTGCTTGGGCTCTTTCTTCGAGTACTCGGTGTGCCAGAACGTGCCGGGATCGCCGTCGATGGCGTGAATGGGGTCCCCTTCACCCGGCTCGAAGCTGTTGGCGAAGGCGATTTTCCAGTCTTTACGATTGAGTTCGATGACCGGAATGATTCGGTCGAACTTGGCGGTGGTGGTGGCGCTGGCCAGGCCGGACTGCTCTGACCAAGCCTCCAGGGTTCCCTCTGAGACGACGAAGGGAGACGAGTAGGACTGGGTGGAGCCGTTGAGTCGGTACTTGATGGCGCCGGATCCGGTGATGGTGACGCGGCCATCCTCACCACGGGTCACCGCCGGGGCGGCGGCGACGGGAGCGGCTTGGCGACCGAGTTCACCGGGCTTGGAGCCCGCGTGGAGCGGCTTGACGATGACGCGGAACTTGGTCGGCTCGGCCTTCAGTCGATACTGCTCGAGTGGGCCGGGGCCACAGGAGGCGCCGCCGAGACCCATCTGAGCTTCATCCAAGCAGACGAAGATGTTTCGGTGGGGGACCAGGCGGTTGAACTTGCGTGGCTCTCCATTTTCGTGTCGGGCATCGTCCACATCATGAGGCGAGTAGTGGGAGACGGTGACGGCGAGGTGACCCTCCGATTGGAAGAGCAGGCCGACGCCTTTCTCATCGGTAAGGGCAGCCCAGCGGACGTCTTCCTTGTTTCCGTTCTCTTGCGGTCGCAGGTATTCCTGATACTGCTGCGCAACGGTTCCCTTGTAGAGGCCGATATCGGCGGCGCGCTTGCGGTCAGGGTAGCTCTCGAAGGGGCCACGACCGAGCCACGCGAACTGCTCTAGGCTCTTGTCGACCTGCATGATGAGGCCGAGCTTGGGAAGCGGGGGCAGATCGCCGAACGGATCGAACTGGTTATCCACGACAATGGAGCCATCGGCGAGGAAGGTGTAGGAGGCGGTGTGGTTGAAGCCAGCGCCCTTGAATCCCAGGCAGGACATGCGGACGGTGGCGCGGACGGCGCCGTCATCCAGTTTCTCCACCTTGATGGGGGCCGGTCGGTGCTGAAGTTGGCTCAGGCCGGAATCCCAGAAGGCGCGCTGGAACCAGGAATCGTTGTCGGTGAAGGCGCGGAAGACGTTCAGGAGGGGGCCGGTGGTGGCGCCGATTTGCTGAGCGATGGTCTCCTTGCCATCGACCTTGTAGGAGACGATGGTTCCGACTTTCTTGTCGAGGACGATCTCGGCGCCGGACGCTTTGACTACCAGGCGATCTACGTTGTCGGTGACATCGACCTTGCCGGAGCGGGGAGCGACGGTGGGGGTGGCGTAGACGGGGAGTTCCATCTGCTCCCACGCGACTTCGTAGCCCTTGTCTGCCCAGAGGGTGGCCGCGGGTTCGTGGAAGCCGATTCGGAGGAAGTACTCGCGACCGGGCTTGGGATCGATCTTACTAACCGGCACTTCGATCTCGGCGGTCTTGCCGGGTTCGAGTTGGACGGCGGGTAGGGCGCCCTTTTGGATCTCGACGCCGTCTTCGGTCAACGACCATTCGGCGGTGTACTTGGAGAGGTTGGTGAAAGCGAACTTGTTGCGGACGGAGACCTTGATGCCGCCGGTGGCAGGGGGCGAGGGGCGCTTCTTGCCATCGGTGGAAGGGGCGTCTCCGGCGAGGTTCATCACGACCATTTGGTAAGCCTTTTTGACTTCCCAGGTCTTGGGCATGATCTCTCGGTTCGGCATGACGAGACCATTGCCGACGAAGGGGCCATCGTTGGGCTTATCGTCGTAGTCGCCGCCGTAGGCGTAGAACCAGCGCGGCTTGCCATCGGGGCCGGGTTCCTCATCGGTGAACTTGCGGAGGCCCTGGTCTACCCAGTCCCAGATACATCCGCCCATGTTTCGGGGGGAGGAATCGAAGGCGTCGACATACTCTTGGAGGTTGCCGACGGCGTTGCCCATGGCGTGGGCGTACTCGCAGAGGAAGAACGGCTTCTTGGAGTTCTGCTTGCCCTGGTTGATGACGTAGTTGACGTCCGGATACATGACGCTATCGACATCGGTGACTTCGTTGTAGCGTTCGTAGTGAACGGGACGGGTGGCGTCCATGGTGTGGATGAGCTTGGAGGTGGCGGCGAAGTTCACGCCGGGGCCAGCCTCGTTTCCGAGCGACCACATGATGATGCTGGGGTGGTTTCGGTGGCTGCTCACCATGCGTTCGGTGCGATCGAGGTGCGCCTTTTGCCACTGCGGCTTGTTACCCAGCGACTTATCCCAGTCGTAGCCCATGCCGTGGGACTCAATGTTGGCTTCGTCCACCACGTAGATGCCGTACTTATCGCAGAGCTCATACCAGTGAGCGTCGTTCATGTAGTGCGAGCAACGGACGGCATTGATGTTGAACCGCTTGAAGAGCTTGACGTCTTGCTCCATGCGTTGGGGGGAGACGTAGCGACCGGTATCGGGGTCGTGCTCATGGCGGTTGACGCCGTGGATCTTGACGGGTTGGCCATTGACCTTGAAGACGCCGTCTTTCCATTCGACCTTTCGGAATCCGACTTTACAGGAGCGGATATCGATGGGCTTCTGGTTTTCGTCGAGGAGGGTAACGACGGCGGTGTAGAGATTGGGGTCCTCGGCGGACCACTTCTTGGGGTTGTCTACCCAGACTTTGAATTCGGTCTTGCCCTCGTTCCCGGCGGCGACGGTGGCGATTTCCTGAGTTCGGGAATTGGCGCTGGAACCGGTTTCGGTTTGTCGGAGGGGGACTTCTTTGCCTTGGGCATCGAAGAGTTGGATCTCTACGCCCTTCGGCTTCGCCTCGGTCTTGCCCAGGTTACGAACGAGGGCCGCGACTTTGAGGGCTCCATTCTTGTAGTTGGAGTCTAGGTCAGGGGTGATTTGGAAGTCGCGGAGTTGGACATTGGCGACCGAGAAGAGGTTGACGTCTCGGAAGATGCCGCTGAAGCGGAACATGTCCTGGTCTTCCAGATAGCTTCCATCGCACCAGCGGTAGACCTCGACGGCGAGGAGGTTTTTGCCGGGCTTGAGGTACTTGGTGAGATTGAATTCGGCGGGACCCTTGGAGTCTTCGCTATAGCCCACATATTCGCCGTTTAGCCAGATGTGGAAGGCGGAGTAAACACCTGCGAAGCGAATGAGGGTTTGGCGACCGTCCCAGTCCTTGGGAACCTCGAAGTTGGTTCGGTAAGAGCTGACGGGGTTGTAGCGGTGGTCGATGAACGGCGGGTTGGTGGGGTAGGGGTAACGGATGTTGGTGTAGATCGGGATTCCGTAACCCTGGAGTTCCACGCAGGAGGGGACGGGAATCGTGCCCCAGTCTGTGTCATCGAAGCTGGTCTTATAGAAGTCCTCGGGGCGATCATCCGGCTTGCCGACCCAGTGGTACTTCCAATCGCCGTTCAGCAGTTTGAAATAGGGGGAGCGGGTGCGCTCTCCGTCTAACGCTTGTTTTTCGGTGGAGTAGGGCCAGGAGGTAACTCGGGACGGTTCTTTATTGATGCCGACGACATTGGGATCTTCCCAAACGGGCACCTGCGGGGTTTGATTCATAGCGGTGAGCGCGACAAACAGGGGTAATAAGCTCATGGGACTGGGCTCCCTTGCCTTGTGGAAGGCGAAAGGGTTTGGTATGCGGGCGGAGTTAGGCCAAGCTTGGGCGGCGGAACAGCCATGCGAAGAATCCGCCGAGTCCCAATAGAGCCACGCTGATTACTCCCACTGCCTTTGCCCCACTCAGGTTTACACTGACGGCCGCGACTCCGACAATGTACAGGGCAAGAATGCCCCAGGCCAGCACGAGCTTACCAACCACCTTGGACTTATTGTCGCCTTTTCTGGCCACGTCGAGCAAAAAAGCATTACCGCACTTTTCACACAAAGGCGAAGAAAGTGCGTTTTCATGGCCGCACTTTGGACACTTCATATGGTGCGCGTACAAGGGCGCCTTACCTGCGGTGCGCATCCACTGTTTAACGCGATAATCCTCGTCTTTGAACTGATCTCGCAAAGAGCGATTGCTCACGGAATCTCGCTCGGACGAGATGGTGTCGAGGGTGGCGCTGGCGATGGCGATGGCTTGGTGGACGAAGCCTTGAGAATGAAGCGCTTTGGCGACTTCCAGCTTGGCGGCGAAGTTATCGGGGCGGGCGGCCAGGGACTGGTAGGACTTCTCCAGGCGGTCGACATCGAAAGAGAGGAGATCGGCTTTGTCGAGCTGATTCAGGGCGAAAGGGAAGAACGCCATGAGCGTGAGGGCTACCACCAGGACGATGGCGGGAATGGCAGGGTGGGGGGCTTTGACCGTGAGGAGAAGTACGCCTACGATCCCCACCAGGGAGCCCATTCCGGGGGCAGCGGGAATATCTCCATCGATCATCTTGTAGACGATGAGGAGAACGGCGATTCCGAGGACGATGCCTGACGCGACAGAGATCATGAGACCTCCGACCATTTCGTCCACTTGAGCCTGCATCAACATCTTTACATCAACCAGGACGGGAGCCACGGCGCTTCCGGTTCAAATGATTCTTAGAGCTTTGAAAGATCGGGGCGGAGACGATAGAACTCGGTCTTCATCTGGATGAGGTGGGCGGCGCCGATGAGCTTGTGCTCTTGGAACGGTTTGGCGAGCAGGGAGAAACTGGTGTAGCCACCTTTCTCGTCCGGTTTGAAGGGGACGTGGATCTGTGGGTGTCCGGTGAGATTGGAGTTGTAGATGAGGGGACCTGCGATTCCGGAGGCGAGGACGAGATCGAAGGGGGCGAAGGCTTCTTCGAAGATCTGAACCAGGAGGGTTCGGCCCCGTTCGGCTTGGGCGTACTCGACGGCGGGGACGAAACGGGCGGCGCGGAAGATGGCGGGCCAATCGTTTTCGGTGACGAGGTTCAGCTTGCCGTTTCGGGTGATGGTGTCGAACATGGTGGCGGCTTCAACGGAGATGATGGCGTCAAGGCCGGGGACCTGTTTGGTCAGGCGGAATTCGCTGAGTTGTGCGCCGAGGGAGGCGAGCATCTTTGCGTACTCGGTGTCTCGGCTGCCGAGGACGCCGATCTTCCAGCCTTTGAGGTCTTTCGGGGTGGCGTATTGGAAGGGGCGGTCGAGCGAGCCGTAGTCCTTGGGGTCTGCGCCGAGGAGGGCGGCGAAAATGAGGGCGGCGTCCTCGGCGGTCCGGCAGATGGGGCCGACTTTATCCATGGACCAGGCGAGGGTCATGCCGCCGGCGCGACTGACGCTGCCGAAGGTGGGACGAAGGCCGGTGACACGGCAACGGCCGGAGGGGCTGACGATGGAGCCGCTGGTTTCCGTTCCGATGGAGAAGGCGACGAGACCGGCGGCCATGGCGGAGGCGGGACCGGCGCTGGAACCGCTTGAGCCTTCGGCGGGGTTCCATGGGTTCTTGGTTCGGCCACCGTACCAGTTGTCGTTCATGGCGAGGGCGCCGAGGCTGAGTTTGGCGACGCAGACGGCGCCGGCGGCGGTCAGTTTTTCGAAGACGGTGCAATTGTCTTCCACCACTTGCCCCTTGAAGGCAGCAGTGCCCCATTGAGTGGGATAGCCCTTGATGGCGAAGAGGTCTTTGATGCCGTAGGGGATGCCGTGCAGGGGGCCGCGGATTTTGCCGGACTGGATTTCTTTATCGGCCTCGGCGGCTTGCTTGAGAGCAAGTTCCTCGGTAAGGGCGGCGATGCAGACGAGTTTGGGGCCGAACTGCTTGAGGCGGGCGAGATAGATCTTGGTGAGTTCGACGCTGGTGATCTGTCGGGTCCTGATGAGATGGCCGAGTTCGGCGACGGTGAGGAAGGCGATGTCCTCGTCTTTGGTGGGTCGCTTGAGGGTGACTTTGGCGGTCTTGACGTCGATTTTGACCGGGCCGAGCTTGTCGTAGCCGGGCGCTCGGTAGACGTTCATGGGGGTCAGGTTGTAGTCGTTGCAAGCCTGACGAAGACCGGCGTAGCCAGCGCGGTCGTTTTGTATGTCCTTGAGGGTTCTTTCGAGTTCAGCCGGGGTGAATTCGAGACCGGCGATCTTGGCGAAGGAGCGGAGGTCGTCGAGGGTGATATTGGGTTGCGCGGACGGGTTTTGGGCTTGGGGTTCCGTAGGGTCGGCGAGGGAGGCGGCGGGAAGTCCGGCGGCCATGACGCCCAGGACCATGGACTTTAGGAAATCGGTTCGGCTCAGCGTGGATTCGTCCGGCATGCATGAATCATATCAGGGGGCCGGGCATTCGTGGAGATGGATATCGGGGGCTTTATGACAGAAGCGATCTGTGGGCGGCCCTCACCCCTGCCCCTCTCCCAGGGGGAGAGGGGGGAGCACACCGGAGGGTTAGGCCCAGCGGACTTTGGATTCTAGGGGGCGGCGTTCGCCTTCGGGCCATTGGATCTCGGGGTAGCCGAGGAAGAAGAGGCCGAGGAGGCGGGAGGGGGAGTCTAGACCGAGGGCCTTGGCGACAGCGGGATGCGTGGACGTTCCTTTCGAATGCCACATGCCGCTGAGCCCGTAAGTGGTGGCAATGAGGTGGAAATTCTGGACGGCGCAGGCGACGGCCATGATTTCTTCGTCTTGGGACTCGGCGAGGCTGCCGTCTTCGTTCTTGCCGGGCTCCATGCCGATAGCGATCCAAACGGGAGCGGCGTAGGCGCGGGCTCGGTAGCCGTCGTAGGCGACCTGGTCGAATGCTCCGTCACCGATATCGGTTCGGTAGGCTTCACCGAAGGCGTTAGCGAGCTCTTCGCGACCGTCGCCAGAGAAGATGGTGAAGCGCCAGGGCTCGGTGTCGCCGTTGCTGGGCGCCCAGTTGGCGGCTTCCATCATTTGCTGGAGGATTTCGACGGGTACCGCGTCGGGTTTGAGCCGCGCGAGGCCCATACTTCGGCGTTGGGTGATGACGTCCATGAGGACGCTGGTGGCATCGGGGTGCAGGTCTGGCATTGAGTTACTACATTACTCGTTCCGGACACGCCAAGTCATATGCCAAGCGTTTGTCGATTGACTCTTGGTGGAATTCATCGTTTTGAAATTGGTGGCGGGACGTTTCGGCGATTCGCACGGCCCTTGACCCATTGGAATGCGTTTTCTAATGACATAATCTGGCGGTTATGGTTTTGGTTGCTGGAGTTCTGTTTCAGGCGTTGATTGGGGGAGTTTTGGATCCGAAGGCGGCTTTCTCGTTTCGAAAAGTCGAATATTTTCAGCGTTTCTCTAAGGGAGAGATGCAGGAGTACACGCCCAAGGGCCAGACCGACCTGAACAAGTGGACCGATATGGTCACGGTCAACAAATACAAACAGGTCAAGGACGGTGAAGGGCTGGCGTCGGTCGCCAATCAAGTTCTTGAGACCTATAAAGCCAATAAAGCGATTGTTGTGCGAACGAACTCGGTTCCTCGGACCGCGACCAAGGAAGCGGAGCATCTGGTGGTCGTTCTTTTCCCCCGACCTACGTTCATTGAGGCAGCTTTTACGCGATTTGTGATGGTCGGTGGCGTGGGGACTTCGGTTGTCTATTCACACCGAATCTACAGCAAGAAAGCAGGCGATGCGATGAGCGCTTGGCTCAAGAAGAACGGGGAAGCGGTGGAGAAAGAGGTATTTGGATTTAGGCTCTAGGGGCGGCGGTGCCGCAGGGATTAGGTTCGCGGCGCGACGAGGGCGTCGGCATGTAGAATTTGGGGGTGGGTTTGGGATTGGATCGGGCAGGATTGGTTTTATTACCGACTCCTTTGCATCGCCTTCAACACGTTTCTGATGATCTAGCTTGCGAGGTTTGGATCAAACGAGACGACCTCACCGGGTTTGCGCTTGGGGGAAACAAGGGGAGGAAGCTGGAGTACTTGATTGGCCAAGCGGTGGCCGAGAAGGCGGAGGCGATCGTTACTTGCGGCTCGATGCAATCCAACTTCATTCGGCAATTGGGGGCAGCGTGTGCGGTTCATGGCATTCGGTGTGCGGCGGCGGTGATGGCGATGCCTTACGAGTACGAGCCGCCGGCCACTCTTGGGGTGGGGGAGAACAGTGGCAATGTGCTCTTGGACGAACTGTTTGGAGTTGAACTCCACGTCTTCGAGGATGGCACTTGGGAGACCCTCTATTCGCACTATGAGGCGCTGGCGAAAGCGTTCAACGATCAGGGACTGAAGACGTTGGCGATTCCCATTGGTGGGTCCTCACCTCGGGGTGCTTATGCCTTCTTGCAAGCGGGGAAGGAACTCCAGGAACAGGCCAGAGAGCCGTTTGATTGGATCATCTTTGCGAGCAGCAGCGGTTCTACTCACACCGGGCTTTCGCATGCCTTTCGAGGGACCTCTACGAAGATCTTGGGGATGGCGTGCGATCCGGAGCCGGAGATTGTCGAAGACTTTTCTGAGCTTAGTCAGGGATTGGCGGAATTGCTGGGAGAGAATTTTTACATGGCGCCCGAAGACTTCTTGATCAATCTGGATTATGTAGGGCCAGGTTACGGGGTTCCGAGTGAAGCCGGGAGCGAAGCCATTCGATATCTGGCGCGGCGCGAGGGGATCGTGCTTGATCCCATTTACTCCGGTAAAGCGTTTGCGGGCCTGCTCGACTTAGCTCGGCGGGGTGAGATTAAGGGCCGGATTTGCTTCTGGCATACCGGTGGAATTCCGGCCCTGTTTGCTCATTCGTGATCGTCGTCGTCGTCATCGTCGTCCCTTTGACCGGTGTGGACGAGACCTTTCTTCTTTAACCCTTTGCCATGGGCGCCGGCCCATTTGGCGGGGTATGGCTTGCTGCCTTTGACGGAATACCAAATGGCTCGATTAAAGAGGTCGGTCTCTTCTTCATCCATTTGATCGGGTTTATCGAAGGGGATGGATGCGGTGGCTTTCGCCCACTTGAGACCCTCTTTACTAAGAGCCGACCGGGAAGGGTTGAGTTCGTCAAGAGGAATTTGATTTGGCAGGGCTTTAAATGGCGCGAGGTTCGGCTTCGGGGCGAAGCAGGCCGTCATCAGGGGTGATCGGGCGTCCATTTGATTCATCGGCGGAATGCCAAGAATTTGCTGCATCGTGTGAAGCACGCTCGTTTGATTGTAAAAGTTGGTGACGACTTTGCCCGTGCGAGAGTAGGGGCTGATGACCAGACAGGTTGAGCGGTGCCCATCAATGTGGTCGAATCCGTTTTGAGGGTCATCTTCGATCACGAAAATGACGGTTTCTTTCCAGAATTTGGTTTTGGAGACAGCCTCGACGACTTTGCCGACTGCGAGGTCATTGTCGGCAACGAAGGCGCGGGGGGTGGGCATGCCGGGGCTCGTGCCGTTGGTGTGGTCCTCCGGTAAGTAGAGGATGGCGAGGTTAGGGAAGGTACCGTTCTTATCTCTTTCTTCGAGATCTTTGATGAATACATCGGCCCGCAGAACGTCAGGGATTCCCATATTCCAGCCGGGCGATTCGAGGTGGGAGTAGCGTCGTAGGCGGTCTACACCAATATTGGTTTTAAACTTAAATTTGCCGGTCTTGTTTTTCCAGTCTTGATAAACCTCAGACCAACTGCCTTTTGGATCAGGGGTGGCGTAGTCGAATTCGCCGTAATTTCGGAAGCTCTTGCCGTAATTCAGAACGTTGTCCCAGATGAACCCGCTGGTGGAAGGGCTGAGAGGGTCGTCACCGAAGGGATAGCTGCGTGTGAAGCCTCCGAACGATCGCTCGAAGTGCGATGTAGCGTTGCCTTCTACCGTCCAGGCGTGGCCGTCGGCACTGTTCACGCCATTGCAGTAGTAGTTATCCAAGAGGACGAATTCTTCGGCAAGGGCGTGTTGGTTCGGCGTAACTTGGCGGCCAAATATGCAGAGGTTGGGATCACCGTCACCCTTTTTGATGTCACCAAAGACTTGGTCATAGGTTCGGTTTTCTTTGATGACGTAGATGACGTGCTTGAAAACACTGGGGTCACCGAGCTTCTTGGGCACGGGCACCGGCTTTACGGTTGAATTCTTTTCTGCAGATGAAGCTTGAAGGACCTCTTGGGTCGCGTTGAGCATATTGACGGTCTTCGTGTGCTGGGTTAGATCACTCAGCTCTTTGAGATCAACGTCCTGTAAAACGCCCGTGTAGTCGTAGACGCTGAAGCCTTTGTGCGATTCGGTGGTTCGCCTGGCTCCGGTGCCTTTGTTGTTGGCGACATAGAGGTGGCCGTTTTGGACTTGGAGGGCGCTGGGATACCAGGCAGTGGGAAGGAATCCTTTGATGGTTGGCTTCTCCGCCAATTCAATCACCGCCACGGCGTTGTTTCCTCCGCAGGCGACATAGAGATTTTGATCATCGGTAGCCAGCGCATTTGGGGCACTTCCGAACGGAAACGCCTTATTGGGTTTGGCAACGATCTCTAGTTTGGATTTTAGATCCGGCGAGACGAGGAACACCGTATCGTGATTGGCATTTGCCACCGCGATGCGGCCGTCTTTGAGGGGAAGGACTTGCGAGGGTTGGAGACCGGTGGCGATGGATTGGTATTTGCCGTCAGGCAACTGATGAGCCGCGAGAGAGCCACCTTTGGCGATTCCGCGATCGTCGATTTCGACTTGAGTTCCAGCGGAATCCGCCGTCTTTGCACCGGTAAGGGGCCGTGGACCGCCCCAGCATGAGACGAACAGATGACCATTGGCCATGGCGCAGTCAAAGGGCGCAATATCGGTGGGGAAGGAGCGTTTGACTTCACCGGACTGAAGGTTGAAGACGACGATCTCGTTCGTGCGGGATGCGCAGGAGTAGAGTTCTGCTTGGTCCGACGACAAGGCCATGCCACAGGGGTAGGCTTCGCCGCCAATTTTGGGCTTTGGCAGGGTAAGGTCGCGCGTCCAGGTGACTTTGCCGTCCTCTCCAATCGTTCCCTCATGGATGACGGAGGCGGCGTTGGAGAGCCAGAGGCGTTTGCCCGCGTGGTCAACGATAAGACCGGTGTAGGAGGCTCCTCCGGAACTGGAGAGTTCTTGTAAGGTTTTCCAAGATGTAGTTTCGATCACGGTCAATCCGCGATTTTCCTTCACGTAGGCCCACTTCCCCGAGGGGTGAATGGCCATCGAAACCGGTCGAGCCGGGATGACAAGGGTGGTCCCAACTGGTCGGATGAACTGACCGTTGGCCATGAGATTGTCGTCGACTTTCTGCTTCTGGGGAACCTGGAACCAGGCGGTAAGGCCCGCGACGGTAAGAATGAGGACCGCGACTCGGAGCATATCGGCTCGCACGATACCCTTTCTTGCGGGGTGCGGGGATTTTGGCTGGGTGGATTACAATGGGGTGGTGAAGGTTAGGAATGTCTTTCTTTCGGTCATAGCGGTGGCTGCGGTAGCGGTGGCACAGGATACGTTTTCTCCTCTTCGGACCTATGTGGTGGGCGAGAAGGATGTTTACTCCATGAGCATGAAGATGGAGTCTGAGCAATACGATGTGACGATGACCGGGAAGATGTCTTATCTGGTCAAGAAGCTCTATGACAATGGCGACGCCGATCTGGAAACGAAGGTTTACAACGTGGTCATGAATGCAATGGGCCAGGAGGTTCAACAGCCGGAGAGTCCCGCCCAGGTGCGTCGATATAACAAATACGGTGTGCCCATCGAAAAAGTGGATCCGAAAGCGCCTAAGCAGCCTACGTTTATGAACTTCTTAGCCTACCGAAATGGGGCGACTTTGAAATTGGGCGAGTCCATGCCCATCCAAGAAGAGCTGAACGATGAGGCCAAGACCAAGGTCAAGGGCAAGGCAAAGTTGGATTCAATTTCCGATGGAGTGGCGAAGGTGGTCACCCAGTTGGACATCACGTCGAAGAACAGCTCGAAGCCGATGCATGTGGAGTCGATCTCCTACCTCGATACCAAGTCTTCCAAGCTTAATCGGGTGGAATCTAAGGTGACGAATGTGGAGCAATCGGCAACGCCGGGGTTACCGGGCTTGAAGTCGATTACGGTTGTTTTGCAGCGCGATAAATCTTAACATCTGGGTAGGATGGATGGTCTAGAAACCGCTAGGACGCAGGTACCTGCGTCGATCTTCCGCTATGCCACCGGATCGCCACTTGCGCCAAACAATCTTTCGAGCGGCGTACTTTAACGTCTGGCGAGGTGGAGATCATTTTCAGCCGCTTCACCAGACGGCGTTCGTGATTAAGCACGCTCGGCTTCAAATCGTAGGTGTCCATGAAGCCGAAGGCAATCTGGCGCGACTTGGGCAACTTTCTGGGTTAGCCTATGACGAAGTTGGAGATCTGCTCAGCGCCTATCCCATTGAGTCTTCACGGACCTTGGCAACGGCAGATTTTCGACTAAGCGCCACAAGGCTTCCCAATGGATCCCGACTATGGGTATTGAAGGGGCACTTGCCGGAAACCGCCTATGGTCCTTACGAAGTGCGTAAGCACGGCTTGGAATTGGACGTCGTGGCGGGTGAATATGCTTCAGGGCGTGTTGAATTGATGAGGGCTGTTCTTGGCGAACTGGATGCCATTGCTGGTGAAGAGAACGTGCTGCTTTTGGCGGGATTGAATTCTCCTTCTCATCGCGATTGGACGCCAAGGGTGGTGGATCGGCATTACGGGGTGTCGGCGCAGTGGCCGGTGACCTGCCTCTTAGAAGCGGCGGGGTTTGTGGACGCGTATCGAGAGTTCCGACCCAATGAAGAGACGCATCCGGGCTATACGTGGACCCCAGGGTATCCGCCGCCCAAGAAGACGAAGCACGAGAAAGACGACCGTGTGGACTATGTCTTTTATCGCGGGGCGGGTCTTCGCCTGGGAGGTGCGGCGTTAGTGGGAGAGCATCGGTCGGTGGCGGATATTGTGGTTCGCCCTTGGCCCTCCGATCATCGAATGGTGCTCGGTGAGTTCGAAAGCCACATTGCTAGCGGGACTCTTTAGGAATAATTTGGCTTCCGACAAAGGTTTTATCCTCTTCTTAACAATCTTGCCTTAGAATTGTTTTGTTCTTTTGGACATCACAACTTAACTCAAGGAGTCATCCTATGAAGAGGCATTTTGTCGCGGCAGCGACACCGGGGAAGCGCTACGGGGCGTTTACCCTCATCGAACTTTTGGTTGTTATCGCGATTATCGCCATCCTCGCGGCGATCCTATTTCCCGTATTCGCGCAGGCGAAACTTGCGGCTAAGACGGCATCCGCCCTTTCCAACTTGAAGCAAGAAGGAACGGCGGTTCAGATGTATGGGGCCGACTACGATGACATGACGGTCTTGACGGACCAAGCTCCCACGGCCTACGACAGCCCCACTTGGGCTCTGTTTTTGATGCCGTACACCAAGAATCGCGATATCAACTGGGATCCGGCTCGACAGATTCCACAGGGCAATGTCGTGGGCGGTTACAACTGGGATGCGGTTCCGACGATTGCGATCAACGATGGAGGCTTCTCAGGTTATTGGGACGGCACTTGTACGGCGAAAGGCACCTACCACTATGGTCGCAGCATGACGGCGATTGAGAGTGTGGCGGACCGGGTGATCTTCATGCCGAACATGTGGGCCGGTACGAGCGTGGGCTGGTACTACTTCAGACACTATGATGCAAGCTGGGTTGACACCAGCAAGGAATACACGGCTTGGACTTGGTACAACCAGGTTTGGCAGACCCGCTTAGCCCATGCCGGAAAGCGCATTCCGGTGGTCTATGCGGACTCTCATGCCAACAAGGTAGGACGAGACAAGTTCATCTCTTGGGATGAAGCGCCTGCCCGCGCCGACTACTGCAACCTACTGACTTCGCGCAATAACCTGGAGAAGTTCTGGGGCGGTTACGGAGACAGCTCTAAGTGAGAACTCTGATCGCACTTTGTCTGTTGGTGTTTGTCCTTGCTGGCTGTGCAAGCAAGATCGAAGGCGAAACCTCGAACCCTCCGCCAGCCGGTGGGCCAGGGGCGAGTGCAAGTCACCCGCCCGGATTGACAAAAGAAGAAATTGCCGAAGACGCCAAGCACTAGCTTCGTTTATCTTGGCAAGGGCAAGGGTCAGCAAGCGCTGGCCCTTTCTCTTTATGAGACAAAGGCTGGGAGGCTATGGAAGTACCACCAGTGGCTACGGCCATCTTGATGTTCATTCATAGCGACCAGAGGTACTTCGGAAGGCTGGACAAGGGATCGGAATTCCTGGTCCAGGGCATCTAGGCGCTTGGATTGATCCGGGGTTAGTTGGGATTGAACTCCTTGGAGGATCTCTCTCACGTCTAAGTCGTTGAGGTATTCAAAGCTAGTGGTTGGGATCTTGCTTTCGACCGACTCAACGAATGCTTGCCAAGCGTTCAACAGGCCCGGAATGCCGCCTTGGATGACGTGGGGGGCGACGCCTCGTTGATGCAGATACTCTCCGGCTTTGTTAGTCATGGGGTTGATTGATTTGACGATAGAAATAGCGTTCGCCATCGTTCGGTCGGAAAAAGGTGAGGATGGTGAGGTCCTCAGTGAAGGCGATGAAGGAGCCTGAGGCGCGGTCGAAACGAGTGGTTACGGCGTCTTGGCGGGTTGCTTCGAGGATCGAAGTTCCGAGAGGGGAATCTCGGAGGGTTTGAGCCTTCTTCAGGTAGGTCGCCTCGTCAATGTTTCCGAACTCGAATCCGTGCTTTTGGTAGTGACGGTGGAGATGATCTTGAGAGGTGAACCCGATGGACGAGCGTGCGACGGAAGTTTGGGCAACAGGTTCTTCCGCCACCGCACAGCCAGTCGCAACTATTGCCAAGCCAGCAAGCAGACAGGTTAGCCAGAAGCAGATTTTCCCCATTTAATACAGCTGACCTGCGGGCGATCCGTAGAGGAGGCGGGACAGTCTGGCGAAGAGATTTGCGGTTTGGTCTTTGTTATCGAGGGCTTTTCTGCCGCCGTGCTTGTTGCAGGCTTCCACGAGGATGGGGCGAGTGGCAGCGTCGATCGGAACATCGAGAATATCGGCCAGACCGTCTACGATTTGTTCTGGCGTTTCGGCTTTATCTTCGTTCTTGAGCCGATTCGCGACAATCACGGCGAATGGGCGCTCGGCGCCGCCACCCCAAAAAGTGTTCGCGAGGTTGAGGCGTTCCATGGACGAGGCGGTATTGATCCATGCAAGGCCCCAATCCCAACCGGCGACATTAGGAGGATAGAGAAGTCGGAATCCTTGACGCTGCATCAAATAGAACAGTCCGCCCGCAGTGTCCCTCACTGGTTTCGGAATGGGATCGTATTGAGTTTTGGGCGCCCCCCGGAGTTTGAGAACGACATCTGCCAGATCAAATGTACGGTAGAGGGAGACCGTCGTTTCGATCGGGCTCTTCGGTTTGGTTCCAAGATTTTCTGCCGACCAAAATTCGGGACAATCGACAATGGTTTTCAGAAGCGCTCGTATCTCCCCTTTGGTGGATTTCCATGTGCGCTCCATCTTGGCGAGGACCGTCTCAGGTGGGTTCGGATAGGCAAACCATTCCCAGAGCTTCTGTGAGATATAGCGGATGGTCTTGGGATGATCGGCTACGGCGTCGAGTACATCCTCGGCGGTCCACTTCTTCGTAACGCCAAAGATTGTTTTGTCTCCGGCATCGTGTATGGCGGGCACATAGCAGACATTGTTCATCGCTAAGTCGTTCTTTGACGCGAGAAGACGTAACTGGTTGTACTCCGTATTGAAGCCGGTTCCCAGATAATGAGTGGACCAGCCGGTGAAGGCTCGGGCGGATTCCAGCACGTCTTTCTCCGTGTAGTTGCCGATGCCCAAGGTGAAGAGTTCGAAGAGCTCGCGGGCAAAGTTTTCGTTGGGATGAATTCGGTTACTTGCTTGGTTATCCAAGTAGATAAAGAGGGCGCCTTGTTTGAAGACGGCTTGGAGGAGATCTCGAAAGCGTCCTCGACCGTAGGTCCTTAACGTTTCCAGGTATCCCGCCATGATGGGGAGTTCGTAGACCTTTTCGGCATCAAGGGCGAAGTGATCGTGCCAAAAGAGCGTGAGTCGCTCTTGAAGCGGGCGCTTGGTCATCATAAGACGCAGAGCCCACCACCCGGCGACGTGGTATGCGCCGGAGTCTAGGTTGCCATCCAACTGAGCGCCGAATTCCCACGGGCTAATGGGGAAGCCTTCATCGAGTTTATCGTCGTTAAGAAGCGTTTCGACAGCCTTCTTGTAGCCGAGCGCGGCGTATTGGTTCAGCTCGGTCCGATTTGCGCCAAGACCGAAGCGACGCAGGAGGTGACGGACTTTATCGCGATCAGATTTGACATCCATTGGCAATGCATCTCATGGAGAAGGATGTTGTTCATTGTAAGGCGAGAGCGACCAGGAGGGAAGTAAATGCACTTTTTCATGAAATACGTGTGAAGATTTCAGTTGTTTGGGAACGAAAAGAGTACTTGAAACTGTCATAAAGTCATGACTGGTCTGATCGTTCTTCTCACTTTGGGGAAGGGGCCCTTGGGCGGACTCACCGTAACCGACCGGATTTACCGGGTTGGCGAGGTCGACCGATATCGAACCCTGGTCACTCTGGGTGGAAATCCCATGATTGAGTTCCTGATTGCGAATCGGTTTACCGTGAAGTCGGTGGACAAAGATCAGCGTGCGACGGTAATCGTCCAGATTGAGAAGATGGAAGTTGCCGTCAATGGCGACAAGAAGGACGAAGCCTCGATCGAGCCAACTCAGGAGATTTGGGGCAGGAGGCAGTCTAAGCTGAGCAATTCTCCTCGATTGCCGGGAAGTTTGGATATGTTCGCCTTTGCCGATCTCTTGCCCGATAACGGTTATATCGAGGGTTCAGGAAGCCATGTTAAACGTCAAGTGGCGACCAATCCCAACGGATATTTTGAAGGTGATTGGACCTGCATCGATTCTTCCGACGATCTTCTTCAGCTCCGGTTGAAAGGAGCCTTGATTAATATGAATCTACGGCCGGTCGGGATGACTTACGACGTTACCTACAATCGAAGATCTGGCAAGGTCCTGAGGGTGTCGATGGCTTCAGAATGCTGGGTGGATCAAGATAGCGGGCGCCTGACGGTTCATCGACAGACGCCTGTGCATCTTCAGATGGAGATGATTAAGAACCTTTAGCTGCGGCAGCGAGTTCCAGCAACATCCGTTCGGTTTCTTCGATGCCGACACAGCTATCGGTGATGCTCTGGCCGTAGACGTGATCTTTGCCAGGAACATAGTCTTGACGGCCCTCGACAATATTGCTTTCGATCATGACGCCGCAGATGGCCTTTGATGTTTTCAGTTGACCGCAGATATCCTGCAAGACGCTGGATTGAAGGCGATAGTCTTTTTTGCTGTTACCGTGGCTGCAATCCACCATTACTCCACGCTCAGGAAGGCCGTGCTGGGCCAATTTCTGGCTTGCTTTATCAACATGCTCGGCGTCGAAATTGGGGCCAGTTCTTGACCCTCCCCTTAGGATAATGTGGCAGTCTTGATTCCCTGCGGTCTGGAGGATGGCGGCGATGGCTTGCTTGGTGACGCCGGGGAACCAGTGCTGAGATCTTGCCGCAATGACGGCATCGACGGCGGGTTGGACGCTCCCTTCGGTGGTGTTCTTGAATCCGACGGGCATCGAGAGGCCGGATGCAAGTTCACGATGAACCTGGCTTTCGGTAGTTCTGGCTCCGATGGCCACCCAAGAGGTCACGTCCGAGATGTGTTGAGGAATCTGTATGTCCAGAAATTCGGAGGCGGTGGGAATTCCGAGGGCGTTGATTTCCACCAGGAGTTTTCTTGCCAGGCGTAAGCCTTTGTTGATATGAAAGCTCTCATCGAGTTCAGGATCGTTGATGAAGCCTTTCCAACCAACGCTGGTGCGTGGCTTTTCGAAGTAAGCCCTCATGAGGATGAAGACGTCGTCGCTAATTCGATCGGCAATTTTCTTGAGGCGATGGGCATAGTCAACGGCTGCCTCTGGATCATGTATAGAGCAGGGGCCGACAATGGCGGCGATTCTTCGATCTCTCCCATGGAGAATATCGCTGAAGGTCTTGCGGGCGATCGTTACGGTCTCCGTGATTTCCTCAGTAACGGAAATTTCTTCCTGAAGAATCGCGGGCGGAATCAGGGGGCGAATCTGTTTGATTCGAAGGTCGTCGGTCTTGATGTACATTTCGATTTCAACGTTCGCCGAGCGGTGCGAAGCGTCGTCGATAAGACCGTCGGGCGGCGTGACCAGGAGTGTCACGTAAGTGTTTACGATACCTTGCTTCGAAGAAGAACCAGGGACCACGGGCAGTGGCCGGACGGATCTTAATCTCCGATGACGTAGTTGATGAGATAGACCATGAACATGGCGACAGTGATTTGGAGGGCGTGGAGGGCGGCGCCTAGGCCGTCTTTAAAGCCCCATGAGATCATGATCATGTAGCCGCTGGTGAGCAGGGTTAGGTAGCAGAAGATCTTGGCGATGAAGGCGAGCCATTCTTGGCGGAAGAGGACGCCGAAGCCGATGAGGATCTGCACGCATGCGACGATGAAGCTGAATGTGGATGGCCCTGAGAAGCCTTCTTTCATGGCGGTGGGCAAGACGCGGGCGAGGTCTAATCCGGCGAGGGCGATCCAGATAATGGACATGATCGTGTAGGCGATTTCCTGCCACTCGTGCTTTGGTCCGGTATCCATACCAGCGAAGGTTCCGGTGGCTCGGATTCGGAAATTGCAGTGGGGGCAGATGGCAGCGTAGTCCATGATCATCTGCTTGCAATTGGGGCAGGGCACCTGCTTGATAGCTTGCGAAGTCGGCGCTGCCGGTGAGGGGGGTGCGCTGGGCTTGGAGGCGGCGGCAACTTTCAGATGCGTCGAAAACTCGGGATCTTGGGAGAGGCGATCCAATTGATCCTTGAGAGGAGATTGGGACTTTACGGAGTCATCGAGCGATTGGACGAATTTGATCGCTTTCCCTTTCTGCTGGGTGCCGACGTAGAATTCCAGGAGTGAGTTTGCGAGATGGGCGTTCTTGGTGTCCAGTTTGTGAGCACGGGTAAGGCACTGCTCGGCGAAAACGGGGTTGGGGGAGGCGGCGGCTTGGCCAGCGTTCATGAGGCAGTAAATGAGGCCCTGGCGCGCGGGGATATGGTTGGGCTGAAGGTTGAGGGCGGCATCTAGCTCGGGAATGGCTTCTCCGAAGTGGTTTGCGGCTCCCAATGCGTAGCCGTAGGCGTACCGTACATCGGCATCGGCGGGTTGCATGGTGGCGGCTTTGGCACAGAACTGGATGCCTTCTTCGGGCTGGCCGGTGAGGGTAAGGGCGAGGCCGAAGGACTTGAGAACCGGCACCGATGTGGGCATCAGGTCTAGCAGCTTTCGGTATTCGACTACGGCTCCGGCGTAGTCTTGCTTGGCATAGAGATCATCTGCCTTAGCTTTGAGTTCTTGGGGCGAAGTATTTAGATCCATTGAGAAAGTCCACGGGATAGTACATCCATTTTCTCCAATGGGTTGCAAATGTGGTTGTGGGCTTTTGGGAATTGGTTAAGGCTCGTTAACGGGACTCGGTAATGTAGAAGGTGAGGAGGGTGCCGCCTTCGGGGGCGTCTTTGAGGTCCTTGTCGAGATGGATGCGGCGTTCGGAAGAAACAATGCGGGGAGGGAGCACTTCATACCCGCCTTCGGGGTCAATACTGGCGAGTTGGGTGACCGAACCGCCATCGCTATTGACGGCTCCCCAGGCGCCGAAGGCGATCCAGAAGCGTTGGAGGTCGGCGAGGGTCCAGCCACCGGTTGGGCTTTCGCCTCGTTTAAGAGCGAGTTTGCTGGCGGTTTCGGAATCGGGTTCATCGACGACGAGGAGATAGAAGTACCGGTCGTCCTTGCTCCAGGCCATGGAGGTTCGGGAAGTTCGCATGTGGTCGACGAGGGCGATGCTTCCTACTTCGGCGGGGGTGGACGGACGGGGCTTTTCGTCGATGGCGGTAAGGCGGAGAGGTGCCCCGTTTAGGATGAGGCACTGGGCTCCGGTGGAGGCGAAATCGAAGAGGCCGGGGAGCGACTTGAAAGGAGGTTCGTGGCGGACTCGAAAGGAGGGCTTGCCGTCAACGGATTTGACGCCGAAGGTCCACCGGTATTTGCCAACATTGTGATAAGCCTTCGAACGGAGAACCACAGGTCCGATGTGTTTGGCGAAACCTCGGGATGGAGTTTTGGGGCCGCGGTCGTAGGCGAAGAAGAGGCCGTTCCAGGCGACGAGAACTTTTCCGCTCTGGCGTTCATTGAGGTGGCGGACGACTTGGCCGACTCCGTTCGGGAAGTAGTCAGCTTCGTTGTCGAAGGGTTTGGCGTCGTCTTCGTCCTGGTCGTAGATTTCGAAGCGGAGCTTGGGGTTGGTTTTGAAGTCGAATTGATAGAGATCGAGGACGGTGCCGTCCGCGGTTTTCTCGTTGCGCCAGCGGGTGATGCCTTTGTGGAGAGCTGCTTTTTGGGAATCTTTCCAGGGCCAAACGGCATCAGGGGAAGGGCTGGGTTCGATGAGTTTGGCGACGGGCTTTGGCGCAGACTTGGGGCCACAGCTGGTGAGGGCGGCGGTGAGAGCGACAACCGTTAGGCACCAAGCTTTCATTGGATCTAAGGGGTTAGGGCGCGCGTGAGGAAGTCATTCATAGGCTTGGCGGCGCGCATGTGATCCATGACGAACTCGGGGAGATCTTCTCGACCGGCATCTTCCACTTCATACTCCGCCCAGTAGTAGAACTGTTTGTTGAAGAGAAGCGGCTGACGCTGGGCAGCGGCCTTTAGGTCAGGAGGAAGGATCTTGTTCTTTTCGCCGGCGATGGTTCCAAAGCACCTTTTGAAATGAGAGTCGGCGAGGAGAGCGTCGAACTCATCGAGGTTTTGACTGATGAATGTTCGAATCTGTTTGAGCTTTGGCGTCTCGATCATGTAGCAGCCACTGGCAATGCCCATGACGCGGGGATCGATGTGGAAGTAGAGACCGGGGCGGCCAAGGTCCCCTTTGTGGGCGCTGTTGACATGCATGCCCGCGTTGGTTTTGTAGGGGCGTTTGTCCTTACTGAACCGCGTGTCCCGATAGATGCGAAAGAGGGCGCTCTTGGCGGTCATGTCGATAGCGGGATCGATTTCCTTCATTCGCGGAATCATTTCCGCGGCGAAGGCTTCCATCGGCTTTTTGACGTTGGCCTCGTACCGTTTCTTGTTCTTCTCGAACCACTCTCGATCGTTATTGAGCTCAAGCTCTCGGAAGAAGTCGTAGGCGTCCTCGGTGAACCAGGGCATAGGTATGAGGTTAGCGCAATCGGTCACTTTTGATGAGGGAATAGACCTCAACATCATGAATAACGCCTTCGGTGTCTTTGATCGATTGCCGGGTGGTGCCCTCATGGATAAAGCCGAGGCGCTTCGGGACGGCATTGCTACGGACGTTGGTGGTGGCGCAACGGATGAAGACTCGGTTTGCTTCGAGGTGGTCAAAGGCGAAGTCGGTCAGGAGTTTGACGGCCTCGGTGACGTAGCCTTTGCCGTGTTCGGATTGGCGAATCCAGTAGCCGATTTCGAAAGAGCGATTGTGCCAATCGATGCGGTGAAGTCCAGTTCCGCCGAGGATTCGGGATTGATCCCGGCTCAAGATGGCGATGGCCATGTCGTCTCGAAGTTGGTAATGGGCATGCCATTCTCGAACACGGGTTTCGGTGGTTTCGACCTTGTCATGCCAAGGACCCCAGGGAAGCCAGGGAAGGATGTGATCTCGGGATTCCTCGATCGCTTCAAACAAGGCAGCGCCGTCACCCGGGAGCCAGGAACGAAGGAGGATGCGTTCTCCGACGATGTGCTCGGGAAGGTCCAAGAGAATGGGATTGTCCGACATGAATCAGGTCCTTTGATGGAGTTCCGAGGTCGACCCCTGGGTTGAGGGTGACGAGAGTCGCGTTCGGAGGTCTTTGTTCGCTTCGACGATGCGATCTTCGATCAGGTCGGCAAGTTCGCCTGACTTGCTCTTGGCCCGACGGACGAGTCCGAGGAACGCACCGGCTCCGGCGATCATGCACACGAGCACGAAGAGGACGGCACTGGTCAACTGGCCGTGAGCGCCGAGATTGCCCGCGCCAAAGAAGGATAGGAGGATGGCCGGGTGCAGCGACATGAGATAGGCGAAGAAGGGAAGCGAACGGACGCGAACCCGGGTTCTGCCATTTCGGGATGAGACTTCGACGTGGTAGAGGCTGCCCTTATAGCTAGTGCGCATAGTAAGGGTTCGGCCCACCTGGGTCGGGGGATGGCGGCGAGTGCGGGCTGGCTTGGCGACTTCAAAGATGACGTCGAACTCGGCAGGATCTAGTTCGCCCTCCACGATCCGTTCCTGCTCTTCTGAGAGGTTGAAGAAGCGGCGATCTTCTTTTTGCTGCTGAGCTTCCCGGATGGCGGCTTCCAGGTACTTGGGATCGATCCCGGCTTCGGCGGCGATTTTGGCGAGGTCTTCTTGACGCAGGCCGGGAGCGTACGGATCGGTGGGATCGCCCCGTTCTTCCTGCAAGCGGGCGGCGCGCTGGAGAATGTCCGACGCTTGCTTTTCGCTGAAGATTCGCTCGCCTTGGCTCACGGGGCTATTATCGCACCTACATACGGAACATGCTGAATCCGGCGGGTTCAAGAGGGGCATTTAGGGCCGCTTCGATGCCGAGGGCGAGAACGCGGCGGGTGTCTACCGGATCGATGATGCCGTCATCCCAGAGGCGGGCGGTGGAGAAGTAGGCAGATGATTCGGCGGCGTACTTTTCCAACGTGGGCTGTTTGAAGGCGGCTTGCTCTTCCGGCGACATGGATTCACCCTTCGCGGCGAGTTGGTCTTGCTTGACGGTGAGGAGTACATTGGCGGCTTGCTCACCACCCATGACGCTGATGCGTGCGTTTGGCCACATCCAAAGCTGTCGGGGGCCGTAGGCTCGGCCACACATGCCGTAGTTGCCCGCACCGTAGGAGCCGCCGACGACGACGGTGAACTTGGGAACGTTGGCGGTGGATACGGCAGTGACAAGCTTGGCGCCGTTCTTGGCAATGCCCTCGTTTTCGTACTTACGGCCGACCATGAATCCGGTGATGTTTTGGAGGAAGACGAGGGGGATGCCGCGTTGGCAGCAAAGTTCGATGAAGTGCGCGCCCTTGAGGGCGGATTCAGAGAAAAGGATGCCGTCGTTGGCGAGGACGCCGGTAAGGTGGCCGTGGAAACGGGCGAATCCGCAGATGAGGGTTTTGCCATAGTTGGCTTTGAACTCTTGGAACCGAGAGCCATCGATGACCCGGGCGAGAAGCTCTCGCATGTTCATGGGGACCTTAGGATCGGAAGGAACGAGTGAATAAAGGTCCTTGGGATCGTAGAGGGGGGCTTCAGCAGGGTGAGCGTCTGAGGTTCGGCGGTTTGAGGGACCAAAGGATTCGACGATATTGCGGACGATCTCGATGGCATGGGCGTCGTTCTCGGCAAGATGATCAGCGACGCCGGAGAGCCGGGTGTGGACATCAGCGCCGCCCAGGTCTTCGACGGAAACTTCTTCCCCAGTGGCGGCCTTTACGAGGGGAGGGCCGCCGAGGAAGATGGTGCCTTGGTTTTTGACGATGACGGTTTCGTCGCTCATCGCGGGTACATAAGCCCCCCCCGCGGTGCAGGATCCCATGACAGACGCAATTTGAGGGATGCCTTTGGATGACAGCTGTGCTTGGTTGTAGAAGATGCGGCCGAAATGCTCTTTGTCAGGGAAGACTTCGCTTTGGAGGGGCAGGAACGCGCCGCCGGAATCGACCAAGTAGATGCAAGGGAGGCGGTTCTCTAGCGCCACTTCTTGGGCTCGGAGGTGCTTCTTTACGGTGATGGGATAGTAGGTACCGCCCTTGACGGTGGCGTCATTGGCGACGATGACGCACTCGCGGCCATGGATGCGGCCCATACCGGTGACGACGCCCGCACAGGGGGCATCGTCGTTGTACATGCCATTGGCGGCAAGGGTGCTGAATTCGAGGAAGGGAGATTGGGGGTCGACGAGGGCGTCGATTCTTTCGCGGGCGAGGAGTTTCTTTCTTGCCTTATGTTTGGCAACGGCAGCTTCGCCTCCGCCCTGCATCGTCTGATCCATCTTCTGGCGATACTCGGCGAGGATGGCATCCATGGCGCGGCGATTGGCTTGGTGCTCCGCGTCTTGCAGGTTGAGGTTCGATTTGATTGGCTCCATTGCTGGTGGGATGATACCGGCCTGGTGGTTTCTAGGTGTATTCCTCTAGCCAGGCTTGGAACATGAGGACCGACCAGAGCGGGTGTTGCCAGTTTCTGATTCCCGATTGGTGTTCTGACCAGAGCCGCTGGATGGTCTGCGGATTGAGAATGCCTTGCTTAGGGACGGCGGCGATTAGGTTCTCTCCCCATTCGCGGAGAGGACCTCTTAGCCAGGAGTCGATGGGAACGGAAAACCCTCGCTTGGGGCGCTCAATGAGTTCTCGGGGGACGTAGCGCTCGAGAACTTGGCGTAGTATCCACTTACCTTTTCCGTCTCTCATTTTGAAGTTTAGCGGGAGTTGCCAAGCGAACTCAACGACACGGGGATGGAGGAATGGAGCACGAGATTCAAGACTGACGGCCATGGATGATCGGTCGACTTTGACCAAGATGTCGTCCGGCAAATAGGTGAGAGTGTCGCGAGCCATCATGCGATGCGCGAAGTCCAGATGTCCCAAGTCTGGTTGAGTGACTTTGAGAGGCTCTTGCGATGCCGAGAGCGGCGAATAGCCACGGGGCCATTGGTCAGTCAACTGCGAATAGAGATCATCTTGTGTGTGGGCATCAAGAAGAAGATGAGAGAATTTATGAACTCGATCACCGGTAAGCGGTCGGCGTTTGCCAGCAAGAGATTGGATGGCACGGGGTGAGACGGCTTGGATGGTCTTGGCAGACATGGCTCTGACTGGTTTGGGAACGCGACTGAGCCTGGACCATAGGCGCTGGGCCGTGAGGTATCGAGAGTAGCCTCCGAAGACTTCATCTCCGCCATCCCCGCTAAGGCTCACGGTGACATTGTGCCTGGCGATTTGAGACACGAGATACGTTGGGATCTGAGACTTGTCAGCGAAGGGCTCGTCAAAAATCTTCGGGAGGAGGGGCAATACATCCAGGGCGTCTTGAGGACTGACGATATGCTCGTGATGTTCCGTGCCCAGGTGATGGGAAACGGCCCGAGCGTAGGGAGCCTCGTTGAACTTCTCATCTTGAAAGCCCATGGTGAAGGTCTTGATGGGGCGCGATGAAGATGCTTGCATGAGGGCGACGATGAGCGATGAGTCGACACCGCCCGAGAGGAACGCACCCAGCGGAACGTCGGCAACCATCTGATCTTTCACCACGCTCTGCAGAATGTGATCTAGTTGATCCACGGCTTCCTGATCTGAGCCCGCGAATTTGTCTTGATGAGAGTCATCCAAGATCGACCAGTATGGTCTCGTCTCGACGATTGAGGTACCTGGTCGGACGACGGCGACAGTTCCGGCCGGGAGTTTGTGAATGCCCTGATAAATGGTGAATGGGGCGGCGATATAGCCAGAGCTTAGGTAGGCAGGAAGCACGGCAAGATCTATTTTGGGATGGAAGGGGGCGAGAGCTTTTAGCTCTGAAGCAAAGACAAAGTTTGAACCTAGCCAGCCGTAGTAGAGCGGCTTTTCGCCGAGTCGGTCTCGGGCCAAGCTCAGCGTTTGAGCCTCTTTGTCCCAAAGGGCGATGGCAAACATACCCGAAGCAATTTTAAGGGTCCTTTCGAGCCCGTAGCGTTCAATGTGTTCGAGTAACACTTCGGTATCCGAATGGCCACGCCAGTGAGTGTTTTCGCAGGCTGATTTGAGTTGACTGAAGTTATAAATCTCACCGTTAAAGGCGCAGACATATCGACCCGAGTGGCTCAGCATGGGTTGATGGCCAGCTTGGCTGAGATCCAAGATACTTAAGCGCCGAAATCCCATGTGGATACCGGCTCTTTGGTCGATCCATTGACCGGAATCGTCCGGTCCTCGATGCCGGATGCGGTCCGTCATCGACCTAAGTCGATCCGATCCGTCGATCGACTCGGACTTTGAGATGAAGCCCGCGATTCCGCACATGAATTACTGATGATCTCCTGGGAGGTCGGGTCGATGGGCAAGACTGGTCCAAAAGAAGAGCAGGAGGAACGGTAACGCTTGGACTTTGAACCGAGAAGCCGTGCCGAGATTTTGGAAGGAGATTAGTGAGTAAAGGAGACACCAGCAGATGAGGCAAATAAGAAGGAATACGGCAAAGGGATTTTTAAGGAGTCTGAACCCTTTTCTGATGAACACGTACGCGGAGAAGGCAAGTAGACAAAGGTTTTCCATGCCCGCTAGAAGACCAAAGGCGTTTGAGACCTCAAGTGGAAGCGGCCGGTAAAGGGCGGTAAATGCACCCAGAGGAATGAATGCGACTAAGCCACCGATGCTGGTAAAGGGTATTTCGATTTTCTGTGCCGACCCCCCTTCGGCCCATTGTTGGGAAACCTTTGCCAACATTGGGACGATGTCGGAGGGGCTTGTTACTCCTCGCATAGCGGCGAGGCCAATGGCGGCAATCACGATGGTAATCGCTGCGCCAAAGGCAAGGGCGCCTCGGTACCGCTTGGGCCCACAACAGGCGAAGAGAAACACAAGCGGCGGCACAAACACCAGCGCCATCCAGAGTCTAAGCACCGAGGCAAGGACAATTCCCGTGATGGCCCAGCCAAAATTGCGAAAAGTGGGCTGCTTGAGGTAGCGAGCGCTTCCGTAGATATAGAGTGCGATGCCGAGGACGACTAGAGGATCTTTGCCGAGGATTCCCGTCCAAAAGAGCATGGACGGGGTAAGAAGCATCACGCATAACCAGATAAAGGACGATCTTCCCAGGATCAATGCGCCAGCACGGTAGGTGATCCAACAGGCAGCAAATCCGGCATAGGCATAGAGAAGTTTGATGGCGTGGTAAGACAGGCCGAAGGAGTTCTTAATGAACTGGGTGAGCAACGTTATGTTGGCGGTCCCGGTTCCAATGCCAAGAGAATAGCCATGGTCTCTGGGAGCTGATCCTGGGTCAAGGCCATATCCGGCATAGTAAGAGTAGGCATCCAAAGTGAGATAGTTGTTCTCGTAGAACAGCATCGCTCCAAGCACTACGCAGAGCTTGATGCCCCAAGCCATGAGCAAAATCTTCTTCTCGTTCTGCTGGGAGGGCCACAAAAGGATCGAAAACGCCAACAATGCCCCGATGAGCGTTGCCTGAATATGCCCTTCCAGTAATGCGTGCGAAGGAATGTTTGCGCCCAGCTTCTTGATCGCTCCGCTCAGGGGAAGTGAGATCAAAACCGCACCCACCGCCAAGCCTAGTGACTTTAGATCAATCGGCAATCCCCGTTGAGTTGGTTTCACGATTCGGCTTCTTGTTTACGGACCCACGCCAGTCCATTTCTGATGCCCAAGGCGGCAAAGGCTATGGCAAATGCGAGCGCGGCGATGAGTATTCGACGCGGAAAGACGGGCTTGAGATCAATCTCAGGTTTGTCTAGAATCTCAAAGCGGGAGGGATCTCGAGCCTCCGCAATGACGGCAAGCTGATATTCGGACTCAAGTTGCGCAATTGTCTTGTTTAGTTGTTCCGACCGAGCCGTCAGGCCATCGATTGTCGTTTCATCCGTTGCCGTCTTTTTCGCGCGTCGGCGGGTTGCGGAAAGTTGCTTTTCTAATTCACGCTCGGCCGCAAGCTGGGCAGAATAGTCCGAGGCCGCGACAATGGTTTGAGGATCGATGCCAGCTTTGGCAAGTTCAGCTTTACGGTTTGCGAGTTGCCGTACTAGCTTACTGGCATTAAGATAGACCTCCTCGCTCCTTTGATACTCAGGGCTTGAGGGCATAAACGCCTTTCTTGTGTCCTCGAACTCAAGCTGTCGATTTTGAAGAGCCGTCATCAATGGAGAGGCGTTTGTATCGCCTGGGTTGGATACTACTTCTCCCGAATCGTAGAATTTGATGAGGGACTCCATGAGCCCACGAACCTTCGCTTTGGTTGCCGCACGCAGTTGGCGAGCGGCGATAAGCTGTCGCTCCGTCTCTTCGATGCTGGACTTAGCTAGCTCGGCGTTCACTGCGCCGGGCCGTGACAGTGCCGTTAGAAGTTCTCGACTCGTAGTGTCAGCATCGTTCTTCAGCTTCTTTAGCCTTGCTTCAATCAACTGACGGTTCTTTTTACTGACGTTCAGGGTCAGGTTCTGGGCTATTTCTTCAAATGCCGTTTGATATGATTGAACGATTTTTTGCGCGACTTCAGGTGACTCCGTGGTGACCGAAAGTCGGAGTAAGCCATTACGGTCCAATCGTGCATCGGTAGCATCGTCAAGATCCTTGTCGTTTAAGACGGGGCTTGAAACGCCTTCTGCTGTCGTCAATTCAATAACCCGTTGTCGGCAAGCTCTACTTGACAGAATTCCAATGGCTGTTTGGGGTGCGCTGCCCACTACAGGTGAAGTCAAAGCGCCCCCAAGGTTACTGACCACCCCCGCATCGCCGGACGGCGCGCCTGCTACCGCCAGGAGAGAAGAGCCCTGGGACGTCATCGGGAAGTAGTAGGTCGCGTAACTCTCATATTTCGGTCGGAAGAAGAAGCTCAATCCGAAAGCAAGCACACCGGCACAAGCCGAGAGCAGGATTATGCGCATCCAGTCTAGGGCAGACTTTCTGGCGTTAGGTTCTCCTTCTGTGGACGAAATGCTCAACGACTCTCTCTCCAAAAACTTCAAGACGATCTTGGATCACCGATAGGAGCAATGGAATGTTGCTCGTATAAAGACTCGAACTGTTTCACGACCTTCGACAGTTCAAAGTGATCGACGATTCTTGTGCGCGCGGCCTCTGATCTTAACTTGCGCTGGGCTGGCGACTCTCCCAGTATGTGAGCGATAGCGAACGCGAGCGCACCGGGATCTTCTTTCTGCACGACGGCTCCTGTCGTGTCCACTATCTCGGCGCAGTCTCCAGCGTCAGTGGTCACACACGGAATCCCACAACTCATGGCTTCACCAATCACATTTGGAAACCCCTCAGTCCGTGAAGAAAGAACGCACACGTCGAAAGCAGGGTAGATGCCTTGAAGGTCTTGACGCGGGCCTAGCAAAGAAACGAATGATTCGAGATGCAGCGCCTTTATCGTGCTGACCAGTTCCTGATTATATGCGGTAATTTCCGGACCCACCATGACGAAATAGACGTTTGGATCTTTGGCGACTAGTTCTTTTGCTGCTAGCAAGAACGTTTTATGGTCTTTGTTAGGATGATAACGAGCCACAATGCCAACAACTTTCTTGTCAACAGGAAGCTCTAGAGTTTCGCGAATAAACTTGGAGCTATCTAATGGCTTATAGAGCTGGGTATCGAACCCATTTGGAATATAAACGCTCGAATTGACTTGATAACCCAAGCTCTGGTGTTGTTGCATGGCTCTGCGCGAGTTATATATGATGCGAGAGGCTCGCTTTGATAACCTCGCGCCTAGATTAACTGTCAATTTGGTGAGAAGCTTTTGATGCTTCCTTCCTTCTGCGGCCACACGAATGCTCCAGACAAGGGGGATATTTGAGTCTACAAACGATGCAGCCAGATTGCCATGGTACATCCAGCCTTGAATCACAGAAGGTTGAAACTCTCGTGAAATTTGTCTTAGCCTTTGAATGGCTTGTGGGGCGTGTGTAACCTTTGTCCAATCAACGTTTCTTCTGCGAATTCGTTGAGAATCCAGCACTTGACCCATCGGTCCCTCTCCTCTTAAGCTCACCACCAATGAATGGAATCGCTCCGGATCGAGTCTCGTGACGATCTTTGAGAGCATGGCTTCCGCTCCGCCGATTTCTAGCCCGGTCACAACCCAGAGGATACGAATCAAAGGGATTTCCTTACTACGAATACATGGCAGGATGACCCGAAGAGCCTCGCCAGATGCCTTCTCACTTTGAGAGACATCTTTGGAAACGTGGAATAGCCTGTATAGAAAAGCTCATTACCCCTTTGTGACACGATCTCAAATCCATTGCTCTCAAATCGCTGTTTCCACCGTTTGCCTCTAAACTCAACAAGCTCTTGCCAGGCGCTCTTGAATTCTCCATGAGGAGGTTCAAAGCAAATGCGCTTAAGAATCTTAATAAAGCGTTGGGCTTTTGGTAGGTCAGCTACTGAAGCTATGCCTCTACCCGGTTTCTTCAATCCCAATGCAACCTTCAGGAGAAATGGATATCTTGCTACTGTCGTCCAAAATCGCCATACGGAACTAGGCATCACGTGAACCGCAAGTCCTTCGTCCTTGAGCACGCGTCTCATTTCGCCAAAGAGTTCCGGAAGGTGTTGCACATGCTCAAGCACGTTCGAAGAAAAGATAGTTCCAAACTCTTGATCTCTGCCGGGAAGGTGAATGCCATCATACGGTTGAATGGGAAATATCGCATCGCTTCGGATCGTGACATCAACCGATGTAACATGGTAGCCCATCTCCGCAAGAAGCATCGCCTGATAGCCACTTCCTCCGCCGATCTCTAGTAAACATCCCTCGTTTAAATGCTTCCTTACTTCAAGAAGTTCCTGGTATCTGATAACAATTAGATTTGGATTAGTGGTAGCAGAATTCATACAACAAAGATTCAAGATAGGTTTAGAGATGTTTCTAGGTTTGAATCTCTCTCCACTTCGCCTAACGGTTGTGAAGTGCTATCTTTTAGTGATAGCTTCCTTCTAATGGCAAACAAATATGAAGTAGTAGAGAATATATGATAGCTCGTGATGGCAAGGGCAATTCCTGTAATACCGTACGTGTGTGTGAGTGGCGCAATCGCGATTAACATAAAGAGAACGCCGAACAAGGGAATCCTCCATAGAGGTTTTGATAGATTTAGTGTTGTGAGTACTCTGTATAACGGAATACTGAGCGCTGCGAATGGAATTTGGATGATGCTGGCTATTTGGACAGGGCGCAATTTTGACGCGTTTTGTTCGGAAAATGACCCGTGGACAAACAGCATATTTACCAAAGAGTCATTAAGGTAAATCAAAATTATACATATCATCACCAGGGCCAGGCTATAGAATGTTACAAATCGCACTAATGTATAACTTAGTGACCTCCACGCCTTTTGCGATGCTAGCTGAGAAAAATATGTATGAGATACAGTCGCAATGGCAGTGCCTGCAATGGCTGAAACAACAGATGCTATTTTCTGTGAATAGGCTAAAATTGCTATGTTTCCGGATCCAAGAATGCCTGCTATTCCTTGTGGAATAATTGATACTAGTGTCAGAATAGCTGTTCCAATCAGAATCGACTTGTAACGCCTTGGAATCCGGAATCGGCACGCGAATTCCTGTATTCTAATAACCATTAGACCATTTCGTTTCAGAATTAACTGTAGCAACATACATTCTAGGATTGCTCCACATGAAACAGAAGTTGCCAACCAGTATACTTTGGCCATACTGGGTGCTAAAGGCAGGCAAAAGATGGAGACAATGGGCGAAATTGAGGAGATTAATGCTGGTGTTGTGTACTTTTCATAGGCTGCTAACATGGCAATTTGTACGTTGCTCAATGCTGACGTTATTAGCGCTGGAAACATAATGAAGAAAAGAACAACAAGTTTGCTCGATATGCCGGATGCCATAGTTGTATAAAGATGCATGGCTAGCACAGATATCAAGGACACTATGACGAGAGCGAGAGCCAGTGTACTGCACAAAGATGAATAGATGCGTTGTAACTCCGCCTGGCTTAGTCTCATCCTAACTTTTATTAGGCGCGGTAAAAACGCTATTGCAATGGCACCGCCAAGAACATTTACAATGTGCATTCTAACTAAAGAAGCGAAGAAGAAGGCGTCGATATCTGCGTCTATTCCAAAATATTTGGCAATAATTAAATCTCTAATAACTAAGAAGGATTTTGCAAGAATTGTAACAGCGCCAACCGATATGATCGCTTTCAAGATACGCCTTTCTTTCACTCTATCTCCGCAGTAGGGATTCGATGAGGAGGGCTGCTGAGACTCCCTGGAGAATGTTGTTTGCGGTGATTCCCTTGGGGGTTCCAAAATAGAGAATATCGCCTGGCAACACCTCGGGATTGGAAGTGGTTTTGCCGTCTTTTAGGTATTCATCAAGATTAAATTGGTGTTTGATGGCGAATTTGCCGAGAGGGTCTGGGCGGATAAGAATGACCCTTCTTAGAGTTCCGGCGCCTGATATTCCGTGGGCTTGGCTCAGAACATCCGCGGCATAGAATTTCTTACCTTCTGGAAGTAAGATCGGCCCGGGGGACGCGACATTTCCGAGGGCATAAATGATTCTTTCAGATTTTTGGATGAAGAGAATGTCACCGTTTTGAAGAGACTTTTCTTCGACTTGAGGATGAATCGCGTTGATGAGGGAGAGGGTTCCACCGCGAAATAGCATGATGTTTTCGAGGGTGCCTTGGGGTGTTTTGCCTTTTGCTAAGGCAAGCGCTGATGTGATAGAGGCGCCTTTCTTGAGGATGATTTCGCCAGGTTGGGTTATCTCTCCGGCAAGGGTTACGCGAACGTACTCTGGGGCGGCCACCACGATGGTGTCGCCAGCTTGGAGAGGGACTGGTTTATAGTTTCGGAAGTGGGCATCGTATTTAGTGATCTCAAGGCCACGGCGAAGGCTAAGTTCCATTTCAGTATCGAGGGAAGAGCCTCTATTGATTCCTCCAGCGAGGGAAATAGCTTGGTAAAGGTCGGATCCTTCGGTGACTTGTAGTTCTCCTGGTTTACTGACCTGGCCCAGAACCCAGATTCGTATTTGACGCTTGGGAAGGATCGATATCAGATCTTCAGGTTGAAGATCTTGTCCAAAGTTCCGAGCGTCGCCTCGCAAGACGCTCTCGAGAGAAGCCGAGGTTGTCTCCTTTCCTTTTCGATAGATGGTGACCGTTGCTTGATCGGGTGGGATGCTCACATTGACTCCGGCTATTGCTTTTGCGATTGAGAGTCCCGACGACCAAGTGACGACGGCTGGTGCTTCCACATTTCCGACGAAATAGACAACTTTGGGCTTTTCTCCTCGCAATATAAGCTCAACAGCAGGATTGCGGAGTTTTTTTGCCAGGCTCGCTCGGATAAGTTCTCGTGATTGTTGAAGGGTTTTTCCAGACAGGATAATTCGACCAAACCCCAGACCGGTTACAGATCCGTCGGAAAGTATAGTGTATTCGGAACTATATTCTTTGAAGTTTGATACGACTACGGAAATGCTGTCGCCAGGCGAGAGTCTGAGTGGCAAGTCGCCTTGGGCGAAGGTGGGATAAAACAGGCTGGCACTCAGCAACAGCAAGGGTAATGTTCTAGTCAAGGCCAACGCCTCCGTTTCTGGTTAGCACTGCATCATAGGTTTCGAGCGTTTTTGATAGTACTTGATCCTGAGAAAAATGTTGCTCTACGAATTTGCGACCCGCCTTGCCCATCTGTCGTCTCATGCTGGCGTTGGAAATCAGGGTCAGCATGGCTTCTGCTAGAGCATGTGGGTCGCGGAGCGGCACAATGAGCCCAGTTTCATTGTGAATAACCGCGTCGCGGCAGCCGGGATTGTCGGTGGTAATCAAGGGGAGACCCATCGCGGCACCCTCAATCAATGATCGAGAAAGTCCTTCTTTATAAAATGATGGGAGCACGACTACGTCTGCGTCTGAATATGCTTCCAGAGCATCGGGCACCTGGCCAATCCATTTCACGCTTCCTTCGGTTAGCCATCCGTTGAAAATTGACTCTTTGATGCAAGAAGGATTGTCTACATCTAAGGGGCCGGCGAGGATAAATTCGCACTTTTCGTTCGTGCGCTCGCGAACTATTCGGGAAGCTGCGACGAAATCCTCAATCCCTTTGCTAATGAGCATTCGCGATAAGACTACAAATTTAATCGGTTTATCTTTCTTGCTCAATTTGTCCGGGTGGAAGTAGCTCATATCTATTCCCGATCCCTGGATAATGCTGACCTGGTGGTCTTTGGCAATCTTCTTGTTCAAAAAGAATGAACAGTCGTGATCGTTTTGAAAGATGACATGATGACACTTTTGCATTGCCCGCTTGTAAAGCGTTTTACCTATGATGCGGACCGGAATATGCTTTGCGGTACCAGCCGCACCGGAGAGGCTATAGCCTAAGCCAGTGATGGTGGCAACATTCAAACCCTTGCCGGAAAGGCATCCATAAATAACCGCTTTTGTTGAAAAGTGATGGGACAAATGCGGTCTTACAAGGTCGGCAATTGCCTTGAAATTGCGTAGAGTTTTTAGTTCTTGGAAGGGGTTTGTACTACTTCTATCGAGGTGGAGTTGATGAGTGTGAATTCCGTTCTGCGAAAGAGCCCGTAATGTGTCTGAGTTAGGCGCCGCAACATGTACCTCCCATCCGCGTCTTTGCATTTCGCGCAAAATGGGCATTCTATAACGAATCACTCCATCTACTTGTATTGTCGTTAGCAGATATCTGCGAACGGGCCTGAGCACTACTGCGCGATCAAGCGCGATGTTACTATCGGCGACAGCCTGAGACACTCTTTCCCCCCAACTCCCTCACTTATTACCGGACGTGTGAAACCTGGCAAAAGAACCGGCTACTTCACATTTTATTACGGTTTGACGAGAACGTTGCGGGGCTTGTTCGGAGATCCTGTTCGAATTTGGAATATGAAGGCGGCGATTTGGTATGTCAACCCATCAATTCATGTACATTATCAATCAATGTCCAGAATCTTCTGCCTCGCGTTTTTCGTCATAGTTGCGTCCTGCGTAGCTCAAGAAGATCTTTCTGGGAAACGGCAATATCCTCAATTCCGAACTGCTTCGGGCCTCGCAGGATCAAGCCTTACGGTTTCAAAAGACGGAAAGGTCGGTGGCCTTGGAGTGATCTCTCTTAGTATCCCCACCGCGTTCTCTCTTGGTCGCGACACTTGGATGATAGGAGGAGCGTACACCAGCGATGGATTTGGTGTACGTGTTCCTAGTCTAAATGCGGAAAAAGAAGCAAGAGGGAATGGCACGGCTTGGCTCGCCGGAGGGATGGAGGGGAACTGGGGAAGGGCTACTTTGAGCGTTATGGCTCTTAGTTCGAAATTTGATAATGTCTTCAACGGGCAGTTGACGCCGCGGACCAGACTGCGGGACTGGGAATTTGCTCTCGGAGTTCAGGACATTATTGGGGATGGCGGCTCTGGTGGAGAGGCAATCGATAGCCGAGGAGGAGGAAACAGCCGCTCATGTTTCGCGGTTGCCACTTGGACCGCATGCAAAAATACTTATGTCTCAGGAGGTTGGGGATCTAATCGATTTAGATTTGGATTCCTGGGTTTATCCCACAATGTGTCGGATAGGTTAACGTTTGAAGTAGAGCACGACGGATACAATTTCAACGGGCTGGCGAGCTACAACCTCGGATCTATTGGAAGAGTTGGATCTCGAACGGCCACCGGCGCAGTTTCGGCCGGGCTGGTCCGTGGAAAATACCTCTATCTCTCACTTGTCTTTGGATTTTAGGAGCATATCCGCCGACCGTGTCTGCTTGATGGAAGGCTTGTTTCTATGTGAGTGCACGAGGTGATGGTCGGGGCGACACGATTCGAACGTGCGACCTCATGCTCCCAAAGCACGCGCGCTACCAACTGCGCCACGCCCCGACGGGAAGGAGATGATACCACAGCTCCTTTAGAGAAGAGATGCAAATTGGGCCGTCTATTGGCAAGAATTGAACTGGGAAGGGCTCATCGGATTCTAGGTATCGGAGGGTAAAGTTTTAGGCATGCCCCAGCGATCTAAGCGCCTCGACATGATTCCGCCCTATCTCTTTGCGGAGATTTCGCGTATCAAAACCGAAGCCATTGCGAGCGGAGCCGATGTCATTGACCTTGGAATTGGCGATCCGGATCTTCCGACTCCGCAACCGGTTATCGATGCTTTGTGCAAGTCCGTTCAGAATCCAGAGACTCACCGGTACGATGAGACAGCACGAGGTTGGACTTCCTTTTTGAATGCTGCCGCGTCTTGGTACGAGAAAGAATTTGGGGTCAAGGTCGAAGCCGCCAACGAGGTGGTCCAACTTATTGGATCCAAGGAGGGTCTAGCTCATTTGGCCTGGGCCTATATCGATGAGGGAGACTTGGCGATTGTGCCCAATCCCGGCTATACGGTTTACAAGGTCAATACGTTGATGGCTGGCGGTGAGGTCTATGAGACACCGCTTCGTGAGGAGAATAGTTTTCTGCCTATTTTAGAGGACATTCCGACCCACGTGGCCAAAAAGGCGAAGCTATTTTACGTCTGCTATCCGAACAATCCGACCGGCGCAACGGCAACGATTGAGTTCTATGCGGACTTGGTCAAGTTCTGCAAAGACCACGATATCTTGTTGGTGAATGACATGGCATACGCCACGGTGGCCTATGACGGGTATCAGAATCCGACGGTTCTGCAAGTTGAGGGGGCCAAGGATGTTTCTATCGAGTTCCACTCTCTTTCGAAGATGTTCAATATGACAGGTTGGCGGTTGGGCTTTGCTTTGGGCAACCCGGATGCCGTGGCAAACCTTCAACGTCTGAAGTCGAACATCGACAGTAAGCAGTTCCCAGCGATTGCTGAGGCAGGGGCGGAAGCGTTGCTAAATGTTGATAACAAGCACACTTTGGAGATGTATCAACGCCGTCGAGACATGCTTTGCGATGGTTTAAACGAGATCGGTTGGAAGGTCACTAAGCCGAAGTCGGCTTTCTATGTCTGGGCACGTGTGCCTCGGTCCGACATGACGAGTGCTGAATTTGCCGCGGAAGTGCTGAAGAAGGCAAACATCGTGATGATTCCCGGAAACGGCTATGGGCCGGAGGGCGAAGGGTATGTCCGGATGGCACTGACATTGCAGGGTGACAAGGATGGCGAACGATTCAAGGAAGCAGTCCGACGGATCAAGGAATCCGGGCTGGTTCCTACTCCTGCAGGCGTCTAGTTTTTCTTTATTGAAAGGGCCGTCTGGCGTTCGCCGGACGGCCCTTTCATTTTGTCCGGTTATTCATAATTTCAATTGAGTTCTAAGAACGGTATGACCTACGAAGAAGCGCTTGACTACATTGCCTCGCTCGAATCACGCGGGTGGAGGTTGGCTTTAGATCGGATGCAGGAATTTGCAAATCGATTAGGTCTGGAAGACGCCTTAGGTGCACCTGGTGGTCCTCAGTTTATTCATATCGCCGGGACCAATGGAAAGGGGTCGGTGACGGCTTACGTTCAGAGCATGCTCATCGAATCGGGATATTCAACAGGCGCATTCTTTAGTCCGTTTGTCTATGACCCTCGAGAGCGCGTACAACTCGGGCGACGGCTGATTCCGAAGAAGATATTCGGGTATTTGACGGCCCTGATCAAGCCAGTTGGAGAATCTCTAGCGGAGACGGAGTTCGGTGGTATCACCGAGTTTGAATTGAAGACGGCTTTGGGTTTTCAGTTTTGGAAAGAAGCAGAGTGCGACTGGGTCGCGCTGGAAGTTGGGTTGGGCGGACGGTTGGATGCAACAAATATCATCATGCCGCGTTGTTCGGTTATTGTCAGTATTGGGCTCGACCATGTTCAGCTTTTGGGCGATACCCTGGCAAAAGTGGCGCGGGAGAAGGCTGGGATTATTAAGGCCGGAATTCCCGTCGTTGTGGGAGCTCTACCGGACGAAGCGCTTCAGGTTATCGAGGACGTTGCTAACGAGCATGGCTCCGAAATCTGGCGCATGGGCCAGGAGATCTCTGTTCAGGAAGATCCGAACGACGAAGGAGCATTTGTTGTCACCACGCCGAAGGGAAGTCACGCAGGGCTGAGGCCAGGGCTGACGGGAACGATGCAGCCTCACAATATGGCGCTGGCGGTGGCGGCGCTTGACGCAGCAGGAGCAACGCGTACACTTCGCGGATTACAGGATGGCGCGCGAAGGGCATGGGCGCCTGGGCGGTTTCAACGCGTTCGGTTTGAGGGAAGACAGTTCCTTCTTGACGGAGCGCACAACCTAGATTCGGCCAGAGTGCTGGCGCAGAGTCTGCGAGAGACAGGGTGGGCAGATCGAAGAATCGTTCTCCTCTCGGGAATGGTGCGGGGTCACGATGTTCGGGAGTTTTATGCCCAGATCTCACCGTTGATTAAGTCGGCTCACTTTGCTCCGATCGATTTTCATCGGGCGGTTGAGCCGATCGAACTCAAGGAAGTAGCGGGGAATTTGTTTGAAAGCTCGACTTGGTATCCGACCATGGATCAGGCGTTAGCGGCATCGATTTTGGATACCGCGAGTAACGATCTGATCTTGGTTACCGGAAGCTTTTATCTCGTGGGTGAGGTAGGTCGCCGAATTGGTGCGGCCCGCGATAGCGAATAGCGTCAGGTTCGGAAGATGCAATCGATGACGACATCTTTGATTTCTGGTTTGGCTCTAAGTACCTTGGCGACGATTTCCATTTCCGAGCGGATATCTGGAATGTTCGAACCTCGCAGGGCCTTGACGGTGCCCCGAATATAGCAAGTGCCGTGCATTACGCGAATATCGGCGTAAGTGGTGTCGATTCCTCGACGTCCCATTTCCGAGCGAGCGGCTTTCGTGCCCCGAACATCATCTTCGTTTGCCATTGGTTGCTAATGTACACCCAGAACGAGCCTAGTGGTAAGGGAATCAGAGCGGAAACTCATAACAGCTCTAGAAATAAACTAAAAAGTCCCTGGCAAGGCGCCAGGGACTCTTTTCTTCGCAATGGAGAAGAGTTAGTGCGTCTCTTCGCTCACCGGCTCATCGTCGTCGACGGTGATTCGCTGGGTGGGCTTTGAGGGCTCAATCACAGCGTGAGCGGGAGAGGGATGAGCATCGCCTTCTTCAGCCGCAACTTTTTGCATTTCTTCCGAAAGGGAGCCTTTCTTGGAAATGAAGATTGCGATTGCGAGGAGAATGATGGCGCCGACGGTGATTCCGATCAACGCAGGGTTGCCGAGCGGTTTGATTACAAACGGCGCGAGCAGCAGCGCGACCAAGTTCATGACCTTGATCAGCGGATTGAGGGCAGGGCCCGCGGTGTCCTTGAAAGGATCACCGACGGTATCGCAGACCACGCCAGCCTTGTGGGCTTCGCTTCCCTTTCCGCCATAGAGTCCATCTTCTATTAGCTTCTTGGCATTGTCCCACATGCCGCCGGAGTTGGCGAGAAGGACGGCCATAAGTTGGCCACTGAGGATGGCTCCGGCGAGGAATCCGCCAAGGGCCTGCGCACCGGTGAGGTTATACATCTCACCATTGATGGCGACCTGCGGCTTACCGATCGAGAAGCCAAAGGCAACGGCGACAGGAAGAGCGATCGCGAGGATTCCAGGGCCGAGAAGTTCCTTTTGAGCAGCAGCGGTTACGATGCTGACGCAGGAAGCGTAGTCTGGCTTGCTGGTGCCCGCCATAATTCCCGGATCTCTTCGGAATTGACGACGCACTTCGTTGATCAACTGGAAGGAGGCTCGGCCTACTGCGTTGATCGTGGAAGCGGAGAAGAGATAAGGTGCGGCGCCGCCGATGAGAAGTCCGAGGAAGATCTCGGGTAGGTCGAGTCGAAGGCCAAGGGTTCCCAGCTTCGCATCCTCAAGATAGGAGTGGAACAGAGCAACGGCGGCAACGACGGCGGTGGCAATGGCGAATCCCTTGGTGAGAGCTTTCGTTGTGTTGCCTGCGGCGTCGAGTCGCTGAACGGCTTTGCTGCCGTACTCGTTATCATGGCCTTCACCCGACATCTCGTACACGCCTTGAGCGTTGTCTGAGATGGGGCCGAAGGTGTCCATCGCCAGTACGTAGCCAGTGGTCGTCAAGAGACCGAGGCCTACGAGGGCGACGCCATAGAAGCTGAGGATGTATGTGCCGTATGTGGCAGGTGGGAAGAAGAAGAGAGGCGCGATGAGTGCGAGCACGATGCCGAACACCATGAACACGCTGGATTCCGCCGCATAGGCGAAGCCTTGGATGATCATGGGGGCAGGCCCCGCGTTGGATACGCCAGCGACTTCCTGAACCGGTTTCTTGTGGGTTGATACGTAGTAGTCCGTCAGCCACTCAATGATGAACGCCATGATCAGACCGAAGGCGATGGCAGCGAAGAACATGTACCAGGGCACAACCTGAGACGTGTTCACCGCAAGCTTTACGCTACTCAATGGACGTGGCGCGTTGGGATCGGGCGTCGCCGAATTGTAGGCTTTATCGAGAGTTGAAGCGTCCTCTTTCCACACCATCAACTGCGGGACGGGGATAGTGAGCGAATTGAGCGGTTTGTTGGAGTCGTCCGATACCGCGGCGAGAATTTCTTTTTTCTCGCTGTTGTAGAACAGGCTAACCGGGTATGCGTGGATTTTTTCGATCTTGAGGCTTTCTGCACCTTTGATCTGGGCATCCAGGACCGATTCGGTCATCGGTCCAGCATAGACTTCTCGAGTGTCTGGAGCGGCGGGGGCCGTGGCGTTCTTTTGAGTGACGCTCAGCCGGAAGTATTGAAGTTGTTCCTTGCTGTAAGCGTCTTTTAGCGATACGAACTTTGGTTTGTCGCCAGGCTTGGCCGCCGGAATGACGGTGGTGTAGTTGGCTACTACATCGTTGGGGTCCGTGAAGTCGACAGGCTTGAACCCTTCAATCGGCTTCGGGGTGATGGTCACCGAGGTGTCCGCGGAAAGCGCGGTTTGAATGGCTTGGACGCCGTCTTGTTTGTCGAGCCCCATGGCGACAATTTCGGAGTCCTTTTGCATCTGCTCAATTGGGAATTGAGTGAGCTTGCCTTCCTTGTCATCGGCGAGAATCTTATCTCGGATCGATCGTATCTTCTCGTAGGAGGGAAGTCGGACCGCCTCGATGGACTCCAATTTGGAAGTCTTGATCGGGCTACCCGTTCCACCCATCATGAAGTAGGCGAGGACAAGGGTAGCGATGCCAGCGACGCCAGCGGATGCGTAGAAGCCTGTTCGGATCTTCTTCAGCGGGTCGGCATCGATATCGTCGGTCCCTTTCACGCTGAAAATGCCGATGACGGAGGCGACAATACCAACTCCGCGCGCCATCAGAGCGAAGATGATGAGCTTCATCCAGGTGGTCTGGTCGAAGATGGATGCGGTGGCCGCGCCCAATACAATGGCGGCGACCAGGGTGACTTCGTAGGACTCGAAAACGTCGGCGGCCATTCCTGCGCAGTCTCCGACGTTGTCACCCACGTTATCTGCGATGGTGGCAGGGTTGCGGGGGTCATCCTCGGGGATGCCAGCTTCGACTTTGCCGACGAGGTCGGCGCCGACGTCTGCGGCTTTCGTGAAGATGCCTCCACCGACTCGCATGAAGAGTGCAGCCAGGGAGCCACCAAAGCCGAATCCGACGAGGAGGGTCATGGCGTGGTCTCCGCCAACGAGGAGGATGATAGTGGCGCCCAGAAGGCCCATACCAACCGTGAAGAGACCGGCGACCGCTCCGCTTTGGAATGCCGTTTCCAACGATCTCTTGTAGCTCGTCAGAGCGGCATGAGCGGTTCGCATATTGCCGTCGACGGCGGTGAGCATGCCCATAAATCCGGCGAAGTATGAGGCGGCAACACCGGCGACGAAGGCGACCGGAACCAAAACGTTATTGGTGAGGAAGTAAAGGCCGATACCGAGGATGACGACGAAGACGACCATCAGCCTGATCTGCTGGGTTAGGTACGCCAGTGCGCCTTCTCGGATGGCCTGTCCAACCGATTGCATCTTCTCACTACCAGGGGACCGTTTGAGAACGGCGGAGCGCAGCATGAACGCGCCGATGATGGTGAGAATGCCAATACCGAGCGAGATGTAGAGATACAACTTGTCGCTATTGGAGAACGTTAGTTTGACATCTGCCTCGCCGGCAAAGGCGGCGGCGGGCACGATGAGTGAGGCGATGATCGCCAACACTGTATAGAGCCCTCTGAGCGATGCGTGAGCAAGTGTCTGGCGCATCGCTTCCCGAAGTAACTTCATCTGTGAGAGAAACCTCCTGAATTTGAGCGCTTCCATGTCCGCAGACACTTGGCCGCCTTTACATCCTGCGGCAGGATACCCGCTTAGTTTATGCCAAACCGAGGGGAATGCGGATCGAAACCGGCATCAAAGCTAGTTCAGCGGATAGAACTGACAGCTAGCGCCGTGCAAGTTCAATTGCGCCGTGAGCATTTCAGCTTTCTTCTTCGGGATTCCGGAGAGAAGAGTGACGGGCAACTCGCCAAGCATATCTTTAACTTGGTTGCGATTGAGGGCAAGGGCTTGCTGGAGAGTCGAGAGGAGATCTTCGGTTGGATGCTCGAATCCGACGAGCTTGAGTTCATAAAAGCGCTCATCATCGACTACGGCGAACCTGGAGTGCGCGACTTGGCCGTCGGCTCGGGATATGGGAATTTCGTGATTACATTCCTCGCAGAGGAGAACGATGGTTTTATCGCTGTAATAGTTGAGTGCATTGCAATAACCACACCTGACCTGAGTTACCGCGATAGGCTTACCGTCCACGATGGGAATCATTCGGAGGCAGGACCGGCAGGAGACGTCACGATCCGGCGCAGTTAGGAGGCTGACGGCGGAGTGACAGTAGGGACACTCAATTTTGAAGCAAGTAACCTTGCGCGCCTGAGCGATACACACGGCGGCATAAATTACGGCGCCGAGTCCGCCAGCCATGAGCATCAGGGAAAGAATGGAGAACATTCCGTCTCCGCGGAACATCCACAGGACCCCTCCCAGGGCCAAGAGGATCACGCCGGCGATGCCTGACATCACGGCGCGTTCCGAGTGGGACTCTACGACATCTGAGCTACGTTGTACCGATGGCATATGCTGCCTCCCAACTGAATTGAAGTCAGTATAGCAATGGCTTTGCTATTCGCCAAGTGCTGCGTTAGCCGCCAATCTGGCGAGTGGGGCCGTTGGGGCTTCCGGTGGTGGCTGGTCCATCGGTTATCGCAGGGACGATGATGATGGTGCCATCTCCCTGATCGAAAGCAGTGAAGGTGTATTGAATGCCCAGATCCTTGAGGATTTCCGAGGTGGTGGCGTTTTCGTAATCCAAGGTGACTTTTTGATCTTGGAATCCGGGGGCGATTTCCACGCTGTAGCCCGCTTCGCTCCCGATCATCTTCAGGGCGGCGACAAGCGAAGTATTCGACATCTTCACCGTCTTGGGGCGATCGGCAGTAGAAGGTTCAGGCTCCGGGGTTGGGGCGGGGTTTTGAGGAGGCGTTTCCACCTTTGGCGGGATCTGTTGTTCTTGCGAGGGGCTGTATTGCACGTAGTTAGGCGCTTTGGGCGTGTCCGTTTGGACGACGGGGGGCGCCGGCAATTTGGAAGGCGCAGAATTAAGCCAGACGGTTACGGAATAAGAAGCGACGGCGAGTGCGGCCAACGCAAATCCGGTTGCGATCCAAACTTGTTTCGGTGGGGCGGTTCTTGTCTGAGACCGTAACTTAAAGGCAGGGATAGGAACGCTTGCGATTCCTCCAGTCTTGGCTCCTTTCAGGTCCGAAACCATGCGCCTGCGTTGGGCGAGCTCGTATCTGAAGTCCGGGAAGCGCTGTTCGAAATCCGCGATCGCTTGAGGATCATTGCTTTCGGCGACGAGCCACATGAGACGCTCGACATCGGCGGGAATTCGGCCCTTCACGAGATTTCCTCCTCATAATGAGATCGGAATCGCTCGCGGGCTCGATAGAGGCGGGTTTTGGCGGCGTTCACGTTGCAACCAATGCTATCGGCGATTTCGTTCAGGCTGAGCTCTTCCCAGTAGAACAATGTAAGCAGGGCGCGGTCCTGCGGAGCCAGTTGGGCCAACGAAGCTTGGACCCTTGGATCCATTTCCTCAGTCTCGACCGGAGCTTCCTTGCCAGCGGCTTCGGTGAGCTCCACGTTTCGATGACGGTGGCGGTGCTTTCTGGCCTCCTGAATGCTCCGGTTAACGGCGATACGGAAGAGCCAGGTGCTGAACTTGGAGCGTCGGTCAAATCGAGAGATGTGGCGGTATACCAGCGTGAAGACTTCTTGAACCGCGTCGGCCGCTTCGTCAGCGTCCATTAACACACCACGAGCAATGGCAAAGACCTTGTCATAGTATTTGCGGTAGATCAACTCGAAAGCGGCGGCATCTCCGGTGAGGTGCCGCTCAACGAGGATGAGGTCCTCGTCAAACGCTTCGTTCCGTGTTTTCTCGATTACGGCTGACAACAATAATCCTTAGACGCCAGGCAAGTCTCGGCAGTTACTCGCTGAGAAGGACGGGATGAGAACCGGTTCTGATTCGAAGATTCTCTGAGACAAAAGACCCGTGCGGCGCTGAAACTCGCCGGGGAGCCGAGAGAGCGCGAAGATATTGAGAGCGAGGAGTATTGCCGTGAGAACTCCCCAGCCCACTCGCCATTTCTTTTGGGCAACGTTCAGGATTCCCATGGCGACGCCGATGCCAATAGGGGCTATGGCGGGGAAGACGTAGCGAGCCTGTCCCTGGAAGTAGCGCATATTGAAGAGCGCAAAGAGGACCAGCACAATGGCCGTGAATGCGCCGAGCAAGACTTGTACGGAACGCGAACTCTTCCATTCATCTGCCTTGAGACGGACCAGCCAACTTATGAAGGCGAGGACCATAAGGGCAATCAAAACACGGTAGAGAGCATTGGGCGCCTGAGGACCGGTGGCAGGAGTCCCTCGCTCGTTGAGAAAGATGTCCATGTAGCCAAAGGCGCCGAAGAAGCTACGTGCGGTCCACCAACCGACCCAGTCCGTCCAGTAGGAAAAAGCGCCGAAGCCATCGATGAAGGTGGATGCCTGGGGTGAATTGACGAATGCTTCGTTGAAGGCCCTCATGCCGAAGAAATCGCCATACAAGGACTTGTTTCTGAGAAGCCAAGGCAGAGCAACGACCACGGTGGGTGCGAGAACGGCGAGGATCGTTTTGGCGTTCGGTCGGGGATTTGAAAGGTAGGCCGCGAGAAGCAAGGCGGGCAGAAGAGCGACGGCGGTGGTCTTCGTGATGATGGCGAGCCCGGTGGCAACGCCGGTGGCGATCGCCAGTTTGAGATCCCATCCCTCGCGAATGCCCTTTGCGCAAAAGGCGAGCGTCCAGGTTACGAGGCAATAGAGAAGGGGATCGTTACTGAGGGAGCCGCTGAGGGCGCAGTTCATTGGGAGCAGTGCCGCGAAGGTGGCGGCGATTACACCGACATCCTCTCGCTTAAATCCCCAGAGTCCCACAAAGAAGACTCCAACGACGGTGACCGCGCCGATGAGAGCATTGAGCGATCTTACTTTGAGGCCATCTGAAGAGCTTTCAATGTCGGCGGATGTGATCTTGGTCCAACCGGCTTCCAGGAGATAGAAGAGAGGTGGTTGGTGGCTTTGGTAGTTCTCTCCTAAGTTGGGGTCTTTGGGATCGAGGACAGGAAAGCCCTTGCCATCTAGCAAGTGAAGGACGTAGTTGGCATGCTGGCGCTCGTCGGGCGCGCCCACGTCCGGGATCTTGGCTGGCCCCCCATCAGGGCCGCGCTGGCCGAGAAGGATGCCCGGGGTTCGGTAGGGGGTGATGGACGCGTAATAACAAGCAAGCAAGAGATGAACGAGCGCGACGATCGACGCAAGAATAAGGGCGGTTTTGCGAGTCATGAATTTTTTGGAGCGCTTGCAGGGATGTTGCGGGAGCGCGTAATACGCTATGATGTTGGTAACCGCTTGAATCTTAGCAGGAGAACTCTATGAGAAGGGCACTCGCATTTTTCGGAGCCGCATCGCTTGCGGCAGTCATCCTTGCCCAGGGGCAGGGTTCGCAGCTTCTGGCCAACTTTACTAAAGCACTGGGAGACGCGAAATCTTTGAGCACCACGTACGTGGTTACGCCAGTGGGCGGCGCGCCAATGAACTACAACGTTGAGTTGGCAAAGCCGAACCTGGCAAAGATCGATTCGCCTTCGCAGTTGATCGTTGCGGATGGCACAAACATTACGACTTACGATAAGAAAGAGAAGACCTATTACAAGGTTCCTCAAACGGAATCAGAGCTTCAAGGACTCTTTTCATCCGATGAGACGGCAATTTGGGCCGGATTTTTCTCGAACAAGGCCTTTACGAAGGTCGCTTCCAGCAAGTCTTTGGGAACCAAGAATCGTAAGGGCATGACCTTGAATGTGGTTGAGGCTTCTGTGGACTCACAGGGTCGCAAGACCATCACGCTGTACCTGAATAACAAGGACAACGTGGCGCGACAAGCCGAGATCATCATTAACGATCAGGGCGTGAAGGACACGACGGTTCTGGATACGAAGTCTTTGGAACTGGGCGCGGCTAACTCCAATCAGTTCGCGTTCAACGCTCCCGACGGCTCTCGAGAAGTTTCCCTTGAGGAAATGAGTTCTGCACGATGGTTCACGGACTTGGAAGAGGCAAAAGCGCTGGCAGCGAAGACTGGAAAGAAGGTTTTCGTAGACTTTATGGCTAGCTGGTGCGGACCGTGCAAGATGCTCGACCGAGACGTTTTCCAGAAGGAAGATTGGAAGAAGATGAGCAAGTATCTCGTTTTCTGCAAGATCGACGTAGATGAACAGAAAAGCGTAGCTTCGGCCTACAACATCACGGCAATGCCTACTCAGATGGTATTGGCCGCCGATGGTTCCGTGCTTGCGACGAAGGTTGGATACGCTAACCCGTCCGACTTCTATGCGTTTGTAAACGGCGCGTTAGGCATCTGAATCTAAGGAATAAACAATAATTAGTAGGCCCGTTGCCTTATGGGTGACGGGCCTACTGTTTTTTGCCGAGTCTTTAGAATGGGGTGTTAAGGTAACATTCGATACCACCCAAAACCTTATCGGAGACCACAATTTTGAGTTCCACCTCAGGTTCGGCAACGGCCGACAAGCCAAAGTCTGAGGACAGCAGTGTCCCACAACGTCCATCCGAGGCGCTCTCTAAAGACGAATGCCTCGAACTCTTCCGCCTGCTCTATTTGGCGCGCTATTTTGACGTTCGCCTGATTAAGGAGAAAAAACGAGGGCGACTCCGCGGAACACTCTATTCTTCCCACAACCAGGAAGCCGTCCTTGTTGGCTCCCTCTTTGGCCTGCAGGCCAACGACTGGATCAGCCCCATTCACCGCGATATGCCGGCGTTCTTCTTAAAGGACATTCGTGCGGGTTGGCGTAATCCAGAGCGCAAAGGAATGTCGATCGAAGAAGTTTGCTGCCAAGTTTGGGGCAAGGTTGGATCTCCCGGCCGGGCGCGAGACAACTGGTCGCACATTGGAAAGCGGGATGCGAAGATCATTCACTCCACGTCGATGCTGGCAGGCACGATTCCGGTTGCGGCCGGTGTGGTGCTGGCTGACAAGCTCAATGGTGGAAACTCAGTCGTTCTGACTTTTAACGGCGAGGGCTCGACCGCCCAGGGCATTTTCCACGAGGCGATCAACTTCGCGGCAGTTCATAAATTGCCGGTGATCACCATCGTCGAAAACAACCAGTGGGCATACGGAACGCCGACTGAGTTGGAATATTCCCTTCCGGATTTTGCTCGCCGTGCAGATGGCTATGGCATCCCGGGACTGATCGCGGATGGACAGGACGTTTTCGATGTTTACGATAAGGTTATGCAAGCGGTTGAGTATGCCCGAGCCGGAAATGGTCCGAGCATCGTTGAGTGCAAAACCTTCCGGGCCTATGGTCATGGCGACCACGATGACGACCGAGCCGTTCGATACCGTGAGCCCGACCAAGTAGAGAAGGGGCGGGAGCGAGATCCGATCGCCGTTTGCCGCAAGAAGTTGATCGAAAAGGGTTACTTGAAAGGTGAAGCCGCGAAGAAGTTCTTTGCCGAGGGCAAGAATGCGGCCGAGGTAACCGACGAAGACTTCCCGCCGGAAGTGGTTGAGTACCTGAAGGAAGGAATCGAGTTCGCCCTTAAGTCGCCGGTACCGGATGAGGCAGAGGGCGCCATGTGGGTTTTCAAGGAGAACGCATGAGTGCGACCGTAACTGAAGCGCCGATCGCGCTGAAGAAGAACTATCTTTCGGCTTTGAAAGAAGCCCTGTTCGAAGAGATGGCCGGAAATGCGGATATGATCTGCATGGGTGAGGACATCGGGCTTCTGGGTGGCGCTTTCGGCGTTACCGAAGGATTGCAAAAGGAATTTGGCGCTCACCGCGTCATGGATATGCCGATCTCCGAAGCGGCAATCATTGGCGCCAGCGTTGGAGCCGCTCTCAATGGCAAGACGGTGATGGCGGAGATGCAGTTCATCGACTTCATCTCTTGCGGTTTCGACCAGATTGTCAATATGATGGCAACCTATCATTACCGGACTGCCGGTGAGGTGAATTTGCCGATCGTGGTCCGTGGTCCGGCGGGCGCCTATGGTGGTGGGGCTCTTTATCACAGCCAAATGAATGAAGCATGGTTCTGCCATTCGCCTGGACTCAAAGTTGTCTGCCCATCGACGCCATACGATGCCAAGGGCATGATGAAGGCAGCCTTACGCGATGGAAACCCGGTGCTGTTCTACGAGATCAAAGAACTTTATCGAAAGCGCGAAATCGAAGAAGAGCTTCCAGTGGACGATTACATCGTGCCGCTGGGCAAGGCGGCCATTCGACGCGAGGGCAAGGATGTGACATTCGTGTCTTATGGACAGAATGTCTATCACTGTCTGGAAGCGGCTACGCAGCTCGCGGAAGAGGGAATTACTGCCGAGGTTATCGATATCCGCTCGCTGGTTCCGTTGGACGAAGAGACGATCGTGAACTCAATCGCTAAGACGAATCGCGTTGTGGTGGTAAACGAGGCTCCGATGACCTGTGGATTTGCAGGCGAGTTAGTGGCTCGCATCAGCGATTCCGCGTTCGAATACTTGGATGCTCCGCCTGTTCGTGTCACCCGGATGGACACCCCGGTGCCGTGGGCGAAGCCACTGGAAACTTACGTCCTTCCGTCGGTCGATAAGATCGTGACGGCCGCAAAGCGCGTCGTTAAGTTCTAATTCGCCTTCATTAAACTTCCCCGGTTCCTCTGGAACCGGGGAAGTTTTGCTTTTAGGAGCGAGGATCCGCGCAGACGCCTGCGAACAGAACGAGGTTGGTCTTGTGATGGACGATGAAGTACGCGAAGGGTCGGTCTGCCAGAAAGTTACCGCGAAAGGCGGCCGCTTTTACCCCAATTCCTGTGGCGGCGGCCTCAGTACCTTCTTCATCGACCTTGATATAAGTTTTGTGGACTGCCTCCCCGATGCTGAGCTGGTCCTTGAGAGGGCCGAAGTCGGCCAGATTGTTTAGCTCAATGCTTTTGAACAGTTTGCCCATTCCGAGGTTTGAAAGAGGGGCTTCCAGATCCAAGGTGTAGGAAGCGTTAAATCGAGGTATGGATATAGGAGTATCAATGCCCCCACTCTTGAGATTTTGGATGAGATCGCTCATCGATTTCGAAGTTTGCTTCCGTAGCCACTGGATAGGTGATTCCTTCGGAAGCACACAGATCATGCTGAATTCTTCGCCTTGATAGGGAAGGCGTATGGCTTTCCAGGTCTCGGCCTCATAGTAGGGGACCTCAAAGTTACCAAACATGCGGGGAACCTGAATGGTGTCTCCGTTTGCGAGATGGAAAGCAGCTTGGGCAGTGCGTTGCTTCTTGAACGGGTGTGACCACTTCCCATCGAACGTCAGGGCGTTGGCGAGTACGACGACGGTCGCCGGATCTAGGCTATCAAACAGCTTGGGAATTCTTTCCTTGGTCTTCTCCGACGTCCAGGCGTTTATTTTGTCAACCGTAGGCTTTTGAAAGTTCTTCACGGGAGTCAAGAGTGCCCGGTAATAGTTGGACAGGCTGGAAACGTAGGCGGGCTTGGGTTTGAAGTCGCCACGAATCCAGATAGAGTTGGCAACGGTGATGGGGGAACCCTTGGAGCCGAGCAGACCCTGAACGATGGCATACGATCCGTCATTAACCTCTTGAAGCGAAAGACCTTTGTAGCCAAGGGTAGTTTCTAAATCCGCAATGGAACTTCCGCTGGCGCCGTTGAGGAGTGCGCTTAGACATAACGAGACGCTGAGGGGGGCGATGCACACGTTTCCCTCGGTGGTTGGAGTCGTCGACGCGTTGATCAGGCGAAATACGAAGTCATTCACTTTAGATTGCATCTTGGCTCCGGCCTCCTGCTGAGTGGGCGTGGGAAGTGGGAGGTTTGGTTCTTCGGGAGAATCTCCGCACCCGATGAGTCCCAGTGCTCCCACAATGGCGACGGAAAGTACACGTTGGGTCATGTTCAATCTCTTTGTGACGGGAATTCTTGAGATGGTTCAATGCGTTTATTGAGAGTAGGGGAGTTTTATCGACGAAAAATATCGTAAAACAGTAAAAATCATGCGCGGAAGAAAGAAGTCTAACGGTCCCACCCAAGCCGAGCTTGAAATATTGAATCACTTGTGGGAGCGCGGTCCCAGTACGGTCAAGGACTTGCACGAAGAGGTCAAGAAGACCTCTGAAGTTGGATATACAACTGTGCTGAAGTTTCTTCAAATCATGTTGACGAAGGGATTGGTGACCCGAAACGAAGATGAGCGTCCCCATGTCTACCAGGCGAAGGCCAGTTCCGAGGAGTCTAAGACGAACCTTTTGAAAGATATGGTGGAGCGGGCCTTTGGCGGTTCGACCAAAGCTTTGCTGATGCACGCTTTAGGCACCCAGTCGGTGTCATCCGAGGAACTTGCGGAGATCCGAAAAGAGATCGAAGCAATGGAGAAAGATTAGTGGCGACTCTTTACGACAACCTCATCTTGTCCCTTGGCCATTTCTTGTGGCAGGGAGTAGCGCTCAGCATGGTGGTTGCAATTTTGCTGAAGGGTTATCGTAACCCGCAAGATCGTTATGTCGCCTTGGTGGGGGGACTTTTTGTCTTGCTTGCGCTGCCCATCGTTAACTTTGCGATTTTGTCTGCGGTTCCGCATCGCCTGGTGATTCGGCTAGGCGGCGAGCTTATTCAGCAATTTGACGCTCGGCAATTAGTGCTAGGGCTATGGGCGATGGGCGCGGTTCTCAGTCTTTCTCGTTACCCGCTGGCTTGGTTGAAGCTTCACCGGATGTTGAAGCAGCGCACACGGCGGGCTTCAACCTTTTTGATCGATCGGGTTCGAACAGTGGCTCGTGAGTTGGGATTCCGGCGCTATATCCGAGTTTTAGAAGCGGTGGACGACTTTGGCCCGGCGACCTTTGGGATCATAAAGCATGTGCTGGTGGTTCCTGCGAGCTTGATGTCCCGTCTCTCCCGCGAACAATTCGAAGCGGTTTTGGCTCACGAGATCGCGCATATGGCGCGACAGGACTTCTTAGTCAGTTTAGTCCAGGGCCTCGTGGAATCAGTGCTGTTCTTCCATCCGGCGGTGTGGTGGATTTCTGCACAGATTCGGAAGGAGCGCGAACATTGTTGCGACGACTTGGCCGTTCGCTACGTTGGGTCGCCCAAAGTTTATGCCAACGCGCTCCTGAGATTGGTTGAGGGGCCTCAGCCAGCGCTGGCGGTGGCGGCAACGGGGGGAAGTCTACTGCAACGAGTACGACGATTGCGAATTCAGAGACTTTCACACGAACCACGTATTTCGTTGTCGGCCATCTCGGTAGTACTGATGCTGTTGCTCAGCGCATTGGCGGTAGGCGTCTGGGCGGCGCCGGGTAAGCAATCTAACGGCGCGGCGTTTGTCAAGGCCAAAGAGCTTTTGCTGAAGGGAGAGCCCCTCTCGATTGCCAAAAAGTCCACGGTGATGTTCATGCGTTCGTCCGTGTCGCCGGCGCAATACGATGTTTTGCTCCCCTCTCAGGCTGCGATGAGTCCCGTTTTGACCTTGGAGCGAGTTGACTCCATTCGAATGGTCAAGGTACAGAATCCTCGACCCACGATGTATCAGGCGACCTATGTGGTGGTGACCACTCGGTCGGATGATGGGGGAGATGAGCAGGTGACAGAAACGTCTTACGGGCCTACCAGTTCCGTGGAGACTTCCGGCACTTCTCAGACATCGCAATCGTCGTCGAGTTCAAGTGCATCGGGCGATTGGAGCCAGTCGAGTTCTTCGAGCTCTTCAGGAGTTTGGGGGGCCTCTTCTTCCAGTTCGAGCAGTGCTTCTTCGAGTCACTCCTCGAACTGGAGTTCCAACTAAACGGCTTCGCCCAGGTATGCGGCGATGACCTTGGGATCGTTTCGGATGGCGTCGGGTGGTCCCGAAGCGATCTCTTCGCCGTGGTCTAGCACGACGATTTTTTCGCACAGGCCCATCACAAAGCGCATGTCGTGCTCGATCAGCAAGACAGTCTTTTGGTGATCGTCTCGGATGCGCCGCACGGTTTCCATGAGCTCGGCTTTTTCCTGAGGATTCATGCCTGCGGCGGGTTCGTCCAGGAGAAGGAGTTTAGGCTGGGTTGCCATGGCTCGGGCAATTTCTAGGCGTCGCTGAGAGCCGTAGCTGAGATCCGCGCTCCGCGCATTCGCCACGTCTTCCAGATTTACAACTTCCAGGAGTCGCATGGCTTCTTCTTTGAGCGCCCTGGTTTCCTTGATCGCAGGAGGGATATCCGAAAGGGCGGTCCAGAGCCCGGTGCGATGTCGGAGGTAGGCCCCGACCATCACATTCTCCAGACAAGACAGGGCGCCAAAGAGGCGGATGTTTTGGAAGGTCCGGCAGATTCCCAGCTTAGCGATCTTGTTGGGCGGAGTTCCGCCGATGGGGCGGCCGTTGAAAAGGATATGACCACTAGTGGGCGTGTACACACCGGTGATCAGGTTGAAACATGTTGTCTTGCCCGCACCGTTGGGGCCGATGAGACCGAAGAGGTCCCCGGTCTCGATCTCGAAATTGACCTTGTTGACGGCGACAAGCCCACCGAAACGGATGGTGGCGTCTTTGAGCGTTAGGAGGCTCATGTGGACACCGCCGTTGTGGGGACGTCTTTCTTGCCAAGGAGCTTTTTGACCCAACTCCAACTGAACTCGTGGTGAGCGAAGACGCCCTGAGGTCGGAGGAGCATCAAGAAGATGAGGGTCACGGCGAAGATCACCATTCTCAGCTTTGCGGCCTCAACCGGAGCGGCGTGGCCAATGGTGGGAATGACCTTCAGAACGAAGCCTAGAGCGGCGGCGACAACGATTCCCGTTGCCGTTCCAAGAATCATCCGAACCGTCTTTTGGGAACTGCTGCCGTGGTAATTATCAATGGTCTTTTTCAGGAAGACGACAATCCCAACCGCGCCGATCACGGCTCCCACCAAGAAGCTAACAGGGACCGGTGGAAGATCGCGGAGCTTCTCGGGCAGATAGAACAACACGATCGCAGCGAGGGTCGATCCGGTGATCGATCCCGTTCCGCCCAGAACGACCATCGTCAAGACGATGAACGAAAGTTCCATGGTGAACATGGTGGGCGAAAGGAAGCCTTCGTAATGAGCCAGCAATGCACCAGCAGCACCGGCAAAGGCAGAACCGATCAGGAATGCGGTGACCTTCACTCCGGTGACGTTTACCCCCATGGCCGAACTTGCGATTTCGTCCTCGCGAACGGCGAGGAAGGGAAGTCCGTGGACGTTCTTTAACAAGTTACGACAGACGGCGATACATAGGATGGCAAGGAGCCAGACCAACCAAACGCCGTGGGTCCCCGTCGAAGCGAAGAGCTGGGGGAATTTGGGTTGAACGTTCATACCGTATGCCCCGCCGATGGAGGGTTGGTTCTGAACGACAATGCGAATGATCTCTCCGAATCCGAGGGTGACAATGGCCAGATAATCTCCCTTAAGCCGTAGCGAGGGGAGTCCCACAATTAGACCCGCGAGCGCGGCGCCGATGGCGGCGACGATCATCATCAAGACGATCCAAAGGAATCCCGGGAGATGAGCCTTTGAGAAATAAGTTACCGATAAGTATCCCGCGGTATAAGCGCCCACTTGGTAGAAGGCAGCGTGGCCCATGGAGAACTGACCGGTGATGCCGTTAATCAGGTTTAGGCTGACGCTGAGAGTGACGTATAGGCCAGCGAGAACGACCAAGCGACTTGAGAAGTCGCTCAGACCGCCCGTGACCTTGTCCAGCAAGAAGCAGAACAGCAATGCGCCGAGAATGGACCCGAGTCGTGAAATCCAGAACATTAGACTTTCTCCACCTTGCTCGATCCAAGGATGCCGCCGGGTCTCAGGAGCAGTACTCCGATCAGGATAACCAAGGCGATGGCGTCTTTGTATTGGCTGTAGCCCATGCCGATGACGAGGTCTTCCGCCACTCCCATCAAAAGACCACCGATAACCGCGCCCGGGATGTTTCCAATGCCGCCCAGAACAGCGGCGACGAACGCCTTAACGCCCGGTTGGACACCGTAGAACGTAGTTAAGGGGGTGCCCTGGAATGTAGCGAGCATCATGGCAGCAGCGCCAGCGAGGGCGGAACCGATGATGAAGGTGAAGGTGATGGTTTTATCGACGCTGATACCCATGAGAGAGGCAGCGTTGAAGTCGTGAGACACGGCTCGCATAGCTCGGCCCGCCGACGTTCGTGTGACCAACCACCAAAGGATGATCATGAGGAAGATGGACGTGCTGAACATCACCAGCTTGCCCTTGGGAATCAGAATCTTGTTAGCGCTGGCATCGGCCTTTCGAGCGGCGTCTTGGTAGGCTCGTTCGGCATCTTGGAATGACGTTCGAAGAGTCTTGCCTTCGGGAGAGAGGTCGAACTCGTTTGCCTCGTGCTTCTTTTGTTCTTCCCAAGCTTGTTTGGCGGCTTCATAGGCTGGCTTGAGGGAAGTAGCGGTCGCGACCATTTGCCGATCAGGCGCTTTGAGCGTGATTTCAACCGGAGTACGGAGAAAATCTGGGTTGACCCGTTCGCTGATCGACGGTGGGGGTGAGACAGGGAGAACGAGTTGTCCACCAAATTGGAACAAAAGCGAAACACCGATTGCCGTGATGAGGGAGGCAATTCGGGGCTGGCTGCGCATCGGGCGGTAAGCGAATCGCTCGATCAATACGCCGAGAAGGGCGCAGAACGACATGCTGACGAGGAGCATAATCGCGAGGGTGAGAATGGACGGGAAACCGGGGCCAGATTGACCTGGTCCGTAGCCAAGCGCGTAGGAGGTCAGCAGCGCCGCATAGGCTCCCAGCATGTAAACCTCGCCGTGGGCAAAGTTAATTAAACGAAGGACGCCATAAACCATCGTGTAACCGAGGGCAATGAGCGCGTAAATGGCGCCGTTTAAGACGCCATTTACGAAGAACTGAGGCAGAGATGAGAAGGTCAACTCTGCCACCGGAGCGTGGGTGAGAAGCATCGGCTATTTGTCGAAGTACTCGTAAGCCTTTTTGAAGACCTGCTTCATCGCCACAGGATCGAGACCAACGACAAGAGCTCGCTTGGGCGGGTTGCCGTTTCTTCCCTTGAGGGTGATGTCGCCGCTTACGCCATGGAGATTTTCGGTGTTCTCGATCGCTTCGATGAGCGACTTGGAATTGAGTTCCTTGGCATTCTTGAGGCCTTCGAGAGTGACCTTCATGGCGTCATAGCCTAGCGCGCCCATGGTGGTGGCGGGAAGGCTCTTATACTTGGCTTGCCACGCAGCGAGGAAGTCCTTGACGGCGGGACGATCCTCATCGTTGTTGTAGTGGTTGCAGAAGTAGCCGTTCTTGATGGCCTCGCCGGCGTTGGTGATGATTTCTCGGCTGTCCCAACCGTCGCCACCGAGGTAAGGGCCTTTGATGCCCATTTCGTTGGCTTGGCGGATGATGGGGCCGACTTCATTGAAGTAGCCGCTCAGGAAGAGACCGTCTGGGGTCTTGTCCTTGATCGCCGTGAGCTGGCTGCTGAACTGGGTCTGCTGGGACTCATACTTCTGCTCGTCAACGACCTTGCCACCCAGCTTCTCGAAATAGGATTTGAAACTTGCGCTGAGTCCGACCGAGTACGGTTGCTTAATGTCGGTCATGATGGCGATGTTTCGGAGGCCGAGTTCTTCATAAGCGAACTTCGCCATGACCGGGCCTTGGAAATCATCGGTGTAGCAGACGCGGAAGATGTTGGCGCCGATGTCGGTGATGTCGGTTCGAGTTGCGCCGACGGCGACGACGGGAACGCCCTTCTCGTAAGCGGACTGACCGATTTGGGCGGTGATGCCGCTGGCGACTTCACCCACGAGGCCGAGGGCGCCATCGGAAATCAGCTTCTCCGCCGCGGTCTTGCCCTTTTCAGGAGCGGACTGGCTGTCTTGTACCATCAGGTCAACTTTCTTGCCGTTGACGCCACCCGCCGCGTTGAATTCCTCGACGGCGAGCTTAGCGCCGTTCTCGCAATCTGCCCCCCAGGGGCGAAGATCGCCACTGAGACTGGCGACGAGACCAATCTTGATGGTGTCGCCGGTGGCGGTATTTCCTGCAGCCGTCGGCATCGAGCGAGCCGAAGTTGAGGTTGGGGAACCGCCGTTATCAGTGCTTGGCCCCGAAGCGTTCGTGTTGGCAGGGGTCTCGCTGCCGCCATTGCAGCCGACCAATCCAACCAATACGCCCGCGAGTGCCGCTAAGACTAGGGATTTCTTCATAAATTCTCTCACCGAATCACACTTGCAAGTTGTTTTAGGGCGCCACGTTACAGCGCCCACGGTGCAGAGAGTATACAGAAATACAGGACCCAACGCTATGCAAAGATTTAACAATCCGGGTTAGCCGTTGTCAGAAATGAGCTTGGTTTGGACTCCCGAGTTGTCATAAATGGCGATGGATCGAAAAACTCCGGCATTTGGATTTAGGGTCAGAGCTTGGCCGATAACGGTCTTCGTCCCGGCGTTGGTGATGCGGAACTCGAGTGAACTGCCTGCGGTGAATTGGTAATATCCGGTGGCGAATTCAAACGGAACATTGGTGACGACAGGGGTTTCGTCGGCAAGATCGGCGTCAGGTTGCGTCACATAGAGATCGACATTCCCGACCAAGCGATCAAGGTGGATAATGCGTACCTTGTAGAGACCAGCGTCCGGAGCTGTGTAGTCGTCAATCGTCGCAGACATCGCGGGCTGATTGCTCGAATTCTTATAGGCGACTACCGTGTAGTTGACGTTGTTTGACGCGGTGAGATCAAAAGATGCAATGGTGTTCGTTGAGCCATCGGGACGGGCATTGAAGGGCACGAATCCAGATTGAACTTGACTATAGCCACTGAGGTTGCCGGTGCCGAGGCCAAGGGCAACAAGCGTCCCATCGGAAACGACGTCGATACTGGCTGGACTATCGAGCAGGTTCAGCGCCCTCACACGGCTAATACCTTGGGAGGTTACGCTTCCACCGCAACCCTGCATCAAGAGTCCTATAAGGGTTAAGAGACCGAGTACGAAGAATTTTGCTCTCATCGAAGTCAATTCTAGCGTGAAGTCTGCGCATTTGAGCATAGGTCTATTTCCTTGCGGCGCAAACGGGGTTCTAGCCGTCATCATAGAAGGAGAAGTCGTTCCCGACTTCACCCTCCGTTTCACCCATGTGCCGATCCTTCTGTCATATCCATAACCACACCGAGTATTCGCTCCTTGACGGAGCCAACCGCATTCCAGACATGGTCAAGCGGGCGAAGGAGCTTGAAATGCCTTCGCTGGCGATCACCGACCACGGCGTCATGTTTGGGGTCATGGAGTTCTACATGGAGTGCAAAAAGGCCGGGATTAAGCCGGTCTTGGGTGTAGAAGCTTATGTTGCGCCGGGTGGATATCAGAAGAAAGGGCGCGGAGAAGAAAAGGACAGTTTTCATCAAATCCTTTTGGCGAAGGATTTGGAGGGGTATCGAAACCTCTGCAAGCTTTCGACCATCGCAGCGCTGGAAGGTTATTACTACCGGCCCCGAATCGACCACGATTTGTTGAGGGCTCACTCCAAGGGCTTGATCGCGACGAGCACGTGTCTGGGTTCTGAAGTTTGTCAGGAGCTTCTGAAGGGGAACTACGACCGGGCTCAGTACATCGCTGGTATGTACGCCGAAATGTTTGGGGAAGGCAACTACTTTATTGAACTGCAAGACCATCGATTGAAAGAGCAGGCGGCCATCCGGGAGCCGCTCATTCGAATTGCCCGCGAATTGAAACTGCCTTTGGTGGCGACGAACGACGCACACTATCTCTGCAAATCAGACGCTCAGCCCCACGACGTTTTGCTCTGTATCCAAATGGGCGAGTTGGTGGCAAACACGAACCGCATGAAATTTGAGACAGACGAGTTCTATCTCAAATCAGCCCAGGAGATGTCGGCGTTATTCTCGGATGTGCCGGAGGCGCTTGAGAACACGGCGATGATCGCAGATATGTGCAACGTGGAGCTGGACAAGCAGCGCGCTCCGATGCCTCAACCGGACGTGCCGGATGGTAAGGACAACTTTGAATATCTGCGCGAAGTGGCGATGGAAGGTCTGAGCGCGCGGACGAAGAATCCGGAAGAATGTTTGAATCGGCTCAACTATGAGCTAGATGTTATCAAGACTACAGGATTTGGCGATTACTTCCTTTTAGTCCGAGAGTTTGCGAAGGCGACACGCGATCGAGGCATTTATTTCGGTGTCCGAGGTTCGGCGGCGGGTTCGCTTGTCTCTTATTGCATTGGGATAACCGACGTTGATCCCGTGGAATATGACCTCACCTTCGAACGCTTCTTGAATCCAGAGCGAATCTCCATGCCCGATATCGACATGGACTTTGAGGACGCTCGGCGTGACGAGGTTATCCAGTATGTCAACGACCGGTTCGGTAAGGACCGTGTTGCCCAGATCATCACGTTTGGGACGCTTGGGGCCAAGGCGGCAATCAAGGACTGCGGCCGCGTACAAGGGTATTCGCCTCAAGAGACGGACCGACTTTGTAAGACGATCCCGACCTTGCCGGGATGGTCGATCGACCGTGCCTATAAGGAGATCGTTGAATTCAGGGAGATGGTCGATAACGATCCTCGGTACCGGAGTTTGGTGGACACCGCCAAATCGGTCGAGGGAATTGCCCGGCACGCAGGCGTGCATGCGGCGGGAGTCGTTATTTCTAGGGACCCCCTTGTGGAATATGTGCCGCTCTATCGCGGCAACGACGGACAGCCGGTGACGGCGTTCGAAATGGGAATTCTCGAGAAGATTGGTCTTCTCAAGATGGACTTTCTGGGACTCTCTAACCTTACCGTTTTGGCCCGCGCGGTGGCGAACATCAAACAGAGTCAGGGTATCGATATCGATGTCCAAAAGTTTCCTGAGGACGACGAGGCGACTTTTGAGATGTTGGCCAAGGGCGAAACAACGGGAGTGTTCCAGCTAGAAGGTGGCGGAATGACCCGGTGGGTTACGCAACTGAAACCGGGGAGTATTCGCGAATTGGCGGCCATGATCGCGCTCTATCGACCCGGCCCGATGGAGCATATTCCTCGTTTTATCGACACCAAGTTTGGGCGCACCAAGCCAGAGTATCTGGACGAGCGGATGCGGCCGATTTTGGAAGAGACGTACGGCATCATTGTCTACCAGGACCAGGTTTTGAAGCTGGTTCAAGCGATTGCAGGCTTTACGCTTGGTAAGGCGGACATCCTTCGGCGCGCCATGGGCAAGAAGGACGCCAAGGCGATGGCCGAGATGAAGACGGAGTTCATGAACGGAACCTCCGAGGCCGGCATCAGCGAGGAATCGGCGAATAAGATTTGGGAAATGCTGCTGCCGTTTGCCGGGTATGCATTTAACAAGGCACACGCAGTTTGCTACTCGATTTTGGCTTATCAAACGGCGTATCTAAAGGCGAACTATCCGGTGGAGTACATGGCGGGACTCTTGGCGGTCTATCGCTCTAAGGAAGATCGGGTCATCGCCTTCATTGAGGAGTGCCGCCGAAAGAAGATTCCGGTTTTGCCACCCGATGTGAATCGGTCGCACAAAGACTTTGCCATCGAGAACGGGACATCCATTCGGTTTGGGCTGGCAGCAATCAAGGGAGTTGGCGAAGGGATTGTCGAGGCGATCATCCGAGATCGTGACGAGAATGGACCCTATACGCACTTGTTCGAATTTGCGGATCGGGTTAAGCCAGCCGGATTGAATAAGACGGCTATGGAAGCGTTAATCCGTGCCGGAGCTTTGGACGGAATCGACATGTGTCGCACGAAGCTTCTCCATATGGCAGAAGCGGCATTAGTGTTTGCGGAAAACGCCAATCGGAACCGCTTGGCAGGGCAAGACTCGTTGTTTGGCGGCGATTCCGATACGCCCGAGGTTTTGAGCTATCCGATTCTTCCCGACGCCGAAATGGAATCTCGGTCCGATCGGTTGGCGATGGAGAAGGAAACAATGGGAATCTATGTTTCCGACCACCCGCTGCGAGGGCATGAGAACACGCTGCGGCAGGCGGCGACGCATAAGTGCGAGGCGGTGGCCGAGTTGGAAGAGAACACCTTTGTGAAGGTGGCGGGAGTCATTGCCGGGGTCCGCACCATTGTTACCAAGTCGAAGGGCGAGAAGATGGCTACGATCACCTTGGAAGACTTTAGCGGACAGATCGGGGCGATCGCCTTTCCAGCGACTTACTCCAAGCTGAGGGAACTTCTCGTTAAAGATTCGGTCGTTCAGCTTTCTGGGTTCGTCATGATTCGGGAAATGCGGGGTGAAAGATCGGTCGAGATTCGCGTCGATGAAGTCAAACCACTGGAGGGAACGCTCGATTTTGGGCACCCAAAAGAGAGTAATGCCGAAGGATTGGTTCAGATCAAACTACGTCGGGCAACTCCTCGGCAATTGTTACAACTCAAGCATCTGATCGACGAAAACCCGGGCAGCTATGAAGTGATGATCGAGGTTGCGGACGACGAGTTCGCCTTACCCATCGAGCTCATTCAGCATGTTAAGCCTTCTGATGACTTCCTGCAGCGAATTAAGAAGCAGGTCTTAAGTGCCAGCGTTGAGGTCAGTCATTGGAAGGGGATGGAACTCGTTCCTAGCTAGACGGGAACCTCTCGATCGGATTAGGCATACTTGTAGGGAGTGGCGGTCTTGGTTGGCCGTCGGAGTATTCATGAGATTTCGCTTGCTTCTTTTCCTGTGCTCAGGGCTCTTTGCTCTGGCTCCGTCCGCCAAAGCCGTGGACGCATTTGACTACCACTGCGCGGACGTGGCGCTCCTTCAGGCCAAGGAAATACAAAAGGATCTGAAGATCAACGATGCGCAGCGGAAGAAGATGAACGACGCGGCGGACACACACCGTACGAGACTGAGCACCTACGAGCAGCAGCAGCGCGCGGCAAAGGTCAAGGATACGGAAGCGCAGCAACGGACGAAGTTGAAGGGTTACTACGATGAGCTGAAAAAATCGGTGCTCACCCAACTTTCTGCTACCCAGCTAAAGCGTCTTCGCGAATTAACTCTGCAACGGGCGGGTTTGACGGCGATTTTGGACAAGGTCGTCGCCCAGAAACTAGGAATGTCGGATGCTCAGCTAGACAAGTATCGAAAAGTTTTTGAGTCAGGCGCTGAAAAAGCGGCAGCATTGGAACGTCAAACTCTCGAACCGATCTTGAACAAATACAAGGCGATGAAGCCGAAGACCGACGCAGAAAAGAAATCGCTCCAAGAGAAGTTTCAGAAGGAAGTAGCGGAAGCGGGGAAGAAGGCCGAGCCAAAGATGCGAGCCCTGAAGAATAGCACTCAAAAACAGCTCGAGGCGGCTCTGACGGCGGCGCAACGGGCAAAGTTCAAGTCGCTTCAAGGCACCCCGTTCAAGGGCTAATTTTGAAAATGAAGATTCCTACAGTTATTGGCTTGATCGCCATGGCAGCAATTGGCGCTTCGCAACTTTATGCGGAGAAGCTTGGAATGGTTGCAAAGGCTGCTTTTCACCTCAACGATTTTCGTTACAAGACTGAATTGAAGTTGTCTTCGACTCAGGTCGACAAGATCAATTCGATCTTTGCTAGCCACAACTCTGCGCAAACCGGCTTCAGCGACGCGCTCGCCAAAGCCAAGCCGGATCAATACGCAGGAATTGTTGTGAAGCAAGAAAAGCTCGATCAACAGACGGCGAATCAGTTGCTGGCGGTGCTTTCGAGTGTGCAAAAGGGGCGATTGGAGCAACTGGCCTATCAAGAAACCGGCCCATGGGCGCTCCGAAACGCTGCTTTAGCAGGGAAACTCGGTTTGTCCGCTCAGCAGCGCGCTTCGATCGAGAGTTTGGCGAAAGCGACTCTGGCAACGATCGATGACTTGAGCGCGAAAATGGGTGAAGCCATCGAAAAGATCCCGGCACCAAAGACCGGCGATACTAAGGCTTCGAAGGCTTATGAGAAGAAAGTGAACGCCGTTGCTTCTCAATACAATCCCAAGATTGATGCGGCGGACGAAAAGGGCAAGACTGGAGTTTTGGCTGTTTTGACAGCCGCCCAGCTTTCAAAGTGGAAGGGCCTGCTTGGAAAGCCGTTTAAATTGGTGGACAAGTGAAATCGGGCCTCATGGGCCTCTTTCTTCCTCTGTTCGTTGTGGCGGCGGGCCAGGATCTGAAAGAAACTCACGGAAAGGCTAATGCGCAGATTCTGGCCATGGGTTACGAGAAGTGGTACGACTTCTACACGGGAAAAGAAGGAGAGACCACCTATGGGATGTCTCGGGCTAACTATTTCTACGCTTCGGCGCTGAAGTGGAGCAATGACAGAGCTGCCACCAAGCTTTCTTCGGCATTGCAGGCTCAGATAAGAACGCTACGTCCTCTCTTTGTCAAACTGAATGAGACGACTCTGCGAATTGGCCGAGCCTTTTCTGGCGGGGGCACGATGTGGACGCTGATTGGGTCTAGCCAAGACGTGACCTTGGAAGAAACCGTGCAGGCTCTCGTTAAAGGCAGCAAGTCGAAGGCGCCGATGGTCGTTTCAAAAGTCGAGCGAGAAATGGATGTTCTCCAAAAGGAGATTTCTAGCCACGAAGAAACGGAATGGAACAAAGAGTTTAAGCGCTCGGACGTTTTGAAATGGCTGGACGAGTGCCGTTCGCTTTTCCGGCGCGTGGTGGCCGTCGCCAAGAAATTGAATCGTTCCCGGTCCGACCACGTGCTGGCGTTTTGTTTGGACTGCATTGAGGTAGCTCGGGATAAGGAACCGGCGCTGGTAGACTCGAAGCGTTGAGTAGGATCATCGCAAAGTTTGAAGAACTGGGGGCCCGCAACGAAAAGGCCCTCGTTTTGTTTTTGACGGCAGGCGACCAATCGCTTTCCGATTTGCCAGAGATTCTGGCAACCCTTGAGGAAGGCGGAGCGGACTTGATCGAGGTCGGGATTCCCTTTAGCGATCCGTTTGGGGAAGGACCGACGATTCAGGCCAGCAGTCAACGCTCGTTGGACAATGGGACCACACCGATGGGGATCCTGGAAGCTCTGTCGAACGTCAAGGTTTCAGTTCCATTAGTGACAATGGGTTATTACAACACCTATCTTCGTCTGGGGCTGGAACAAGTCGCTAAGGAATCTGCCAAAGTTGGCGTTTCAGGCGCCATCATTAGCGACTTGATTCCCGATGAAGGCGAGGCGTGGGACCGGGCGGCAGCCTCGGCGGGATTAGATACGATTTACTTGGCGGCGCCTACGAGTACGGACCAGCGACTGGATGAAGTCTGCGGTCAGACAACAGGGTTTGTCTACGCGGTTTCTCGGACCGGGGTAACCGGGGCGGAGAGTGAAGTTCCACCGGAAGTCAAAGATCTGGTGACTCGAATTAAAGTTCGGACAAATTTACCGGTGTGCGTGGGCTTTGGAATCTCTAAGCCAGAGCATGTGCGGATGGTTTGTCAACACGCGGACGGAGCCGTGGTGGGCTCATTCATCGTAAATCTTCTTAAAGAGAATTGGCCCCACAATCGCGGAGCGATCATTGGGGCCATTCGTGAATTAAAAGCGGCTACTCAAGATTAGCCGCGCTCGGTTATCCCTTCACAGAAATCTGATTGTCGATTTTGTAGTCGTCTCCTCCTTGGAGTTCGGCGATCTTGCCTGCGTTTTCTTTCGCATCCGAGGATTCGGCAACTCCGTGTAGCGTAATGACTCCGTTCGTGGTGTCCACGTCCAAATCTTCGATCTTTAGATCGTTTGCCGTGGTGATGGCGCTACGGACCTTGCCGGTCATCATCGAGTCGGCGCTTGCCTGTTTTACGCCCTCAGCTTCCGTCGCAACTGCGTCTCCCGTTTTTTCGACGGCTTTAGAAGCAGAATCGCCGGCTTGGCTCATGTCTTCCTTGGCTTCGGGCGAGCATCCGAATACTGTGATGCCAGCGAGGATGGCTAGGGCAAGTGTTTTCCAGTTCATAGGCATCTCCTTTTGCATGTATCTATGAACTGCGGGTTTGCGAAAAGGTGTTCCATTCGCTAGGTCCAGAGGACAACAAAAAAACCCTTCGATTGAAGAATCGAAGGGTTTTTGTGAGGAAGGTTGGGATCTTAACGAGCGTAGTACTCGACCACTTGCTGCTCTTGGAAGAACTTGGGGAAGTCCTCGCGCTCCGGCAGGCTGATCAGCTTGCCTCGGAACTGGGCGACCTCGGCCTCCATGTAAGCAGGAACGGCAGCGCCTTCGTAGTGGTTGTCACGAGCGATACGTCGGCTGGACTCTCGATCTCGGACTTCAACGACATCGCCAACTTTCAGTTGGAAGCTGGGGATGTTAACGACCTTTCCATTAACGACGATGTGACAGTGGGAAACCATCTGTCGTGCTTGGAAGATGGACTTTGCGTAACCAAGTCGCCAAACGGCGGTGGCCAATCGCATTTCCAAAAGTCGAAGGAAGTTCAGGCTGGTGTTGCCGCTCATTCGCTGCGCTTTCTTAAACGTGTTTGAGAACTGCTTCTCAAGCATATTGTAATAGCGGCGGATGACCTGCTTGGCCAGGAGCTGCTCACCATACTCCGACTGTCGTCGATCCTTTAGGTTGGGACCATGCTGTCCAACCGGATAAGGTCGCTTGGTGACCGATTTGGACGGTCGTCCCCAAATGTCGAAGCCGACGGTGCGGCAGATATCAGTTTTTCTTCCTCGGTATGTCGCCATAAATCCGTACGTGTCCCGGGGGACACTCCTACAATCATCGGACTATACCCTAAGATCGCCAGATTCTGCCTAGGTCCGAATGTCTAACGGGTACCGTTTATTTCAAATCGCCATGCATCCCGCATTTCTGGCCTGTATCGCAATGACTCAAACCTCTCCCTTTAGCGCTATGCGCAGCCTCGACCACCTGCCTGAGTTTCAGAAAGACAAGGAGATTGTAACGACTTTGGAGCCTGTCACTACCGAATTTGCGTGGAATGAGGCGATCGTCTCTTGGAACGTTTCTCACGCGGATGGCGCATCGCTGAAAATTGAGGGACAGGCGGTTTATGAGGATCACTCTTCCCGTTGGTACACGTTAGCCGAGTGGGCGGGCAACATGCATGGCGGCGCCCGTCGCAGCGTCAACGATCAGAAAGATGACGAAGGGTCCGTACTAACGGACACGTTGCGGCTACAAGGGATGGCGAAAACCTTACGTTTAAGAATAACTCAGCGATCAGTAACAGATAATACGCCCGAATTGAGATTCTTGGGAGTGAGCTTCACCAATACCGTGGGAGTGCCTCAGGACGCGTCTGCTTTCAAACAGGCATGGGGCAAGGTCTTGGATGTCCCGCGACGTTCCCAGATGCCGTATGAAAACGGACATCTGAAATACAACCCGGATCGGGTTTCCAGCAACTTTGAGACCTGGTTCAAAGGAGTGACTTCGGCGCAGTATTGCAGTCCAACGTCTTCTTCGATGGTGTTGAACTATTGGGGAAAGGCTCTGGGGCGACCCGATTTGGCAGTCGATGTGCCCGACGTAGTGGTCGGAGTCTTCGATGAAAACATGCCCGGGACCGGCAACTGGCCGTTCAACTGCGCCTACATGGGATCATTCGTCGGGATCCGATCTTATGTCGCTCGATTGAATGGCGTTTCTGACCTCGAAAGATTGATCGACGCGGGATTTCCGGTTATCTGCTCAGTCGCGTACAACCTTTTGCAGGGCAACGGAAAACCAGCCGGTGGGGATGGCCATTTGGTTGTTTTGGTGGGGTTTGAGGCCAACGGAGATCCAATTTTTAACGATCCAGGGTGGTCCGAGAAAATTCGACAGACGTACAAGCGCGCAGACTTTGTGAAAGCGTGGGGCAAGTCGTTCAACACAGTTTATTTGGCTTATCCAGAGTCAAAGGAACCGCCAAAAGCGATTGGCCCAGCCGTCCTGAGTCATTCTTAGTTGGGAGTTTGGGCCCACACGACTTTGCAAAGTGCAGCAAGCCTGCGAAACTGGGCGCGATGAAAAAGACTACGGTCATCGTGGTGATTGTTTTGGTCGTGATCTGTGGTCTCGGCGGAATGTTCATGAAGAACATGGCTGGGATGCAGGCGGCGAACAAGAAAGTCGAGGCGGACTATGTTGTTTCTAAGGGCAATCTCGTGGTTTCCGTCGTCGATTCGGGGACGATCGACGCGGTCAATTCGGTGGAGGTTAAGAGCCGAGTCAGCGGACGACTGAAGGAACTTCTTGTTGACGAGGGGGATTTCGTCACGGCGGGACAAGTGATCGGCGTAATCGATCCCTTAGAAACCCAGCTAATGGTGGAACAGAATCAGGCTCAGCTAAACGGGGCGGAAAGCGCCGCGGAAAAGACAGCTATCGATATCCAGCAGCGACGAGTTTCTTCCCAAGCGGATTTGGAGCAGGCAGAATCTCGGCTCAAGCGGCTTGAGATGGAGTTGAAGGCACAGCCAACCCTTACGTCATCTTCTATTCAGGAGGCGCAAGCGGAATATAACCGGACGCTCCGAGATCGGGAAAATTTGGTTCGAAACGATCAACCAAACGCTCGAACTGCGGCGGTCACGGAGAAGAAAGATGCCGAAGTTAACTTTCTGAACGCGCAACGAGAGTTTCAACGACAAAGTTCTCTGTTAGGAAAGGGATTTGTGGCGAGTCGCGACGTCGATACGGCGAAACTGCAGATGGATACCGCAAAGCTCAAGTTGGATGCGGCCACGGACAAGCTGGGTCGACTGGACAATGAGCAGCGGCTAGAGTTAGCGAAAGCAGATGAAGCTGTCCGCTCAAGCGAAGCAGCATTACGGAGAGCTAAAGCAAATTCGATTCAAAACGGCGTGAAACGAGAGGAGTACTATCAGGCCATCGCCGATGTCGCCAAGGCGAGGGCGGCACTTTCCGACGTGGCTTCCCTCCAAAAGTCTCGCCAGCAGAATCTAGCCACGGTGGCGCAACTTTCCTCGGTTCTAAATGACTCCAAGCGTCAGCTTCGGGAAACTCAGATTCGGGCGCCGATAACGGGCGTGGTCACAAAGAAAGAGTTGAAGGTTGGCGAACTAGCGACGGGCTTGAGTAGCTTTAGCGCAGGAACGGCGATCGTTCGTATCGAGGATCGAAATTCACTGCGAGTCAAATTGAACGTCAACGAGATCGACGTAGCGAAAATGAAAGAAGGGATGGAGGCGACGATTACGGTCGACGCTTTCCCGAATGAAACCTTCAAGGGGGTCGTTAAGCGCATCGCACCGACTTCCAATGAATCGACCACCGGAGCGGCGTCTGCCGACGCGGTGGTGAAGTATGAGGTTGAAATTCGCCTTAACTCGACGGACGAGCGACTGCGGTCAGGAATGTCTGCGAAATGCACCTTGGACGTCATCCGCAAAAACAATGTTGTTGTGGTTAACAAGGACTATGTGAGCAAGGATGGCGATAAGTATTTCGTGAGTCTGGCACCCTCTACTCCGAAAGGGAAACCAACTCCTAAGGAGGTCAAGGTCGGAGCGGAGAGTGGGGCGCAGTATGAGGTTGTTTCTGGCCTGAGTGGCGGCGAGAAATTGGTTCATCCGGAATTTAAGGGTCCGAAGCGCATGGGGATGATGCAAGCCGGACCGGACGACGAATAAGCCATGCTACTACAGTCGTTTTTAATCGCACTCACGATGCTGCGGCAGCACAAACTCCGCAGCTTCCTGACGATGCTGGGCGTGATTATCGGCGTGATGAGTGTGACGATTATCGTCATGATCTCCAACGGATTCCAATACTTCATGACAAGCCAGTTCAAGAAGATTGGCGCCGACACCATCATCATTGCGTTCGATCCCGGGCGGCGGATGCGAGGGACTTCCTTAGGGAGCATCGAAGGTCTGAAGACTTCCGATGTGAAATACCTCATGGATAACGTGAGCGACTTGGACTTAGCCTCGCCGATCACTCAATCCTCGGATACGGCCACCGCCGCCGATAAGGAGGTAACGGGAGCGCGAATTTATGGGACGGATCAGAACTATCCGATCTTGAATAGTCTGGAACTCAACTCCGGTCGATTTTTCGATACATCCGATGTGACCATGCGTTCCAACGTTTGCGTCATTGGCGAGGAGTTGGAACAAAGGCTTTTCCCCGGCCAGAGCGCAATCGGAAAGTACATCACTTTTCCGGGGATTACGCTCGAAGTCATTGGGGTTATCAAGCGGCAAGACATTATGGGGCAGTCCAACTCCAAAGATGTGATGTTGCCGATTACTACGATTCAAGACAAGTGGAAAGGCGGCGAATCGATTCAGTACATCACGGCCCGCGCCAAGAAAGGCGTTCAGGTTAAGGATGCTATGGAAGCAGTTTGGCAGGCCATGATGCGGAAATCTGGGAATCGACCGATTTATCGCGTGGACTCCAATGAGTCGATTTTGAACGTGTTCAACACGATCTTTGGTGTTGCCGGAGTTGCGCTTTCGGGCATTGCTGCGCTCTCGCTCTTGGTGGGTGGAATCGGGATCATGAACATCATGTTGGTTTCCGTAACCGAACGTACCAAGGAAATTGGCTTGCGCAAAGCAGTTGGAGCTAAGCGGGGCTCGATCTTGACTCAATTCTTGGTTGAGGCGGGCACGCTTTCTTTGGTGGGAGGATTGATCGGGATGGGGATTGCCTGGTTGTTAGGAAATCTCGTTACCTTGGCGACGGCAGCCATGAAATGGCCCTCTCCAGAAGGTCTTCCCACCCCGTTTCCGGTTACGGCGGCGATAGGGTCGGCCGTGTTTTCTGCGCTCATAGGAATGGTCTTCGGACTTTATCCGGCAATAAGCGCTTCCCGACTTGATCCCATTGTGGCGTTACGGCGAGAGTAGGAACCTCGTACTATTGCCGATTCGTGAATTTGCTGGGCCTGGAAGATTCCTAAGGGAACCATGGTCCAGCGAGTTTACGAGGAGCCGGAGTTTAGCGAGGTGTTGGAACGCGTTCCGCTGGAGATTCGGCGGAGCTTGACGTTTGAACAACGGTCGGCGATTACTGCGGCTTTGAGGGAATCTCGTCGCAAGCACGCCATTGATATTCGATTCGTGATCCCCCTGATTTTTACTCAGCTTTACTTCGTGCTGTTCGTAGGAAAGGATCTACGTCGTGAGACTCAAGAGAAGATGGTCGACCGCCGCCAGGAAGCGGGCAGATGGGTCATCGCTTGGGTTTTGGGGATTGGCGCCTTAGTGGCCCTGATTGTTTTTCTCGTCTGTGGTTACATTCTGAAGTCGAAGGCAGGCATCGATCTCATGCCCGATTCACACGCGAGCGACCTCTTGCGTCAAGCCGGAATACGGTAGAAATACCGTAGACTTGGGTAACGCTAGGCGGCGATTTGTTGAGCCGCCAGGAGAGGAGAACTTGAAGAATCGATCTCAGCGACCCATTTGGGTCCTCTTGCTGTTATGCGCCCTCTACGGAGTGGCTGGCGCCCAACTCGTGGATTTGACCTCGACCAAGGATGGTCGCGGCACGCTTCGATTCATTACTCGATCTAGCACTTCGACGATTAACAGGATTCGCGTTTCACTCCGTCGAGATGGGTATGCGGAGATTTCTGTTTTATCGGGCGCATCCGAGACCTTCAGCGGTCGATGGAGCAACGACGGTTCACGGGCGTGTCGCATCGATATTCGGAACGTGGGTCGCGATGCGGCGAGCGGCAGCGGATATGTGCGGCACGATGGGCGGGGAGGAATAACCGACGTTACGATGAGTGGTACGATGCGCGGCGTTCGATTCGAACTTGACTTTTCGGCGTCAGGATCCGGCGGTGGACTGACGAATCTTTCCTCAACCCGAGAAGGAACCGGCAATCTGAAGTTTATGGCTCGGTCAAGCAATTCTCGGGTGACTAGGCTATCGGTCAATTTACGGTCTAACAGTGATTTTGAGATCCGCACTTTGTCGGGGGTCAGCGAGACATGGAAAGGGCGTTGGTGGCAGGATGGCCGTAACAAGGTTCGGATCGACATAGATCACTTGGGTAACGAGTATGCGTCGGGATCGGGTTCGATCGAGCTGGACGAGCGGGGAAGCTTTGAAAAGGTGACCTTGAGCGGTTCAATTCGTAACTTGAGATACGAATTGGACTTTCGATCTTCGAGAGATCATGATCAGCCTGAGAATAACCGCTTCCTCAAGTCTGCCCGCGAGGCGGTTCGTAAGAAGTTTTCTTCTTCAACCTCCTTCAATTGGAACTCGGAGTCGGTAGGGAATGCGATTTTTGGTAGGGTCACGGTTCGTGGCGAGTTCACGGCCAGAAATGGAAGTCAGCCGGGAAGATATCGTTACACCGTGATCCTTGGGGCAGGTACGGCAAACGTTCAGTCAGTCTCTTATTCTCGAATTTGAGATTCGCCTCTGCCGGGAGGTTTTTCTGTCAGATATTAAAGTATGTTATTTGTAGTTCTTAGTTACTGATTATGGTGTAGGATTGCTGTATGTCCTTAAAAGGAGCGGCCGTGAAACATCTACCCACCGTTGTGTCGATTGTCTGTGCGTTCTTCATTACGACAGGTTTCGTTCAGGCGCCTGGCGATTTGACAAAGACGACGATCAATCTCAGCCGTAGTCGATACGCACGAGGCGACTTGGTCACGGGGAGTACCGTAACCAAGAACCTTGGGCTGACGGTCTCGGTGCCTGGCAAGGTCGTATTCAAGTGGTATTCCGATGTTCAGGGACTCACTTCTATCGGGACGCTCTACACCAGTAACGGGCAAACGAATCTGGCAGATTTGGCTTTCTACGTGCCGACTTCACCTAGTCAGGATAACGTTCATATCGTCGCGACTTGGTCACCTACGGTCCCTTCTTATTTAGGGGCATCTTCAGACGACAAGCGAATCCCGATTGGGCTGCCTTAGAGAGCAGCGAACGGGCGCTTGCAAGGCCCCTCACTGACTTCATTAGGTGGGGATGGTAGCGACGATCAGACTTGAACTGATGACCTAACGGGTATGAACCGTTCGCTCTAACCAACTGAGCTACGTCGCCAACCGAGGTGACTATTATGGCGCAGGTTCCGTCGCATTCGCAACCGGGGCTTGGGACATACTGGCTAGCATGGTCTTGACGGCTCTCACCCTGCTCATCTGGCGTCCTTCGATTCGCGAGGAGCTTAACTCCTTGGCGGTTCATAGGGATGTATCCGGCCTGATGAAATATGCCGCCCCGGGCAGCTGGTCGGGCCGGAATCCGTTTACAGTGATCAAGACGAATGGCGCTTATGAAACCGGAAAATTCGGTTGGACAGCGTTAGAAGGGGAAGCGAACGGTAAGAGATATATCGTACTTTCGACGCCGCTGACCAGTGAAGATATTGGGGAACGTCTCTTCGAGACCGATGGAGACAAGCTAACCAAGTACATCGACGAACGGGAAGACTTTGGCTGGCGGATCGAGAGTCACAGCATGTCCGTTTCATTCGATATTCCCGGCAAGAAGGTGAAGGTCAACGATCGGCTTCGATTCCGACACACGGGGGAGGAAGGACCGTTGATATTTCGGATGGGTCCGAACTATGTTGTTCAATCCATCCAAGAGGCGAAAGGGCTAGAGAAGGTTCCGTTTACTCAATTAGGGGGAATCGTGTTTCTTCCTGACGCCAAAGATGGTCAGACCTTCATCGTAACCTACGAGGGAACGGTGGACAAACCGAACTATGCGGGCTCCATCACACCGAGCGAGGCGATGCTCACCAATGACTATTGGTATCCCATGATCGCTCGCAAGCCATCGCCTTACGGAATCACGGTGTTTGGTCCCGAGGATTGGACGGTGGTAGCTCAGGGAGAAATGGTGGGGACGCGAACTCAGTTTGGGACGCGAGTTACTTCCTACCGAATGGATTTGCCCTGTACCTATTGGAGTCTCAACGTCGCGCCCTATAAGAAGGTCGAAAATACGATAGATGGGCGAAAGTTTCGGGTGTGGAGTAAGACGACACCGGAACCTCGAATGAACCTTCAGACAGAGCTCTATCCTTTGATCTTGAAGACTTACGAGAAGTTCGCCAAGTTTCCATTTAGCGGGTATGGCGCCTGCATCACTCCTCTTTATGGGGGAGGGGCCCTGGAGGCGTATTCGTTCGCAACCTATGGCTACTATCCTGGAGAAGATAGCCATGAGCCGGCGCACACCTGGTGGGGCGGCTTGATCAATAACACCTACCTGAATTCGCTATGGAATGAAAGTTTCGCTGACTGGTCGGGTGGGTTTTATGGACGCAATGCCGAACTTGGGAATAAGGCGGAGCGAGGACTGGCCTTCATCCAGACTCCAGATGTGAACGAGGACTACGACGCGGCGCCGCTGAACGATTCACCGCCAGACATTGGACCGGCTTCCACTACTTTGGGATACGGCAAGGGCGCGTTTGTTTTGCAGATGCTGGAGCAAGAAATTGGTCCAGAGAAGATGCTGAAGGCCTGCCAGGAGTGGATTAAGCGACAAGATCCGACCCGCGGTGGCGAGTGGGAAGACTTTGAAGTCGTGGTTCAAGACGTGGCGGGGAAAGACGTCAAGTGGTTCTTTGACGAATGGGTTCGGCGACCGGGCTACCCGCGGTTAGGGGAGATGACGGCTTCTTACAAACAAGGGAACGCGGTGATCTCTATTCCCATTTCCAACGGAAAATGGAAGATCACGGCGGATGTGCTTCTGAAATACAAGGACGGTCGACAGGCGATCATGACCGCGACGAACGAGGTAGTGGGGAACAAGCACGTTTGGAAAGTTCCTTCGAAGGAGAAACCGGTGCTGGTTTCGTTCGATCCTTGGCGACGGGTCGTGCGCAAATTTGAAAGTTCCGAGGAGCCGACGAGTATTTCGCGTGATTTGAGGTCGATGAATCGATATACAGCGCCTGCTCAGCAAGACTGGTTGAAGGGCATAGGCCGCGGCGATGGTTCGGCGCTTGGCAGCGATGTAGCAGGGCGATTTATCGTTGGCTCGCCCGAAACGTTACGACAAATGGCACCCCTCTGCACCAAAGCAGGATTTGCAGTTAAAGGAAATGCCCTTACTTACAAGGGCACATCAGTCGATTTGACCAAAGGTGGGGCGATCGCCGTGATCGACTTACCAGGCGGAAAGAAGTGTGCAATAGGGCTCGGGCAGATCAGAGGTTCGCTGAATATCGGAAGAGCCCGTCTCGCCGTCTTTGACGAGTACGGGCGGTTCTTGCGCGGGGTTACCGATCCGAAGACTTCAGGCGCCTATACGGCCAAGTTATAGCGAACGGCCGAGAGGCCATTCGCTCGAATGGCGGTCGTGCCAGTTTTGGACGTCGCCGGTTTCGCGACACTCTTCGAGCAGATCGAGGTCGAGATCGGCAATGGCTACCCCTTCTTTATTCAGATCCGTTTCCGCCAGGATGCCTTTGGCCGGAAACATTTGGTGGGCAGGGCAGAGAATCGCGCTCGAGCCGTACGTACTAGGAACCGGCTCCCTGCCCAAATCGCCCACTAGCGATGAATGAACAACGAAGACCTGATTTTCAATGGTCCGGGCGTGGCAACACCAGCGAACACGATGAAATCCATGTTCCGTTTCCGTGAATGCAGGGACGCATTGGATGACAACGCCTTCTTCAGCAAGCGCGCGACCGGACTCGGGAAACTCGGAATCGTAACAAATGGTGACGCCGAGGCGACGATCTGGGATTTTCACCAAGCTATTGCCTGTGGTCAGACCCCATATCTCTCGCTCGTAACGGGTGAGATTGTTCTTCGCGCCGACGACTAAGCCGAGGCTTGGATGGCCTACGGCGCAGGCGTTTACAATTCCGGCATCGGTTTTTTTGAAGTAGGAGCCTCCCACGAGAGTCAGGCCGCTGCTGGTTGAGATTCGCTGAATCCAGTCTTCAAAGGCATCGCTATATTGAACTAAATACTCCGGGACATGGACTTCTTTGAGTTGAGGTTCCAGGTGGAGTAGCTCCAAGACCTGAAGTTCTGGGAGTACGACAACATTTGCACCTGCGTCGTAGGCTTGTTCGACAAGGTCGTAAAAATGGGCGAAGAACTCACTATCGCTGGCGATCTTCCTGATCTTCCACGCGACGGAGGCAACTTTTATTTTCAAGGCTTCCACTCCAAAAGAGCGGCCGCATTGGCAGATTCGTAGTCTTCCATGTAATCGTTAATTACGGTGTTATAGACCAGACCGTATTTGAGGAGGGGACTAAGGGTACGGTCGGTGGCAGAGCCCCTCACAACATCTTCGGCATAATCGGCGACTGTCTTTTCCGGGAACTTCGTTTGAAAGTTCCGGAAGTCAGGGAGCCGACAAGCGGTGCCGTACCTGGTCAGACCGAGGGTGCGTACGAGATCGAAACGTGCACGATAGAGTCTCTTCCCAATTCCCCGACCCCTATAGTCAGGATGGACGCTAATATCAAGTCCATAGAGGGTTTGGCCAGTAGCGTCAAAGTTCTCTAGGAAGGGACCGCCAACGGTTTCGTTCCAAGAGCGGTGAGATTGCCAGTTTGCTTCGGAAATGAGGGTGGCGCTAGCACTGGCGACCACATGGCCCTGATCAAGAGCCACGAACTGGCCCTGAGAGAAGATCTCCAAGTGCCGAGTCAAGTGGTCTTGATTCCAGAGTTGATCCTCTGGGAATGGAGCAGGGAAACAGGCACGTTGAAGAGCCACCGCTCCCGCGATGTACTCGGTCGTCATGGATTCAATGCGAATTTCGGCGTTCACAGCCGAAAGCCGAGGATATCGAGAATGCGTTCGAGATCATCGTCCGAGTAGAACTCGATGGCCATTTCACCGCCAACTCCCGACTTGATGAGCCGAACAGGGGTTCCGAAGTAGGTTGAAAGCGCTTCGGCGAGAGCCTCGTCGTTGGGGTCACCTTTGGAGGCAGGGGATGCTTTCTTCGCAGCGCCTTTCCCGGTGGCCTTGGTGGTTGGTTTGGACTTCTGTTCCACGTCCCTCACCGTGAGGCCGCGTTCGAGGATTTGGTCGTATACGGCAAGGCGATGAGCGTCACTTTCGAATCCGAGAAGAGCGCGAGCGTGACCTTCTGTGATGGCGCCTTCGCTAACACCTTCTTGAATTCGCTTAGGCAGTTGCAGGAGGCGGAGCGTATTCGCGATGGCGGTGCGCGATTTGCCGACTTTCTCAGCGACCTTTTCCTGGGTTAGGTCAAACTCATCGATGAGTTGGCGATAGGCGCGAGCGCACTCCATTGCGTTAATGTCTTCACGCTGAATGTTCTCGATCAGTGCGAGTTCGAGGCTGGCTTCGTTCGTTGCAGAGCGAACGGTGACCGGTACCGTCTTGAGCCCGGCCATTTTTGCGGCGCGAAGGCGACGTTCCCCGGCGATCAGTTCGTACTTTCCGTCGGCAAGGGGGCGCACGGCGAGCGGTTGAATAATGCCGTGCTCCTTGATCGAACTCGACAGGTCCTTAAGCGCGCCGGGATCGAAGATGGTGCGCGGCTGACGAGAGTTGGGTTCGATCGAGTCGATCTCCACCTCGTTGGGGGCGCCGTCATACTGCTCAGCGATCAGTTGCGATAATCCTTTTCCTAGCGCGCGGCGCATTCCGTCATCACCTCTTCCACAAATTCGATGTAGGCTCCGGCTCCTCTTGAGCCGGGGAAACGACTTACGGCGGGCTCGCCAAAACTGGGAGCTTCACTCAGTCGAACGTTGCGTGGGATCACCACTTTCGAAACTTTATCTCCAAAATACTCGATCACCTCGTCTTGGACCTGCTGAGTTAGGCGATTTCTTGGATCGTGCATGGTGAGCAACACCTTTCTGACACCGAGAGATGGATTGATTCGGCGACGAACCATCTCGATGGTCTTGAGGAGTTGACTCAATCCCTCGAGAGCGTAGAACTCGCATTGCATCGGTACCAGGACGCTGTCTACGGCGGCAAGGATATTGATGGTTAGGATTCCGAGGCTGGGCGGTGAATCCATGATGATCCAGTCATATCTGCTCAGGATGGGTACCAGGGCGTCTCGGAGAATCAGCTCTTTGCCTACGGCATTCAAGAGAACAGCCTCCACACCGGCGAGATCGAGGGTGGCGGGGACGATGTGAAGGTTTGGCGATACGTCGACAATGGCCTTTTCGATGGCCGTCTCGCTGTCCGGATTGTCAACGACCTCTGAGAGGACTTCATAAAGCGTGGCTGAGATTTGGTGCTTATCCACTCCGAGGCCAGTTGTGGCGTTTCCTTGAGGGTCGCAGTCGATTACGAGGGTGCGTTGGCCCTTGAGGGCGAGGCCCGCCGCCAAATTTACCGCTGTGGTCGTCTTGCCGACGCCACCTTTCTGATTAACCACACCCCAAACCGGCACGAAAAGATTATGGCGCGAAGGCGAAACAAAAAAGGCCCGTGCTGGCCAAAGCACGGGCGAGAGAGGTTTTGGAGGTTAATAGTAAGTCTTTTCGATTAGCCCTTAAGGAGCTGGAGAACCTGCTGTGGCTGTTGGTTGGCTTGCGCCAATACTGCCATGCCGCTCTGTTGAAGAATCTGTACACGGGTGTATTCGGTCATTTCCTGAGCCATGTCCGCGTCTCTGATCTGACTTTCGCTGGAGGTTAAATTCTCCTTGGCGATTCCGAGAGAGCGGGATGTGGACTCTAGGAAGTTCTTTTGGAACGAACCGAGTTCACCTCGAGCTTGCGCCAGTTGGGTGATGGCGGCGTCGATGATCTTCATCGCGTCATAGGAACCCTGCTGGGTGGTGACGTCGAGGCTTGAAATCGAACCGTTTGGCACCACGCCTGTGCCCAAATTCTGCGCGAATACGGCGGGCATAGAGAACGCTACCGATTGGTTTGCGAAAGCGCCAATCTGGAAGTGCACGCTGCCTGCGGTGACCACACCGACCTGAGTCGGCGCAGCGATGGACGAGTTTCCGTTTTGATTCACGACGATTCGGTTACCCTCTCGGTCGGAAAGGCTGAGACCGGATTCGCCGGGGCCCTGCCCACCGGTGAAAAGCGTGGTCTGAACGCCCGAGGTCGTTGTTACTGACACGTTGAACACGGCATCGGCTCCAGTTGCCGACGCGGCGGAAGACGTGTGGAGGACTCCCGAGGGATCAAAGAAATTGATGCTGTGCTGTGAACCGTAGGTGGTTTGGCTCAAGGAGATGCCGTAGGGACCCGAACCCGTGATTTGAGCCGTCACGTGGGTGGTGGAGGACATCTCATTGATCTTGGCCGCCAAGCTGGCCAAAGTTTCGGTGCCGCTGCTGGTGAACGAATAGCCGTTGATGACAAACGAGCCAGCGGTTGGAACAATGGTGTTAGTGGTGGCGAATGTCTTACCCAGAGCGGTGGTAGCCACGGAACCCGGCGACACGCGATCGATTGTAATGGGGCCGCTGGCAACTGACTCGCCGGCGAAGGTGCCACCCATGTAGATGCTGTCCACATTGGCGGTGGAGGTTACGTTGGCAAGAGCGCCTGCCGAACCATCAAGTAGCTTCTTCGTGCCGAACTGGGTTTGTTGAGCAATTCGGTTGATCGAAGCGATGGTGGATCGGATCTGGGTTTGGTTAGCCTGCAGAACCGATGCATCGGCAACGGCGGTATTTGCAGAGCTAACGGCCAAACCTCTAATGTCGCGAAGCAGCCGCTGGACTTCGTCCATCGCCGCTTCCGCGGTCTTCGCCATGTTGATCGCATCTTGCGAGTTGCGGACAGCCTGGTCGAGACCTTTGATCTGCGCCCGCATGCCTTCACTAATGATAAGACCCGCAGGATCATCGGCTGCGCTATTGATGCGCAGACCTGAACTAAGGCGAGCAATCGACCCTTCCATCTGGGCATTCGTGTTTGCCAGATTGGACAGGGCGTGCATCGCCGGAATATTCGTGTTGATTCTCAGACTCACTGATCGGACTCCTTGACCTCGAAATTCGGGAATTTTTAAAAAACCCCGCAAATTCCATGTGAAATCTTCGGCACACTATGGAATAAGTTTAGGTTTGGGTCCGATCAGGCTGAAAAAAAGCTCAATTTAGGAGCTTATTGAGTAGCGCGGCGAGCCTGTAACCCGCATAGGCGACCCGTTTGGCGCATTCGTCTTCGCCCTTTCGCATGTATTCGGGCGAAGGGACGGTTCCCTCCGTGATGTCTTTGTAAACAAAGCGTTTGGCGATATCGGCACTCTCTTGGGCCCAGGCCATTGGGTCGGATTGCTTGACGCCATCAAGTGAAATTTCGGGAAAGCGCGATTTGATTGCATTGGCTGTTCGATTGATCGTTGCGAGACCATCGTCAGTCAAGGGGCGGGGAACGCTTTTGAAGAGTCCGAGGCCGGAATCCCACAGAGAGTGCAGGTTGGTGGGAGGGCGATCTTGCCTTGAAAATCGCTCAGGGGGGGAAATCTTAAACTCGTTCCCACCACGGTCACCGTCCGGATGTTCGTCGCTATCGCGCGCGACGGCGTGAAGGGGCTGGTGAATGTCACCGACAAAGTGGATCAAGTAACGAAGGGCTTCGGCGCGTTCCTTAGGATCTCTCTTCTTGTCCCTCAGCACCTCCGAGAACTTCGAGATAGCCCAGACGATGTTCTGCTTCAGCGGCTCATTCGAGGTGGGCTTATCATCGGTTCGGAAGTGGATGTTGATGTAGTGCCACGGCCCGCTCTCTTTGGTCTTGGCGTCGTCTGCCCAGCAGGCAGCGGTGACGAAGTTGTCGGATTTGGGGTCGGCATCCATTTTCAGCAACCACTCTGCTTCCGACAAGGCTTTGGGGGTAAGAGATTGCTTCGCGATGGCGGCGACGACCATATGGCCGGTATCGTGCCATGCAAATGCGGAAGTGACGGCCAGGGCCGAAACGAAGGTCAAGAGAATCCTGGATGTTTTCATGATGTTTGAGGGGATGCGGAGAGTTGCCGTTTGGATGCGTTCCACAGATCGTCCCATTCCTGGGCGGTGAGCTCGCGGAGTGGCTTGGTCGCGGCCTTTTCCACCAACATAAATCGCTCTGTAAATCGATTCAACATGCGCCGGAGCGCTTCCTCTGGTTCTACCCCGGACCAGCGGGCGATATTAACGACTGTGAACAAGAGATCGCCGATTTCACTTTCAATGTGGGTGGAGTTTCCTTCGGCAATGGCCTCGCGGAGTTCTGACTCTTCTTCTCGGAGCTTGTTAAACACTCCCTCAATGTCTTGCCATTCGAATCCCGCGCCGGCCGCTCGTTTGCTGACTTCGTGGGCACGAAGCAGGGAAGCCATCCCTTTGGGAACCCCCGCGAGGATGGACTTGGGTTCGCCGCCCTTTTCCTCTTGTTTGATGCGGTCCCAGTTCTTCAGCACTTCACTTGCGTCTGCGACAGAAAGATCGCCGAATACATGGGGATGGCGACGAACCAGTTTGTTGGTAATGCCTTGAGCAACGGCGTCAATATCCCAGCCTCCATCGCGCGATTCCATTTGGGTATGCATGAGGGGTTGGAGGAGAAGGTCACCCAGCTCTTCCTGAAGCTGTTCGAGGTTTTCAGAATCGATCGCATCGAGGACCTCATATGCTTCTTCCAGGAGATACTTCTTTAGCGAAGAATGAGTTTGTTCCTGATCCCACGGGCACCCACCAGGCCCCAGAAGGCGATCTACCACGTGAACCAAGTTATAGACGGGGCCGGCGTTTTGGGGAACGATTAAGGTTCCAGCCTCTAGATCTCCCTCGGGGAGGGGCTTTACTTCGATGCCACTAGCCTGGAGTTGCTCGTAAGTGTGGTGAGAGGGATCGGAATGATAGAAGGGCCCAGGGCTGCCTTGGATGGCGGCCACCGGGTCCTTTTCGATACGAAGGATTCGGATCAACCGCTAGTTCCCACTAACGCCCTTCAGCGACATGTCTTTCTTGTACGCGTCGATGTACTTGGTGTATGCCTCGGCGAAGACCTTATCTTTGATATCGATCTTGGCATTCATGCGGAGGTCAAACATCTCCTTACCGATATTGTTTCGGACCTTGCCACGATCCAGCATGAGGCGCTTGCGAATATCTCGCTTCAATGCAGGGGTGAGCGGGTCCTTCTTAGCGGCGGTGACATCTTCTAGGAGGAAACGAACTCGGGCATCTTGCGTGCTTAGCCAGGGCGTGATCTCTCCGATTTTGATTTTTTCGATGGCGGCTCGGACTTCGCCGCTCAATGCGGTGATATAGATTGTTCCAAGTTCGCCGCCAACACCCTTGGTAACATCCGCGCTGTAGCTCTTGGCGAGTTCAGAAAATGGTTTTTTGGCGGTAAGCCCGTCATCAACGGCTTTCTTCGCCGCATCGTCCCTCACGACGATTACGGCAAGTTTGACCATCTTGGGGGTGGTGTACATTTCAGGGTTGTTTTTGTAGTGATCTTCAACCTCTTGATCGGTCACCGTAACGCCGGCAGTGGAGATTTTGAATTGGGCTAGTTCCAGGCGGGTCATATATTTGAGATCTGCCTCAGACCGACCGGAGTTGATCCAGTTTTCCATCATCTTGGGATTCTCCTCTTGACGGGTCTGGAGTTCCTTGTCCACTTCAAGATCCGATGGATAGACACCTTTATTTTTGGCCAGTTGGAGGATCAGCCGTTCGGTGATGATTTGCTCAATGGTGAGAAATCCGGGAGGGAACTCCATGACACCAGAGCTAGAGACTTTGCCGACGCCAGAGAGATATTCCATGCGGTGGTAATACTCGCCACCCTTGATCTCTTCACCGTTAATGATAGCGACGGTTTTATTGGTGTCGACTTGGGCGTGGGCTGCTCCGGCCGCCAAAACGACCAAAAGGCTGTAAAGCTTGTTCAAACGAATCCTCCGTATCTGAGCCGAGCTCAATTCTAGGTAATAAGACGAGTTGGAGACCGAATCGTATCCGGAATTGGTCTCCAACTCTCAAAAGGCCTACTTGCCGATGGCCGCCCGAAATTCCGGAATGGCGTCAAAAAGATCGGCAACGAGGCCAAAGTCCGCCGCCTCGAAGATGGGAGCGTCGGGATCTTTATTGATGGCGACGATGACCTTAGAGTCCTTGATCCCAGCCATATGCTGAGTGGAGCCCGAAATTCCGGCGGCGATATAGAGATCCGGGGCAACAATCTTGCCGGTCTGACCGACTTGAAGTTCGTTGGGGGCAATGCCGGAATCGACGGCGGCTCGAGTTGCGCCGACAGCGCCTCCGAGAGCATCGGCGAGTCCGCCAATCACGTTCTCGAAGGTGGCCGCGTCCTTCAATGGGCGCCCTCCACTGACTACGACGCTTGCTTGGCCGAGATCGGGTCGGCTTCCGCCTCTGCTCGTGGCGGAGAGTCGGCTGGCTCTTCCTTCCAGCGTTAGTGTTGCCGGGGTTTGCTCTACCATACCGCCGGGGTCGGTGGTACCGAAGCCGGCTGGGCGGACGGTGAGAACGACGGGAAAGGCTAAGACTTCGACGGTGGCGACGATTGACCCGGCGACCATAGGGCGCTTAAAGACGGTGGGCGACTCCAGGTCGAGGACATCGGTGACCATCGCAGCATCTAGAAGACCTGCGAGTCTGGCCAGGGAATCCTTGCTGGACATGCTGGAGACGGAGGCAATATGCGTGTAATTCGCGGCGATCGGCTGAACGGCCTTGGCGAGCGCATCGGCCGGCGGAAGCTCTGGCAGACTTCCTACAAATAGGCGATTTGCGCCGTAGCCTTGGGCCGGGGAGCCGGTCAAGAGCAAGATATCGAACGGAAGTCCAAGCTTTTTGGCGAACCCAGACAGTTGGGCGATGTCGCTCGGCTGGAAGGCAACGATCAAGAGCTTCGACATCAGAGAACACCTCTTTCTTTCAGAGCGTTTACCAACTCGGCAACCGAGCTCACTTTGCGACCGGCAGCGCGAGGTGCAGGAGCTTCAACCTTTGTGATTCTCGTTTTGGCAGAAGGATTGGTTTGGGCGGGACGCTTTTCCAGTGGCTTGCTTCGCGCCTTGATAATGCCGGGGAGAGCGATATAGCGGGGTTCGTTCAGCCGGAGATCAGTGGTAACAACGGCGGGGAGGGGAAGTTCCAACACCTCTTCGCCAGTATCGGTTTCACGGGTGACGGTGGCTTTGCCGTCCAGATCCAATTTGGAGGCAAAGGTGGCTTGGGGCCAGTCGAGCTTTGCGGCTAACATTTGAGCGGCTTGGCCGTTGTCATCGTCAGTCGCTTGCTTGCCCATGAGGATGAGGTCGGGCTGAATCTCTCTCGCGAATGCCGCGAGTTCACCCGCAACTCCAGGGGAATCGAATAAGGCGTTGGTCTCGATGAGGACGGCTTTGTCCGCACCAATCGCAAGGGCCTTTCGAAGCTGCTCTTCGCACTCCGGACCACCGATCGAGACGACGGTGACTTCGATGCTTGGGTCCTTTTCTCTTTGTCGAACCGCCTCTTCGACGGCTATTTCGTCGAAAGGATTGATTTCAAATTTGACGCCGGAGGTGTCGATGCCCGTGCCGTCCGCCAGGGGTTTGACCTTGGCATAGGGATCGACGACTCTCTTCAGGGGAACAAGAATCTTCATGTACTGATGAACACACCTTTGTGCCGCTCAAAGACTTTGTCTGCTGGGGCGGCGGAATGGCGAATAGATTACTAGATGCCCGGTACGGAGTGGGGGCCACTGGCGACTCAAGCCACCAGTGGTTGACATTAATTTCTAGTTGCGAAGCGGGCGGTTGGTTTCCAGCATGTGCTTGATGCGGGCGTGCGATAACGCCTTTTTGCATAGATCGACGAATTCGACCCGTTCCATCCGGACGGCATCTTCATAGGAGACAGCCTTGGCGAAGATGACCTTGATTTTATCGCCAATGGTTTTGTCATGGTCTGACAGAACGCCCTGTCTTTTTCCGGAATCCAATTCGCGGTCGATCATTCCAGCAATCGGCCCTTCGGGAGTGTGCCAGTTCGGTCGACGAGACTGGCCGACGGTGAGGGCCATTCGTTTGGCAGCGCTGAGGAGTCGGTCTGGATGATAGACGGTGACATCGGTTTGGCGAAGATAGCCTAGGGAACGGGCTTGGTCCGCGCTGGTCGAGATCGCTCCTTCGGCCATGGTGAATGCCACCTCAGCGAGTCGCTTTGCCGTGAACTGGTTGTGCAGGCGCAAGAGAGTCGTTCCTCGTCCACCGGGGATAAGACCGACTCGCGACTCGGGCAGGCCGATGTTGGTTTCTGCATGGGCCAGGATCTTTGCGCATGACAAGGCGATTTCGAGCCCGGCGCCGAGGCAGTGACCAAAGACGGCGGCTACACACTCCGCTTCTTCAAGAAGCTCGCCAAGGGATTGGAGATCTGAGAGGGCGCGATCGATGCTCTCGTAGTCGCCCTTGTCAATAGCTTGATCAAAGAAACTAAGATCGTAGCCAGCGGAAAAGGATTTGGCCTCGCTGGTGAGGACGAACGGTTGCGCTTTGCGTTCTTTGGCGAATTCAGTGAGATCGCTCACGACCTGGGGAGTAATGACACCCATTTTGGTCTTGAGAGCAACGGCCAATATCCCATCGCCAAGGTCGCGGAGACTATAGGTATCCGTGCCGTCAATGACAGGACAGTCGGCGAGTTGGAGGTATTCAGGATGGGCTTCTCGTTGGCGATAAATCCCGTCGAAGTCTCGAATCCCAGCCTCTGAATAATTTGATCCGGTCGAGAGGCCGAGGCGGTCAGGGCCTATGGCATCTATGAGTTCGAAGGGACCCATCTTCCACCCAAAGCCCCACTTCATGACCCGATCAAAGTCTTCCACGCTGTGGCTGACTTCCTTTTTGAGGAAGTCAGCGTACTTGAGAACCGGAACCAAGTAGTTCCTCAAGAACTCCCCCACTTCATCCTTCTTATCGAGGGCGAGTTTGATGCGCTCACCAAGGGGAGTTTTTCCCAACTCCTTCAGCGATGGAAGGTCGGGTTCCTGGCGTTGGTTGTAGACCTGTGTATCCAGGTTAAGTGCGAGGAGTTCGCGACCCTCCTTTCGATAGTAGCCCTGGCGGGCTTTCTCGCCAATCCAGCCCTTTTCAATGAGCACCTTCATGGATTTAGGGGTCTCGAAGACGCCCATGTGGGAATCGTGAGGACACCGCTGAACGAGGTTTTTCGCGATGTCTTCCATGATGTCCAGCCCGACGATGTCGTTTAGGCGGAAACTGCCGCTTCGGGGGCGACCAAGGAATTCACCGGTGATTGCATCAACCTGCTCAATGGTGAGATGGAGGCGCTCTGCGGCGTGGATGGCCTGGTACATCGCCCACATTCCGTAGCGGTTAGCAATAAATCCCGGAGTATCTTTGGCAACGACCACCCGGCGGGCCACACGGTCCTCCAAGAACTTACTCATCGCGGTTACGCCGTTTGGGTCTGTTTCTTCGGTAGGAATCAACTCCAGAAGCTTGAGGTATCGAGGCGGATTAAAGAAGTGAGTCCCCATGAAACGGCGACGAAATGAATCCGAGCGCCCCTGCGCGAGAAGAGATATTTGGAGGCCGCTGGTGTTGGTTGAAATCATCGCATCGGGCCTAAGATGTGGCTCGATTTCCGCGAATAGAGCTTTCTTTATGTCAATTTTCTCGACAATGGCCTCACAGACCCAGTCCGCACGTGCAATTAAGTCGTATGAATCTTTGAGGGATCCTACTTCAACATCTGCCGCGCGTTCTGGAACGTAAAAGTGCGGTGGCTTTGCGGCCTTTGCACGGGCTAAGCCTTCTGAGGCAGCCTCCCGCGTGACATCCAGAAGGCTGACTTGAAAGCCAATGTTCGCCAAATGAGCGGCGATGCCAGCGCCCATCGTGCCTGCACCAATGACGCAGACGCGTTGGGCGGATTGCCAAGAATCGTAGTTTTGGTTGTCGGAACTCATGTGCTTGGACCGAGGAAAGAGATCAGGAAAACTGCGTGAGAGGATACCAGTGACAATACGGGTCTAAAGTGTAAGCAACATATACTCTAGATTGACCGTCATAAATACCCGAGATATACTAACGAGTCTGCATGAATGCAGAAACTAGAGGTGAGAGAACATAGCAGGATTTAGAAGGCCGCCCCGCCCTGAACCGGGCCCCGAGATTAACCAACGCGTCTTGAAGTACCGAGACATTCGAGTCATCGGATCTGAAGGTCAACAACTTGGAATCATGCAGAGCCGTCAGGCGCTGCAGATGGCGAGGGATGAAGGACTGGACCTCGTGATGGTTTCGCCGACGGCTCAGCCGCCGGTGTGTAAGATCATCGACTACGGGAAGCACAAATACCTAGAAGGCAAGCAAGGCAAAGATAAGAAGAGCAAGCAGCTTGACGTAAAGGGTATAAAGATCAGTCCGCGCATCGCAGAACACGATTTGACCTTCCTTGTCAAGAACGCGATTAAGTTTCTTGAGGAGGGGCACAAGGTCAAGGTGACCTGCATGTTTAAGGCACGCGAGATTACGCACCCTGAATTGGGTCGAAAGAAACTCGAGACCTTTGCCGACATGGTGAAGGATTTGGCCGTGGTTGAGAGACCGCCATCACTCGATGGTCGACTCATGATCATGGTTCTTAATCCGAAGCCTAATATTGGAAGTAAGAAGAATGCCAAAGCTGAAGACAAACAAGACAGCAGCGAAAAGGTTCAAAATCTCCGGGACGGGGAAAATTCTGCGCCGCAAGTCGCACAACAATCACCAGTTCCTGCACAAGAAGGCGAGCCGAAAGCGACGTCTTGAACAAGAGCCTGAACTTTTCCGCGGCGAGCGAAAGCGCGTAAAGCGACTGCTCTGCCTGTAAGCCCGACTCCGTCGGGCTTTCGTCATCTCTACCGCTACCGTCCTTTGAGACTGGGACCCGGTCATTAAACAAACGAGGAGTAAGAACCCATGGCACGTGTAAAACGTGGCTTAATGCGCCACAAACGCCATAAGAAGATTATCGAGAAGGCCTCGGGATATTGGGGCCGTAAGGGCAACGTATTCTCGAGAGCTCACGAGCAGGTCATGAAGTCGGGGCAGTATGCCTTCCGTGACCGCCGAGCCAAGAAGCGAGATTTTCGCCGATTGTGGATTGCCCGAATTACTGCGGCTTGCACCGAGTGCGACATCAAGTACAGCCAGTTCATCAACGGTCTGACCAAGGCCGGAATTCAGGTTAACCGAAAGATGTTGAGCGAACTCGCGATCGCAGATATGGCCGCTTTCAAGGCCGTTGTCGAGCAGGCTAAGGCCGCTCTGACCGCGTAAGAGTCTTTGGCAATTCAGCCCCAGGGATGTATGGTTCCCTGGGGCTTAATTATTTTCCGCAGGCTTGGGGAAAGGACCTGGCGAGTTTTTGAGTGAAGTCATTCAGGCACTCGGCCCAAAGGTCAATGCCGTCACTTCTCAGTTCCGTCAGATGATTCAACGCGGCGTGACCGCCGATTCCAATTACGTATCGTTCATCTTCGGCTAGAGCTTTGACAAGGGCTCGGGATGGGGCGAGGGATTCTTCGGCGACGCAGCTGATGAGGACGAGGTCAGGCAAGTACTCTCTCACGGTGGCAAGGAAAGCGGGGAGCGGAACATCGGCGCCGAGGTAGATGGTTCTCCAGCCAAGGACCTTTAAGTAGTCCGCTACCATTCTCAATCCCATCGAATGGTGTGATCCCTGGACGCACCCTAAGACGGAGGTCTTGCCAGTTCGGCGAACGCATCCACTGGCTTGAACCACCTTTGCCATCATGCGGAAGGTGATCTCACTGGCAATATGCTCTTTCGCTTCACAAATCTCGCCGTCCAAATACCACTGTCCAATTAAGGACATGGCGGGAGTTAAAAGTTTGCTGTATATGGTGACTAAATTGGCGCCTTCTTTTAGAAGGCAGTCGATCATTTCACAGCAGGCGCCTTCGTCGCTCTGGATGGCTGAGGTCGCGTAGCTTCTTTGAAGTTGGTCGAGTTCGGTTGATAGATGGCAGGGATTCCGGCCGCTGAACACGGTATTTACGATTTCTTCTACATCGGTGGATGCAAATGAGTAGAAAACCTGTCGTCCAAGTTTTTCGGCTCTGACCACGTCCTTTGACCGCATCCGGTTGAGATGATTGGACACGTTGGGTTGCTTGAGTCCGGTCGCGATGACCAGATCTTTCACGCATTTGGGGCCGGTTCTCAGTTCTCCCAAAATGCTTCTTCGAGAGCAATCGGCGAGTTCTTCGTAGACATCGATCATAGCTGCGGTGGTTTCGAGCGATTACTTTACCAATACGTCGGCAGATTGGACTTGGTTAGCTTGGCTGAGGGTATCGCTAAGTACAATGAAGCAGCAGCGTAGCAGTCATTCTCAACGATAGAGGAAATAAGAAGAAATATGTATTTACCCATGAACTCCGATGAAGCGACATTCCTAGAACGAGTTCGCGAGTTTGTCGCGTCCGAAGTACTTCCGCATACTCGCGAGTGGGAACGCAATGCGGCGTTTCCCGATGAAATCTGGCCAAAGTTAGGGGCAATGGGGCTCCTGTCGATGACCCTGCCGAAGGAAATAGGCGGGATGGGTGCTTCTTGCCGAGCGTATTGTGAAGTCTGCCGAGAAGTAGCCAAGGGCGATCCGGCATTGGCAATGAACATTGCCGCGATCAATGCGCTATGTGTTGGACACTTCGTTCACTTTGCCACGGAAGAACAAAGAGCCAAGTACCTGCCGGGCATCATTAAAGGCGAGATCAAGCTCGCTTGGGCGTTGACGGAACCAGATGCAGGATCCGATGCTCGGCGAGTCAAGACGAAGGCGGAGCCGATCGAGGATCGGCCCGGGTATTACAGGCTAAACGGGCGAAAAATGTTCATTACGAACGCAGGGAAGTCTGACTTGATCGTGTTGATCGCCCGAACCTCGGACACGGAATTGAGCGCGTTTCTTGTGGAGACCAGACAGCCAGGGATCCAGAACGTCGAACGGATTCATACGGTTGGGGTTTCCGCATCTTGGACGACCAGTTTCGACTTGGTTGATGCCGTTGGATGGCATACGCCTTGTAAGTTCGAAGAGGCGATCGGGTTACTTTATCGAGGGAGGTTGGGCATCGCCGCAATGGCGCTTGGGATTGCGGAGAAGGCATTTGAGCTTGCCGTTGAGTATTCGAAGCAACGCGAACAGTTCAACCGACGTCTATGCGATATGCAGTCGGTGCAAAACATGATTGCCGACAGCGCGATGGAGATCGAAGCCGCGCGGCTCTTGGTGGATAAGGGAGCGGCGCAGTTCGACATGGGTTTGCCGATTGTCGTCGAGGCGTCTTACGCAAAATTGTTTGCCAGCGAGACCTCAAACCGTGTCACGAACCGTGCGATACAGATTCATGGCGGCCGTGGCATGACTCCGGATTTTCTGGTGGAGAAGCTTTGGCGAGACGCCAAACTCACAGAAATTGGAGAAGGTTGCAGTGAAATCCAAAGATTGGTCATCGCTAAACAGGTTCTGAGGTAAGAACGTAAATCGTCTTAAATAACGTAGCGGCTGTGGCCGTAAGGAGTAATTCATGATTTTGACGGCCCTTGCCGCGGTCCTTTCCGTTAGCGCCCCCTCCCAAGGCGAGGGGGTATTGCTTGCTCGTGTCCATAAGATGGGCGAGAAATTGGAGTACAGCATCAAGTCCAGCCTTTCCGCCCAGCACCGGCAACGGGGCCTGGAAACTTGGATTCCGGAAGACTTCGATATCAACTACGGCTTCACTACTGAAGTTAAGGCTCTGAAGGCCGATGGCATTGCCGACATGATTTACAAGCGTCCAACCATGACGATGATCACCGGCGAGACGTTTGACAGTCCTCCCAAGACTGAGGTGGAGAAGACCAATCTGAATTTCTTGATGACCGTTTCACCCGCCAACGAGATTCTGGGAACGAAGGATTTAAACCCTCCGAAAAAAGAGACTCCCAAGAAGAAGGGTGGTTCGGCGCTTTGGAGGACCTCGGCGGCTGGAAGGCAAATTCCGATGATCGGCCAGTTCATTCAGGAAATTCATCGACTCTCTTTGTTTGCCGGAAGCTTTGATAGCTCATTGGATTTTTCGCCAAGATTTCCGTTTCAGAAATTGAAGGTGGGAGACACCTGGAAGCGTACGGTTGGATATTCACCTCAGAAGCTGAAGGGTAAGGACGGCAAGACGGTTGTGCAACGACTCGATTACACCTATACCTACAAGGGTGTTGTGGACTCCAATGGCAAGAAGGTTCAGCGAGTGGAAGGAGATTGCGTTCTCAATTCGGATTTGGCGACGTTCATCAACGAAACTTTTGACGTAAATTCCGACGTCACCGGTCTGAAGACGATTCCGCTGAAGTTCAAGGCTCACATCGACTTCGACTTGGATCCGGCAACGATGAAGACATTAACTGCGATCGCCCAGACAGAAGGCGGGTTCCAAGTGATCATCACTGACTTTCCGAACGATCCGGTGGAAGAGGAGACCTTCAAAGGACGCACAGTGCTGTCCCTCACCAAAGCAACTATTGTGAAACAACCTGGTGCAAAGACTACGCCTAGTAAAAAAACTGGGTCAAAATCCGGTTAATCCTTGGAATCAGGTTATAAAACTGGCAAGGCCGAGTAGAGTTGCCCTATAATCGGTGGGGGGACTGCACGTATGTGTGGTGTTCACCGGATTAAGGAGGGCGGTAGTTTCCGATAGCGGAATTAGCGCCTTAATAACGGCCTGTGCAGACTCGAAGAGAACTAGTTTCGGTGCGGCAAACCCTAGCGTGGTTGTGCCTTATCGGGCTAGTTCTTATTTCGTTGGTCGTCTATTTTGGACGGGATATTCTTCCGCCCGATTTTGGGTGGCTCGTATTGCCCGCCCTTGCCCTTTTTGCCGAGTTTATTCCCGTCGAACTTTCTCGTCGCGGCGTGCGTGTGGCGTTTACGCTCCCGTTTGTTGCGGGCCTCGCATTTGCCGTCGGCCCGATGGCGGCGGTGATTACCGACGCCCTTGTAACGGTGATCGCAGGCTACATGATGGCGAGAAGACGTCGTTCGCGCTCGGCGATCATTTGGCTTGAAATTAATGCTTGCGTGGGAGCGATCAGCGCAAGTGTTGGCAGCTTGGTGAAGCTAGGAGTCGACGCTTGGTTGGGGAGATCGGTTTCGACCGTCGCGGCTTCGTGTGTAGCCTTTATGCTGGGCTACGGCGCGGTGAACTTCTTGCTTGTTACCTATTTAGATTGGAGAGTCAGCGGGAGGCGATGGGAAGAGAATCTGGTTGGCGCTCTCAAACTTACGAGTAAGAGTTTTGCCCTCTATACGTTGGTAGGGATGGCGGTGACGATTCTGGCCTATCAGGGACGGTTTTATTACATTCCCCTAACTCTTGTGCCAGTTCTGGCGCTTCGGACAGCTTTGCAGTATCAGGCGAAGATGTTCGAGCATTATTATGAAACAATCACGGCGCTAACCTTGATGCTTCAGCGGGCCCACCCTTATACGCATGGCCATTTGGAGCGTGTCTCAAGGACGGCTGAAGAGGTTGCGCGGCGGTTGGGACTTTCGAGCAATCGAGCGCGGATGGTTCGGGAGGCGGCAGTCCTGCACGACATAGGCAAGATTGCGGTTGATGAACAGTTGCTGGATAAGCCCGGGCGGTTGACGGATGAGGAAATGGATCATGTCCGTCAACATGCGAAATGGGGAGCTGAGATATTGGCGCCTGTCCATGGGTTCCGGGAAATGCTTCCCTGGATTCTTCATCATCACGAGCGACCGGATGGACGTGGGTACCCAGACGGCCTGGGCGATCCCGAAATTCCGATCGAGAGCAAAATCATCGCAGTGGTAGACGCTTACGACGCTATGACCGGTTCTGAAATACCTGGCGCAAGTCGGTCGTATAGAGAACCAATGACGGTCCAGCAAGCGCTCGATGAGTTGGAGCGATGCGCGGATACTCAGTTTGATCGCGGAGTCGTCCGGGCGTTTCGTAACGTAGTGATGGAGGGGCGGTACTGATGTTTACTACCACCACCATCGTGCTGGTGGGGGCGGCTGTTGCCACGATTTGGCTCATTGTCTACGTCCAGTTCTATTTGCCTCGCAAGCTGGAACAGCGTTTTCTTGAATCGATGAAGGCGTTCAGTAAGGCGATCGAACTCCGTTTCCCGATGAACGCAGGCAGTACCGACGAGGTGGTGCAGATAGCGACGATGATCGGAAGGCGATTTGGGTACACGCGCTCCGAATTGCATCAACTTGAACTGGTGGTTCACTTGCGAGATATTGGCTGTTGCGCGATTCCTTACCAACCCTTTAACGGGAAAAGTCGGATTCAGTGGACGGAAGCGGAACGGAATATCTATAACCGTCATCCCGAAGTGAGCGCAGCAATGCTGGAGTTGGTGCCATCGCTGCGACATGTGGCGGACATGGTGCGCTGGCATCACGCGAGGTTTGATGGAGCTACAGGAATCGGCAGCCCTGTGGGAACAGATTTGCCGTTGAACTCGCGAATATTGAAGGTGTCGGCAGATTACGTTAGATTTCACGGCGAATCTGGAGGCGCCTATGCACAACGAAAGATCATTGACGGGCGCGGCTTGGAGTATTGTCCTGACGTGGTCGATGAATTCGTCCATGTGCTAACATCCTCCCGTGTCAAAGAGCCTGAGCCCAGCTTGGCCTAGTCAGGCCCGTTGGGGTCTGCCGCTTATCCTCTTCGTCCTAGCCTTAGGCATTCGGCTCATTGGCATTGGGTGGGGCCTTCCCAACAACGTTCACCAGGAAAGCTATCACCCAGATGAGTCGATCATTTGGATTTCTTCCCAGCAGGTTGAACCGGCCAAATTCAGCTTCACGCCCGGGTTTTATAATTACGGCACGCTCTATCTGACCACGCTCAAGATCGCTTCAGACATGACGGCGGCCTACACGGGAGGCTACGATCCGAAGAACCCGGATACGGCCTGGAGCTATATGGCGAGGTGTCATTTAGCTGGTCGGTGGCTGAGCGCCCTGGCAGGGGCTGGAATGGCCCTCATGGTCTTTCTGATTCTTCGGCGTTTTAGCAGCGATGTGGGCGCAATGTTTGGTGGATTGCTCATTGCTCTGGCGCCAGCTCACGTGGTGCATTCCCGATTTCAGACGGTTGACATTTTAGCGGCTTTCTTGCTCTCGGTGAGCGCTTACTTTGCCCTGAAGTTCTTGCCGAGCAAGTTGGAAGAGGTCAAAGTTACTTCGGATGTCAAGCTAGCGGTCTTGGCGGGGCTCTTCGCGGGACTGAGCGCGGGAACGAAGTACACCGGGATTCTGTGTCTGTTCACGCTGTACGTCGCCGTGTTTATGGCGCGACGGCCCTCGGCGATTAAGTTGAGTTTGATCGGGACGGGAGCGGCGTTGGCGGCCTTTTTCCTTGTTACACCGGGAGCGATCTTGGATAACGCGAAGTTCATGCAGGACTTCGTTTACGAGATGAAGCACACGAGCGCGGGGCACGGTTTGATTTTTGAGGGGACGACCAGTGGATTTCTCTATCACCTGTCTAATCTCTTCTTTGGGATTGGCTTTATTCTTACTCTTGCGGCGATGGCCGGGTTGGGAGCGGGCGCTTTTAGGAAACATGCGTGGGCGCTGGCGTTGCTCGCCTTCTTCATCCCTTACTACCTCTTAATTGGTCGCGCAGAAGTGAAGTTCATTCGATACACCTTCCCGCTCTATCTGGCGCTGGGTGTTGGATTTGGATGGCTAATGGGGAAGGCGCGGGAGAAAGAGGGGAAGTGGCACATCGTGGTCGCGGCGGGCATTTTAGGGCTCGGTGGGCTGGAGATGGGCGGTTTACGCGGTACGGCGTTGTTCACCGGCTGGATGGCATCGCCGGATCCCCGGGAGTTGGCAGGCAAGTATTTGAGCGGTCTGGACACGACGGTGGGAGTGGTGACCGACCCGTGGTTTTACACACCTTCAATCCATCCGGAACTCGGACGACGATTGATTGCCAGGCCAGATATCCCATTCCCGGTGAAAACGGGCTATGAGCCGTTGGATCCGCTGACTATGGCGATGACCAAGCCGAAGATCGATCGCTACGCTCCGCTGGATGAGTTAGGACAGCGAGATCTAGCGCATCGTACGGACTGGGATATTCGGCTCTTGGAGAACGATAAGCCGGAGTACGTGGTAATCAGCAGTTTTGAAGGTGAAGGGCTGGACCGTTTGAGTCGGCAGTCGAATCTCTCTCCGGCAGCAGAGACGATGGTCAAGCAGTCTAAGGAATTCATGGAGAGGTTGAAGACGAACTATGTGATCGACCGGCAATTTGGACCGGGCGGAGATGAGTTGGTCCACGACATGATGTACGTCCAGCCGACGGTGTGGGTATGGAAACGGAAGGCCACAACGGGCTAGTCGAGGCGATCGAGTGGTTCCTTGACCACCTGCGCGTCGAGAGGGGCGCGAGTGAGCACACTGTACTGGCCTACCGAAATGACCTCGGAAAAGCGGGAGCGTTCTTTCAGGGGCTGGGGCTTTCTGATTGGAGCCAACTGGACGCCGCCAAGATTATTCAGTTTGAATCCTCTCTAGGAGGCAATATCTCGCAGGCAACCGCGCAACGTCGCTTGAGTTCACTGCGATCGCTCCTGAAATTCCTCAAGCGAAACAACTCGGGGCCCTCGGCGGATTTGCCCAGCACGGCAGGGTTTAGAAAGAAGAAAGCGCTTCCAAAGGCGCTTACGATTGATGAAATCTTGGCGATTTTGGAGGCGCCCGACCTGGGGACGATCCCAGGGCTGAGGGATCGCGCCTTACTGGAGTTAGTTTACGGGGCGGGACTCCGGATTTCTGAGGCGGTTGACCTGACTCGAGATGGTCTTGATCTAGGGAATGCCGCGGTCAGGGTGACGGGGAAGCGGGGAAAGACGCGGTGGATACCGTTACCAGCAGAGACTTTACTCTGGGTTCGGAAGTATCTGGAAGCGGCTCGGCCATCGCTTGCGAAGGAGGCGTCAGATCTGGTGATTCTCTCCAATCGTGGATTGCAGTTGCGGAGACAAACTGCCTACAAGATTCTAGAAGACTGCGCTCGAAAGGCTGGAATCGAGACGTCGGTGAGCCCACACGTCCTAAGGCACAGTTATGCGGTTCACCTGCTAAAGGGCGGGGCCGATTTGAGAGCGGTGCAGGAGTTGTTGGGACATGAGTCCATTGCTACCACCCAGGTTTACACTCAGCTCGATGTAGATGAGGTCAAGAAGCGGTACCGGAAAGCGCACCCCCGCTCTTAAAGGTCAGCAGTGGCGTAGCAGTCAAGGTCCATCGAGTCTCGTTCACCCCTCGCCAATCTGACGGAGGCTGCCAAGCCGATCATTGCTGCGTTATCCGTGCAGAGGTCGATGGGAGGGGTGATGAACTCGACTCCTTCCTGCTCACAAGCCGCCGCCAACCGATCGCGCAGCAGTCTATTCGCCGCGACCCCGCCCACCAGAGTTAGAGCCTTTGAGTTTAGGGATTGAGACGCCCGAATCGCCCGCTCGACCAGCACGCTGACGATCGTCTCCTGCAAACTTGCGGCGGCGTCTGGGACGGAGATATTGTCGCCCTCCGATTGTGCCAGGCGGAGGACGGCAGTCTTTAGGCCGCTGAATGAGAAGTCAATTGTCGCTACGCCGGAAAGGCCCTGAGGAAGTTTGTAGCGCTTCGGGTTTCCGGCCGCTCCGGCTTCCTGAATGGCCTTTCCTCCGGGATATCCCAAGCCAAGCACGCGCGCTCCTTTGTCGAAGGCCTCGCCAGCAGCATCGTCTCGGGTTTGTCCGACGATTCGATATTCGCCATAGCCGGTTACCTCAACCAATTCGGTATGACCCCCAGATACGATCAGGCCGATGTGCGGAAAGGGCAAGCCGTCCCGACCGGCCAGCGTGCTGAGTAAGTGACCTTCTAAGTGGTGAACGCCCAGTAGGGGAACTTTGAGTGAGTAGGCAAGAGCCTTGGCTGCCGAGACTCCAACGCTGAGAGCGCCAATGAGGCCCGGTCGATTCGTAACGGCAACGGCCCTTATATCGTTCAGTGTGATCTGTGCCTCAGCGAGCGCATCTTCGATGACTGGCAGGATGGCTTCGACATGGGCACGGGCAGCTGCCTCAGGAACAACGCCTCCCCATTGCTTGTGGAGATCGACTTGGCTTGAAACAACGTTGCTGCGAATCTCAGTTCCCACCACGACGGCGGCGCTGGTTTCGTCGCACGAGGATTCAAGGGCAAGAATAGGATCAGAGAAAAAGGGGCTCATTTGGCGGGCGGCTCCCAGTGAGGAAGGTCGTGCAGCCACATTACCACGGCGTCTTCTCGATTGTCGGGATAGTAGCCCTTTCGTCGAGCTGAAGCTATGTAACCGAGTTTCTCGTAGAGCTTGATGGCGGCAACATTGCCGGCGCGGACCTCAAGGGTCGAGCATTGCATCCCGTTGTCTCGGGCGCGCGTCAGCAATTCGATCATCAGCCTTTGACCGATTCCCCTTCGTTGGTAGGCTTGCGATACGGCCACCGTCGTGATATGGGCCTCGTCGATTACCATCCAGAATCCGCCGTAACCCACCACTTTGCCCTCGGCAATCGCGACAAGAAAAACGCCATACGGATGGGTGAGTTCGTTGCGGAAGCTACGTTCTGACCAAGGCGCAGTATTGACGACCCGTTCGATCTCAAGAATCGGGGCGATGTGGTCTTCGGCGATGGGCTCGAAGCGAAGCGTGTTCATGAGTTGCCAAGGCGCGGTCGCGCGCTTAGCCTCCGAGATAAGCCTCTTTGACCTTGGGATCGCTGAGGAGATTCTTACCGGTGTCGCTGAGAACGATACAACCTGTTTCTAGAACGTAGGCTCGGTGGGCAATCTCCAAGGCGCGATTTGCGTTCTGCTCGACAAGAAGCACGGTGGTGCCGTCCTTGTTTAGGTCGAGAACGATTCGGAAGATTTCTGCAACAAGGTTTGGGGCAAGCCCGAGGGATGGTTCATCCAAAAGTAGGAGCTTTGGGCGGGACATAATCGCGCGGCCAATGGCGAGCATTTGTTGCTCGCCTCCGCTGAGCGTGCCGGAATTCTGCTTGATTCGCTCTCGAAGGCGAGGGAAGCGGTCCATGGCAGCCTCCATGTCTTGAGCAATCTCGTTATCCTTTCGCGTGAAGGCGCCGAGTTGGAGGTTCTCCAGAACCGACATGTTCGTGAAGATCCGACGGCCCTCTGGAGAGTGGCTGATTCCCAATCGGACGATGTCATTTGGAGCCATGTCCTGAATTTCAGTTCCCAAAAATGACATGGCGCCAGATCTTGGGCGCTGGAGGCCACTGATCGTTCTTAGCAGGGTGCTTTTACCTGCGCCGTTCGAGCCGATAATTGAGACGATTTCTCCCTGCTCGACCTTGATTGAAACGTCGGTGAGGGCTTGAATCGCGCCGTAGAAAACGTTGATGCCGTTGATTTCCAGCATAGGACCCCACGATTCTAGCCGATTCAATAAGATTCGCGCGAATACGGTCTAACCTAGGTAATTTCTACAGGTCAACCGAAGATACGAGAGGTATGCCTATGAGGAACCCAAAATTTGCCCGCTCATTTGAAGTCGTCTCCGAGTTCGCGGAGCCGCTTCGGCCTCTACAGAGGCTTGCGATGAATTTTCGATGGACATGGCATCACGAGACTCGTGATGTCTTTCGTTCGATCGACAAAGACCTGTGGGACAGTTCCCACCACAATCCTATTGAATTCCTCCACAAGATCGACGCGGATCGATTGGGAAAGCTGGCCGAAGACAATGTCTTTCTCGCGAAGTTGCGGGCATGCGAACAAGACCTCGACGACTATTTAGGGGCCGAGACCTGGTTCCAGAAAAACTATCCCGATCAAGCAGGCTCGGCGAAATTCGCATACTTCTGCGCCGAATTTGGTATTTCCGAAGGGCTTCCAATTTACTCAGGGGGTCTTGGAGTGCTTGCGGGTGACCACCTAAAGGCAGCCAGCGATCTGGGGCTTCCTCTCGTTGGCGTAGGACTTCTTTATGCCCGAGGCTATTTCCGGCAGCGTTTAACTCCCGATGGATGGCAGCAAGAACACTATCCTCAGTACGACTTTTATGAAATGCCGTTAACGCTCATGCGGAACGAGCAGAACGATCCAATTCGGATTGAAGTCGAGTTTCCCGATCGTACAGTCACTTGTCAGATTTGGCGTGCGGACGTGGGGCGCATCCAGCTTTATCTTTTGGACAGCAACGTTCTTGAGAACGAGCCGACGGACCAGGGCATTACGGACACGCTTTATGGCGGAGACGAAGAGATGCGCATTCGCCAGGAAATGATCCTGGGGATCGGCGGTCTGCGTGCCTTGCGTGCAGTAGGTATCGAACCGACGGTCTGCCATATGAACGAAGGGCACGCGGCGTTCTTGTCCATCGAGCGTATCCGGCAATTCATGGGCGAGCGGCAGTGCGACTTCCGCACGGCGCGCCAAGTGGTGGTTAACGGAAACGTCTTCACCACGCACACGCCAGTTCCGGCAGGATTCGACCTCTTCACGAAGGACTTGCTTCAGCGATACATGGGCAAGCTGGTGCAAGAGACGGGCTTGGACTTCGAGTCGTTTTTAACCCTGGGACGCATCGATCCTGAAAATCAGGGCGAGGCGTTCAATATGGCGATTTTGGCAATGGAGACCGCCAATCATGTGAACGGCGTTTCTAAGCTACACGCCAAAGTTACGCGATCGATGTTTCACCAGCGTTGGCCCGAGTATCCAGAAGACGAAGTGCCGGTCGAAGCTATTACGAACGGCATCCACACGTTGACATGGGTGAGTCGGCGTTCGGCAGAACTCTACGATGAATATTTAGGACCGGCGTGGCGTGATGATCCCGGAAATCCAGAGGTTTGGGCGGGTATCGACGAGATTCCGGCTCATGAGCTTTGGTCGGTGCGAGAAAACCAGCGAGGAGATTTCGTACGGTTCGTTCGTAAGAGAGTTCAGAATGATCTAATTCGACGCAACGCCGGACCGGCCGACTTCAACATGATCGGCGGGGTTTTCGATCCGCGAGTGTTGACGATTGGCTTCGCACGTCGATTCGCTACCTATAAGCGAGCCACGCTGATGCTACGCGACAAGGCGAAGCTGCTGGAGTTAATGAATCACTCCGAGCGACCTGTGCAGTTTGTCATAGCGGGCAAGAGTCACCCTCGCGACGATGGTGGAAAATCGCTCATTCAAGAGTTGGTGAAGTTTATCAACTATGAAGGTGGTCGCAATCGGATGGTCTTCCTAGAAGACTACGACATGCAGGTCGCTCGAGCTTTGGTTCAAGGCGTCGATGTTTGGCTTAACAACCCGCGCCGACCGATGGAAGCCAGCGGAACCAGCGGCATGAAGGTCGTTCCGAACGGCGGGCTTAATTGTTCGATTTTGGACGGCTGGTGGGACGAGGGATACGATCCCGGCGTTGGATTTGCTATCGGCGATCGTAATGAGTATGGCGATCAAGGTCAGCAGGACTGGCTGGACAGTCGGTCACTGTACGGTCTGATTGAGATGGAGCTTGCACCCAAGTTCTATCATCGGCCGGATAATGGGCTGCCCACGGGATGGATTCAAATGATGCGTAGATCCATTAAGAAGCTTGCTCCCGAGTTCTCAACTGGACGAATGGTTCAGGATTACGCCGAGAAATTCTATGTGCCGGCCTCCCGGTCATTTGTGAATATGCGATCCGGCGACCTCCAGCGGGCTCGAGACGCGTTTGCCTGGAGACAACGCGTGCGGGGCAGTTGGGGTGAAGTGGGAGTGGTGAGCGCTTCCGATACCGCGGGCGTCACGACCGAACTCGGCAAGCCACTCACGATTACCGCGCTAGTGAATCTTGGATCACTCAAGCCAGAGGATGTGAAGGTTCAAGTGCTGCTTGGCAGGATTGGTCCTAATCGGGAGTTGGTGGACTTTGTGCCTTACGAACTTAAAGTCGTCGGGCAACAGGGATTGGCTCACCAATTCGATGGCCAGATCCTTTGTGACGAACCTGGCCATCGTGGATACACCGTTCGAGTGATTCCGAGTCATCCCGACGTGTATGTGCCCAGCGAGTTAAACCTTATTCGCTGGCAGGCTAACTAGTAACGACCGCCGCGGCCGCCGCCTTTGCCGCCGCCGCGGCCTCCCCCAAATCCGCCACCCCGGCCACCGCCGCCACCTCGGCCACCGCCAAAATCGCGATCACGCCCGCCGCCACCAAAGTCGCGGTCACGGCCTCCCCCGAAATCCCGGCCTCCGCCGCCGAAGTCACGACCGCCTCCGCCCCCTGGCGCTTTGGGCCTGGCCTCATTTACGGTGAGTTTGCGACCGCCAAGTTCGGAATTGTGCTTTTCGTTAATGGCGTCGTCAAGTTTGTCTTCGTCGATGTCGACAAAACCGAAACCTCGGCCTTCGACGATACGCGCTTTGACTGCGTTATACGCGCCAAAGTGCTCCAAGAGGTCACTCTCTGATGTGGAGTACGGGAGATTCCCGACGTATAAAGTTTTTGTAGCCATTTCTGTCCTTGCCCGAGCGAGCCCGGGAACCGTCCGGTTCGTATTCTGCGACAGGCAAGACTCGCTCTGTACTGGCTTTTTGGCACACAGACGTGCAAGAGGCAAGGCGCGAAACTTTCCGAAACTATGAAACTATACCAATAGATCTGGTTTCTTCCAAGGCAAATTTACTGAATGTGAAGGGCGTGTTGTCCATCCTCTCCCAAGGAAACCTTTACTTGCGAGTAGTCTGAGATGATGTAGTCGGCTTCGGCCGCTCCTTCTTCCGTAAGACAGATGACCGTTAGTTGGGCTCGCTTAGCCGATAAGACTCCGGCAAGAGTATCTTCGAAAGCGACGATGGTGGAGGCGGGTAACCCCATACGCTTTACTCCTTCAAGAAAAGGGGCGGGATCTGGCTTGCCTACCGGCACTTCTTCCCCAGGAACGAAGATAGGGGGTTTTGGAATACCCGCGGCTTGAAGCCTAGGTTCAGCAATGGCAGAGGTGCCCGATGTTACGATCCCCCAGGGTACGTCTACTAAGCTGCTGACGAAGTCGATAGCGCCGAGGAGAGGAACTACTCCCGTGGTGTCGGAGGCTTCGAGATGTTCCAGGCGGATGAAGGCGGTTTCCTGATCCAGATGCGGCGCAAGGGCGGCGATGGAATCGACTGCCCGACGTCCGTGGATTTTTGGAAGAATGTCTTCGGGAGAAAGACCATGTTCGATTGACCACTGAGCCCACGCTCGCTCGACGGCGGGAAGGGAATTTACAAGTGTTCCATCAAGGTCAAACAGAATGCCGCGAAACGGGATGGTGATCATGGGAATAGAGGACGGGCTCAAGCGGGATCCCCATCGAACCTCGGGCCAACGTTTTAAGTTTACCTTGGGGGGATTTAGGATGGTTTCCGCCAAAAGGGTTGACGGGAGGGTCAACATTGCCGAAAATCTAAGAAGGAGCGTAAACGTGGTGAACGCTTCAGGGCTGAACACGTCCAAGGATTGGAAAGTGCGCTTCGTTTTTGCTTTATCGCTGCTTCTTTGTTGGGGAACCGGACTCGTCCGTGCCGCCTCGGTAACTGCCCAAGGGGCATCTGTCTTTATCAACGGCTCGCGCGTTCTGACCTTGCGCACCAAGACCGGAAACATGGGACCCTCCTCGAGAGCGGCAATGTTGGCGGCGAACATCGAGAAAGTCGCGAGTGAAGGCAAGGTTGAGATTAAGAGGCTCAAGCGAACTCACCAGGTTCTGGTAGACGGTCACTTGGTATTGACGATCACGCGCGAGGAAGCGAAGGCGAATAACACCACCACCGCAGCCTTGGCGACGCAATGGGCGGCAAACATTCACAAGGCACTACTAGTTCCTCCTTTGCTCCTGAAGACGGATCCGGTTCGCATGCCGCTGGGCGCCACGCGACAAGTGTCCGTAAGCGGAGGAATGTTCAAGACGATGCAAGTCGTCTCGTCAGACGGTGCTGTCGTGCAAACCGCAAAGACCGAAACAGGAATCTCGGTCAAGTCGGTGGGATACGGAAAGACCGAAGTGGTGCTGACGGCGGGCGAGATCGTAAAGACTTTTTCCGTCTCCGTTTTGCCCTACGCCACGAATTTCCCGCAAAGCCACGTGGCGGTAGTTACCGGCATTCCGGCAAGCGAAGAGACGGTAAAGGGTGCTATTGAGAGTATCTTGCGGACTCAGCTTGGAAGTGAAGCCAACGCAAAGGTCGACCTTCAGTTTCCAAAGGTCAGTTCCATTTTGCCCGGCGAATCCAAGACATTTACCGCTCGGGTGAAGGCCACCGGGCCAAACATGCTAGACGCCGAAGGGCCCGTGTTTGTCACGGTGAAGAATCTAGCTTTGGGCCGAGTTCCTGAGCAAGAGCTTTGGTATTGCAACGAGCCTGAGAATCTGAAACAGCCGGGCCTGTTGTTTGTGGCTCCGTTGCGTCCTGAGACTCCGGCGCGAATGTTGTATCACCATATCAACGAGATGTCCCAGCCGTTGATCGTGACCGTCGAGGCAATCAACAAGTCCGACCAACCCGCACGCGTTATGGTTATTCCCGGTGACAGTAGCCCTGACCGAAACCCCGTTCTGGCGGGAGTGCAAGCGGCGGATCAGTTCATCAAAGGATGGAGCTTGAGCTCGGGCGAGGTAGTGGAAATTCCCGCACGAAGTCGACTTCCTATCGCGATGAGGCAAATCGCACATGGGCAGACGATGAGTGGACTCTGTTATCTGCGTCTCCTGGATGAAGGACCCGATCAGGTAACCATTCGAACGGAAGCGAAGTCGCCATTTCCAATGGATTCTCGATGGGTTTCGGCAACGAAAAGTAGTACTCCATGGAGAATTTTAGGGAGTCAAGCGCTTTCCAACCTTGATCGAGACAGCCATATTCCATCGATCCACATCTATCCGCACCCGTTCAAGACCGAAGAGCTGACTTACCAAGTGGGCGGACGACATGGGTTCTTTCGAATTGGGGAGAAGGCAATCTCTAGGGCGGATAAGTTGGATAAGTTAAGTGGGAACTTTGGCGTGACTTATAACCTGACGGCAACGCTGGAGAATCCGACGGGGACGGCGAGCGATATCGAACTCGTTTTTGAAGCGAGCGCAGGATATAGCGGAGCTCTGTTCGTTATCAACGGTCAACTTGTGCGGACGCCGCTTTTGCAGCCGAAAGCGGAGACCCAGATCGCGAAGTTTCATCTAGATGCAGGCGCCAGCCGAACGATTCAAGTGATGACGGTGCCCCTTTCGGGAAGCAGCTATCCGGCAACATTGACGATCCGGTCGATCTCTACCGGGGCCTATGCCCGGGACGATAAGAAGTAGATCGTTCAAAATTGAGGCATATGAACCCCTCATTTCAGCAGATCGCTGAACTGTTTAACGTCGTCGATATGCAGGACGACGAGGTCAAGGCTGCCAAAAATGCGGCGGCTGGAAAGACCGCCGAGGAAAGTGAAGAGTTAGGTCGCTTGCGCTTGGGCGAGGGCGACTACCAGAACGCGATCCGTCACTTCAAGGAAGCTCTGAGTCAACGGGATACCTCCGATTTGACTACGATGGTGGATTTGGCGGGCGCTTACGACTATGGAGATTTGGAGCTTCAGGCGTTTCGACAGTATCGGAAGGCGCTGAAGCAGCACGAAGGCTCATCAGAACCGCACCTGGGACTGTCCGACTTGCTTCGGCGGTCTGGGCGATTCCGCGACAGCATTGCGGAGCTGGAGCGAGCAATAAAAGCTGAACCAGGCAACGCTTACTATCACATCAAGTTGGCGGAGGCGCTTCGGGAGATGGGCGAGCCTACCAAGGCTTTGGAGGCGGCCCAGTATGCGGTGGTGGTTAAACCGGACGAGCCGTTCTATCATTACTGGATCGGGGACTTGCTGATTCAGATGAAGCGGTATGAAGAGGCTTTGCAGTCGCTTCGCGCGGCGATTGAGCTTTCGCCCGGGGACGACTTTCTTTATCTGAGGGCCTCGATTGCCTTTTGGATGACAGATCGAAAGCCGGAGGCGATCAAGGCGATTCGATTGGCGAGCGACCTTGATACGGAGAAGAACGTTTATCACGGGCTTCTGGAGGCTTTGCTGCGGGAATCCGGGCAGATCGAGGAAGCGGAGCTTGAGGTCGAGCGGGCGGAGCAGATGGATCGGTACGACCGGGACATCGTGGGGCGAACGCTGACCGCGATGGGGCTGGACGACCGAGGCTACACGGCGCTTTAGGGAAATTGAATCTTAGACGCGCACAGAGTCGTGAATTTTGTGCGCGTCCCGTGTTTTAGAGACCACGCTGAGCCATTTCTATCGCTTTCAAGGCAGCTTTAGCTTTGTTCCGGCTTTCTACGTATTCCTTTTCGGGAACAGAATCGTAGACGACGCCGCCACCGGCTTGGACGTAGGCGATCCCGTTCTTTAGGTAGATGGTGCGGATGGCGATGCAGGCGTCGAAGTCGCCGGTATGACTGACGAAGCCGACCGATCCGGCGTAGAGTCCTCGGCGGGTGGGTTCGAGTTCGTCGATGATCTGCATGGCGCGGACCTTGGGCGCTCCCGAGACGGTTCCGGCGGGGAAGGAGGCTCGGATGAGATCGAAGGCGTCCTTATCGGACTGGAGCGTGCCGGTCACGTCGCTGACGATATGCATGACGTGACTGTAGCGCTCGATGACCATCAACTCGTTGACTTTGACGGAGCCGTAGTCGCAGACCCGGCCGAGGTCGTTTCGACCGAGATCAACGAGCATGATGTGCTCGGCCCGTTCTTTCTCGTCGGCGAGGAGCTCTTCTTCTAAGGCAATGTCTTCCTCAGGAGTGGCGCCTCTCCAGCGGGTCCCGGCGATGGGGCGGACGCGGGCGGTGCTGCCGTGGAGGGAGACGAGAAGTTCCGGTGAGGCGCCGACCACATCAAAGTCTCCAAACCGAAGAATGAACATGTAGGGCGACGGGTTGAGGGAGCGGAGGGCTCGATAGACGGTGAGTGGGTGGGCCTCAACGTCGGTTTGGAATCGCTGGGCGGGGACCATTTGGATGCCGTCGCCAGCGGAGATGTACTCGATCATGCGCTCAACCATGTGTTCGAATTGCGGTTGAGTGACATTCGACTTGACTTCGTGCGGTTCGCCGGTGAAGGAGGGAAGCGCGGGGATAGGCTCTTGGAGCCGAGCGATGACACGATCGATCTCGGCGACGGCTTGGTTATATCCGGCTTCGGTTCCCTCGGCGGTGACGATGACGCGGATGACGTTTTTGGCGTGATCAAAGACCACGACAGTGTCGGTAATCATCATCGCCAGATCATCGACTTGGAGGTCGTCCGCGCAGGTATCGGGAAGTTGCTCGAAGAAGCGGACGAGGTCGTAGCTCATGATGCCGACCGCGCCACCCACGAACGCGGGGAGGCCGTCCACCTTGAGGACATCTTGGCCAGCCATTTGGTCTCGGAGAGCATCGAGCGGGTCCTCGCCGGGAGCAAGGGTACGGGTTTCGATTTGATCGCCGGATTGGATGGAGACGTTTTGGTTCTTGGTGCGAAGAACACGCTTGGGACCGACGCCTAGGATGCTGTACCGGGCGAGCTGCTCGCCACCTGTGACGCTTTCCAAGAGGAAGCTGTAGGTCTGATCGTGGGACAGTTTCCAATAAGCGCTCAGCGGAGTCTCAATATCCGCCAAGAGATCGCGGTAAATCGACATGCGATTACCGCCAGATGTTCGTTTCAAGAACTCGGACTTATCGGGAACGACCATAGATTCAATTGAGTATGCCAGAATCGAACTATGGAAGGCTTTACGATTCATCGCGGCACGACTGCGGTGTTACCGGACGATAACGTCGATACGGACCGCATTATTCCCGCGCGGTTCCTTTCGCGAGTGAGTCGGTCTGGGTATGGCGAACTTCTCTTTTCGGATGTTCGTGGCGAAGGCTTTCCGCTCGACCAGCCGGCGGCCCAGGGGGCAACGGTTTTGGTGGTGGGAACCAACTTTGGCTGCGGGTCCTCTCGCGAGCATGCGGTGTGGGCGATTCAACAGGCAGGATTTAAGGCGGTGGTGGCCAAGCGCACGGAGACGAGCGCGGCCTATAGCGATATCTTCCGGCAGAATGCGGCGAATTGCGGGTTGCTCCTGGTGGAGCTGACGGAGGAAGATCACGACAAGATTTCTTGGCGAGGTTCCGGAGTCGAGATTGAGATCGATTTGCCGAGCCAGCTGGTTCGGCAGCAGGGTGAGGAGTCTCACTTCGATATCAGCCCGGTGAGTAAGGAAGCTATCCTGAAGGGACTGGACCTGATCGGGACGACACTTATCCACGAGAAGGAAATCGGCGAGTACGAGTCGAAATCCATCGCTTACGTTCCGCAGAGATAAACCTATGTTGAAGCATGCCGCTCTCCTTCTGCTGTTGGCCGTCTCGGTGTTCGGATGCGATCCAGCGCCGGTGGATCCGCCCGCCCCCGCGCCGAAGGTGGAGAACCCGCCACCCGCAAATCCGATCACCTCGGAACCCACGAAAGAAGAGCCCGAAGCCCAGGATCCAAGCTTCAATGCCAAGCGCGTTTATCAATTGAAAGACCTGAAGGCCGAAACGTTCAAGGTGAACGGTAAGGAGATCAAGGTCTGGATCATGGATGACGACGGTAAGCGGGAAGAAGGGATGATGTGGTTGACGGAAAAGGAAGTCAAGGATAACGAGGGGATGCTCTTTGTGTTCTCGAATTCCGAGCCACGGACCTTCTGGATGCAGAACACGGTTTTGCCGCTGGATATTGCCTACATCGACCCTAAGGGGAAAGTGCTCAACGTGGCGAAAGGGAAGAGCTACGATGAAACGGGGCTGCCCAGTAAGGGAAGCGCTCAGTTTGTGCTGGAGCTAAAGCAGGGACAGGCAGAGAAGTTTGGGATCAAAGCGGGGACCGTGCTGGACCTGCCAAAGGTAAAGGCAGAAAATTAACCACCGAGTGGGATCATTTCCACGACGGTGTAGCCAATTCCGCTCTCGCTGGCCGAGCTGATCAATAGCTCGATGTGATCGATCCGCCAAGGACCGATGACGGGTTGTTCGGCAAGTTTGAGGGCCCTTCCTAGTCCAACACGATACTGTTCGTTCTCGGTTTTCAGGCGACCGAGCAGGATGTGGGCTTTGAACTCCTTGATTTCTCGATGCGGGGTCAGCGGCTGGGTGGTCTGATTGATTCTTTGAACAAGGGGTGGCAGCCACTGGGCATCTTCGCCTTCGATTCCGGCATACAGATAGCGCGGTTGGATCAGATTGGGGAGTCCACCGAAGCCCTTGATCTCAAGGTTCATGGGTGGACTTATGGCGGCGGCTTGATGGAGGACCGGCTTGAGGGCTTGAAGGGTGCCCAATTCAAGTTCGCCGAGACTGGCGAGGTTCAACAGGAGTTCCGAGGGGGCGTTCCAGCGGACATTTTCTACTCCCGGTTTTCTTTTGATCAGTTGCACCTTCTCTTGAATCATCGCAAGTTGATCGGCGGGAACTCGCACCCCCACAAAGGTTCGATTCAAGATGTCCATGCAAGGATTTTATTGCAAGGAAAGGTCAAAAACAAGAACGCCCTCCTCGGCGGATGACCGGGGAGGGCGTGAGAGGCGAGAGGTTAGCGGTTGACCAGTTCTCGCAGATCGTCCTCATCGACTTCCTGCTTGGTATCGGCAACCTTGAGGAACTCGTTGTAGAGGTGCTCGAATCGCTCGTCGGGGAAGTCGAATCCCATCTCGTGGAGTCGGAATTTCAGGCCGTGGCGACCGGATCGGGCGGTGAGGATGATCTCGCTCTTTTCCGCACCGACCAGGTGAGGATCGATGATCTCGTAGGTGGAGCGCTCCTTGAGCACGCCGTCCTGGTGAATGCCGCTGCTGTGGGCGTAGGCATTGGCGCCGACGACCGCCTTGTTTCGCTGAACGGTCATGCCGGTGAGGCGAGAGACCATGCGGGAGGTGGCAAGGAGCTGCTTGGTGTCGATGCCGGTTTGGCACATGAACTTGTCGCTTCGGATGTGAAGCGCCATTACAACCTCTTCAAGGGCAGTGTTTCCGGCTCGTTCTCCGATTCCGTTGACGGTGACTTCGACCTGACGCGCACCGGCCATGACGCCGGCGAGGGTATTGGCGGTGGCCATGCCTAAGTCGTTGTGACAGTGGCAGGAGAAGATTGCCTTATCAGAGTTCGGAACGTTGTCGATGATTCCCTTGATGAGGTGGTAGTACTCGTTCGGGTAGGTGTAGCCGGTGGTATCGGGCACGTTGATGGTGGTCGCACCCGCCTTGATGACTTCCTCAACGACGCGATAGACGTATTCGGGATCAGCTCGACCGGAGTCTTCCATGAAGTACTCGATATCATCCGTGTACTGGCGAGCAAACTTGACCGCGTTCACGCCGGTTTCCAAGGCTTGCTCCTTGGTCATGCGGAGTTTGAAATCCAGGTGGTTGGCGCTGACGCCCAGGCCAGTGTGAATTCGGCGTCGCTCGGCAGGCTTGAGGGCTTCGGCAGCAACCTCAATATCCTTTTGTCGCGCTCGGGTGAGGGCGCAGATGGTAACGCCTTTCAACTCACGGGCAAGCGTCTCTACACTTTCAAAGTCGCCGGGGGAGCTGATGGGAAAACCAGATTCTAGGATGTCAACACCAAGGTCCACTAGCTGACGTCCAATCTCGATTTTATCGGCAACGGATAGCCGCACGCCGGGGCTCTGTTCACCGTCGCGCAGGGTAGTGTCGAAAACTAAAACTCGATTGTTCATTGTTTCTTATGGGACCTCGATCTTAATTATACGTTTGAGGGGAGGCGGTGCCGTTAGGGCTAACCTAAAAGTCGGTTGGGATTTATCTTAGCGATTCGGTATCCTATGCGAGCGCATGACTCAAGTCGATCTTAATATCACCGCCGGTAAGGATAGCGTTGGCGAGCCCTGGATTTGGCGACTTAGCCGAGAGTTCAACGTCAAGGTTACAATCAAGAAGGCGAACATCGACGTCGATTTCGGTTGGGTAAGCCTGGAGCTTGAGGGCCCGGTCGAGGAGATTCAGCGTGCGACCGCATGGCTGATGACCACCGGTCTGCACGTAGAAGCCCTCCAGCGCGCCGTCGGTGCATGAGCGAGCTAACGCCCTACGTTCCCGAGGATTTTGACGAATTCTGGGCCGAGACGGTGTCGGAAGCCAATGCCGTTCGGCTGGATTATCACCGAAGCATGACCAACGATTGCGATTGGCCAGGCTTCGTTGTTGAAACCCTTTCCTTTCAGGGGATGAGTCACCGGGTTCACGGCTGGATTGCTTATCCCGAGGGGGCGCGGCGGCTGCCAGGGTTTCTGTGGGTTCCGCCCTATGGACGGGAGAGTTTGCTGCCCAACAAATACGGGACTCGGAAAGGATTGGTGAGTTTGAGCATCAACCTGCACGGCCACGACGCGTTTCACCAAGAAAAGTACACGACCTCGCGGGGCTACTTCTCGGAAGGATCGGCGGATCCCCACACCTTTGTTTTTCGGCGAATGATTCAGGACGCGATGATTGCGGCGCGAGTGTTGCAGGCGCAGATTGAGGTTGACGAGGAGCGAATTGGCGCGATGGGAATGAGCCAGGGGGGCGGGATGTCGATCTGGCTCGGCGCACATTCGCCAGTGGTCAAAGCGGTCTGTGCCGACATGCCGTTTTTGAGCGCGATTAACCACACGCTGACAAAGACAGTCTATCGTTACCCGCTCAAGGAAGTTCGAGACTTTATGGATTCGATTCCAGTGGGCGAGGCTCGCGTTCTCAACACGTTGAGCTACTTCGACACCATGAATCAGGCAACCCGATGCAAGGTACCAACACAAGTGAGCATGGGGCTGAAGGATCCGGCTTGCCGACCGGATGTGGTGCAAGCTACCTACGATGCATTGCCGGGCGAGAAGGCGCTGCGAGTCTATGACTGGGGACATGACTGGCACCCGGATATGGTGGAGAATAACCGCCAGTGGCTTCTCGATCATCTGAAATGAAGGTTCTGGAAGTCGGGAGCTCGCTCTACGACTGGGGCGGGATTGAGCGTTATGTCGCCTATTTGACGGAGGGCCTGAGAGGACGGGGGCATGAGGTGACCGTTTCTTGTCCTCCCGGTTCACCGCTTGATGAGCGGGTTTCGGGTGAGAAATTCCGGTTTGCCTTACGGGGGCAGTTTTCTCCCAAGAATTATCTGCGGTATCGCAAGTTCTTCCGGGGGCGTTCGTTTGATGTCATCCACCTGCACTTCAGTCCAGACTTTGTGATGCCAGCGCTGGCGGCTCGACACGCTCGGGCGGGAAAGATTGTGGCCACCCGGCATGTGGCGCTTAAGTGGTCGGCAGGGAAGGTTAAGCGCTACACGGGGTTGTTCGACCACATCATTCCGGTTTCTCATGCGGTGGAGCAGAAGCTGGCGGAGTCGGGCGTTCCGATGCAAATGATGACGGTGGCCAAAGCGGGTACGCCGGGCTTGGTTGCGGAAAGGGCGCCTGAGGCAGTTCGCAAAGACCTCGGCTTGGCAGATAGCGAATTTGTGGTGGGGAGCTTTGGACGGTTGGTGCCGGAGAAGGGGATCGAAGTGCTCCTAAAGGCGGTGTCGGCGACACAGAATGCTCGTGCGCTGATCTTTGGCGAGGGACCTCATCGACCGGCTCTGGAGGACTTGGCGCGATCGCTCAGCATTACGGATCGGGCGGAGTTCAAGGGGTTCGTGCCAAACGTGGCGGACGCGATGAATGCTTGTGATTTGGTCGCGGTGCCTTCGACTTGGGACGAAGCCTTTCCTTACTCCGTACTAGAAGCTATGTCCTTGGGAAGGCCAGTGGTGGCCTCTCGGGTAGGCGGCTTACCGGAGATCGTGGAATCTGGGATCACCGGCATGCTTTTTGAACGTAACAATGATCAGGAATTGGCGAGTGTGCTTCGCGGTCTTATCGCTGACGAAGGCAAACGCGTCACAATGGGAGAGACGGCCAAGACTCGTCACCGTGAGGATTACACGGTCGAGAAGATGGCGGAGAGGATCGAGCAGGTTTTTCTTCGCGTTGGGGACCCAAAGATTTAGCGATTAGGGAACCCGGCTACCGGTCGGAGACTTTTGGTTAGCGAACAAATGAGACTGAGACTAAGACTTATCGCTCTTTTGGCGGCGTTGCTCACTTTGGTGGGCTCCTCTTTCGCCCAAGGCAAAGAGTACGCAACCTGGTCGGCAACCATGGAGCCGACGGACATTCGGGCCGGTGAATCGGGACGAATCTTGATTCACTTGAAGGTCGAGGATCCGTGGCACGTCTACGGGACCGAGGAAGCGAAGCCAGGTCCGGACGGGCTGGCGCCGATGAACACGGTGATTTCGCTGCCTGAGAACAAGGTTTTAGAGACCAATGGAAAGTTGGTTGTCCCTAATCCCAAGAAGGACTTCGACAAGAACTTCAATATCGATGTGACCTACTACGAGGGAGAGGCGATTTTCTCCCTGCCGATCAAGGTCAAAGAAGGAGTCTCGGGCAAGCAGGAAGTTACGCTGGACTACAGCTACCAGGCTTGCCGGAAGGGAACCTGCGACATCCCTCGGAATAACACGCTCAAGGTTTCATTTGACGTCGCACCGGGCGAGCCTCGTTCGGAACGGTTAGCGGCGATGACCGGACTTCCCAACCAGCCGGAGCAGCCAGGCGCGACTCCAGAAGTCGCTCCCGAGAATACGGACGCCACCGGTGCGGGAACCCCGAACGATTTCAGCAAGATGAGCCTGATTGGCTACATCGGCTTCTGCTTTGGCGCGGGTTTGCTCTCGCTGCTTCTGCCCTGCGTGTTCCCGATGATTCCGATCACGGTGAGCTACTTCTCCAAGCAGAAGGCGGAAGACGAGAAGGTTAACATCAAAGGGCCGCTGTGGTACTGCCTGGGAATTATCGGCACCTTCACGGGGCTTGGACTGTTGGTAACGGCCGTTTTTGGCGCGGCTGGCATTCAGAATTTGGCCACTAACCCGTGGGTCAACGGATTGATGTTCCTGGTCTTCGTTGGACTTGGACTTTCCTTGTTCGGCGTCTTTAACATCGCCTTGCCGAGCGGCATGGTCAACAAGGTTAGCGCGAAGTCTCGAACGGGCGGTGTGCTTGGGCCGGTGCTGATGGGTCTGACCTTTACGCTCACCAGCTTCACCTGCACGGTTCCGGTAGTCGGCGCACTTTTGGTCGCGGCTTCGAAGGGCGACTTCTTGAGGCCCACGATTGGCATGCTTTGCTTCAGCACGGCGTTTGCCTTCCCGTTCTTCCTCCTTGCGCTGTTCCCCGGTTATTTAAGCAAGCTGCCTCGCTCTGGCAGTTGGATGAACACGGTGAAGTCCTTTATGGGCTTCCTTGAGTTGGCGTTTGCGGTGAAGTTCCTGTCGAATATCGACGTGGTTTACCAGTGGGGACTGATCACACGACCGATCGCTCTCGGTGTCTGGTTTGCACTTGCGGTGATTGCGGCGGGGTACCTGTTTGGCTGGCTCCAGATTGCTACTGATCACGGGGCAAGCAAGATTGGGTGGCTCCGTCGAGGCTTCGGCGTGGCGACGCTGGTCGGCGGCGTGATGTGCTTGGCGGCGATGGAAGGCTACAACCTTGGCAAGATTGGCGCGCTGCTCCCGCCGGATCCGTATCCGGGTAGGGAGTCGAAGTCGGAGAATGCGCTGCCTTGGATGAAAGATTACAAGGAAGCGATCGCTCAGGCTCAAGCCTCTGGCAAGCCGGTCTTTGTGAACTTCACGGGATACACGTGCACGAACTGCCGATACATGGAACAGAACATTTTGCCAAAGGGCGATGTACGTAAGGAGTTCAACGATATGGTCATCGTCGAGCTTTATACCGACGGCAAGACGGACGACAACAAGCAGAATCAGCAGCTTCAGCAAAAGCTGACGGGGAGCGTGACGCTTCCGGTTTACGTAGTGCTTTCGCCGAAGGGTGATGTTTTGAGCCAGTTTGGTGGTTCGACGGAAGATCCCGATGAGTTCTTGAAGTTCATTCGGGATGGAAAGTCGAAGGCGGGCGCGATCGCGCGACGCTAGTTGATTCGTTCATCAACGAAAACGCCTCCTGCGATGTTGGTCGCAGGAGGCGTTTCTTTTTGGATTAGGCACGTCGAGCGGCGTCGAGCTTGAGGAGATCGGTGAGTAGCTCCTCTGCGCGGTCCAGGGGCCATTGGGTAGCACTATCGGAAAGGGCGTGAGCGGGATCGGGATGGATCTCCATGAATAGGGCGTCGACGCCGACGGCGACGGCGGCGCGGGCGAGGGCAGGGATGGAGTCACGGTTGCCGCCGCTGGAGGTTCCGCCAGCACCCGGGCGTTGGGCGGAGTGGGTGGCATCAAAACACACGGGGACTCCGAAGGATCGCATGATCTCCAGGCCAGGCATGTCGACGACGAGCGCGTTGTAGCCGAAGGTGGTGCCGCGCTCGGTGAGCATGATGCCGGAGGCATCGAAGGATTTAAGCTTATCGACGATGTTCTTAGTGTCCTGAGGCGCTAAGAACTGGCCCTTTTTGACGTTCACCGGGCGACCGGTGAGGGCACATGCCTCCAGCAGGTCGGTCTGGCGGCAGAGAAACGCCGGGATTTGAAGGAGATCGACGGTCGAAGATACTGGGGCCGCTTGGTAGGGCAGGTGAACGTCTGTGGTCACGGGTACGCCAAAGCGGTCTTTGACTGTCTGGAGGATAGTGAGGCCCTCTTCGAGCCCCGCTCCTCGGGTGGTGCCGATGGATGTCCGGTTGGCTTTATCGAAGGAGGCCTTGAATATGTAGTTCACTCCCAGCTTTTCAGCAAGGGGAACAAGTTTGTCGGCAACTTGGAGGCAAAGATCGAGGGATTCTGCCAAGCAGGGCCCGGCGATCAAAGTCAGCCGCTCCGGGCCGACTGTAACGGGCCCTACGTTCAAGACTTCTTGACCTTTTTGACGATGTTCACTTTCACGGTGGAAGCGACTTCGCCGGGAGGCATGCAGCTTTGCTCGTTGCACTGCTGGAAGCTCACCAGAATTTTGAGATCCTTCTTGCCGATCTTCTTGGGGACGGTGATGACCACCGGGATTTTGACAGCGCCCATGTAGGTCTTGGTGGGCGTCTCGCTGCCCGCAACCTTGGCGTCAACGCCAGCGGGATAGATCACCTTGGTCAATTTGAACTCTTTACCGTCTACCTTCACGACAACCGGGATCTCGTATTCAGAGGCGGGTGGGTTTTGGTAACCGTGGAAACCCTCGGCAAAGGTGACGGTGACCGTGAGCTTTAACTGGCCACCGATAGCCACTTCCTTCGGCACTGCGGAGACGGCGACCTTGGGATCGGGGGCCTGAGCGCTCGCGAAGACGGAAAGGGCGAGCGAGGCGAGGATTGCAATTCGTTTCAGGTTCATCATGGTTCTTGACGGATGGACTGCCCGAGGCGTTACCTTAGGACAGGCCCATCCACTTCTTGATCTTGTACACGGTGGTGTCTCGGTTGAGTTGCGCAATGGCTCGAGTAAGGGGAACGCCCTTCGGGCAGACCTTCACGCAGTTTTGAGCGTTGCCGCAGCCGGTAATGCCTTCCTCCGAGGTGAGGACTTCCATTCGCTCACCTTCTAACCCCTTTCCAATGGGGTGCAAGTTGAAGAGGAGTGACTGGGCGAGGGTGGCAGGGCCGATGAAGCTAGACTTCTCGTTGATCTGGGGGCAGGCTTCCATACAGCAGCCGCAGGTCATACAGCGCGAGAGCGCGTAGCGGAGCTGTCGGACGTGATCGTCTTGAGGCTGGGCCATGCCGAGATCATAGGAGCCGTCGATGGGAACCCATGCTTTCACCTTGATCAGGTTGTTGAACATCTTGCTGCGGTCGACCATCAGGTCCCGGATGAGCGGGAACTTCTTCATCGGCTCAAGGGTGACTTCGTAGGTGTCTCCGACGAGTTCTCCGACTTCTTCAATCAACGCCGTGCAAGCCTGACGGATGCCGCCGTTGATGTTCATGGTGCAGGAACCGCAGACCTCTTCCAAGCAGGCGGCTTCCCAGGCGGGTGGCTCTACGGTTTTGCCATCCGCAGTCACCGGCTTCTTGCGAATCTCCATCAGGGCCGAGATGACGTTGATCTTGTCCTGGTAGGGAACCTCGAAGGTATCCCAGTGAGAGGGCTCACCGGCCGACTTTTGACGAAGAATCTTGACTCTGATCTTGGTCGCGGTTATGGTTGCAGACATTTCTAATCCTAATAATACGGTTTTTGAACCTTAGAAGGCGCGGGTTTAGGGCGCTAAACCGCCCTTGGACGAGGAAAATCGGCCAAGGGCGGGTGGATTAGGGGTTGAGTTCGGCGACGACTTCGGGAATTCCGTTCAGGTCGTAGGGGAAGTAGTAGACCTGAGTTTGGACGCCAGCTTCCGGGGCAACAACTGAGATGTTCGCTTTCTTATTGTATGCCTTGGCGTGGCCATCGGCAAAATTCACCACGAAGGTTTCGCTATACCTTGCTGTTCCGGGGAAGTTGAAACGGCTGAAGGGCAATGTGGGGACTCGGTAGGGTCCGCTTGGGGCATCGGGATTGGTTACGCCGGCCTTGATATAGCGCGCGTCGTAGAACATGGTGGTGTTGACCGAATCGGGCAGTCCGCTCTCATTTCGAACCGGGTGCTGAGCTCCGAAGGGAGCGAGGACGGCGGTGTCCTCGAAGAGGCGGAAGTTAGGTCCAAAGCTGGCATATCGAATATCGGCTTGTGAAGTCCATGCCCCACCCGAGAGAGAGCCGATGATTGAGCTTGTCGTTTGAGGATTGTCACTCCAGTGAATGGCTTTGGGATCTCCTGGCGAAAGAAAGATGTCCTTATTCTTGGTGTAGGGAATAATCGCGTCGAAGATGGAGACGACCATGGTGCCGGTGCCAGGAATGGTTCCGTTTCCATTGCCCATGTACGCGACCATCGCGAAGTTGCCGTCATAGTCGGTGTTGTACATGAGGACCGCCGTAGCGTTCTGTTTGACGTTGCTCAGTGCAGCCGTTTTCTTTGCCGCCTCTTTGGCCTTGGCAAAAACCGGGAAAAGGATGGCCGCCAAAATGGCGATGATGGCAATAACTACCAATAGCTCAATGAGAGTAAATGCTCGTTTCACTCATACCTCCTCGTATGGGCGTTTGTCGGTCTGAGCCGACTTGATATATCATCTTTTCTTGCAAAAACCAGACCAAATCAAAATTTGTCGGGTTGTTAAGAAAAGACGTGCGAAATTGTGATCTTATTTCGTCCCGAATGCAAGAGGTGGTCTTTGAACCCAAAGGTAAAATTCGAGAAAATTGATGACTCTCAACGCGGACATTTCTAGACCAAGTCGTGTCGAAATCCTGGGAATGCCCGTCGACCGATTGGGCATGAACGAAACCCTCCGGGTCTTGGAATCGTTCGTGGCCGAAAAGCGACCCCACTTGGTCGTGACGGCCGACGCAAGCGGCATCGTCCAGGCGCAGGATGACCCAGAATTCCAGGAACTCTTCAAGAGCGCCGACCTGATCACCCCAGACAGCATCGGCGTTATTTGGGCAGCAAAGCGGAAAGGAATGCCGATCACGGAACGAGTGAGCGGAGTGGACCTTGTGGACCGTATATGTGGTCTGAGCGCGGATAAGGGATACCGGATTTTCTTCTTGGGCGCAGCGCCGGGGGTGGCTGAGCTAGCGGCAGAAAAGATGCGACTAAAGCATCCCGGATGCAATATTGTGGGCGCCCGTCATGGCTTTTTCCCCGCTGACAGCGATGCGATCATTGCGCAAGAGGTGGCGGAGACTCAACCGGATTTCCTTTTTGTAGCCATGGGAATCCCTCGCCAGGAGAAGTTCATTAAGGCGACCGAAGGCATCATCAACGCGTCGGTATCAATGGGGGTCGGTGGTTCTTTCGATGTTTTTTCGGGGAAAGTGAGGCGAGCTCCAAAGTTCTTTCAGGCCCTTCATTTGGAGTGGCTCTGGCGGCTCTTGCAGAATCCGAAGAAAATTGCCAAGGTGAAGAACTTGCCCAAGTTCGTTTGGTTGATTCTGCGATCTCCTCGATGAAGATTTACACCAAGACGGGCGACTCAGGTGAGACGGGCCTCATTGGCGGCGAACGAGTCGGGAAAGATTCACTTCGAATTAGCGCAATTGGCGAGGTGGATGAATTGAATGCCCTCATTGGCGTTGTACGAGCGATCGACGCTTCATTTCCCCTCGATGGGCTTTTGGAAAAAATTCAGGGATGGCTCTTTGAAGCGGGCGCGGAGTTTGCTTCACCGAATGAATCGCGCTTCGCCACCGTAGGGCAATCAGCTATCGACGCGCTTGAGGCTTCGATCGACGAGCAAGAGCGTGACTTGCCAGAACTGAAGAACTTCATTTTGCCAGGAGGCAATCTCTTAGCGGCTCACTTGCATTTGGCCAGAAGCGTATGCCGACGGGTTGAACGGACCTCGCTTTGCCTGCATCGGGAAGAACCGGTAAGGTATGAGTTGAGAGTTTTCTTCAATCGACTCGCAGACTGGTTGTTTATCGGCGCACGAACCGCAAACCATCTCTCAAACGTCGAGGAAGTGAACTGGAAAAGAGGATTGTAATTAATGAGTACGACTTTAGCGTTGATCGCCGTATTGGCTGGGGGAACGTCCCAAGGGGACCCAAACGCCAAACAACTCATCGAGAAGATGTTGGGCCACTACTACAGCGCAAAGTCAGTGGTGGGCACGATCATGTTGACCGTAGCCAGCGGAAACCAATCCGCGAAGATGGAAACGGTTCTCCAGTACGAGCGCCCAGGAAAGTTTTATCTCTTCCAACAAAAAGATGAATCCCATCGCAGCAAAGACGAGCAGTGGCGCTGGATGGTGACGGGCGATGGAAAAGAATTCTCGTACGACGCTCCTGACGTTTCCACCAGTCTTGGTACGGGAAATGCGGGAACCCGGCTCAAAGAGACTCAGACCAATCCACGGACTGGGAAGCCCATGGACATTGGGGATATTTACTTGGCAGCGGGAAAGAGCTTGGGCGACCGGTCGATGCCTCTGGACATTGCAATCGCTCGCCGAGACGATATGCTCTTCAGAAAGAACCAGTGGATGGATTACGCGGTAACTGGCAAAAACACCCTCCGAGGAGTCGAAGGGTTTCGCATTTCCGGCGGGCTGCGTGAGAATTTAGGGGCCGCCCAAATGGGCTCCTATCAAATGGTTGTTTCCGAGGAAGGAGATCTTCTGCAATACGTCGAGCAGATGAAAGTGGCGGTTGGAGAGGGTAAATCCGTTTTGGTGACCAGCCAGTGGGATGTAAACCTGAAAGTGAACGCAACCGTTGAGCCCTCCCTATTCAAGGTCAAGCTGAAATACAATTGAACGGCGTGAATTTTTGGGCGTCTTACCCATTAATTAATTTTTTGACGTATCAAAAAATACATTTTTGGGTAGATTCATTGTATGCCGCTGATGCGCGATTCCGTCATGACATTTTCCGAGCTTAAACAGGGAATGCGTGTTCGCATCGTAGGTATTCACAATGACTCCCCCGAGGCACGCCGCCTCAAGGAAATGGGGATGACGGTGGGCACCACGCTTAACGTGGTCAAGGTCGCTCCTTTTGGCGATCCCGTTGAAATCGATCTTCGCGGCTATCGCTTGTGCCTTCGGAAGAAGGAAACGCTCGGTTTCGACGTTGAGCCGGTGGAGTAAAACTGGCCTTGGCCACCGTAGCCGCCGGAACGCGTCTTGTTGCGATCGTAGGGAATCCGAACGCGGGGAAGACCACTCTCTTTAATGCCCTCACGGGTTCACGTCAAAAGGTCGGCAACTACCCTGGCGTGACCGTAGAAAGGGTCTCGGGCCCACTTCAATTAGCTTCGGGCAGCGTTGAATGCGTCGATATTCCGGGACTTTACTCCATGTCTCCGGTATCGGAAGACGAGCGAGTGGCGGTGGCAGCAATCCGGGGTGAAGCGCCGGCAAACCGTCAACCTGATTTGTTGATTTGCGTCGTTGACGCCTCGAACCTGGAGCGCAATCTGTTCCTCTTTAGCCAGGTTGCAGAGTTGGGCATACCTACCGTCGTCGCTCTGACAATGGTTGATCGACTTGAGTCGGCGAAGCGATTACTGGATCTGTCTCGGTTGTCCAATCTCTTAGGCGTTGAGGTCGTGCCAGTGGTTGGCCATAAGGAACGAGGCATCAAAGATCTGCTCGAAGCGGTTGATCGAGCCTTTGAGAGCCCCCAACCTCCAGACGTCGACTTCACGCTTTCACTTGAAACGAAGGCCAAAATTGCTTCGCTACGCGAACGGCTCGCGCGATCTGGCGAGGACTTCACCAAGCGAGAGCTTAAGGACAAACTGCAATCCGAGTCGAACGATCTTGCGAGCTACGCAAAGGACTTTCCTGAAATCGAGGAGGTCTATGTGCGTGCGCTGGACGCCGTAACGAGCGATGTAGAACCAACGCCGGAGGACGACTCTTCGTATCGATATGGATGGTCGACGATGGTCAGTCGGGCGGCGATCAGTGAACCAGGAGACCCGGGAAGAAAGACGCTGACCGACCGAATCGATCACATCTTGACGCATCGAGTTTGGGGAATGTTGGTGTTCGCCGGGGTGATGTACCTGGTGTTCCAATCGATCTACAGTTTTGCAGGTCCACTCATGGACGGAATCGACTGGATCTTTGGGAAACTCTCAGGTTGGGTGGGCCCCATGCTTGATGGAGCGCCCGTGCTGCAATCTCTGGTCGTAGACGGTTTGATCGGCGGAGTGGGAGGCATGCTGGTGTTCCTCCCGCAAATCCTAATTCTGTTCTTCTTCATCGCTGTACTGGAAGGAACGGGTTATCTGGCGAGGGCGGCTTTCTTGATGGACCGAGTGCTCGGCTGGTGTGGCTTGAATGGACGGGCGTTTATTCCCCTGCTATCAAGTTTCGCCTGTGCGATTCCCGGGATTATGGCGGCGCGAGTGATGCCGGACGTTAAGAGCCGACTGGCAACGATCTTGGTGGCTCCCCTGATGAGTTGTAGCGCTCGACTGCCTGTCTATGTTCTCCTCATCGGAACTTTTATCGCGCCGAAATATGGACCAGTTTGGGCAGGCATCACCCTCTTTGCGATGCACTTGCTGGGACTGGTGGTTGCAATTCCTATTGTTTGGTTCCTTAACCGCCGAGTCTTCAAGGGCACCCGGTTGCCCTTCTTGTTGGAACTCCCGCCTTACCAGTGGCCCAAGTGGAAAGACGTATGGCTGGCGATGTACTTTCGGGGCAAAGTATTCGTAACTACGGCGGGGACGATCATCGTCTTGATGTCGGTTTTGATCTGGGGATTATCTTATTTCCCACGGTCCAATGAGGCGACGACTCGATACGAACAGACTTTTGAACGTCAGTGGGTGGAAACGGAGAAGCAGGAACCCTTCGGCGACAAATATAAGTCTGCGCAGGATAGCTATGTCGCTGAGCAGCAGTTGGCGAATTCCTACCTTGGTAGATTTGGGAAAACGTTGGAGCCGGTCTTCGTTCCGGCAGGATTCGACTGGCGAATTACCACGGCGGTGCTTTCGGCTTTTCCGGCAAGAGAGACCGTCGTTCCTTCCTTAGGGATTATCTTTAATCTTGGCGGAGATGTAGACGAAGGGTCCGTTGACTTGCAGCAGGCAATCAACAGGGCGAAATGGCCCGACGGGCGCCCCCTCTTTACCGTGTGGACCGCCATCAGTTTGATGGTGTTCTTCGCCTTATGTTGCCAGTGCATGTCTACTCTGGCAACGATTCGACGAGAAACGAATTCCTGGAAATGGCCGGTCTTCGTGTTTACTTACATGACTGCGTTGGCGTACCTGGCCTCAGTCGGAATCAACTTCCTGGGCCAGGCGCTTCGATAGCAGTTAGAAGCTGGCAGAGATGCCGAAGGTGAATCCTCGAAACTGATCTTTGCCACTGATGTAGTAGGTTCCCTCGAAAGAGGGTGTTACTCCCAAAATCTTAAAGGATAGCGGCACCCCGAAAGTCACCGAGCTTACGAAGGCGTTGGCGTCTTTGAATTCGTTCAAGCCCCTTGACTCTGAGTGGGCGGCTCCAGCGGCAACGATTCCATAGAAGCCGTCGCGGGTAATGGTCTGTTTGGCGCTAATCATGAATCGATAGATAGATCCGTCGATGTCGCCCCCGTGCGAAAGCTTCCCACCAAAGCAGATGGATGGAGTCGCGTAGAGTTGGATTCCCGGCAGCTTTGAAAGAGGGAAGTCGCCCGCGACTTCTGGACCCTCCAAATGGCCAGATCCTCCATTCTTGAGCTCAAAGTTCTGAGTGAAGTGGTAACCGACTCGAAGTCGAACTCCAAGCACGTCGCTAGCTGAAGCGACGACTGCACCCGCCAAAACCGAACAACCAAGAATCGTACGCAAGAACGTCCGTGTCATGGCGCTGAGTATAGTCGAATTCCTCCTTTCGTGGAACTAGACGGCTTCGACTTCTTCCAGCTCTTCCGGTTTGTGCAGGATGGATCCTCCTGCGGGCATAGGTCTCTCGATAAGGGTCGCTGCCTCTGCCTTTTCTCGAATGCGTTTCGTCGTGGCCCGCTCTTCTGCGCCAGGTGATACTGGCCACAGTGTGTCTTCCACCCAGTAGGAGCTCATGAACTCATTCCAAACTCGATCATAGACTTCGATCGTTTGATCGGCCAAGCCCGACCAATCAAAGTCAGACGTAAGTCGCTCGCGGGCGGCAATCTTGAGTTTCTTGGCACGGGCGGGATCATCCAGCACTCGCAAAACCGCCCATGCCAGAGATTCGGCGTTGTTGGCAAAGCAACTCGTGCCCGTTTTGTCGTGCAGAACAACTTCCTGTAGTCCGCCCGCATCGGAAGCCACGACCGCTGCATCCGCCGCCATTGCTTCAAGAGCTACGATGCCGAAAGGTTCGTAGAGAGAAGGAAAGACTGCGACATCTGCGCAGCGATAGAGCATGTGCAGCGATCGATTCGCCATAAATCCGGTGAAAAGCACCTTGTCCGAGAGCCCTGCCCAGTCCACAAACTCTTCCAATTTATCCCGGTTCCCCCCTCCAACGATCAGGAACTTGGTGTTAGGCTTTTGGGCCAGGATCGCTCCCGCCGCGTTCAAAAGGACTTGGATTCCCTTCTCCCGAACGAATCGGCCAACGAACATGACGATGTTTTCTTCGGGCAAAGCAAGTTTCGCGCGGTGAGCCGCACGCTCTGTATCAGACCAGTCAAACTCGAACTTTTCTGCATTGACCCCGTTGAAGATAACATCGACCTTATCCGCTGGAGTGTTAAAGATGCGACCAACCTCTTCTCGCATAAACTGAGAACAAACGATAACGCGCCAAGCTTCGTAGGTGAGCCAATACTCCTGTTCATGGATATAGCGGGACGTATTGTTGAAGATGCCGCCATGGCGCCCGGTTTCGGTGGCGTGGATAGTGGCAACTATGGGAAGTTTGTAGTCGTACTTCAACTCCCTTGCCGCATCAAGCGATAGCCAATCATGTGCGTGAAAGAGTGTAGGCTGTCCGCCCGGACGCCAGTCCTCCAGGAGATTTCTCACGCGCTTTTCCGTAGCCAGATTCAGAAGTTGGATCTCGTGCAGAAAATCGTTTGGAGTTCCTTCCAGATGAACGCGGTGAACTTGGACTCCACTAGGTTCGATTTCTTCATCTGGGGCATTGGGTGTCGCCTTGGTGACGACATGAACTTCGATGCCTTTTTTCTGCAACTCTTGGGATAGTTCGTGAACGTGAGGGCTGATGCCTCCCACGATTCGAGGCGGGTATTCCCAGGAGAGCATCATCACGCGCATATCAGGTTCATTCTGACATCCGAATTCCGTTCGCGGCGCCAATCCGTGAAACCTGTCGGGGAATCTTTGTTGAACAAATCGTCATCACATGGTCACAGATGTGTCAAATGGCTAAATACGCAATGCTGTTGGTTCTAGCCGGGCTCGTAGTTGGTTGTGCCAGCGGCCATTACAGCGAAGACACCTCGGCATCCTCACCAAGCAGCTATGGCGAGGCGGCAAAGGCTCCCTCGACAACCGATACGAGAATGGCAGGCGATGCCGGTGGCAACGCTCAATTGGCTTCCTTGATGGAAGTTCCTCGTCAGGTGGTCAAGACCGGAAGTCTTACGGTTCAGGTAGAGGCGGTGGATAAAGGAGAAAAGCAGGCAAGGGAAATCACGGAGAGGGCGAATGGTCGAGTCGACAGGGTCGAGAGTTCCGATCTGGCCGGGCCAAACCCGTCCATTTCGATGACTGTTCGGGTGCCCGTTGGACAATTCGACGATGTGATGGAGGACCTTGAGGGCATAGGCGTTCGTATGAACAAGTCGGTTTCAGCCGAGGATGTTACTGAACGAATCGTGGACATGGAGGCCCGACTAAAGATAATGTTGGCGCAAGAGGATTCGCTCAGAAAAATCCTTGCGAAGAGTTCTTCAATGGAAAATTCTCTTGCGGTGAACCGAGAGCTAATGAACCTTCGCGGTGAGATCGAGAGCATGACGGCGCAACGGAAGTCGTTGGCGAGCCAAGCGGCATTTTCTACTCTCAACATCACGCTGATACAGAAGGCAACGGCTGAGGCGGTCGCCGCAACTGATCCCAACTGGTTTCAAACCTCTTGGGCGAATGCTTGGGGAGCGGGCGTGAGCGCCTTTCGGGCCATGGTCGGAATCCTTATGTGGTTGGTTGTTTTTAGTCCAATCTGGATTGTGGCGATTCTTGTTTTACGATGGTTGATCCGTCTGGCAAGCCCTCCGAAGAATCGGGCGTCGACTTAACCTCTTGTGACTCGCGTCGTAAGATAACGACGCGAGTCACTTCGAAGCCGTAAAAGAAGATCTGGGCAGAATAATACGTCCAAAGCAGGATGATTACCAGGGCGCCTGCTGAGCCATAGGCAGTAGCAACGCCGCTGTAACTGAAGTAGAGACCCAGCGCCGCCTTCATTAAGCTAAATCCCAGACCCGTGACGATGGCGCCATGCCAAACGTCTCTCCAGCGAACCCGTTTTCTGGGAGTCGCACGATAGGTGAGGGCCAAAACCAAGGTCACGAAGACCACAGAGGCGAGAAGACTGATAACGGGCCATCCGTAAAAATCTCCCGAAGTTCGTGCCAACCACCCAAGCACAGCATCAACCGCTATCCAGGTGACAAAGACCAGAAGAAACCCTAAAAGTAGGACGATAGATTTCAATCGATTGAGCAAGAAAACGCGGACAGGCGAGCCCTCCCGTCGAATTTCCCAGATGTACTCCACGGATTCCACTAACTGGTTGAAGAGTCCAGATGCGGCATAGACGGAGACCAGGATGGCGGCGATGGTCGCAAACACGCTGGTTGCCGGTTGAGTAGCCCTTTCTACGAGGCCAATAAAGAGATCGGCCGATCCTTTACCGAGTGATTGCATTGACTCGTCATAGAGCGTCTGACGAACGGTGCTGGTATCGATAATCTGAGTCGCAATGGTAACGGCGACGACTAAAAGAGGCGCTAATGAGAGAATCGAGTAAAAGCTCAGCGCTGCGGCAAGGCGAGCGCCTGAGTGTTTTGACCACTCACGGGCCGCAGGCAGATAGACATCGCGAATCGTTTGATGGGGCATCCGATGGACATAAGGACGACGCGTAACTAGAGTTGGGTGCGTCGTCCTTTGACCTTAGCGGTAGACAAAGACTTCATAACGTGGTCGGCAAGGGCAGTCTCCGGTTCGCCGATCTCGTTGAGGTAGTCGCGCATGAGTTTGATCTGGAGACTCTGCGACTCCGGATTGATGGTGATCCCCGTGCGGGCGAGTTCACTCTGAGCGGTCCACATGATTGTCCGAAAAACGTTGCCGATAAAGGTTCTAAAGAGCTGCCTTCCTTCCTCAGATCTGGGTTCGCGGTCGCCAATGCGGTCTTTAAGAAGGAGATAGGAGAACTGAATTTCAAAGGGGCGCTTGGTCTGGCGAGTCTGCTCCAGGAGCTTCCTGGCTAACATGAACGCAGCGTGCGCAGGGAGATGGGAATCGTCGAGAAGAGTCTCCACAAAATAATCGGCTTGGCGGGTCTCGACTTCCGGTCCACTTTGGGTGAGGCTAGGATCTTCTAACCATCCCAACCAGAACCAGGGAAGACGGAGAGCTTGAAGTTGGCGGCCAATGCTTGGGCCAGCGGTCTTTTTGGCCTGCATGTCTGCAGGTAATCCTAACTGGTTCGGATTTGCGTTCGCATACATTCGGGCCATATCTCCGATCTGCCAAAACGGGTTCCCCAAAGGAACAACGATTGGGTCTGGTGCGGCGGGCGCCAGACCCGCCCCTTGCCGTAAGTGGTGCTGCATGACTAGAAGGCACCGATACTTGGCCAAGGAAAGCGATTCGATCGGTGACTTGGGTGTGAAGGCCCTTCGGGCGGCTTCATCAAGAAGCGCGAGAGTTGCGGGAGTTGGACAGTCTAGGTAAGCCTCCTGAGCGGCAATGAAGACAGGCGAGATGGGGATGGCGACATCGGGAATCCAGTTGGCGAGTGATGCGTGCTCAGGACCGTGGAAGCCATCTTCGCTGAGCCGATTCATAATGATGCCGACGCGGACGGAGCGCAGATCCAAAGATAGAATCTTGGAAGCGGCAACCTTTGCTTCCGAGGCGGTCTGTATCGGTTTATTAAAGAGGGCGGGCACTAACTCCCTTAGCTCCATGAGCAGAGCAACGTCTCTCTCTTCAGGGGAATTTCCAGGAAGGACGACGCCTCCGGGTTGCATGGGGCGGTCTTCGGGAGTTAGGACGGACTGTTTGGGGAGGGCCTTTCTTCCGCCAAGAACCTGCTTCAGTACTAAGGCTCGATTGGATTCATTCAAATGAGCGCTGGCACGACGAACAATATCCGTACTTCCAAAACCGTAGGCCGATAATTCGATTCCGTCGGGAGAATGGCATGAGGCGCACGCCGCCCCCTTTGAATCGGGCGTGCGCCATGCGGTGAGTTCAGCATTGGCAACCGACTGGGTTGCCAACAGGGCAATGAAGGCGAGCATCAGTGATAAGGAGCGCCTCTGACGATGTACAACCGAGCATTGCTGATGGCAAGGATGTCACCTCCAGGACCGATCACCGTGGACGTGTAGGCCTCACCTATTCCGTCCGTTAATCGCACGCTTTCGCTCAAGGTGAAATTCACTAAGTTCCAGCGATAGACAACGCCGTCTTCGCAATTTAAGATCACGCTCTTTCCCGGTACGTCAACGGCAGAGGTGTTAACGCACCACTCTCGGACCGCGTTCGGGAATGTAGACAGAAACTCGGGATCGGGAGTAGGACCAGCGACAACGGCGACCTCCTTCATGGTGGGAATTCCTGAGACAGCCTCGGTGGCGGAGACGAAGGGGTCGAGCAGGGCAACCTTGTTGACTCCATCGCCGCCCGTGGAGGCGTAATTGTTGTACTTGCTGCAGATCAGGTAAGGAGACGATCCGGTGTAATTCGGAACACAAGAGGCGGGAACTACGGACGGCGTATCATCCCAGCCAAATGCGCCGGGAATCTTGGTCTGGGAAAGATCTCCATTGAAATGAAGCATCCAACCGCGAGAATGGTTGGACGATGAGTTTTCCAGGACGCCAACGAACACATCGCCATCGGGGCCAATCATTGGGCAACCAGTTCCGAGGTCTTCGGTTCGCGCATTCAGCCCGGATTTGGGATCTTTGAGGAGAACCTTTGCTTGGGGGGCCAAAGTCGAAGAATTCAGTTTGGCCAAGTAGCCGTAGCCAAAGCCTCCGCTACTGAGTGTGATATAAACCGAATCTAGCCGATTGCTGAGAGCGGGATCGCAGTTCATGCGAACTTTATTCACCGAGCCATCACCGGAGGCCGTATCGGCAGCCATCCACTTTCCCGTTCCCGATGGTGTGACCATTGCGATTCCTGATCGGACTCCAGCAGGATTGGCGCCCGACGTTTGAAATCCGAAATAGATATTTCCGTTTGGAGATGCCGTCAGCGGGGTAGATATCCGGACAACGTCGTTATAGAGGCTAGGATCGGCGTTGTAGGCAGAATTTCCGTAGAAAGCAACGATGGTGGTTGAGCTGCTAGGAGAATCAGCCGAACGGATGGCGATTCGCCCGCCTGCCATGGGCCACGCAACCATTTGACCCGTCTTATACTTCACCAGACAAGGACCGAAAGAAGGGGTCCAACTATGGGGCGGCATGATGTAGTCCGTGTCCGCCGACCAGATTTGACTGTGGTGTTTGAGTTCGTATGCTTCAACTCTAAATCCACTGTCAAGATTCTGTTTAACAGGGATGATCAGGTTGTTCTTAAGGGTGATGCAAGGAGAGCCATAGTGGGTGAGAAGACTAGCCCCGGAGTAGCGCGGCTGGAGGTCGATGGGAGTGCTCCACCAGACTCCTTCAAGGTGTTGAGATCGGACGGTCGACATTGCGGTGTGTTGAGCATCTCCACATTGGCCATCCCAGGATGTTCTTATGGCGGAGAACTGAACTTTTGCGCTGCCGACGGTGGCAAAGGCAATGACAACTGGCAAAAACATGGATGTAGTTTAAGTCAGTCAATAGTTATGAGCAAGAGGCAAATAGCCCGCGAAAATACGAGTCTTCTAGGTTGAGTATCGTAGATAACTTTATGGCTGAGGAGGTGCTGACGCTGACGGACCGCGGGCTTTATTGTCCGGCGGGGGATTTCTACATTGATCCCTGGCGTCCGGTTGAGCGAGCCATCGTCACCCATGCCCACAGCGACCACGCCCGATGGGGGATGAAGCGATACCTTTGCTCTGCAGAGTCTGAGCGCGTCTTGCGACTGAGGTTGGAAGAGGGGGCGAGGATTGACACTTTGGCGTTCGGAGAATCCTTGGAGCTTCACGGAGCGAAGGTGTCTTTACATCCGGCGGGGCACATTTTGGGTTCGGCGCAGGTTCGGGTCGAAGTGGGCGGGCAAATCGCGGTGGTCAGCGGCGACTATAAAACGGAGTCAGATCCGACATGCTCGGCTTTTGAACCGATCCGGTGCCATACGTTTGTGACGGAATCGACCTTTGGGCTGCCGATCTACCGGTGGGCGCCTCAGACTCAGGTTTTCGACGAAGTGAACTCCTGGTGGCGAGAGAACCAGGCGAAGGGTAAGGCCTCGATTCTTCTTGGCTATGCACTTGGAAAGGCACAAAGGGCGCTGGCGGGTGTAGATGCTTCGATTGGGCCGATCTTTGTTCACGGGGCGGTCCATGGTTTGACGGAGGCGTACAGGGAGCAGGGAATATCGCTGCCGCCAACCCGGCAGGTTTGGGAAGTGGAGAAGGGTTTTGACTGGTCACAGGCGTTGATTGTCGCTCCCCCCAGTGCGGCGGGTTCGCCCTGGGTGAGGCGCTTTGGGGATCATTCGACGGCTTTCCTTTCGGGGTGGATGGCGATTCGGGGGACGCGGAGGCGGCGAGCCTTGGATCGGGGGTTCGCGTTAAGCGATCACGTGGACTGGCCGTCTTTGCTTGGCGCGATTCAGGCGACGGGGGCGGAAGACGTTTGGGTGACCCATGGGTACACGGCTTCGGTCGTTCGCTATCTGCAGGAGCAAGGGATGCAGGCGAGGGCGTTGGAGACGGCGTTTGAGGGAGAACAAGAAGAGAGTTCGGAAGGGGAGGATGCGGAGTGAAGCGATTGACGCGCCTCTTCGCCGCCATAGACGCCACGAACAAGACCAACGAGAAGGTCGAGGCGATGGCTACATATTTTCGGGAAGCTCCGGCGGAAGACGCGATCTATACGATTGCCTTTTTGACCGGTCGGCGTCCGAAACGGGCGGTCAACAGCACGCGAATGCAGACTTGGGCGGCAGAGTTATCGGGAGTTCCGCAGTGGCTCTTTGGGGAATGTTATGACGCGGTTGGAGACTTGGCGGAAACGATCGCCCTGATCTTGCCGGGGGTGGAAAGCGAGGGTGAAGATCTGCCGTTGCATGTTTGGGTGGAAGAACGACTCTTGCCGCTGGGACAATTGGACGAAGAAACCCAAAAAGAAGCACTGACCAAGTACTGGAGAGAACTGGACGCGGCGGGTCGGTTCGTGTTCAACAAACTGATTACGGGGGCGTTTCGGGTTGGGGTTTCGCAGGAGCTGGTGATTCGGGCGTTGTCGCAAGCCTCGGGAATTCCCGCACCCGTCATTGCGCATCGGCTGATGGGGGAATGGGCGGCGACTCGGGAGACCTATTTGAGGCTGACGGCGCCCGAGACGGAGGACACCGATGCGAGCCGTCCTTATCCGTTTTGCCTGGCGCACCCGATTGAGGGGGAGCCTTCAGAGTTAGGAGACGTATCCGACTGGCAGATCGAATGGAAATGGGATGGGATTCGGGCTCAGTTGATCCGCCGGGGTGGGCAAACGTTCGTCTGGTCTCGCGGAGAGGAATTGATTTCCGAGCGGTTTCCCGAGATCGTTGAAGTCGGAGACGCGCTTCCGGAGGGGACCGTTTTAGATGGCGAGATCTTGGCCTGGGGTGGAGACAAGCCGCTGAAGTTCTTAGACCTCCAGAAGCGAATTGGTCGGAAGACGGCGAGCAAGAAGGTTTTGGCGGAGTTACCGGTTCGATTGGTTGCCTTTGACGTGCTGGAACTGGACGGGGAGGATTTGAGAGAACTTCCCCTGGCGGAGAGACGGAAACGGCTGGAGGCGGTGGTGAATCAGGCGGCCTTGACCCCGGTACAAGCCTCTCCGGCGGTGACGGCGACGAGTTGGGAAGCGGTTGCCGAGTTGCGCGAGACCGCCCGCGAGAGGAACGTGGAAGGGTTTATGCTCAAGCGGCTGGACTCGCCGTACCTGGTCGGGCGAAAGAAAGGGCTTTGGTGGAAGTGGAAGATCGATCCGCTTACGGTGGATGCGGTGCTGATTTACGCGGCACGGGGGAGTGGGCGGCGGGCCTCTTTGTATACGGATTACACCTTTGGGGTTTGGGACGGGGACAAGTTGGTGTCCTTTGCCAAGGCTTACAGCGGGTTGAGCGACGAAGAGATTCGGAAGGTAGACGCTTGGGTTCGGCGGAATACGCTTGAGAAGTTTGGCCCGGTGAGGACGGTGACTCCCGAGTTGGTGTTTGAGCTTGCGTTTGAAGCAATCCAACTCTCAAATCGGCACAAGTCCGGGGTGGCGGTTCGGTTTCCTCGGATCGTGCGCTGGCGAACGGACAAGCAGATTCAAGATGCAGATTCGTTGGCGTCCATTAAGGACCTGCTGGTAGGAATCGACGGCTACTAAATGCCGAGCTATACGTAGATACATATCGGCGTGATTTGAATCGCCGGTCCCTCAACTTCGACTATGATCTTGCCTACATCGAATCCGTCTTTAGAAAGATCGGTTAATCCATTAACAAGTGGAAGTAAAATATCTCCATTGACTTTTGAAAATCCGGTCCTTCTTAATAGATTAATCTTCTGTTCGGAATCTCGATGTAAAACTTGGGTTACCTTTCCCATTATTCTATACTGACCATCAACTATTCCATAAGGATCCTTGATAGAAAATAAGCTTTGCTCTGTAGACAGAACGGAATTCACTCCGCCGCTCGTTATTCCGAAAAGTTCGATTGATCCGCTAAGTCGCAGTGCATTTACAATCGAATCAAGCATTTCGAAGAGTGGTATTGTCTCGCCGAAAGCCGACGCTATTCGTTCATCGTTTGAAAGAATTCTCACATTGCCATCTTCATCAGTATCAATCAGAGGCGTATTAGCCAATTTGGCAAAAACGAAGATCTCCTTTAAATGCATTAATGATTCTAATGCATCCAACATCGGATTCTTTTTTAGATTCGCTTCAATTTCGATGAATTCTCCAGCGCGTAGAGTTTTTAAGTCAGCAGGTATCGAGACTCTCTTTAAGTTCTTACTGGAACTGAGCAACCTTCTTAATCTAATAAACAATGAGGTCGCCGTGTGAGTTCTTTCAATACTTCGAGTTTCGGCATTCTGTACTTCTCTAGTGTTCGCGATGTCTGTATCAACTCCTAGATTTAGAAACGAGAAGAATTTTGATCCGATCGATCCTGAGATATTTGCTTTACCTTCGCTGTTTTGCGAATTAACTGAAGTTTGTGTACTAATCCTCGCAAATCCATCTTCCATAACAGCGATCAAATCGAGCACGGCTTGCTCATTCAGATATACAGGCATTACTAGCTCTTCGGGTTCTGGCGCTTTTAATGACATGACTAGGGTCCTGTATGTTAGCCTAAAGTTGTGAGGAAATGTGAGTGTGTGTTTCGAACTCTGTCGGGAGAATGAGCTTTGAAAGGTAAGAATGTAGTAATGTAGACAAATGTATCCTGGCCTCCAGCCCATTGAAGATTGGTTTGCCGCGAACGGATGGCAGCCCTTTCCCTTTCAGCGAGAGGTTTGGTCGGCTTATCTGGAAGGCCGGTCCGGGCTGATCTTCTCGGCGACCGGTACGGGAAAGACGTTTTCGGCTTGGATGGGGCCGGTGGCGGAGGCGCTGGGGCAAAGCGAAACTGGCGGACTGCGAGTGCTGTGGATTACGCCGCTGCGGGCGTTGGCGTCCGACACGGCGGTCTCCTTGCGGATGCCGCTGGAAGGGTTAGGACTGGAATGGCGGGTGGAGATTCGGACGGGGGATACCACCAGCAGCGAACGGGCGAAGCAGAAGGCGGAGGCTCCACAGGCGCTGATCACTACACCGGAAAGCTTGAGTTTGATGCTCTCGCATGCCGACCACCGCGAGACGTTTGCGAACTTGCAGTGTGTGGTCATAGACGAATGGCATGAGTTGATTTCCACCAAGCGTGGTGTTCAAACGGAGCTTTGTTTGGCGAGATTGCGGGCGATTTGTCCCGGGATTCGGACGTGGGGGATCTCGGCGACGCTGGGGAACCTGGACGGCGCGATGCAGACGCTCTTGGGAGCGGAGGCGGAATCGGGCGTCTTGGTCGAGGGGCACGTGGAGAAGGAGATCGTAATCGACTCGATCTTGCCGGAGAGCGTGGACCGTTTTCCTTGGGCGGGGCACTTTGGCACGCAGATGATCAAACCGGTGATCTCGGCGATCGAGGAAGGGAACACCTGCCTTGTGTTTTGCAATACGCGGGCTCAGGCAGAGATTTGGTTTCAGAACATCTTGGGTTATCGACCGGATTGGAAGGGGCATGTCGAACTTCATCACGGGTCGCTGGATCGGGACATGCGCGATGCGGTGGAAATGGGGTTGAAGCAAGGGAAGCTACGGGCGGTGGTGGCGACTTCCAGCCTGGACCTGGGCGTCGATTTCAGTCCCGTGGATCGGGTGATCCAGGTTGGATCTCCGAAAGGAGTCGCTCGGCTCTTGCAGCGGGCCGGACGTAGTGGTCACCGGCCAGGAGTGGCTTCCCGGGTCACGTGTGTGCCGACTCATGCCTTGGAGATGGTGGACATTGCGGCGGCGAGGAAGGCGGCGTTGGAAGGGCGGATTGAGGCAAGGGAAGGGGTGGAGCGGCCGCTGGATCTGCTCTCTCAGCATCTGGTAACGATTGCGCTAGGGGAAGGCTTTCGGTCGGAGGAAATGCTGGCGGAAGTTCGGTCCACGTGGGCGTACCGGAATCTGACGGATGAGGAGTGGCAGTGGGTGATCGACTTCATCGTCCGCGGAGGATCGGCGCTACGGGCGTATCCGGAATTCCGTCGGGTCGTGGAGCATGACGGGCTCTATCGGGTGGAGGACAAGGACATCGCCCAGCGGCATCGGATGTCGATTGGGACGATCGTGAGCGATTCCGCGATGAACGTGGCTTATATGAAAGGCGGTCGATTGGGGACGGTGGAAGAGTCGTTCCTGTCCCGACTCAATCCGGGAGATCGATTCATCTTTTCCGGGAAGCCACTGGAGTTCATTCGGATTCGGGACATGACGGCCTACGTTAAGCCTGCGGCAAGCGTGAAGGGGGCGGTGCCGCATTGGGCAGGGGGACGGCTTCCCCTTTCAAACCAGTTGGCTCATGCCATTCGGGAGGAACTCGATCTGGCTCGGTTTGGGGTGTTCGATAGTCCAGAGATGGAAATGATGATGCCTTTGCTGGACGTCCAGGCCCGGTGGTCGGCGATTCCCGCGGAGGACGAGTTTCTGATCGAGCGGGTGGAGACGGGTGACGGGCATCACTTGTTCTTCTATCCCTTGGAAGGGCGACTGGTTCATGAGGGGTTGGCGGCTTTGTTTGCGCATCGGATCTCGCAAATACAACCGATCACGTTCTCGCTGGCTTGCAACGACTACGGGTTCGAGCTGTTGGCAGCGGAACCGGCGCCGTTGCACGAGGCACTTCAAGCGGGGCTGCTTTCACTGGACAACCTGGGGGCAGACATCTTGGCAAGTTTGAATTCGGCGGAGATGGCGAAGCGACAGTTCCGGGAAATTGCCCGGATTGCGGGTTTAGTTTTCCAGGGGTACCCGGGAATGAACAAGAGCGCGAAGCAGGTTCAGGCAACGAGCGGACTGTTCTATGACGTCCTCTCTCAATACGATCCGGGAAACATGTTGGTCTTTCAGGCGGAGCGAGAGGTGCTTGAGAAGCAGTTGGAGAGCAGCCGCTTGGCGGTTGCGATGGGTCGGTTGGGGCAATCCAAGGTGGTCATCACCGAACCAGAGCGGCCGACGCCGATGGCGTTCCCGATTTTGGTGGATCGGTTACGAGAGACGGTCACGACGGAAAAGATTGGCGACCGGATTCAGAAGTTGGCGCTGGAGTTGGAAGCGGAAGCATAGAATGGTATTCTTCTGTCTAGGTAAATGATTTCCGAAGCGCAGGGAAGTGCGGTATGCGAAGTGGCGGGGGAGACGTTGGTGTTGCTTCCAGGCAAGGCGGTTTTTTGGCCCGCTGAGCGCACACTCTTCGTGGCCGATTTGCACTTGGGAAAGGCGGCGGCATTTCGAGCGCTGGCGGTTCCGGTACCTACCGGGGCGACAATGGATACCTTGACCCGATTAAGTTCCGTAATCTCAGACGTTCAGCCTTTGCGACTCTGCATCTTAGGTGATCTGTGGCATGCGCAGGCGGGAAGGACGGAGGGAGCGTTGGAGCAGTTTTCCTCTTGGCGCGATGCTCACAGTGCCCTCGACGTGTGGTTAGTGGACGGGAACCATGACCGCAAGTGTCTGCCGCTGCCTGCCCATCAACGGGTTTTGGACGTGCCCAATGGAGAAGCCTTGGGACCGTTCCGGTTGTTTCATGAGCCGCAGGCACTTTCGGAGGGCTACGGATTGGCGGGACACTTACACCCGGGGGCTCGGCTGGTGGGCCGGGCCGAGCAATCTTTGGTTTTGCCGTGTTTTTGGTTCGGAGAGTCTTGCGCGGTGTTGCCGGCGTTCGGGGCGTTTACGGGCTACGGACGGATTCGGGCGAAGGCGGGAGATTCTGTGTTTGTGATCGCCGGTGATTCTGTCCTTCGGGTTTAGATCACTGGCTCTTAACGAGATTGTCTTGGTAAAGGATCGCCAAGGTGATCAAAGGGATTGGCAGTGTTGCAAAAACACCGATCCCAAAGACGGCCGCACCCGAAACACCCGACACCCACGAAATGGCTACGACGAGTAAGAGCTGAGGATATTGTGAAAACGCCCATTTAACGCTTTTGGTTAGACTTTCTTTGATATTCAGGCCTCGATCAAACGCAAATATTCCCGCAAAGATAGTCGGCAGGGCCAGAAATTCGGCAAGAGGCATGATACCGAGAGCAGCCCAGATTCTGATCGTATTGCCTTCTGCGAATACCCATTCTTTGAGCAGGGGCCACATAACGCAATATGGAATGGTTGCGACAAGACCTATCACAATGATGTTCAGCTCTCCGGCTTGACGACGAAAGATTTGTCCCACCGAAAACGCGCTTCCTCGGGTGAAAGCCAAGATCATTCTTAGGTAGCCAGCGGACAGGAGCGCATGAACGCTTATATTGAGGATTGCGCATGCCGCACTGTAGATGAAATGAGCAGTTGGTCGTTTCAAGAAGAAAACGATGGGATCTCCGCAGACAGCCTGAAATATGGCATTGGGCGTCCTTTCAATGAAAGCCGCCAAGGCAAGGACAGCAACCAAACCTAGAAGACACGGAAAGAACTTTCCGAGGTAAATCTGGATGGCGCGATTGATGGCGTCAAAGCGAAACAGCGGTCTGTCTGCCAGACGCGGCCTTCCGGGGCGTGAGTCATCCATGGTTTATCGATGATAATACGGCCCCGATGCGATTTTGGTTGAGGGAAGTGCCTTCTGGTCTGAAATATTCATAATAATGAAAGGTGGGTAAGTTGTCTAGTAATAATGCTTAATGCGTGATACCAGTACAACTACTTAGACTCATTAAGGCCGCCTATCCATCATCATCGAACATTGTGAGTTGAAAGCTTGGCTTCATTTTCTTCATACGGTCCAAGAGCCTCGAACCGACCCTAATATCTTTTTCGCAACTTGCTACACCATCTGGCCGATTGATCCTCTCGAAGAAGATCGTCTGTTCTTTGTGTTTACGAATGGCAATACGGACAACACACATCAAATAAAGCAGATCGTCTAGATTTACTTTCAACTCGCGCATGTCAGTACCCATCTAATCGTCCTAAATCGGGCCAAAAGTTCTTACAAATGCAGAGAACCCGTCGATTTGCCGTTTCATTGGGCTGATCTCTGAGAGCGGCTAGGGGACACTCGGTCCGCGTACTTCTCCAGCAGAGCCCGGACGCGCTCGGCGTGGGACGGCTCCGAACCCCTACGATTGGAAGCATTGGGTACCGTCCACCCTGTCAAGGGTTCCTGCGGAACCGGCTCCTGCGTCGCAACGGCTTTGCCCTTGACTGGGGCCCCATGGACGGCACCCACCCGGAGAAGAGAAGGGGTTCCGGAAAGAGTCCCTGGTAACGTGGCCAGTAACTCTTTCGCCGCCTCGAAAATGTCCTTCTGGGCCTGGTTCGGGATCAGCTCGCCGTCTACGCTCAGCTCGTGAAAATGGCCATCCGAGCCACGGTAGAGAGGCACCGCGATATTGACCGCTTCCACCTGGCCGCCAAGTTCTCGCCATTCTCTTAGCGCAAGAGCTACGACATGAGCCAGGCCCGGAGCATCAGCCGGGAGATATCGGATATGGCCCGGAAACTCCAGCCGGAAGAAGTTCGGGGCCAGACGGTAGTTCTCGTCCAGCGTCGGCACGCTCCCGCCCTTGCGGGCGTACGCCTTGCCGCCGCCGAACTTGTAACCCTCCCCGTCCTTAAACCCGATACGTTCTTCGGTGAAGTAGTGCTGGGCCAGGGAAGGGCCAATACGGATAATCCGGCGCTGGAGCACCTTTTTCGGCTCATCCGGCGTGACTCTTGAAGCTATACAGAATCGCCCGAGCTTCTTATGCCTCCATATGAAAGCCGTCAATTCTCGCACCGCCACATCTACCCGCCCCTCGTGCTGGGCGATCCAAACCACGTCCATGCCTTCCTTCCGGTGTTGCTGAAAGACCGAGAGTTCCGCCTGGTTCGTCTTGGTCCAGGATCTCGCCGAGAACCACATATGCGCCTCGTCGATCACGGCCAGGCAGTTACCCGCCTCAACCATGTCCGCCCAAAGTGCAAAGTCCCACATGCCCGTCTGAGAGTGAAAGTTCGCCAACGTTCGACGGCCATCGGCTTTCGCCGCAAGAAGGCGCCGCACCGCATGGAGCGATTTGCCAGAGCCGGGTAATCCCACGTGAGCCTCAATCATTGAGTACCCGACCCACGAATGACGCCGATGAGCCACTTACCGACCCTAAAGGCGAGAACCGCGCCCCAGAACACGCCGACGAGCGTCATGGCCGCCAAAAGATGGTCCACCGGAACGTACTTGTTCATTTGCCACATGCTCGCAAAGATCGAGGTCAGCGGAGTTTGAGGCTGGCCGGACGTCTCCCAATAACCACTCATGGGAGTCCAACCGCGCCCGTCGTTGAGCATTCCGCCGAACAGCTGGTCCTGAATGTTCCATTCGGGCAACAGGTCGTATGCCCATTGGACAATCCCGGTTAAGAGCATCAAAAGGCCGTCGATAATCACCGCTGGGCCCTCCAGAGCTCAAGTTCCGTTTCGCAGTTCTTCCAGATGATGACGGGCTTTTTACGCGCCGCGGTGGCCCGACCTAAGTAGAAGGCAAGGGCCAGCGCACCGATGACTTTGATGTACTTCCACATGCCTAAACCTTCTTGTACACCTTGTGCCATAGACCCCACACCACCAGGAACCAAAGCGCCATCGACATCAGAACCCGCGCGATCTTGATGAACGTTTCATAAGGCGTGAGGTCGAACGTCGTCGCCCCCGCAAACGGCAAATTGATCGTAAAGGAGTACTCCAAACCGCCGTCAGTCTGATATTCCTGAAACCGGGTGTTCAGCGCCGTAATGATCCCAAACGGCCCCCACGTGCCCCACTGCATCAACGTATCCCTTAGCGTGTTCAAGGTCTCTTCCTGAGGAACAAAGAGACCGCTCAAAATGCCCTCCCAAAAGCCGCCCTGGTTGATGTTCTGGCCGTTGAGATCGCCGGGGGTAAGGCCGCCCCCACCATAGGGGTTAGAACCCCCGTCTGTGTTGGAATCTCTCAGGCCGACCGGCGAAATGATGAAGTTCTGTTCGTGGATCGTCGCCCAGGTCGTGCCGTTGTACGAAATCCTGATGACAAGCTGGAATTTCCCATACTTGTAATCGTCGCTGGATGCCCAGGCCGTCGCCGAAAACAGCTTTCCGTCTAGGTTGGGTTCACTCGCATCCGTCCCACTGTCGGAGCCCGCTACCTTACTCACCGCAGGAAGGGAAGCGACCACCGTTCGAGGGGTGATCGGCATGAATTTATTGGTGTAGATGATGTAACGCTTTATCTGAAGGATAGAAATATCCGTCTGGAACTTGCCCGGAAACTCAATGTTAGATTTCCGGTTCAGCGTGTACGCCGTGGGAAGCATATTGAGCCCGGTACCGCCCTCGCCGGAGGTCACGTCAACCGGATTCGGGAGGAACGTGCAAAAGATCGTTCCCGAAAACTCCGGGTGATCTAGCTCGACCTGTGTCATATCTGCCCTTACCGTCGCCATCGCGAGGAGAGCCCCTAACGCCGCAAGAATCTTGCGCATTGCCATAACCTCCAGTTGCTAGGGGGTCCCGCGCGAGAACCCCCACACTTTCGCGCGTCCTTAGACGCTCTTGGCCGCTCGCTTGACGAGCTTCCACACGATGCCAAACGCCAGCATCACGACCAAGGCACCGAGCAGAGCCGGACCGTTCGTCGTGAAGAACGAGGTCATATCGGTCTTGAAAGCCGTGACCGACGTCGAGTAATCCAGGCCGTCACCGCCGCCGGTGGTTTCCTGGGCCATGGCCGCCCCGATCGCAAGGCAGGCAAGGGAAGTGGTGGCGATCACCTTCGATCGGCCACGGATGAAAAGAGCTTGGACTTTCTTGATGTTCATAGTAAGAACCTCCTGTTGATGAGTTGTTGAGCTATTGACCCGGTGGGGTCTTTATCCTGAACACGGCACTAAAAAGAGCGCCGGTCAGAATTCCGAAGGTGACGGCTTTAACGATCTGGTCAACCAGAGTCTTTAGAATTTCCGTGTCGTACCAGCTCATAAGCCCGTCACCGAATCCTTGATCTTTCCCACCACGTACTCGAACACGAACATGCACGGGACGTAGATGGATACTGCCTTGGCGGTGAAGAGAAGCAGGGAAGTAAAGTCCATCCGCTTAACTCCTTCGAACCGCCTTCACGGCGAGGAAGAGAATGGCCACCAAGAAACACGCGAAAATCGCCAAGATTGCCGCGTTGGTCTTAAGGGCTAGAAGGTTGGCCGTTTCGACTTGCTCATAAATGAGGTCCGTCTTTTGGAGCAGGTGTTCTGCTTGCTCGTAAGTCAACAGAGCACCCCCTGAGCGCATAGGCCATCGACGCGGTTGCGTATTTCCTTAACCGGAGTCAGCGGGTGAAACGAGCGGAAACGCTTATCGCATTCCACCCAAACCACCCGGTTGCCGCCCAGAATGACCGAATCCACCGAGGCTTTAAGGTCCCCGGTTTTCTCCGTCTGGTAACGGCCATCGGCTACGAAACACACGGTTCCGCTAGCCAAGAGTGACCTCGGAAACGAAGTCGAGATCGGTCAGCGTTAGATTCGGCTTACCGTCTTTCATCGAAACCGCAAAGGCACCTTGGTAAACACCAGGGACCTCTTTCACGTTCTTGGCGGGCGCACCTTTGAGAAACGCTTTTAAGGGAATGTATCCCTTGGTTTCCTTATCCGGGGAGACCCCCGTCATCAGGTAATGAACCTGCGTTCCCTTTATCTCGTCGCCCTTGTCGGACTTGAAGTCGAGCGTCTTAGCCGCCACGACTAGAATCTGTTGGACCATGTAGTTACCCCTTGGCCCAAACGCACCTCCAGTCACGTACAGTGACGCCTGGGCCTGTTAAATTTGCTTGGGGCAGGAACCTCTCGTAAAGGTGCCGCGCCGTTCTGCTGGTCCTACAGACGCTAGGCAGTCTTCTATAGCTTCAGATTTTTTTGAACTGACCAAAAATCGCTCTTATGCAGGTGATCGAGTATCCATCTTTCGCCAGGAACAAGAGCAAGAGAATCAAGAATTTAGCCATGGCCTTTTTAATCTCAGGGGTTTTGCTTTCTTTCTGTGCAGTTCACCTGGTCTTTCTCTGGATTCCAGCATCCTTTGGTTATGCTCTTTTTCTTAAGTGTTTACAATTGAATGTGAACCCTTCTCAAGGTCAACGAGGAGAAGACAAGACCGCCCAAGTTCTCTCTGTTTTGGGGGACGAATATATACTATTCCGAAACTTCAATCCAGGTCAGCAAAATGGCGATATTGATTTCATTCTTCTTGGCCCATTTGGAGCCCTGGTTTTAGAGCAAAAGACTCTCTCTGTGCCGTTAGTCTGCATTGGTGATACTTGGAAAGTGCAAGTTTCACCGACATACTGGAAGCCAATAAAGAGTTACTCTCGTCAACTAAAACGAAATCAGAGTGTCGTCACCAGAATTCTCGGAATCCCTTGCCTTGGCGCAATTGTATTGAATAACTCAATCTCCTTGGATGTTTCTAATCCAACTGTTCCAATTATTCGGCGTCGCGATCTGTTGGCATTCATCTATGACTTACCTTCGATGAATGGAGATGTCAAACACCTTTGTTCAAGAATGCAACAGTCGGTAGCCGCATAACCCTTCTTTGGCGGTGATCGTCATAAGTGCCTACGTAATACATGCCGTAGGCACCTCTAAAGCTCCCTGATACCTGAACTGATTGTCAAAGAGGAACAGCTTGGCCGCTTGCGCCATCATGCTCATCTTGTCGGAGTGCTTGGCCGTCCCGTCCCGGAGTAGGGAATAGAACCAATCCACGGAGCCCCCAGAGGCTTCCGTAAGTGCCCAGAACGCCCCCTTACACTGCCTTTCGATCCAGGCATAGGTTTTTGAAAGGTTGTTGCTGGTGGTCTTGGCCACGTCCACGACGTGTTTAGATGCCCCAATGAGCAGCTCCCACCAGCTGGCCCGGTCTCGCCGACTTACGTTCTCGTCTTCGTCGCTCACTTCGGTGAAGTCGATAATGGACCGGAGGCAACCCACCGCCGCGTCCCACCCCTCTTTAACAAAGATCTCCATGAGCCGGGCCGCCTTCTTGCCCTTAAACTCGCCCTCGAAGCGGATCAGGTGACCCTCTACCTTTTGCTCGAGTGCCTTATCGTAGATCCGCATGTAGGATTCCGACTTGCGGCCGCCGATCTCGAATCCCTGAACCTCCACGACCTGGCCGCGCCGGTGGCATTCCATCGGTCGCCAAGATTGAGCCCGAGAAACATAAGCGTCTTGTTCTAGATGGTGCCTGACGAGGGCCATGGTTACAAGCGGGTTAGAGGTATCGCAAGCCACGTCGATTCGGGAAGCCCTCGCCCCCATCCTGGCCAGTTTGCCCAGCCATTCGCGGATATCGAATTTCTCACCCTTGGCCAGGGCCGCCGCTTCCAGAGCCCGCAGACCGGAGCCTGGAATATCGAGGCAGATACCTTGATCGGTGTGAACACCGTCAAAGAAAATCGAAACCTCGCCGCCCAATGACACATAACTTTGCCGATACGTCCATCGGCCCCAGTCCCGATAACTAAACTCAAACGGGAGCATCGAAATAATTTCTTCGGGCGTATAATTCTTAATCGTGGCCCGAACGTAGTCGATTTGCCGTTCTGCAAACAGCTCCATGATCACTACGGGAAGTCACCTAGGGCGGAGTGCTCGTAACACTGCCGCCCTAACCTTTAACTCCCCCCGTCCTCCTCTTAGAATTACTGTGGTTTGGAGGGAAGTGCCCTCCGGTCTGAAATATTCATAATAATGATTATCAGAAGATTCTTAACCCCTTCCCTCAGTTCAGAAGTGGTGGGGGGAGGGCAAATGGAAACGGGAGCGATTTCTTTGTGGAAACCGCTCCCGTTTGTGTTGATTGAGGAGAAATGAATTGAAACTTACGAGGCGAGTTTCAATGAGGACAGTCGTTCATCGAGGGCTTCTGCGGCGTGGTCGCACGCGCGAAGAAGGCTGTCGATTCCCAGTGACGATTCATGACGTGCCCGGCGCACCATGTACGTCGCAAACGCGGCGATTCCTACGCCCGCCAACAATGTGACGAATGCGGTCGGTGGTACTCCTTGCTTCTTTGCTTTTTCCGCCGATTCCATTTGAATGAGAACTCCTGCTATTTATATCGACACAAGTTGGATGGTTTTAGAGCCCAACTTTGTTGTGGTTTTCACCACAAACAGGCTGAATTACCTAGATCGGAGTATGCACCTGCCAGAAGTCAGGTTTTTTTGCCGCCGATTGGTAGACTGAGGGTTCATGCTCGATAACTTGACCAGACGTCTTTCCGGGATCTTTTCCGGGCTCAAGCGCAAGGGGAAATTGACGGAGGACGACGTCAATGAGATGCTGCGCGAAGTTCGAGTGGCTTTGCTTGAGGCGGACGTCAACTTTGCCGTCGCCAAGACGTTCATCGCCAAGGTTAAAGAAGTCGCGATTGGCGAGGAGGTGTTCGGAAGCCTGAACGCAGACCAGACGATTATCAAGATCGTTCGCGACGCGCTGACGGACATGTTGGGAACCGATCCGGTCCGGTTCAACTATGGTTCCCAGCCGCCGACGGTGATTTTGCTCTGCGGCCTGCAGGGCTCCGGAAAGACCACCACGACGGCGAAGCTGGCCAAGTGGTTGATGAAGCAAGGCAAGAAGCCGATGCTGGCGGCGTGCGACATTCAACGCCCGGCGGCGATTAAGCAGCTTCAGGTTTTGGGCGAACAGATTGAGGTTCCAGTCTACGCAAAGACAGACGGAACGAACCCAGTTCAGATTGCCAAAGAGGCGCTAGACCGAGCGAAGCACCTGATGTGCGACGTTCTGATCGTGGACACGGCGGGCCGTTTGCAGGTGGACAGCGATCTGATGGACGAGTTAAAGAAGATTCATCAGACGGTGAAGCCTTCCGAGACGCTCTTGGTCTTGGACTCGACGACGGGACAGGAAGCGGTCAATGTGGCCACGGCCTTCCATGAGCAAGTCGAGTTGACGGGCGCGATCTTCACGAAGTTAGATGGCGACACCCGGGGCGGCGCGGTCTTAAGCGTGCGGGCGGCGACGGGCGTTCCGGTTCGATTTATTGGCGTTGGCGAGCAGACGGACATGCTCGACCAGTTTGATCCCTCTCGAATGGCGGGACGAATCCTGGGCTTCGGCGACATTCTCGGCATTATCGAGCGAGCCGAGATTGCGATCGACAAAAGCGAGGCGGCGGACCTTGAAGCGAAGGTCCGAGGCGGCAACTTGGACTTCAACGATATGTTGGGTCAGTTCAAGACGATGCGCAAAATGGGGCCGATCAAGAACGTGTTGAAGATGCTTCCGGGAGTGGGGGCAAACATCCCTGAAGAGGCCTTGAACGAGATAAATGACCAAAAAGTCAACAGGATAGAGGCCATTATTCTCAGCATGACGCCAAAAGAGCGTTCCAATCCGGATATAATCAACGGTTCGCGCCGTAAACGGCTTGCGGCTGGATCAGGTACATCGGTCGAAGAGGTCAATGGATTGATCAAGCAACTCTACGAAATGCGTCGAGGGATGAAACAGCTCGGCAAGTTGCAAGCGCGAATGTCAAAGAAACAAGGCAGAAGAAGAAGATAAAGGAAAAGAAAGTTTAATGGTCAAGATTCGATTGAGACGCATCGGCACTAAAGGGCGACCTTTCTATCGAGTGGTGGTTGCCAAGAGTTCAGCTGGACGAAACGGCGCGTTCGTTGAGACGCTCGGTCAGTACGATCCGGTTGTGAAGCCGACGCTCATCAACATTAACGAGGAGCGAGCACTTTACTGGCTCCTGAACGGCGCTCAGCCTTCCGAGACCGCAGCGATCCTTTTGAACAAGATCGGCGTTCTCGAGAAGTTCTTCGAGCAGCGACCTGGTCAGAAGAGTTCCTACAAGTTCTTGGACAAGCGAACGGCGGCCATGTCGGTTAGCTCTGCCATCGAAGCTCCCGCTGCTTCTGCTCCCGCCGCTCCGGCTGAAGAGCCGAAGGTAGAGGAAGCCGCTCCCGCTGCTGAGGAAGCTCCCGCCGAGGCTTAAACAAGATGGCATACGAAGCATTCGTCGAGCATCTTGTAAAGTCGGTCGTTGAGAAGCCCGAGGCTATCGAGATCGAAGAAGAGACCGAGGGCAATGCCCGAACGTTCTTCATTCACTGCGATCCGGAAGACGTGGGTAAGGTGATCGGAAAGAGCGGGCGAGTGGTTTCGGCCATTCGGTGCGTGGTGAGCGCGGTCGCGGCGAAGTCCCGCGAAAAGGCGTTTGTCAAAGTCGTTACCGAGTAAATGACTCTTCCCTGCCAAGTTTCGGGGCCGGACCTTTCGTTAGGTCTGGCCCTTTTGCTATTTGGGAATCCATCATGAGTGAGCTTCTACAAGTCGGCCGCATTGTAAGCACCTTTGGGCTGCGTGGGCAGGTCAAGGTCGAACTGATGACAGACTTTGAAGAGCGGCTGGGGAAAGGTCGCCGCCTGCGTTTGAAGGACGATTGGGTGGTAGTCGAAAGCTGCTCGTGGCAGAAGGATCGCCTCCTTTTGAAGCTCAGCGGTGTGGACTCGATCGATCAAGCGAAGGCTTTGCAGTGGGAATACCTGTCGGTTCCGGCAGATGAAGAACCGGAGTTAGATGAAGACGAGTACCTGGTCTCCGATCTTGAGGGGATGAAGGTGGTGACGGTCGACGGTCAGGAACTGGGAGAGGTCGACGAAGTGGCCGAATATCCTGCGCAGGACATTTTGGTGATTGGGGAGATCATGATCCCGCTGGCGAAGCAGTTTGTAAAGGACATCGACCTCGATAAGGGCGTGATTACGGTCGATCCCCTTGAAGGGATGTTAGATCCCGAGTAGCCCTCTTCCCTGCCTGGTACTTCCCTGCGTCCCGAAGTTACGTTGGGGCCTTTGGTAAACTCTTGTCTATGTTTCTCGATGAAGCCGAAGTCACCTTTGTGTCTGGACGTGGCGGCTCCGGGGCGGTCAGTTTTCATCGTGAAAAACATGTTCCGCGTGGAGGTCCGAACGGCGCCGATGGTGGTCGTGGCGGCCATATTATTCTGATTGCCGATCGCGGACGCCGAACCCTTTACGATTTTAAGCTCCAGCAGCGCTTTGAGGCCGATAGCGGCGTTCATGGCGTGGGCAACAAACGGGGCAAAGACGGTCGCGATATTGAGATCAAGGTTCCGGTGGGAACCATTGTGCGCGATCTTGATCTAGACGAAATCCTGGTTGATTTAAATGTTCACGGGATGAAGTTTGTGCTGTGCCGAGGCGGCCGTGGTGGGTACGGCAACCAGCACTACACCAGCAGTGTGCGCCAAGCGCCGAACTTCGCCCAGAAAGGTGCGCCGGAAGAGATCGTCCACGCGAAGCTTGAACTCAAGCTTCTGGCTGATGTCGGATTGGTAGGCTTGCCGAATGCGGGCAAGAGCACGTTGATTTCGATGATCAGCGCGGCGCGGCCAAAGATTGCCGACTATCCGTTTACAACGATCGTTCCGAACCTGGGAGTGGTCAAGTTTCGGGATACCAGCTTCGTAGTTGCCGACATGCCGGGCTTGATCCAGGGAGCCAGCGAAGGCGTTGGCCTTGGGCATCAGTTTTTGAAGCACGTGGAGCGAAACCGTGTGCTTATTCATGTAGTGGACGCCTATCCGATCGATGGCTCTGACCCATTGGAGAACTATCATCTGATCGAGAACGAGTTGAAGCTGTACTCCGAAGAGATTTGGAAGCGACCTCGGGTGATTGCGCTCAACAAGACGGACATCATCCCCGCCGGTGAGTTTGGCGGGATCCGGGAGCGGTTTGAAGGTTTAGGGGTGCCCCTCTTCCCTATCTCGGCAGCGACGGGACAGGGAATGGATCCGTTACTGTTCGAAGTGGTTCAGCTTCTGGAAGCAGCGATGGCGGAACCGGAGATTCCGGTGCTCATGCCCGCGCTTGAGAAGGCAGTCGATCAGGAATGGAGCGTTGAGCAGACGGACGAGGGATTCGAGGTCTATGGCAAACGCGTTCTGAGGTTGGTCGCGATGACGGATCTGCAGAACGATGACGCCGTGCGGTACCTTCATCGGCGGCTTCAGCGTCTTGGCGTTATCGATAGGTTGCGGGAGTTGGGAGCCGAAGAGGGAGACACGGTTTACGTTGGCTCGGCAGTCTTTGCCTATACAGATCAACTATGAAAATTGGAATTCTTGGCGGGACGTTCGATCCGCCTCACAATGGACACTTGGCTCTGGCGGAGGCCGCGAAGGAGACTTTGGGTTTGGACGAAGTCATCTTTATGCCGGCGTTTCGCAACCCGCTTAAGACCTCCGGTAAGTCGGTGCCGGCGAAGCACCGCTTAGAAATGGTGAAGCTCCTGGTGGCGAATCGCCCCGGATTGGCAGTCAGCGATTCCGAAGTTGGGCGGGGCGGGCCGAGCTATGCGATCGACACGATTAACGAGCTTCAGTTCGTCCAGCCGGGTGAGTATTGGTTCATTGTGGGTGGAGACGCGCTGAAATCTCTTCCGGAATGGAAGCAACCGGAGCGGTTGATGAAGATTTGCCGAATCGCGGCGGCGGTGAGGCAGCCCCAAGATCCAGCAGACATCATTAAGCGCCTGCCCGAGAGCTATCGAGACTTTATCGACATCATCAATATGAAACCGATGGACCTCTCCGCATCGGATTTGCGCGATAAGGTCGCTCGGGGGCAGTCGATTACGACTTGGGTGCCCCAGGCCGTCGCGAAGTATATTGAGACGAACAAACTTTATAAGCTGAAATGACATCACAAGAAAAAGTTGACATCATCACCAAGGCCGTTGACGATCTCAAGGCCGAGCAGATTGAACTGCTAGACGTTCGGGGCAAGTCCTCGGTCACGGACTATATGATCGTGTGCAGTGGCACCAGTGACCGACACGTTTCCTCCATTGCCGACAGGGCGGCGGAAGCGATGACGATTGCCCGGTCCAAGCCCGTCCGGTCTGATGGCGAAAATACTGGATGGATCATCCAGGACTATGGAGACGTTATTTTGAACGTTATGCGGGACGAGCAGCGTCAATTCTATGATCTTGAAACACTCTGGAATTCCCTTCAGGTAAGTCCAGATAATCCGGTTAACTCTGATTAAATTGCGGGCGAAGTCACAAATCTTCCGACCGTTTCCCTAAAATTGCTATATCATAAAGTTGCCCACCCGAAACATGAACAAATACCGTTCTGTTGGGTCCGGGCAGAGGGAAACTATGCTCGCGGAGATGCCACAAACGAAACCAGCCGGCGCCCGCCCGCCGCATGACGGACTACCGCCGGTTCTCGTAACTTTCAGCCCAGAGCCCGATGATCGGGACCGAGACATGCTTGTCTACCTGAGAGATAACGTGAGGTCGCTCTTGTCCAAGGTGACCGAGGTCACTATCGATCAGGTTCGTCAATACGTAGAGCTAATTTCACTCCGCCGTCGTTGGGTTGAAGCCGAAATGATGGTGGAAGACATGATGGATTCCCTTCCTGCCGCCCCCTTGGGGATCGAAGAGGATCCGTACGATCTTATGGCCTTGGGGAAGATGCAAAGAAATTTCCGCAAGGAGAAATTTGAAGAGCTTCTGCGCATGTTGGATCAAGCGCAAGCTAAGCTAGAAGATCGGTTCTGGGAGCAAATGTGGGCTCCTCGCCCGTCTTCATAGCTGATGGATCAACCTAACTCCGAAAACGTCGAACTTCAGGAAGCCGAGATGCGAGCCGAATTGGCTCGTATCTCGCAGAAGCTTTACAGCATTGAGGACCCCGACGTCCGCTCCGCGCTCAAGGCGCGCGTAGCTGAGTTGCAGTTGAAGTTAGGCATCGATACCTCCCGCTTAGCAGCGGAAATCTCTGTACCTCAGAAACAAGAAGCGCCCAAAACGGGCATGGCGGAACTACAGGCTGTATTGGAAATGCAAAAAGCCAAGATTCGCCAACAGTCAGTCGCCGAAGAGGAGATGGCGGAGATTCTGGTGGACGGCGAGATTCCCACGCCCACTGCGTCCGACTTAGAGGCAGCAGATAAACTTGTCCAACAAGCTCGCGTCGAAAAGATGCGAAACAATGCCGTCAAAGTACGCGAACTTCTTGAAGAGGCGGCAAGAGTCGCACCTGGGTCTTCCCCTGTCCAAGAAATGTTGGGCGACGAGTACGCGGAACGGAAGCAATCGGCTAAGGCACTTGCCGCTTATCGGCGAGCCGTGAAAATCGACCCGAAGAACGTAAACGCGGAACGCAAACTGGCCCAGGTTGCTCTGTCGATCGACACCGGAGCCTCGATGGTCACTGATGACAGTGCGATTCCGATGGCGAGTCAGAAGGCGGCGCTCTTCATTTCCATCTTTTTCCCTGGCCTTGGGCATATTGTCGTTGGTCAGAAGACAAAAGGTTGGACAATCTTAGGGCTGTGGTTAGCTTCCACCGCGTGGTTGATTTTACAGTGGGGAGATCTGGCAAAGCTCTTGGCCATGGCTGGTGGAGGCAGGGTTCATCCCAATCTCTTGGTTTTGGTTCCGGTGATGTTGATGTTGATCCTCTTTGTTGTCACACTAGCCGACTTCAAGAAACCACAGGAGGACGCTCGGAAACCCATCGATCGTCCAAGACCTCCCGTCGACTTGCCTTTTGAATGAACCACTAATTCGAGGATTCTAAACGAATTCTTGTTGCTCGTAACTCTTCCACAAGGGCCTGCTGGCTGACAGTTGCGGTCAGATCGCTCCGGGTCCGTTCGATGACGGCACGGAGGGCATCGCATGTTCTACGTAGGCCTCCCGTCATCGCATCTGGAAAGTCGAAAGTGATAAGGTCGTCGTAAATGGTCTCCATCTGCTGGAGGATCGCCTCTGCCTTCGGCAAGTTTCCTCGGCGCATTTCGTCGAGGCAGTATCGTCTAACCTCGCTAGCGGCTTCACCCATGCCATTTAGATAGCTCATGACGCCAGCGCCTAATTCAAGAGGGCTAGGATAGGGGCGTTCTTCGATGATGGCTAAAACGGCTGCGGCTTCCACCATCTCTTTCTCTGCATCATGAAGGAATCCCGCGTAATACAGTTCAGGGAACGGGGCGAGGGCAGTTCTGGCATCGGTGGCGATTCGTTGAGCATCCGCGAGCAACGAGTGTGCTTCCGGAAATTGATTGCGATGGATGTGGCGAATGCACTTAGCAGAAGTCTGGATAAGAATTCGACACTTCGCAAGGCCGACTTCCCTGCCTTCGTGCATCTTTTGCGCGCGTCCTTTCAGATCGGTGACGATTGTTTCCCAATTGGTTTTCAAAATAAGTTTCTCTCTTTAAGACTTACAAAGTTGCGATAGCCTAGCACAACATGGTCCAATACAGGGATATCTAGCATGTCGCCAATTTCCGCTAGTCGGAGCGTCACGGCAATATCTTCGGGGCTCGGCGTGGGATCTCCACTTGGATGGTTGTGGGCGACAATGATGGAACTGGCGCCTTCTCGAATCGCCTCTCGGAAGACCTCTCTTGGGCCGACAACACTCATCGTAAGAGTTCCGATGTGAATCGGGGCAACTCTTTGGACGCCATTCTTGGAGTCCAGCAAGACAGCGACAAAATGTTCTTTCTTCTCGTCGCGTAAGTAGCTCAGGAGACTGTAGACGTCGTCGGCATCCTCGATTTCGGTGACGGGACCCTTTGATGCTCCGCCAATTCTTCTCCCGATTTCTAGGAGAGCTTGAGATCGGACAGATTCAAATCCTTCCACTCCAGTGATTTCGCGAAGGTCATCCGTGCTTAGGTCGGATAGAGCGGCGATGTTGCTGAATCGCTTGAGGATACTGCGGGCCATGAGCTCGCCTTCGGCAGCGTCTTTCTCAGTGCGGGAAAACCCGACCGCCAAGAGGTCAATGATCGAAGCCGAACGGGGACCACTGGTTTTGAGCCGGTCAACCGGATTCTCTGTCTGCCGTCCCATAGTGGGACTGATTCTGGCAGATTCTAGCTCTGGTGGAGGTACATAAGGCGCTTCCTGCTGGAATCCCAGCAATGGAGGACTAGACCATTCGTAGCGGTTGTAAATTGGCGGGCTTTCGTACCGTCCCTTCAGGAGGATCTTGCCAAACACCGTCTTCCCGAAGGAGGTCGATCAACTCGTCCACACCCCTCTCCTGGGGAATTCCGTTCTTAACGATATCTCGCTTTCGGTAGAGGGTGATCTTGCCTCCGGCGGCGCCGACATAGCCATAGTCGGCATCCGCCATTTCCCCGGGCCCATTCACGATACAGCCCATCACGGCGATATCCAGACCCACGAGATGCTTGGTTGCTTCTCGCACCTCGTGAAGAACGGTGGGCAGGTTGAATTTCGTTCGACCGCAAGATGGACAGGCGATATATTCGACTTTCGTTTTTCTCAAGCCAAGAGCCTGAAGAATGTCGTAGCAAACCGGGATCTCGTTCTTGGGATCTTCCGAGAGGGAGACACGGATGGTGTCGCCAATACCTTCCATAAGCAGTGTTGCGATGCCAGCGGTGGATTTGATGCGGGCATACTCGCCGTCTCCAGCTTCTGTTACTCCCAAGTGCATTGGGTAATGCATCCCTTCCTCCGCCATTCGGGCGACCATGAGGCGGTTCGCCGCGACCATGACCGGTACCCGGCTCGCCTTCGCAGAGATGTTGATGTTGGTGTAGCCGTGCTTTTCACAGATTCGAAGATATTCGAGAGCGCTCTCAACCATGCCGTCCGGGGTGTCACCGTAGGTCACGAGCATTCTTTCGCTGAGCGAACCATGATTCACTCCCACACGCATGGCGCAATCGTGCTTCTTACATGCTTCCACAACGGGCACGAAGCTAGCTTCGATTGCGGCCCTCTCTTCTTCATGCTCAGCCGGACTGTACTCTTCCCTACCCGTGTGTTTACGGAAGACAAATAGGCCCGGATTGACGCGGACTTCGTCTACATGCTTGGCTGCCTCAACTGCGATGTCTGTCCCTTGATGGTGGACATCGGCCGTAAGTGGGACATATTGATATTTCTCTGTGACCTTGGCTCGAATCTCTTCCAAACACTGAGCTTCGCCCAATGAAGGGGTCGTTACACGTACCAATTCACATCCCGTTTGATGGAGGTCGATGATCTGTTCCACGCAAGCATCGACGTTGCGGGTTTCCTCGGTAATCATCGATTGAACCATCACGTGGTAACCAGAGCCGATGGTTAGAGGGCCAATACGGCAAGGAGTGGTGTTGCGCCGGGGGTACGTGGTTTCAAGGCTCATAAGCTTTCTAACGTCCGTATCTGAGATTTTGGCACCTTTGGGCCGATCGTTGGGGGACTGTGCTGGCGTACTTCTCGTTGGAAAGGACAAACTCGTTCCTATGGAACTCCCGATCTACGTGGTCGATGCTTTCACCAATCGCCCGTTCTCCGGGAACCCTGCGGGCGTTTGTGTACTCAATGAGCCGATTTCGGACGAGTTGATGCAAAAGATTGCCCAAGAAATGAACCATGCCGAGACAGCTTTCCTGCTGCCCACATCGTCCGCATGGAGCCTACGATGGTTTACCCCTGCTTGTGAAGTCGATCTTTGCGGGCATGCGACCCTGGCCTCGGCTCATCTGTTGTGGTCGTCGGGAAGGGCCACAGGCGAGTTGTGTTTCGATACTCGAAGTGGCAGTCTTGGCGCCGTCAAAAATGAGCATGGCATCGAGTTGGACTTTCCGTCTGAACCGGTGGTCGAGATTCCCCTGAGTCAAGTGTCGGAAGCAATAGGCTCTGAGAAGGCGGTTTTTGCTGGCTCTAATCGTATGGATTTCTTGGTTCAGCTTGCGAGCGAGGCAGCGGTTCGGCGTTTCATTCCCGACATGGCGGCCATCGCTTCTCTTGGGAACCGGGCATTAATGATCACCGCAAAGGCTGATGCGGACGCCGAATACGACTTCATTTCGAGACTGTTTGGTCCAAATGTTGGCATTCCGGAAGATCCTGTGACGGGATCCGCTCATTGCGCGCTGGCGCCATTTTGGGCTGAAAGATTGGGGAAATCTTCGATGTTAGGTTATCAAGGTTCGGCCAGAGGTGGATTTGTGGGAGTGGAGGTCGTTCTAGAACGAATCAAGTTGAGAGGGAGGGCAACGACAACATTGTCAGGCACTCTACACTTTTAAGATGCGGGCGTTCAGCCCCCCGAAAGTGATGTTTAGAAAAAGTATCGCTCTTGTAAGATTTTTCTGAGATAATCACCCGCTGGAGTTGCGTGTCTAATGAAAATTACAGATAAGTCTGCCCGTACAAATACCGCGTTTACCCTCATTGAGTTACTGGTTGTGATTGCGATTATCGCGATCCTTGCCGCCATTCTCTTCCCTGTATTCGCCAAGGCTAAGGAGGCGGCCAAGAAAACGGCTTGTCTTTCCAATCAGAAGCAGTTTCTCACGGCATTCAAGTTATACGTCGCCGATTACGACGACAATTACATGCCCGCTTGGACCTTTACTCCCAACATCCTCTGGAATCAGTTGTTCCAGCCTTACATCAAGAATCGGGACATGTTCAAGTGCCCGTCTCACTCCAATCCAGGAATCACGACCTGGGCAGATCCCAATCCGCCAGCCGGGTTCGATAAGCCCTTCAAACTGAGCTATATCGCGAACTTCCGAGTTTTGGGCAATGGATTTAACCGACCGAACGGCCAAGCCGTTATCACAAACGATACGGCGGCGAACAGTCCGGCCTCGACGGTCTTGATCGCCGATGGTGGGGCAAGAGCGATGGCCACCGCCCCGTTCATTCCCGAGAAATACGAGGAAAAGAATCGAGCCTATATCTTGGATGATCCACTCATTGACGGTTTAGGTGGAGGATGCTGTGCCAGCTTGGTTCGATCATCGGACGCAACTAATCCTGACTGGGCCGGGCCCGCTCCCCGACATACTGGGCAGGCAGTGGTTGGCTTTATGGATGGCCACGCGAAGTCGTTGCATCCCAGTAAGTTCTACTATGGCGATACGCCCTGGCTTGATCCACAACGCGGAGGTTAGGCCCCTTTGGACCTAGGAACTCTCTGAGTTCCACACGACCTTGCCGATCCTCGTGCACTTCCAAGCTCGAGGATCGGTAAAATATCCCGCATGGCAATCGAGATCTTGATGCCCGAATTGGGCGAGTCCGTTCATGAAGGAACAGTGAGCCGCTGGCTGAAGAAAGTCGGCGACTTCGTGAAGGAGGACGAGCCGGTCGTTGAGATCATGACCGACAAGGTCAACACAGAACTTCCGGCCCCCGCGTCCGGAGTTCTTACTCAGATTTTGATTCAAGAGGGTGAGCCGGTCGAGGTCTTCCATGCGATGGGAATCATCGAGGAAGGCGGTTCAGCAGGCGCGGAAGCTCCGAAAGCAGCTGCCAAAGCAGAAACGAAGGCAGCAGAACCCGCCGCCGCTAAGGCAGAGGAAAAGCCGGCGGCATCTGCTCCGGCAGCTGCCGCAGCTTCTGGAGATCGAAAGTGGTACACCCCGGTCGTTCGCGCGATTGCCAAAGCGAACGGACTCTCTGACGACGAACTCTCCGGAATCTCTGGCACGGGCAACCAAGGTCGAGTGACGAAGAAGGACGTCGAGGGCTACCTTGCTGGCGGTCGAGCTTCGACTCCGGCGAGCGCTCCCGTTTCCGCTCCGGTTGCCAAGGCGCCTGCGGTTTCCCTTGAGCCGAAGGCGGTTGAACCGACGGTTGCGGGGCCTGATCAGGAACTCGTCCAACTGGTCGGCATGCGCAAGATGATTGCCGATCACATGGTTCGATCGGCGGCGGTTCCGACGGTAAGCACGATCACCGAGTGCGACGTCACGCCGATGGTCGCGTTCCGGGAGCGAAACAAGGATGCGTTCTTGGAGCAATACGGAGTCAAGCTGACTTACACGCCGTTCTTCATCAAGGCGCTCAGCGAAACCCTCCTTGAGTTCCCCATCGTAAATGCTTCTCTGCGAGAGGACAATCAGATTGTCATGACCAAGGGTACGCACATCGGTATCGCGGTGGCGCTTGGCGACAAGGGGCAGGGCGGATTGATCGTTCCGGTCATTCGAGACTGCCACAAGAAGACGTTGATCGAGATCGCACGAGACTTGGACGGTATTGCGAAGGCAGCGCGAAGTAACTCGCTGAAGCCGACCGACGTTCAGGGTGGCACCTTCACCTTGACGAATCCGGGAACCTATGGCGCACTGTTCGGAACACCGATGATCAATGCTCCCCAGGCAGGCATCCTCGGAGCCTACGCGATTCGAAAGATGCCGGTGATCATCAACGATATGATCGCGGTTCGATCGATTATGAATTTGGTTCTGACTTACGACCACCGAATCATCGATGGCCTCGTGGCGGGTCAGTTCTTGGCCGCGCTTCGAGATCGACTGCAGAAGTTCGACTTCTTCAAGTAAGTCGAAATACAAAAGCGGGGCAAGGTCTTTAGAACCTTGCCCCGCTTTTTGTTTTGCCTCAGACCAGAAAACTCTCGATGTCTTCCTCGTTGATACCGGGTTCGCCGGGGGCGACGTTGTCCAACTTGCCTTCCCGCATCCATGACTCAAGAGTGTCAACCAGCGAAAAGAGGTGATCGAACGACTCGACGTAGAAGAGTAACGGCTGGTAATGATCGATCTCGAAGGACTGATTGATGACCCACTCGAGTTGGATGGGATATCGCTGAACCTGATCCGATTCGATGCAGTGAGCGATCTCTCCGAACGAACTGAGAAGACCACTGCCGTAGACCTTCATTCCGTCCTTCCCTTTCATCAGTCCGAATTCAATCGTGAACCAGAAGAACCGGGCCATGGCGCGGACGATGGACGTGAGGCGGCGGAGTTGCTCCTCGTGATTTTTGATGCCTTTGACGATTTCGGCGGCAGTATGAGCGCAGTCGCCGAAGCGGACGAGAGTGTCGGCGAACGCCTTGTCGGTGTGCATGGGCACGTGTCCGGCTATGTCGTGGAAGATATCAGGTTCGGGCAGATAGTCCAAGCGATCCGAACTGCGAATTGTAATGGTGGTAGGAAACGCCCGGTTTCTCAAACAATCGAAGAATTGAAAAGCAGGTACATATCCGCTGACCGCCTTCGCTTGAAACCCGGTGAGCGGGCACAGAAACTCGTTCACATCTTCCAACCGAGGAACACGTTCTGGATCTAAGCAGAGGGATGCGATGCCCTTCAGAAAATGTTCGTTGGCATAGCGCTTCCAGCGAGGCTCCATCCTGGCGAAGAGCTTCTTCCACGCTGTGTGGTTTTCCTCGGAATAGAGATCGTAAGGTTGGTAAATGTAGAGTTGCCCGTTCTTTTGAGCATCCTCAATGAAGGACGCCTGAGTGGTGGTCAGGCCCTGTTTATATTGATCGATCTCTTTCCGTATGGGAGCGCCTTTGCTCGGAACCGTCTTCATACCCCCATTATGGGCGCGAACGGCTCCTCCCATACCGAGAGATGTTCAAGGACTACAGTCGGTCGTAGGCGCCTGAGCGCTTCAGATAAAAGTGCCATCCGACAATTGTTGCGATCGCTGTTGCCGGTAGCGCCAGCGCAAGGTAGTGCGCGTACAGGGTCTTGCGATTCGTCAAAGTCTGTTGATAGATATAGTCAGATACCTGAATCGTCTCTTGGAGTCCAATAAAGGTTCCAATCACGAGCGGAATAAAGGCCGTCCACTTCAACCAACTCTTTTCCGTTTTCGATTCAAATACCAGACCGCCATACCAAAGACCAATGCCGATGAGAAAACACAGGCCGGGGATCTTGAGTACATCCATCATTCCTGTGGGCGGAGTCTGAGCAAACAAATTCATCGTTTCCCTATCATTGTGTCAGATATTCGACGAACTTGCCTGTTGCAAGACTTGGGCCAGAGCCGCCTCAATTGCTATAAATCGAAGCGACTCTGGAACGTTACTCCCAGATGGAAACGTGACCTGCTACTTACCGGCCTTAATTTCGGCAATCGCCTTGTCCTTCTCCTCTTGGGAGATGGAAAGGTTATTGATTCCCTGAATTTTTTGGTCAGCTGATAAGGGCATCTTTTTGATGCGCTCTACTTTTTCCGCTTCCGGAGTCTTTTGCCAGGCTTCCGGTCCATTTGAGTAATCGGGTTGACCGCATCCGACCAGGATTCCGACTAACAACGGGAGGATAAGCAGATGCTTCATTACTGTACAGAGGCGTTGGCCCAGTTGAAGCCCCAGCACTGCCACTCGTCCAGATTGCCACTCCAATCGGTGTCATGAGGCATCAACTTGTTGTACTTATAGAACTTCGCGTGTCCATCAAAGTGGGTGACATTTGAACCCTCATTGAAGTAGCCCTTGAAGTTGTTGCCGCCCCAGAAGTTTGGATCGGTACCCCACGGGCCGCCGGGCCAGAGATAGCCCGCCATTGGGAAGTCGATAAAGAGCACAACCTTTGCGACATCCGTGATTTTTCCGTCGGTTTGGGTGTAACCCTTCTTGTAGTAGTTGTATGCACCACCACAACCGTTATATCCATCAGATAAGGAGTCGGTCATCTGATAGTCCATTGCCGGATAGATGTCTCGATAGTAGTTGGGCTTCGCACCGACCGTCGAAGTTCCGAGTCCAACGCAGGCGTCGTTCGGGTTCAGCATATAGTCGGCAACGCCATTGTCAGCCTGCTTATGCTGGACCGAACCCATATTCCAACGAGAACCAGGACTTCGGAAGATGTCTTTGTTCTTCGTGTAGGGCATGATGCGAGCGGCAACGATGTAGCTGTGTTCTGCGCCATTTGATGGCGGGAGCGTATCGTCACTGTCATTCATGTAGATAAACATGGCCGTGCCGATTTGCTTCAGGTTGCTTAGATCCGAGGTCTTCTTTGCGGCAAGCTTGGCTTGAGCAAAGACCGGGAAAAGAATAGCGGCGAGAATCGCGATGATGGCGATAACAACAAGTAGTTCGATGAGCGTAAAGCCCAGTCGTCTTTGACCTTTCATGAGTTCCTCCGGGCGCCGTTGCGGCGGGAATAACTTGGGATTTCTTTTCGATGCGTGAGGGCGCGGATGCGCGGACGATGAGTGCTGCCGACCGGGCGCAGAATCGCGGCCGAGTAGGCGGGGATAGATAGAGTTAAATTGCTTTTGATGGCCGCCCATTTCTTGCCCGCCAGAACGTCGGTGAACGACTTCGCCGCAATAGACGAGGGCAGCTTCAAAGTGAGTTTCTGAGTTGCCCCAGAGCGATTGATGGCAACGATGGCTTGGTCCGATTCGAGGAGGCGCGCAAAGGCTAACGACTTCCCTGCTTCGTTTGTGGCCAAGATTAGTGGATCGCCAGACTGCAAGGCCGCCGATGACTTCCGAATCGCGGTCAGCTTTGTGTACAGCTTCAGGAACGGGTTGTTAGGAGTTGCCTTGCCCCATTGCATTCCTCGGCGATTGTCCGGATCCGCGCCCCCTTCCATGCCCAGTTCGTCTCCGTAGTAAATTGAAGGGGCGCCAACCCAAGTGAACTGAAGGATGGCTGCCAACTGGGCGAGTTGTTCATTGCCGTTGCAAAGAGTTAGGAATCGCGGGGTGTCGTGACTGCCGAGGAGATTGAACTGGTTTCGGCTTACTTGAGGAGCGTAAAGCGAGTAGTTCCTCATCAACCGCTGAGTAAGCTCCTTGACGCCGATAGAATCCTCGGCAAAGAACTTCAAGCAAGCGTCTCGGAATGCGTAGTTCATTGAGGCATCCCATTGATCGCCCGTGAGCCAAGCAGATGCGTCTCCCCACTCTTCTCCCAGAATCCACGTCTGTGGCGCGGCGCCTTTGACATGCTTTCTGAGATCGCGCCACATCTGCATGTCCACTTCATTCGCGACATCAAGGCGGATGCCGTCCAGGTCCACGTTCTTTCGCCAAAAGTCGATGACGCTCAGAATGTAGGCGTGCGTCTCCGGATTCATCACGTTGAGCTTGGGCATGGATGGAAACCCGAACCATGCTTCGTACGGGGGATTCTCCTTGACCTCTACGGGGAAAGATCTGATGAAATACCAATCTTTGAACTTGGAGGATTCACCTTTGGTTCGGATATCCAAGAAGGCGGGAAAGTCGACTGCCGTGTGATTAAAAGCAAAGTCCATGACCGTTCGGATGCCACGCCCATGCATCGCCTTGGCGAGATCGAAGAACTCTTGATTGCTGCCAAATTCTGGATCGACGGTCTTATAGTCGGTGGCGTCGTAACGATGGTTTGAGGGCGATCTAAAGACCGGATTGAAATAGATAGCCCCAATCCCCAATTTGGATAAGTAATCCAGGTGCTTTTGAACGCCGACAGCATCTCCGCCGAAGCGATTTGAGTAAGTGGGCTTGCCATCCCAGGGCATGACATCGGCGGGATCATTGCTCCTGTCACCGTTGGCGAATCGATCTGGGAAAATCTGGTAGAAGACGGTCTTTTCCACCCAGTGAGGAGTCATGAAGGGCTGAAAGGTCTTAGCGGAGATGACAAAAGGCTTTCCTGGATTTTCGCTAAGTCCATCTGGGCGGTAGTAGACTCGCTTCGCGCCATCGACCAGCATGAGTCGATAGATGAGGTCCTTCTTGCGATCCCAGGTCACCCGAGCGCGGTAGGTCGCATAAAAGTCGTCTCGGTTGGTTTCGTGAAACTCAACACATTGCTCACCGTTTGGCCCTTCCAGGAACATCTCAACATAGGAGAGATCGTTGGGACGGGCTCGGAATGTAAAAGTGAGTTTGCCTTGATCCCAATTCAGGTATGGAACTTTTGTAGAGTGGGCAAGCGCACTTCGTGCAATGATGCCATCCCCCGCCTTTGCCGGGCGATTGTAGTCGCTTGGCAGTAGGATCAGAACGGAGTTGGTATGTCCGCTGCCGTCGTCTTCGTTCTTCTTGGCTTTAGGATCAACGATCCAGTCTTCGCCATTCAGGACGAACTTGTAGAGGTGCCGACCTGGAATCAAATCCATCGCCAGTTGCCACGTCCTTCCATCGGCTTGAATCCTCATCGGAGATGCAGTTTTGTTCCAGTTGTTGAAAGTTCCAGCAACGTAAACAGAATTGAGGGTCTTGTCGGCTCGATATTCAAAGGTGTGTCGAACCCTCGATTCAACTAAAGTGGGCAAAAGAATCAAACTCAGAAGGCCGATCACTTTTGCCCCCTAGAAGACCCTCTCTGCTTGAGCTCGCATGGCACAATCCGCCGTTTGGGAGTCTGTTCTTCTTCTTCATCTATCGCGGCGAGGAGTTGTGCGCAGGCGGTATGAACCATCTCGCGGATATTGAGGCTTACCGATGTCAGTCCGCACTCAAGAAGTTCGCACAAGTTCGAGTCATTAAATGAAACCAGCGCCAAGTCTTGCGGGATCTTCTTTCCTATCTCTCTTGCAGCTCGAACAGTCCCCATTGCCATAAAGTCATCTAAAACGATGAGGGCATCGGGACTGGCTTCCGATTGCAATGCGGCAAGACTGGCATCCCTTGCCGCTTCTGAGCCAAAGTCTGAATTCCAGATCAGCGCATTGCGCCCAGCTTGCTTCATCGCCCTTCGGTAGCCGGAGATGCGATCTTCGCTTACGGTAACCCCCACCGGGCCAGCGATCATACCAATGCGTTCGAATCCTTGTTCGACCAGGTGCTGAGCCGCCATCTCCCCTGCCAAAACGTTATCGTTGTCGACGGACCAGACTGCATCCTCTTCCTGTGGATTGCCAATCAAGACGAAGGGAAATGCATCGGCCTGCAGACGCTTAATACGCTCATCTCGAGCCATCGACTCAACGAGGATAAGGCCGTCAACTCTCCGTGTCCGAAGCATTTCATCGTAAATGGAGCCTTGGGTCTTCTCGTCGGAGGCGATATCGAGGCAAAGATGAAATGGAAGCCCATCAAGGTAATCCAGAATTTCTCCGGCCAGGTTGGCGAAAAATGGATCGTTGACCAGACCACCATGCGGGCGTTTAATGACCAGGCCGATGAGCCCCGTCTTTCTGCTTCTCAGGGATCGAGCGCGGACGTCAGGTTGATAATTATGCTGATTCATTACCGCGCGAACGCGGGCAGAAATCTTGGCATCGACCTTTGCATCACCCGCCAAGACGCGGGATACCGTGGCCTGGGAGACCTTTGCCAATCTTGCGATGTCTTGCTGACGAACCCTCATTAGTTCTTAATCCGTTGCACTCTCATTCGTCGAGAATACGAATTCTTGTGAATACGTATTCTAGCAGGAAAAGTTCCAAAAGCAAGAGGCAGAGAGAATTTTCGCAAGAACTGGTAAGGCTCAAATGCGAACAACCCCTGGGGCATAAGCTCCAGGGGTTGAAGAATCTTTGTTACGAGCTAGAAATTACAGGTCGTATCGCTTAGGGCCGCCAGGATCGTCGTTCCCTTGCGCAATACGCTTCACGAAAGTGACCAATTCCATCGGATTGAAAGGCTTGGTTAGGTACATGTCAGCGCCATAGTGATAGCCCTCAAACACGTCCTTGTCCTGGGCCTTAGCGGTAAGCATGATGACCGGAAGTGATTCCGTCTCAGGTTCGCGGCGCAGGTTCTTCAAGACCTCAAATCCGTCCATGTAAGGCATCATGACGTCGAGGACGACCAGATTTGGTTTTTCTGATCGAATCTTTTCCAATCCTTCTTTTCCATCAAACGCGGTGACAACTTGGTAGCCTTGCCGCTCCAAATTGACTTGGATAAGCCGGACGATGTGTCTCTCGTCGTCACAGACCAAAACTTTCAGGGGCATGAACGTCTCCTAAACTCCTAACTCGAAAGGTGGAACGATGCTACCTGATTCAACTACCCCTGTCAATCAGCGGCAGCGCGTCTTAGGCATCTCTTCCCCAACCAGGTAACCTACCCGATGTGAAGCTTTGTCGTTTCGAACTCAAGTCACAACCAGGTGAGATTCGAAGCGGGCTCGTCTACAGCGGCAAGGTCTATGAAACGGACGGATCTCAATCGATTGCCGTTCACGAAGCCGACGCCGTACGTCCCCTTTCGCCTGTAGGTCGACCTCCCAGCATTCGATTTTTTAGACTTCAGGGCTCAGCCTTACCCGTAACCAGCGAGGACCACATGCCCATGTACTTTCACGGGAATCCCTCGGCGCTCTACGGGCCGAGCCAGTCGATCCCTAAACCAGCAGCAATCGCACACCTCGATTTCGAACCCTATCTGGTCGGAATCGTAGGGTCAGACGGGGTGAATATTCCCGTTGAAAACGCGGATAATTATCTTCTTGGATTTACTCTCGCACTTATGCTCGTTTCTCGAGAGTTGATTCGCGAAGAGAGCGATGCAAAGGCTGGATTTGGTCGATCCTTCGATGTTGGCGGCGCCATTGGCCCCGTCATTACAACTCCAGACGATCTTGACGAGAGTCTGGTGGAGGAAACGCCTGCGCGCAAATATGGTCTCTCTGTGGTTACTCGCATTAACGGAGTCGAAGTCGGTAGAGGGGACATTGCGGAACTTCCGGCGACATTTGCGGAGCTCCTCGCCGCGGCCAGCGACTCAGGGCCCGTTCGCAGCGGCGACCTGATTGCGATCGGTCCAATTGCCACCTCAGAAACACAACAGTTCCTAGAAGTTGGAGACGATATCCAAGTTTCCGTCGAGCATCTCGGAACGCTTTCGCTTAAGGTTTCTTAACCCATGGGAATTCAAAAATTTACTCTTCCAAACGGTGTCCGCGTGCTTGTCGAGCCCGTCGGTCACGTACGTTCCGCGGCCATCGGACTGTGGTGTCGGACTGGCAGCCGGCATGAATTGGACAACGAGGCGGGCATCACCCACTTGATTGAGCATATGCTCTTCAAGGGCACAAAGAGCCGAACGTCCAAAGAGATTGCTGAGTCGATTGAAGGGCGTGGTGGCTCCTTAAACGCCTTTACCGACAAAGAAGCGACCTGCTACTACTGCCGGGTGCTTTCCGATGATGTTGAGAACGGAGTTGAGGTGCTGAGCGATATGATGCTCAATTCACTCTTCGATTCTGAAGAACTCGCCCGGGAAGAAGGCGTCGTGATTGAGGAGATCAAACGTGGCGAAGATGAGCCTGGAGATCACGTTCATGAACTGCATCTTTCAGGTCGATGGGGTAACCATCCATTAGGCAAACCAATTATTGGGACAAAGGAGTCGGTGAGCGGTTTCACGCGCGATAACTTGGTGAGCTATATGGATCGGCGTTACCGAGGCGAGAACGTGCTGCTATCCATTGCGGGCAATATCGACCCTGTTGCGATCAAGGCAATCGCAGAGAAGACTTTGGGTGGTATCGACTCTGGTCAGGCGGACGAGCAACCCGAGAGACCGGCCGGCTCGGCTTCGGTCAATTTCGTGGAAAAGGACGTCGAACAAGTTCACTTCTGCATCGGTACGGATGGCACTTCCATTTACGATCCCGAGTTGTATACGATGAGTGTATTGGATGCGGCGCTGGGCGGCAGCATGAGCAGTCGCTTGTTCCAGGAAATTCGAGAGAAGCGAGGATTGGTTTATTCCGTTGGCAGCTACGTGCTGAATTACGGAGCCGGTGGCGCCTATACGGTCTATGGTGGAACGAGTCCCGAGAACTGGCCGCTGGTGCAAGAGATCGTTCGTACAGAATTCGACAAAATCATGAAGGGCGGTCTTGATGTCGATGAACTGGAACGAACCAAGCGACACATCTGTGGGAATATCGTCTTGGCTCTGGAAGGCATGAGCAGCCGTATGATGCGGATGAGTCGAAACGAGTTGAACCACCGACGCGATATTCCCGTGGAAGAGACTTTGGAGCGAATCAATTCCGTCACCAACGACGAGATCGTTGGCCTTGCCCAGCGCATTCTCGATGCCGAGAAAGTCAGCACCACGGCTATTGGTCCGGCTAACTGATAGATGTCCACTCCTGCAGACGCCCTCGTCGCTCTTGTCGGCACTCAGTTCCGGGCCGAGACAGAGGAGAATCTTCTCTCTGAAATCGTGCAGGAATTGGAACGCCTGACAGGAGCGGAGTCCTGTGAGATCCTATTGAGAGAATCGGGTGACGTCCTCGTTCAGCGGGCCAGCACCCAAGCGCCTGAATTTAATCGACGCTTGAAACTTGGCAAGGGAATCGGAATTTGTGGCAGGGTGTTCGTGACGGGAGAACCGCTGTTTATCTCCAAGGAAGCCTTCAACCATCCCGACTTCGCCCATTATCCGGGAGCCGATGAGCGTTCGCATAATTCCATGGCGGTCATCCCCATGCCGGGCTCGGGAGAGACGCGACTCGGCGTCCTGGTCTTCGGAAGGCCCTCGGTATGGCGATTCAAGGCATCGGATAAGGACACTTTCGTCGACTATGCGAACGTAATTTCGAAGATCATTCTCGGATATCGTCACGCATACCAGAGCGGGAACCATAACAATCGGCTTGGAGCTTTAAGTGAAGTTTCCAAGACGATCTCCACAAGTCCATACGTTGAGGAGATTCTTCAACTGTTGGTTAATCTCACCGCACAGCAATTCAACTATCGAGTGTGTACGGTTCGTCTCCTCGACGAAAATCGGCAGGAGCTAGTTCTCCGCGCGACTCAAGCACCGGCAAAGGCTTACCAACGCAAACGTGCCATCAAACTTGGAGAATCGATTGCGGGGCGAGCGATCGCTGAAAACCGTCCGATTATCGTTCCCGATGTACAGGTCGAGGACGACTATATTGGTCACGACTTGGCGGCTGAACAGGGGCTGAGATCGATGATTTGCGTTCCCTTAACGATTCAAGATCGAGCGGTGGGTGTTTTGAGTTGCTACACAAGCGAGGTCCGCCCCTTCCCACCAGATGAAATTAAGGCGTTAGAAACCTTGGCGCAGCAAGCGGCGGTGAGTATTGAACATGCGAAGCTACAGGTTCGCGACACCCTCATGCAAGAGATGCATCACCGGGTGAAGAACAATCTTCAACAGGTAGCTTCCCTGCTCCGCCTTCAGATGAGACACGGGCAGTATAAGTCTCTTGAAGAGGCGATGAATGACAGCCTTGCTCGAATTTTGGCCATCGCCTCGGTCCATGACCTTCTCAGCCGCGAAGATCTAGATCATGTTGGAATTCGTTCGATCGCTGAAACTCTGGTCCAGCATCAGCAGAGTTCGCTCATGCTTCCCGACCGACGGATCAAGTTTGATGTTCGCGGGGCTGAGGTGCGTCTCAACATGACGCAAGCCACTCAAATCGCCCTGGTACTTAACGAACTGATCCTCAATGCCGTTGAGCACGGCTTTAAGATCACAACTGACGGCGAGATTCACGTGAATGTCGAGGAGAAGGAAGAAGAGGTCTCGCTTTGGGTGTCAAACAGTGGCGATCAATTGCCGCCCGACTTCGATATTAGCACCGCGAGCCATCTCGGTCTTCAGATCGTTGAAAACCTAGTTCGTAGCCTTGGAGGGCGGTTTAGCTTGAAAAACGTCCTTGGCTGGACAGTGGCGGAGATTGGCTTCCACCGAGCGACGAGCGAGTGATTCGGGCTGCGCCCTTGGGAGCGCGGCCCGAATCGTTTAATCTACGACTTCGACGTCGACGGTGGGCACTAAACCCATTTCGGCGCCGAGTTTGAGAAGCAATTTGATGGCTTCGACACCCTCATTGCCCATGTCTAGCGTTCGTTCATTAACATACATCCCCACAAATTCGTCACTGGTGCCTTCATCCATGCCTCGCGCAAACTGAAGGGCGTAGTCAAGCGCTTGCTGGCGATGGGTCAATCCAGCGGTGATCGACTCCCGCATGCATCTAGAGACGTCAGCAACCACTTCTGGACCTAGATCCTTTCTGACAACATTGACGCCCAACGGGAGCGGAAGTCCGGTCTTCTCTTTCCACCAAACACCCATATCCGCCAGCAAAACTAAGCCGTCTTCCTTGTAAGTCAATTGGCCTTCGTGAATGATGAGGCCAGCCGCATACTTACCTTCTTGAATCGCTGGAATGATCTGATCGAACGGAACCACTTCGTACTTCAGCTCCACGTCCGGACCATACTGCTCCTTCCACCACAGATTGAGTTCAAGGAACGCGGAAGTCAGTTTGCCAGGGATCGCGATGACGATGTCTTTCAATTCGTCCTTCGAGAGCTCTTTCGAAGCAACAATCATGGGGCCGTAATCCCAACCGAACGAGCCACCATGGCGAAGCAAAGCGTATTTGTCCGCTACGTAAGCGAACGCGTGGACGGAAATGGCTGTCGACTCGAGCTTCCCTTCCATCGCCCACTCATTAAGGGTCTGGATGTCGCGAAGAATGTGCTCGAATTCGTAGTCCGACTTCACTTCTCCCTTGGCGAGCCCCCAGAACATAAAGGCATCGTCGGAGTCAGGACTGTGTCCTAGTCGAATCTTAAGAGGAGTTTGGGTGCTCACATCCCTAGTTTACGGATTTTCAACGCGATTCGTCTGGGACGTTCGCCGGAAGACAAACTCGTTACAGCCTTGCTTCGAGCCAACAGTTCTTTCCAGTTCAAGGTCAAACCCGCGTACACTGAAGAAGCTCTTGAGATCCGCTGGTGTGGCGACTTCAAACGGATATCCGCCCAACCAATCGATCATGTCGTGGTACAGAGACATCCCGCGTTCCATTTTCAGCCGACCGGTCAAGGCGCGGAAGATGTATCTGCCGAAGAGTTGGGACGGTGCATGGAAGACAATCAGCAATGGCCGGGACCATGGCCTTCGATTGTAAGCCCTTTTGACACTCGTCCAATATTTGCTTCGCCAACCCTGGTCGTTATAAATCGAAATGAGGAGCTGGCCGTTTTCGCGGACGCGCTTCGAGGCAAGATCCAAGCCCTTCCACATGTCTCCCGTGTGATGCAGAACGCCCCAGGAATAGACGATGTCGAATTCACCAAGGCTCGCCAGAAAGGCGGCATCCAAGGCCGATCCCTGAGAGATCGTCCATCGATCGGGATTGGCTTCGTATCGTCGGTAGAGTTCTTGGGTGCACCCTACCGAATCAGCATCGTAGTCAAAGGATCTCACTGCGGCGCCGAGGCGGTAAGCCGCAAGACTGAATAGGCCGCTCCCGGACCCAATGTCGAGCAACGACATGCCTTCCAACGTGGTCACATGGAGGCTGCTGCGGAGCGAATCTTCAGCTTTCGCGACTCGTTCGTCGTTCAGTGCGCTCAGAAATCGAGACCAATTCTCGCCAAAAGCAAATCGTTCGCCCTGTTGAACTTCCGTCTTGTATCCTGCTTGCGCCATTTCGCCCCTTTCTTCCCGTTGAGGAAGTCCCTAGTGAGAATACTCGGGTTGGAAATCGTCAGGCTCGATTGAGGATTCGACCGCGAATGTTGACGTATTCATCGGCGGAGATAATGCCTTCCGAAAGAAGGGTTTCTAAAGCTCTCATACCTTCTGGAAGCGAGCGAAGGGGCGAGGAAATGGTCGACAGGGAGGAAGACTCCTGTTCGGTAACAATACCTTCACTCCGCGCCCTGGTGTCTCGAAAGGCACGCACCACTACCATCCCGATCGTCATCAGGAATAGGGCTTGATAGGCGTGCAGCCAAGTCATCTTGTATCTAAGATACGACTAACCCGGGTTGGGGTTCCACTAACTTTTGGAAGGATTGGGACTCTCTACCTGCCAATCTAGGAGAAATAATAGGATGTGCCCCGAAGACCGACGCTTAGCCCGACGAAGATCACGACCTACCTCGCCTGTCCTGTAAAGTTCAGATTCACCTACAAAGACTCGCGTGGCAAATGGTACATGCGCGCAAAGAGTTATTACTCATTTGGGACCACCCTTCATCGGGTCTTGGAGCGTTTCCATGACGAAGGAGATATCGGGGTGCAGACGACGGACCAGGCGGTAGCGGCCATGGAAGAAAGTTGGATCGACGCCGGATTCTCAAGCGCCGAAGAGATGCAGGAAGCCTTCAGTGAGGGCAAGACTATTTTAGAACGGTACGTTAATGCCGCCAAAGATCGCCCGTCTAATGTGCACACGCTTATGGTGGAACGCATGATCAAGATGCCATTCCCAGAGTTTGATCTCGTCGGGCGCGTGGATCGGGTGGATGAACATGAAGACGGCACGCTAGAAATCGTCGACTACAAATCCGGTCGTGAATTGGTCTCGGAAGAAGATGTACGAACGGATTTGGCAATGTGCGCCTATCAGCTTATGCTACATCACCTTTATCCAGACCGAGGGATCAGAGCGACCATCATCGCTCTTCGTTCGGGTGCTGAGGCGAGCTACTCGCTGACGCAGGATGAACGTTCCGAGTTCGCACACGATCTTGAACAGCTAGGTCTTCAGATATTGCGCACTGAATACGATCAACTGACTCCAAAGCCCAAAGAGCTTTGCCGAGGATGCGACTTCCTTCCTCTATGCCGGACTTATCCGGACTTCGAGTTGCTGACCACTGCCTGAGCCTTTGTAACCAATTCGAGGGCCGTTTGTTTCAGCTCTTCCAGGCTGACAAAACCCATTTTGCCAATCAGCTGATAGGGATTCCACGCCTCTCCCGTCTTCAGTCGCCAGTAGGCCGTGAGGAAGCCTCGATCTTCCCATCCTGTGGTTACCGGTCGCGATGGGAGGAAATATAAAGAGCTTGGACCGGCTCCGCGAACCAGGCTGGCCTCGGCCATGCCGATAGCACGTTTGCGATCATCATCCGTCCAAGCCACAATATCTTCGAGAAGCGCCTTTCGCAGCGCTTCAGGATCGTGGCTACTGACTTCGTCTTGTGATTCAACCACCAGAAGTCGAGGGAGAAACCCACTCTCGGTAGGCGAGAGCACCGCTTCCTGACGGTAACTCCAACCTAGTTTCTCTCTTGCGATCCGAAAGAGGCTACTTCCCTTCCCGTTTCCAAGGGCCACCAAGGCGAGCAAACGAGTTGGGAGGGAGGCATCTTTCGCCAGAATTGGTTGTGCCCGGAACTCAAGAACCGAGAGGTTTGATTCCACCGATTGAGGAGGCTTTACCAATGGATCTGCCCCCGGTTCTGGTGCTGGCAGGCGTCCCGGCGTCCATAGCATTTCTAACTCTTGCCAGCGCTGCGTAGGCGCTCCTGGCGTGAAATTCCCGACGACGGCTACCGTGACGTTTTCCGGGCGGAAAACGAGCGTCTTTAGGTTGGTGATATCGCGCTCGCTGTATTTGGGCTGGAGGAAGGGATTGAGCTTAAGTGCCGATTCCCAATAACCGAGGCGTCGAGAACGCAGGGCTTGGAGAGAGAGATCGATTTGCGATGTCGTAAGGGTTGGTTCCCGCAGGGTCGAAGCAACCATTGAGAGCCCAGTCAATACATCTGGAGCTAAGACCTCGTAGCTTAAGCGAAGATAGTCGTCCATAGCGGTCGCACGCAAACGCTGGCCGACGCGACCACTTAAGTCGTTGATTTGACCTTTGCTGAATGTGGCGGTATCACACGGGAAAACTCCAGCAATTCCGTCAAGCAAGCTTCTTTGGATCGGTGATAGCGTCGGCAATTTCACGAGCGCTTCGATTCGTACAGTTTCCGTGTCCTTGTCCGGAACCTCGATCACCGTTCCTACTGTGGACATCACCGTCGCGGCAAGGAAAGCCAGGATCATTGCCCCACCACCGTGACCGCCTTAGCCCTTGAAAAAGAGGCCAAACCTTGTTGGAAGGCCTGGAAGGTCATTGACTTGATCGCGGATTCCATCTGTTCTGGGCGGTACCCGGCACCCTGACACAAGAGCTGTCCTCGGAAAGCGGCCACCGATCTCGGCGAACTCATCTGCCGCTGATACCAAGTCTTAGCAAGGTAGCGTCCCACCGCGAATAGGTGCGGCATATCGGATTCAGCGATGCCATCAAATCTCCGTCCCATGCCCGAAGTGCCTTGTACTTGCCCAGCTGTAATGACGGCATTTGCAACGGAGGGGGTGTAGGTTACGAACGAATCCTCGACTTCACTGGCAACCGCCAAGCCAGCGGCCAGAGCGGCAACGGTTCCCGGACTGTCAAATGCGCCGACGAGCGCCGCTCTTCCTTCACCGAGTGCGTTCGCTTCGATGCGACCAGGCTTGCCGCTACGCTGCGGGACTTGGGGAGGAGAATTTGCTCCCTGTTTCATGCCAATTAGCTCCACCCCTGCCTCAGTCGCCTTCTTGACGTCTACTGGTCCGGCGATTACAAGGGCCAGATGCTCGGGATAGAATTGCTTTCTTTGGATCGATTTCAGGGCTTCGGGAGTCGCTTTCTTAAGAACCTGCAAGTCACCAAACGGGTCCAAACCGTCTTTTCCAAATGCTTGATCCCACGCGGCCGCACTCAGACGAGAGCCGTCGTCATAGATGGCAAACTCCTGGGTCAGGACGCCAACCTCTCGGTCAATCTCCGCTTGAGTCGTGACCACGGGCTTGAGGAGTTCATTGAGAGTCTTGATCGCAAGGTCGAGTTGTTGGGGGCCAACGTTCACTTCTATCTGCATCGCGTCGCGAAAGGTCTGAGCAGTCAGGAAGCAACCCTCCGTTTCGAGGCGTCGGTCCAGATCTTTCGCTTGCCCTTTTACCAAGATGTGCTCAAGAAGATGCCGTAAACCGTGCGTGTCAGGCGTCTCGGGGACTGATTTTGCGGAGGCCCAAAGTTGCACAGAAATGACGGGTTCATCCGGCATTCGGTCCACAAACACTACCGCTCCATTGCGGCAGATGGTTCTCAATTGAGGCGGCTCTTGAACAGAGATTTGTTGAGTCGCCAAAAGGCAGACAAGAGTTGATAGCATGGGAGATTGGGCGTCCTGAATTTGGACCGCTCTTAGTATGACGCTCCGCCAAGGGATCAAAGATCGACTTGCTCGACGAGTAAACGTAAAAAGAGCGGCACACCCGAGTGATGTCCGCTAATGCTTCGTTTTTGGTTTTTCGACAGTCTTAACGCTGCCTTGAGGGAATAGTAAGGTGATCTTTGTCACCCTTGATTCACTATATCGCAGATATCGGACCACGGGCATCAGTTTCTGGAAATACCAGTAGTTTTAATGAAAGTAACTAGCTCCATTGATGTCGATAACGACTCCGCTCAAGTAGGCGGCTTCGTCGCCAAGAAGGAACGCGGCGGTATGGGCGCAATCCTCCGGACTGGCCATACGCCCAAGAGGGATGGATTCTAAGATCGTTGGGAGCCTCTCTTCCATTCCATCCCGGACCATCGCTGTATCGACCCAACCCGGAGCAATGCCAAAAATCCCTATGCCTTTGGGTGCAAGTTCAACGGCCAAAGAGCGGGTGAGGTTGATCAACGCGGCTTTGGAGGCAGCATACAGTGCTGCGCCAGGTTCTCCCCGGAATCCAACACGGGAGGCGACGTTCAGGACCTTTCCTCCCTCGTTCGCACCGAAATACCTTGAAATTCTTCGGGTCAATCGAAGCGGAGATTCAAAGTTCACTCGGAACATCGATTGAAAGGCATCCTCGAATTCGCGATCCGAACTTTCGGTGAACGATAAGGGTTGATAGACTCCCGCGTTGTTCACAAGCGCATGCAGAGGTCCCGCGTCGAGTGCACGGTCAATGAGAGCGTCCGCCGAGCCAGGATGATTCAAATCAGTGGCGTACACGCCTGCGCAGGCTCCTCCAAGAAGGTCCCTTGTCATTTGAAGTTCGGTTCCAACTTCAGTCCCGTGGATCGCCACTTGCCATCCCGATTGAGAAAGCTTCAGTGCGATTGCGCGTCCGATGCCGCGAGACGAACCCGTTACCAACACTCTCTTAACATGCATGGGGCAATTTTACTGATCTTCGGGGCTCTTGCCGTAGCGATCGGTGATCCCACGCGATATTCTGTACGTCAACAACATGACAATGAATCGGTTCTCGTTTGCGTCTCTGGGCCTTATTGGTATTGCCTGTATCGTCGCGTTTGGTCCCCATCCAGATGACGTGGCGAAAAAGAAGCTACCCGCCAAACCAACCTATGCGGAGCATATAGCGCCGATCCTTAACGACCACTGTGTCACTTGCCACCGTCCCGGAGAAGTAGCTCCCTTCTCCCTGATAGGCTATGAGAACGCTAAAAAGTGGTCGGCCATGGTCACTCAAGTCACTCATTCTCGACTTATGCCGCCTTGGAAAGCAAAGGAAGGCTATGGCGAGTTCATGGATGAAAATCGCTTGTCCGTGGAGGAACTCGAACTGATCAAGCGGTGGGACGCCACTGGAAACGCCATGGGTGAAAAGAAGAAGATCCCCGCGCCGCCCGTTTTCACTTCTGAGTGGGCGCTGGGTAAGCCAGACTTAATTATCCAGGCGGCAAAGCCTTACAGAGTCAGTTCCGAAGGCACGGACGAATATCGCAACTTTGTCATTCCCACGAACTTCAAGGAGGCCAGATATGTGGTAGCCATGGACGTCAAGCCTGGCAACCCCAGAGTCGTTCACCACGTGATCGCCTTTCTCGACTCGAAAGGCAGAGCCGCGAAGCTAGAAGCCCAAAATCACGATGGTCAAGAGGGATATGTGACGTTCGGGGGAGTAGGATTTGCCCCCGATGGCGCGCTGGGTGGATGGGCTCCCGGACTTCAGGCGAGGAAAATTCCTGGCGGCAATGCCTTCCGAGTTGAACCGGGAACCAGCATCGTTCTTCAGGTCCACTACAACAAGTCAGGCAAAGAAGAAACGGATCAAACGAGGGTGGGACTCTACCTCGCGAAGGAGCCGGTAAAGCAAGAAATGCACCTGGCTTGGATGTTCAACATTCTCTTGGCCGTTCCGGCCAACGAGGCGGATCACAAGGTCTTCTTCACTTACAAAGTGCCTCGTGACATCACTCTTTGGTCGGTGATGCCCCACATGCACTTACTTGGGAAGTCAATGAAAGCATGGGTGGAACGACCAGATGGGAAGACGGTTCCCTTGATCCATGTCGACCAGTGGGATTTCAATTGGCAATTGAACTACGTACTCAAAAGTCCGATTAAGATTCCCGGCGGATCGACAGTGAAAATTGAGTCCGTCTACGATAACAGCGACAAGAATCCTCGGAATCCAAGCAATCCACCCAAGCCAGTTTTCGTCGGCGAAAAGACGACCGACGAAATGATGTTGCTCATCGGCGCCTACACCGTCGATGGTCAACCGGCTCGAAATTAGCGATTGAGAATTGTCGCCTTGGATTCGAGCAACTCTGACAAACCCAAGGCTTCAAGTCGCTTCCTAAGCAGTTCGGATTTGGCCAACAAGAACGGATCGGCGGCGACGCGTTCGGCCATGAACTCAGGATCGATCATCAGATGAGCAAAGAGCTCGGCCTTATCTTCCTCGATGGCAGATGTGCCATACCTGGTGATGAAGCCCGGGATCTCCTTGGTCAGATTCCCCACTCCGCTTGTGCGCATCTTACTTCCGCCATCGCCATACTTGAAGCCAGACGGGTTTAGCTTGGCCCAATCAGGATCTTTCCGCATTTGTCCAGAGCGATAATCCAGCATATGAAAGAATTCGTGATGAACCACGCTCCTTTGGTAGCTCGGGTTTTTAGCACCGAGATCCGTGTCGTAATACATGGCGTCCAGATCGAATGCAGGGACGGCCGCGCGAATCTGCTCGTTCACCTGTAAACCGGTACACAGGATCACCTTCTTGACCTTCGCCTTCTTAAATACGTCGATCGGATACCGGCGGAACTCGGAGAGCCAGAGTTTGGCGTAGGATTCCAGCCCTTCCTCGTTAATCGCCTTACCGATCACTCGGTATCCGGCCGCTTCGGTGTCAAAGTCTTCCCGCTGAATCGATATCTCAACTCCATATTCGACTCCAAACGCTTGGAGGGATTCCACCGCCTTCGACTGAGAAAAACAGTAGGTGGGCAGAAGAGCGATTGCGACCCAAAGACGCAAATGTTTCGGCATCAAGCTAAATAGTATCCGAGGCAGGTTAGCTGCGGTGATTGTTTCTTGATGGCGCCTTCAAGGCGGAAGATTCCTGGGTGGAATGTTCGTTCATCCAGCCGTGGCGATGGCCAGGAATCGGAAGCAACCGGACCGAGGCTTCGTTGAGTCGATGCACGAAATGAAGGGTATCGAGATGAGCCAGCCCTAGGATGCCGCAGATGGCGAACACCAATATCAATACTTGTCTTACTAGCCTCATCGCTTCTTCTCTATCAACCAGAGTTTGACGGGCAAAATTCTCTGAGACCACTAACCTTCGATAGGGAAAACGGGGTTTCGTGGGAAAAGCATGTTTCATATAATGGCCATGTGAAACTTCGCGTGGTGATCATCATGGTTGTCCTTTCGGCCGTTGCAGTAGCGCAGTCTCCGATTAAGTCGGCGTGGTGGGTATTTCTCGTGAAGGGAGAAGGGCCTCGTCCGGCCGCAGATAAGGCGTTAGAGGAGATGCAGTCTGCTCACATTGGCAATTTTAAGCGGCTTTTCGGCGAGAAGAAATTGATTGCGGCCGGGCCTGTTCAGGACCCGACGCAGTTCAAGCGCGGAATCGTCGTTTTGACTGTAAAAGACGCCGATGAAGTGACCAAGTGCTTCGGTCCCGATCCGTATGTCCAGGGCAAAATCATGAACCTGGAGGTAACGGCTATCTCCGTTGACTACGGCAGAATTGAAACCAAATCAATCGATCCCAATGCGATTGAAGAAGACCGTTTGGTGATTTTTACAGGCGAATCCAGGGGAGACAAAATGGCTTGGAAATTCCATTTGGCGCACGCCAAGCAGGATGGCAAATCCGCCGGTCTGTCTTTTCTCGCGAGTTCTAAAGACGGTAAGAATTTTCAGGCCGTGGCGCTGTTTCGAGGCAAGGATGACGAAGCGATTCAGTCATGGATCGACAATGATCCACTGGTGAAGTCGGGAATTTGGAAAGCGACCAAAATCCCGCAGTGGCTTGCCAAGGGCGCACTGCCGGAAATACCCTAGACTTTTGGCTCGCCGAGTTCACTCGCTCGTTGGCTTGCGATCTCGATTGCACGGCTGATCACGGAGCGAATGCGTCCATCTTCCAGAGCGAGGAGGCCAGCGATGGTGCACCCGGCGGGAGTTGTAACGTCGTCCTTCAGGGCGGCCGGATGACGGCCAGTCGCCAGGACCATGCTTGCCGCGCCGAAAACCATCTGCGCGGCCATTTCAATAGCGATCTGGCGTGGAAGTCCACGAGCGACGGCGCCATCGGCGAGTGATTCAATCATCACAAAGATGAAGGCCGGGCCAGAGGCGGAGAGGCCCGTCACGGTATCCATGTGTTGCTCATCCAGCACATAGGTTCGGCCCAGGCAATCAAAGATCCGCAGTGACAACTCTAATTGCGATGAGGTGACGCCTTCGGATGGGGACAAGACGGTGATGCCTTTGTGAATCGCGCAAGGTGTATTCGGCATGGCGCGAATGACGGCGTGCTGGGCTTGGCACGCTTCGGTGAGGACCGAATTGGTGATCCCGGCGGCGATTGAGACGATAGGTGCCTCTTCCTTCAGCGGAGCGCTGATCTCAGAGACTACTTTCGCGACGTCCTTCGGCTTCACGCAGACGACAGCGATATCCGCGTCCCGCACAGCTAACGGGTTTTCTCTGAGAACTTCCACGCCCAGATCGGACGAAGCGGATGCACATGTGTCCTCAGACTTTGCCGTCATCACCAGGGAACTCGCTGGGAATCCGCTGTCGATCATCCCTTGCGCAACCGCTCTTCCCATCGTTCCCGCTCCAATGATTGCAATTCGCACTGGCTTCATTGAGCCTTCATTATGGGTGGCTTGGGACTTAGGGTGGTCTCACCTTGATTAAATGATCACCACTGCTAAACTGTAGGGCCGATGGTTTCAACCCAAGATATTGCCAAGCACTTCGTCGACGCCAAAGGAAATCGAGTGAAAGCGGTGGACGGAGTGAGCTTTGAAGCGAGTCCGGGCAAGATATTTGGACTCTTGGGGTGTAACGGCGCTGGCAAGACCACGACCCTAAGAATCCTTTCAACGGTGATTAAGCCGACGGCGGGCCGAGCGACGGTAGCTGGATATGACGTGGTAGACCATCCTGAAAAGGTTCGGGCTTCTATTGGGTTCATGTCCACCTCGACCGCGCTATATGGTCGGCTTCAAGCCAAAGAAGTGATCGAATACTTCGGGCAACTCTTTGGGCTCGAAGGGCAGAGACTGAAAGAACGAGTTGCCTACGTGATGGACAAACTCCAAATCCACGAATTTGGCGACAGGCTCTGCGACAAACTCTCGACTGGTCAGAAACAGAGAGTCAATATCGCTAGGACGATTCTTCATGATCCTCCCGTTCTGTTCTTCGATGAGCCTACGGCAGGACTGGATGTGGTTGTGAGCCAGACGGTCATGGAGTTTATTGAAGAAGCTCGGGACATGGGCAAAACGATTATCTTTAGCACTCACATCATGAGTGAAGCGGAAAGACTCTGCGATCAGATATCAGTGATCCATGAAGGAACGATTCGCGGATCGGGCACCGTGCAGCAACTCAAAGAACAGACGAGGGAGGTAACGCTGGAGAAGGCATTTCTAAAACTCGTTGAATTTGAGTCTTCGTACCAGCGAGAGGCCGAGGTGACGGCATGAATTACGTGAAGCAAGTCTATTTGAAAGAAGTCCGGGAAATGCTGCGAGATAAGCGAACCCGCAGCATGGCTTTCTTTGGCCCCATCTTCATGATGATCCTGTTCGTGTGCGGCTTCGGTTCCATTCTCGGAAGCGTGAGCAAAACACAAAACCAGACGATACACGTTCTTAAGACCGAAAACCCCTTAACTCAACTTTTGGAAAAGGCGTTTAAAGTTGTTTATGTCGAAAATGAACAGGCCGGTGAGGAACTCATTCGCAAAGGTGATGCCAAGGTCTTTCTAGCGTTTGGTGCGCAAACAACTGGCGGACAACTCGACATCGATGCCTATTTCGATCCCAAGGCGCAAGGCGCTCAAATCGTTTTGAGCCAGGTTTCGGGGATCATCGAAACGGCCAACAAAAAAGCGCTTGAACAGACTCTTACGAGCAGCGGACTGCCAGCCACGGCAGCCGAACCCGTCAAACTGGTTAAAAAGGAGGTCCAAATTGGAGAGAAAGGAGCGGGTGAATTCATCGTCTCAATGCTTCCCTATTTAATCGTCATTTGGGCGTTCTATGGTGGATTCTCAATGGCTACCGATTTGGTCGCCGGGGAAAAAGAGAAAGCAACGCTGGAAACTCTTTTGATCAGCCCCGTGACGAGAACTCAGATTGTCTTAGGGAAGTTCTTTGCATTGGCCTCCCTCTGTCTTGCCAGTTCTGTCTCTTCCCTCATTGGGTTCATGCTGGTCTCACTCCTGAAGTTGCCTGGAACAAGTTTCCTCTTAAAGGGTGGATTAGGTATCACTCCGACTGCGGCCATCGTGACGATCTTGGTGCTATTGCCGACCGTGGCCATGTTCGCCGCCTGTTTGCTGTCTTTCAGCACATACGCCAAAAATGCTCGCGAAGCGCAAAGCTATATCAGTCTGGCCAGCTTTGTGGTGGTGGTACCGGCGGCGTTTAGCCAGTTGATTGGATTGACCGACGCGGCAAACCAGGGTTGGGTGAATTTTGTGCCCGTCCTCAATACCGCGAACAATATTCGCAATGCGTTACTAGGTAAGCCAGATTGGATCGGGACCGCGATTACGGTTACGATCAGCGGCTTAATTGCCGCGCTCCTTCTGGTCGTGGTTGTGCGGCTCTTTAATCGCGAAGAAGTATTGACCCGAGTTTGACGGAGTTACCGTCAAACTCGGCAGACGACCTAGCCACTAGGGGTTTGGAGTGCACTGAGTCGTTGACCCTGAGACTGAAGCGTGCTGATGGACTGCTCCATACGTGCGAACTTGTCTTTAAGGTCCAATTGCTTCTGCTGAAGACGGGTGTTCAAGTCGTCAATCTGATCAGAGATGTCGTCAAACTCATCTTTAAGGGCGTTGTCCGTAGAAGTAAGAATGCCGTTCAAGGAGTCCAAGAACGTGCCCATTAAGTCGCTCGTTTGGGCGCCCATGCCTTTCCTGAGGGCAATCGTTCCTACCGAGCCTGTCGTCAGGCCCGTGTACATAATCTGCAAACCCTCAGTTTTGGCATTGCCTGTCTTTCCCGTTAGAAATTGGCCGTTCCCCGTAGCTTCTTCGCCATTGATGGTGCCCTGAATATCCGTTCCCGCAACCGCAGTTCCCGCGGAAGTCATTCCGAGGCCGCTATTGTCACTGGCCGCGGCGAGGTTACTGGTGACGGTGAAGTTTCCTCCCACGCCATACCGTTTGCTCTCAAGCAACAATTTTCCGCTGCCGTCGATACTTGCGACGACGATGTCTTTTAGCTTGCTGTCTTTGTTGATTGCGGCGACGGTATCGGCAAGAGAATTTCCGATATTTAAGGTCAGTTTGTAGGGCGAGGAACCCACCATGGTTCCTGAAAAGGTGAGGGTTTCGGCCGCGGTGCTAGCGAGGGTTTGGGCGGCTTCACCCGTATACGATCCTTTGGTTGCCAGTGCCGTGATGTTCACTTCATACGCCGACGAAGAAGTTGCCGCCGTCTTCGAAGTGCTAGAGACATATTGAATGTCGTTCGTCGATCCAACGCCGCTGGTCTTAAAAAGGTTCGCTACATCGTTGGGCGCGGATGCGATCGCGTTGCTGAGAATTGAGTCGTCGATTGCAAGCTTGCCCGAGTCATCTAGAGAGAATCCCAGCGTGGTGAGGTTCGTATAGCTGCCGCTTAACCCAGGCACGTTTGAAAACATCATTGAGGTGATGTCTTGTTCCAATTGGGAAGCGACCTGGTCGCCAAAGAGGGGGCCAGACGCGTAAGTGTCCTTGTCAAATTGGCTGTATTGACTTACGAAATCGATGGCATCGTTGTAGGCATCTTTGAAGGCGGTTATTTTCGACTTGACCGAGTCGTTATCCCGAGTCAACGTCAGGGTGCTGGTTGATGGCGTAGTCGAATCTGCCTTAAGAAGAGTGAGCGTGACTCCAGGAATTGCGGTTGAAATGGAGTTCGTTGAACTCGTAAGGCTTACCCCGTCCAATTTATATTCGGCATCTTGGGCCGCTACGAGCTGATTGTTGTATCCCGATTGGACAATTCCGAGCGCCGACAAAGCATTTCCAGAAGTATCGGCAAAGGTCGGCGTTCCCGAGCTTCCGACAATCTCAAGTCGATACTTGGTGGTTCCATTGTCGTCAACCGTTTGCACGGTCGCGGTTGCATTGGCGCCCGCGCTGTTGATTTTATTGGCTACCGTCTGAAGAGAATCGGTTGAAAGGTCAATATCGACGTTGACGCCGTTGATTGAAAAAGACGCCGCTCCTGCGGTTGAATCGCCAATGACGGTGCTAAGAGGATCCGTGTTCTTGGCATACGTGAGGGACCGTGCTCCGTTTGTAATGGATTCCCTAACGCTGGTTGTGCCGCTCAGCAACCCCAGTGAGCCGAGAATGGAGTCGCCGCTTAAGTCGGCCAATTGGATCTTATTGGTCGCGCCTGTTTTACTCGCGGAGAAGGTTAGATACGCATTGCCCGTTCCACCATCAATAATACTGGCGGTGACCCCAACCCCCAGGCTGTTGACCTTCTGGGCGATTGTTTTGAGGCTATCCGTGGCAGTAACCTCCACAGCTTTTCCGTTCACGACAAACTTGCCGGTCTTGTTCAAAGGCGTCGTCGTGTCGGACTGGGCCGCGCTGGCAACTTTCTGAGCCTGAGCTAGTTTCGAGACGCTGAGGTTATATGTTCCCGCAATCGCATCGTTCGTCGCGGTAATGGACGCCACTGCCGTATCGGAGGAGGATGCCTTGGTTGCATTGAAGGCCGTAGCCGAGTTGAGCGCTCCCGCTGCCGATGAAATGGCCTGAAGCTTGGTCCGAAATTGAGAGTAGACGTTCTGCTTTTGCTGGATTTCGGCTTGACGCTGCTGGAGGCGCTGAATCGGTATCGCCTCAACCTGCATCAAGCTTGAAATGATGCTATCGGTATCGATACCGCTACTGAGTCCGCTAAAACTGATTCCAGATGACATGCTGATCTTCCCTATGCAATGACCAAGCCGCCCGTTGACACGGCTCCATCTTCAATATCGGCTAAGTGAGAAGAATTTTTTAGGCTGCCATAAGGCCGTAAAGCTGCCGTGCCTCGTCAACCTTAGCTTCGACTTCTGTTTCGAGCCAATCAAGTTGCTCGGGGCTGAAATTCAGCCAATCCATCACAACTGCCGGAGGCGTCTTGGTCGGAATTTCATCCGTTCCAAAGTAAAGGCCCTTAGTGAGCCAGTCGGCTACGTGAAGCGTGAACAAGAGTGGGTCTACGACTTCCGGGCTAAATGGGCCCTCGTGCCCCCCAATGAGATGTACGAGCGTCTTAGGGAGTTTCCAATGAATCGCCATTTGGCGACCGACTTCGCTGTGGGTCAAACCCAACAATCGTTTTTCGACAACTTCCATCTCCAGCTTCTTTTGCTCGGCATGCCGGATAACCTGGGTGTAGGTTTGGCCGAAGTTGGCGAAGAGGAACAGGCGTCCAATATCGTGCAAGAGGCCACCCACGCATGCAGACTCGCATTCGTCGAGAGTCAGCCCCTTCTTCGTGCTGATAATTTGAGTTGCTGCCGCCGTGCCGAACGAGTGGAGCCAGAACTGCTCCATCGTATCGATCTGATTGGGCGTCTTTGCCTTCAGAGTGCCAAAGGCGCTGACGCTAAGGACAAGGTTTCTGATCTGCTGAAGGCCAAGAATGACGATGGCTTGTCCAAGGCTTGTAACCTGTCCCGAGAGGCCGTAGTAGGCCGAGTTGACTACCCGCAAGACCTTTGAAGCCAGTGCGGGTTCCGTTCCAATCATGCGTTCGATCGTCTGTGTGCAGGATTCGGGATCTTCCGTTTCCTTGAGAATGCGCGTCACTACATTGGGCAGTGCAGGCAGGTCTTGAACAGATTTTTCGATGCTCGATTTCACAAACGGATTTGTAGTCATGCTCACCTTCGGTCAGATACGAAGACGCCATTAACGTCCACGATAAGGGCGACGTTGCCATCACCCAGGATCGTAGCGCCAGAAATCCCGGCGACATCTCCGCAGAAGCGGCTGAGCGACTTAATAACAACCTCTTGCTCACCGATCAGACTATCGACCACTAGGCCGATACGCTGTTCTGCGAGTCCCACAATAACTACATAGTGGGAATTCGTTTCGGCTTCTGCAGTGAAATTCCTTGTCGTGAAAATATTTCGTAGTCTTACAAGCGGAGTGGTCATGCCACGGATGACGATGACTTCCTGTTTGTGGACAGTCTGGATCTGGCTATTGGTCACGTTCAGAGTCTCGATGACCGACCCCAGGGGAATAACATAAACTACTCCGCTTACCTTTACCAGGAGTCCGCGGATGATGGCCAGCGTCAACGGAAGACGCAAACTAAATCGAGTTCCCTCTCCCAGCGTGGTCTCCAAATCGATGATGCCGCCGAGCTTCTGGATGTTCGACCGTACGATATCCATGCCGACACCGCGCCCGCTGACTTCGCTGACTTCGGCCGCTGTGCTAAGACCGCTGGCAAAAATGAACTGAAGACATTCCTTCTCCGTCAGCCGTTCTGCAGCTTCCTTCGTAACCAGGCCGCTCTGAATGGCCTTTTGTCTCACTCGCTCATGATCGATGCCACGACCATCATCTTCGATTTCGATGACGATGTGATTCTCTTGGTGTCGCGCCGACACTACAACTCGTCCAGAACGCGGCTTGCCCAACTTTTCTCGGTCGTCGGGAGATTCAATCCCGTGATCGATACTGTTTCGGAGGATGTGGAGGAGTGGATCGCCAATGACTTCGATGACGCTTCGGTCGAGCTCGGTTTCGCCGCCCACCAAGTCAAGCTTAATTTCCTTGCCTATCTTCTGAGCCAGATCGCGCACCATGCGCGGGAATCGATTGAAGACCGTTTCGATCGGGAGCATTCGCGCCTTCATGATTTGGTCTTGAAGGTCGGCGGTAATTCGGGTGATATGACCGACGGTTTCGCCCAGCGCCTCGATGTTCTCGTCGTATTCGTACTTGGAGGCTAACATCGTGCCGATCTGTGAGACCCGTGTTCGATCGATCACCAATTCGCCGACAAGATTCATCAGTTCGTCTAAGCGGGCGACATCGACGCGGACGGTTTGGCCGGTTTCGCCTTTCTTAACCGTGCCTTCAGCTGTTGGCACGGATTTCGCAACTGGCGCGGCAGCCTCCGATGCGTCGGTTTTCTGCGTACTTGGCTTTGGCGCCATGGATTGGCTCAGGCCGTCTGGCTTGGTCCATGGAGACACGTTGAATGACTCCATCTCGCCAATTCCTGAGAACTTAGTCTTGAGCAAATCTGCTGAGTCCTCGTGATGGAAGAACAGCGTGAATTCTTGGTCAAATTCCTCTTCCTCTAGCTGCTCCGTATTTGGAACGGATGCTAGGAGCTCTCCGCCGTCCTGGGCAATGCTAATGGCCATGAACGCTCGGACGAACTTCATCACGCAGTCCTTTGCCAATTTGAAACTAGCCTCGAAGATCGGTTTTTCCGACAGAGCCTCCGATAAAGCGATGACCAGTTCCTCACTCAAAGGCGAGGGACCGCTTTCAGCAGTCGTCGGTTGAGCTACCGTTGAAGAGGAGCCGCTACTGAGGACTTGCAGTTCCGAGATCAAGGATGAACAATCGACGGTATCCCCTTGTCCATCGGCGATGTTGCCTTTGATCTCGGCCAGCCGGTCAAGACACGACAGAAGGGCGTTCGCGATGTCCGTCGTCAGGGCAAGGGTGCCGGACCGGAGCATATCCAAGAGATTCTCCATCTCGTGGGTGAGGTTCGCGAAGTTAAGGAACCCCATCGCACGACTGCTTCCCTTTAAGGTGTGGGCAGCTCGGAAGATGATGCTCAGACGCTCCTGAGTGGGATCCTGCTCAAGTTTGAGAGTCTCCTGCTCGAGGATTTCAAGTTGCTCGTCCGCCTCCTGAAGGAAGAGGTCGAGATATTGGGTCATATCCAGTTCGGCGCTCATGATTCGTTCGTTAAGGTTTAGGAGGCGAGGGCTTTGTCCAGGTCGAGGAGAGTGATCAGTTGACCATCTTGTTTGGCGACGCCACGTACGAAGTCGGTACTGACGCTGGCGACCAACGCGGGGGTCTGCTCAATCTGATCGTTTTCGAGCGTGATGACTTCCTTCACCTCGTCGACAACGATTCCGACGTTGCCTTGCTCGCTCTCAACAACAATGATTCGAGTTGAATCCGTGTCTTCGGCTACATTGATAGAAAATCTGGCGTGGAGATCGACGACCGGAATGGTCTTGCCACGGAGGTTCACAAGTCCTCGAATGTGGTGACCCGTTCTCGGAATGGGAGTAATCTCTCGGAGGCGGATGATTTCGTTCACCCGGAAAATGTCGATTCCGTAGGATTCGTTGTCCAATCGGAAGACAACAAGTTGCTCATCGGTCTTTAAGATAGGTGCTGCGGACATAATCAACCCTTGTTTCGAAGCGTTACAAGGAATGGTTGGCAACTCGCGCCGGTAACTTTACAGGGAAAATCGTCCTGTCCACCGCTAGATTTACTATGAGAGTCAAGCTTCTTGCGATTGATTTGGACGGCACTCTGCTGAACAAAGACCGCAAAATCTCTTCAAAAAACCAAGACGCGATTCGTCGCGCTCAGGATGCCGGAGTGACCGTTATGCTGGCAAGCGGAAGAATTCGCCCAAGCATGGTTCCGTTCGCCGAGTCGCTTGGAATTGAGTTACCTATCGTTTGTGGCAACGGAACTTATGCCTATCTCGCACCCGAGGAGCCGCTTTATTCTCTCCACCTTCATTCCTCCGTCTCTGAGGCCCTCATCGCTTACGCCACGGAAAAAGACATCCATCTGAACCTCTACACTTCAGATGCCATGTACTTTCTTTCCGAAACGCCGTGGGCAGAACTTTATCGCAAACGAGTCGAAACGATCATTCCGCAAAGCTACTCCCCTGCGGATGCTCAGACTTACATAAAGGCGATGATCGTCGATCATCCGCATCATATTCAGGAGCATCGCAAGAAGCTTGCATCGATATTGGGCCTGGAAACCCGAGCAACCGAATCGGAAGCGGAGTACCTCGAGTTCATGTCGACAAAGGCGACAAAAGGGTATGCCTTAGCTCAGGTTGCCGCTCAACTCGGCATCGAGCAAGGGGAAACCGCCGCTATCGGCGACTATCTAAACGATGTGGAAATGTTAGAGTGGGCAGGGATATCGGCCGCCGTCGAAAATGCACACTCTGGGGCAAAACAGGCGGCAAAGGTAACGGTTTCGAGCAATGAACTCGATGGTGTAGCCGAGTTTATTGACGCGTATGTGCTAAAACAGCGACAATAGGTTGCGAATCCGAATCGCAAAGGTTGAGAGGATCATGAAAATGTTGCGTTTCTTAATGGCTATCAGCGTCATGCTGGTAGCGGTAGCGGCCCAAGCGGCATTTACGCTGACCGTTACATCGCCTACGGAAGGTGGATTCCTAGGATTTAACAATCAGGTGAAGTTCTTAATTACGAACGCCACCGAAGAAACGACGGTTCGAGTGACTGCCGCCGGTCCTGGAGGTTCAACGGTTATCGAGCAAAAATTCACGCCAAATGTCGATAACAAAATCGACGGGTCTATCGCCTTGAGCTTTAACGAATCCTCTCCGAGCGGCGCCTATACAGTGACGGTGGAAGCCTTCGATTCCGGATTTACGGCACCACCCGTCGTACGCAACGTCACGGTCGATGTGCTAAAACCAAAGATTCTGGAATTCAATCCCGTTAGCGGCACCGCGGTAAAGGGTCCTATCGTTCCCATTAACGTCAAGGTCCTCGAGTCGAACCTGAAAGAGTGGCGCGTGAAGATTGATGGGAATGACATTCCCAACAATACGGGCACCACTGTCGACGGCTCTGGCTCTTTTCAAGTCGATTGGAATGTCACTGGATTTTTGACCGACGGAACTCACACCGTCAGCATCTCCGTCAAGGACAAATCCGACAACGAAACCACGCAATCCGTATCCTTGCGAATCGATCGACTGGCCCCAACGGTTTCGATTACTTACCCCCGCACGGACTCAAACATTCGCCCGCGCTCCGATTTCTCGGTGATTATCGACATTACCGATCCCAATAACGGATTGATCGACTTCACTGGAGTTGACGTGATTATTCGGTTCCCTGCCGGTGGCTATCTTTATCGGGTGCCCCGAGTGAGCTTCCAATCCACCGGTTCGGGTACCTTCCGATGGACCGGCCGGGTTCGAAAAGACTCGATTCGATTGCCAAGCAAATTTATCGTCGACGTGACCGTTGTTGACCGGGCAGGCAATATTGCAACTCAACAACAAGTCACAATATCTACACGTTGATGCTAACCAAGCCAATGATTCGTCTTAATGCACGAGGTCTTGTTTTGAACCAAACAATGAAAGCACGGAAGCTAACTTTTGTGGTTGCCGGAGTCGCTACGATGACGGCGCCCTGTTTCGCTCAGGTCCCAGACCTGCTCAATGCGCTCGACGCGGGCGGTCGAGCAATGGGCGCGGGGGGAGCCTTCTACGGTACTGGTTCTGACACCTTGTCCGGCTATTACAATCCGGCTGGTCTGGGCTACATGACCCAAGGCGCCGTGGGATTGGCATATCGAAATCTGCCAAAGTCACGAACCAACGCCAGCGACGAGTTTAGTGACTTGCGAGTCGATAGCACGGGTCGACGCGGAAACAATGCGATCTCCCATGTGGGAATCGCTTTACCGTTGAGCGAAAACGGCCGACGGGGCACGATCGGAGTTTCTTACACGATCGGTGGATATATCGACGATACAAGGCGAAATGCCGGAGTGCTCGTCGGTGGCAATCCGGTGAATGGTTACTTCGAGCACTTGGAGGCACGCAGTGACTACTTCACTGTGTCATACGGCAAGGCGAATGCCGCTCAGAATTTTAGCTGGGGCGTTGGCCTGCAGTATGTGAGCCAGAAAATAGCGGACAGGGTGCTTCTGGTCGATAGCGGGAACAACACACTGCTTGACACGAACCTTAGTGAGACCGGCAACGGTATCGGCTTAATCGCTGGCATTCAGCTCGTTCCAAAAAGCAATCCAAATGTTAGCTTTGGATTGAGCTACCGAAGCGAAATTGATCTGAACAACAACTCAGACACAAAGGACTTGTATGATCGCATCCCTGCGCGATTGCTGGGGAGTGCCGCTTATCGGCAGGATGGCCTCAGAGGAGGACGAGACTTCATTGTCTACGGCGCTCAGATTCAGCACTTCTTTGCGGGAAAGAGCAGTCAGGTGTTTGACCGTGAAGCGCAGACAACGGCTGGGCTCGGCTTGGAGTACAACTATCAAACCAGTAGCTTCCGGGTTCCCCTCCGCGTCGGCTACAACATCGTGCCCGGCGGTGGCGATCTTTATGGAAATCGCAACGGCTTTGGGTTCGGGTTCGGCTATCGCCCTCTCGACAATCGATTTAGTGTCGACTTCAATTTCGTATCTCCCGAAAATGGCGGCTACGATATGGGCATCAGCCTGAACTATCGCTTTGGAAAGTAACTAATGACCAATCTTCGTTCATGGATGATAGGCATGTTTGCCGCTTGTGTTGCTCTTGCGGGAGCGCAATCGTGGAGCGGTGAGTATGAGAAAGGATTAGAGGCGGGCAAGAAGGGCGATTGGGCAGCGGCTCGCGCAGCTTTTCAACAGGCGGTCGCGTATCGTCCCGAAGACACCGACAAGGCAACCACGCTTCCGGGGCCGGTAACGGAGCCAAGACGCTGGAGAAACGGCGCGCCGTACTCTCCTAATTTTCTGGCCGCTTACTCGGGATACCGACTTGGAATGGGGCAGACTGGCGAAGAACGGGCGACCACTCTGAAGCAGTCCGCTAGCGAACTCGAAGTCCTTCTGAATAAGGGACAGACCAGCCGCGAGACGTTTTACTTCCTCAATGCCATTTACACCACGCTGGGCGAGACCGCCAAGCGGCAAGAGCTTGAAGGCAAATTCGCGGGGATGAGTGGCAAGACGACTTTCAAGGTGGATACCGAAATCGTATCGCCAGAAGAAATCGCGCTTATCGCTTCTTTGGGCGGACCTGCCGACACCGGGCAAGGCGCGGTCAAAACAATCCCCAAGACAGAGCCCGCTAAGGACGGAGGCACGACCACGCAGCCTACCAATTCAGGGACGGTTGGATCCGGTGGCCTGAATCCGTTGGTCGGACCAGTGGCTCCCATCGCAACTAAGTACGCGCTCATCATAGGCAACGGCGATTCCAAGATCGCCGACCTCAAGCTTGCATTTGCCGCGGATGACGCTCAGCAGATGCGAGAAGCCTTGATCACGAATGCCGGTTATCCCGAGCAGAACGTGGATTTGGTTCTGAACGCAACGGCGGAGCAAATTATAAAAAGCGCTCAGGCGTTGGCGGATCGAGTCGATGAGAACTCAACGGTGTTCATCTACTTCAGCGGCGTCGGCGTTAACGTCGGTGGAAAGGACTACCTTGCGGGCATCGATAGCGAGAGCCTGAGCAACACGGGGACCATGGCGGCTAAGGGAGATGTCTTCCGACTCTTCTTGAGCAAAGGCGCCAAGGTCTTTTCATTCTTCCAAGCAAGCCGCCCTGTTGTAGGCGGCCGCTACTTTGGACAAGAAGTTCCTCTCGTTGGCGGATTGGCCCAAATTCAGTCTACAATGCCCGGAGCAACTGCTCAGTCGTTTGTTCGCAACGGCAAGACCGTCGGTCTCTTCACCAACGCCATGGTCCTGGTTATGGCCGAACAGCGATCTAACCAGTTGCCGATTCTTGAATTTGGCTGGCAGGTCTTCTATAAGATGCGCCGAGGAGACACCGGAACTACGGGGGGCTCCAGCCAGCAGACGCCAACGTTGCCGGTGCTCACGAATCTCGCCGCTGACGCGAGGTTCTAACCCCGAATTCTCTGGGCGGCTTCCACGAGGCCGTCCAGAGTAAGAGTTCGGTCATATCGGGCAATACGATCGCACAGATCGACGAACACAGCCCCTAAGCCGCCCGTGGCGATAATTTCGCTTCCTCCCCCCAGCTCAGCGTCGATGAGCCCGGCAAGGCGGTCAATAGCGCCGGCATAGCCTAGCATCATTCCCGATTGAAGCGACTCAACCGTAGTCTTCCCCACTGCGCGATCTGGAGCTTTCAGTTCGAATCGAGGAAGTCGTGAGGTTCTGCCCACTAGCGCCGCGCTTGCGACTTCGATCCCAGGCAAAATGGCCCCTCCAGCGTAGGTTCCGTTTCGATCGACAACGTCAAACGTGGTTGCGGTGCCGAAGTCGACGACAATAATGGGAGGCTTGTTGATTTTGAGAGCCCCTAGCGCATTTGCCAGTCGATCTGGACCGACCGCGTTCTTAGGTTCATAATCGACGGCTAATCCCACTTGGTCGCCATTCTCAAGGAACACAAACGGTGCGCTAAGCCATTTTTGGCAAAGGCGAGAAACACTGGTTTGGATGGCTGGCACGACGGTGGCGGCTACCACAAAGTCAACTTTGAACGGGAGCCCGCTGAGCTCGAAGAGCCCCTTTAACCACACTCCAAGTTCATCTTCCGTTTCAGCTCCATCGGTGTTGCGCCGCCAGGTTGCCAACCAGGTCGAACCGTCCCATAGTCCGTAAACCGTTTGCGTATTTCCTGCGTCAATCGCCAAGAGCATGGGTTAAATCCACCCTCGAATAGACTTGCGCGGCCGCCTCATCCTGAAGTGCGGCCAAGACCGACTCCGCAACTGAATCCCGTAACTCATAGTTATTGGCTTCAACCATGAGTCGAATCATCGGCTGAGTGCCGCTTGCCCGGACATTGATTCGTCCCTTACCCGCAAGTTGTTCTTCGGCTAGAGCAAGCGCATCCTTCACTTTGTTTCCCTGATTCCACGTTGTCCGATCTGCGACTTCGACGTTGATCAAAATCTGCGGCCATGGCTCATATTCGTCGAAGAACTCGCTGGCTGGCTTATTCGACTGCTTGAGCACGCGAAGCAACTCTAGCATGGTTACCAATCCATCGCCGGTAGGTTGGCGATGAGGGAAGATGATGTGACCACTCTGTTCACCGCCGATAAGCGCCTCCTTTTCGGCGATCTTCTGCGCGACGTACTTGTCGCCGACTGGCGTGCGTTCTAAAGCGATCCCCTTGCCGGTGAGATAGGCCTCAAAGCCGCCATTGCTCATGATGGTTCCGACAACGACAGCCGGATTCACTCGGTGATGCACGGCCCACATGCCGATGGTTCGATCGCCATTAATGAGCCTGCCCTTTTCATCGCTGAATACCGCGCGATCGGCATCGCCATCGAAGGCAACTCCAATCTCCGACTGGGTGGAGACGGTGAACTCTTGAACGGTCTCTGGCTTGGTTGCGCCTCCATCGGCATTGATGTTCATGCCATCGGGAGTGACGCCGGTGACACTTACCACAGCTCCCAGCCGAGCCAGTATCGCGGGCGCTAATGTATATGCGGCGCCGTGAGCTGCATCGACGGCGACTTTCATCCCATCTAACCTTTCTGGAACAATGGTTTCCAGAAATTGGAGATACCCTTCAGCACCATCTACGAGCGATGTTAGATAGCCAACTTCTCCCCCAATTGGACGGCTATCGCCTTCAACGTCCATCAGGCACTCTATCTGTAGTTCAACTTCGTCCGGAAGCTTCCTGCCATCATGCCCCACCAGCTTAATGCCGTTATCCGGGGCAGGGTTATGACTTGCGGAGATAATAGCTCCCAATCCATAGTTCCCCGTTCGCGCCACATAGGAAACGGTTGGCGTGGGAGCTACTCCTAAGGTCGCTACTTCAACTCCCACCGAGCAAAAACCGGACGCGAGAGCCGCGCCAAGCATGGGGCCGCTTCTCCTCGTATCTCGACCGATGACCACTTTCTTGACATGACCTTCCTGGACCAGAAAACGCCCCGCTCCCTGTCCTAAACGGAAGGCCAACTCAGGCGTTAACTTTGAGTTGGCAACGCCACGAATGCCATCGGTGCCGAAGTATTTGCGACTCACGGTCTTTTAGTGACCCTCACACGCGCTGGACGGATGACTCGCTCACCGATTTTGTACCCAGCTTCAATTTCATCAACCACCGTATCTTCCGGATGCTCTTCAGACGAAACGGTCGCCAGGGCCTCATGCTGATCGGGATCGAACGGCTCACCCACGGATTTGATGCGAACGACTTTTTGGGTGTCCAGCACCGACCGGAACTGTCGCTCGATTGCGCGCACACCTTCAATCACCGACGCGGGATCGGCGCCAGCTTCCACGGAAGCCATTCCTCGCTCGAAGTTGTCTAAGACAGGCAAGAGTGAAACCACAAATCGCTCAATTGCCCGTTCTTCGAGCTGTTTCTTTTCGTCCAGAACTCGCTTCCGGAAGTTCTGAAAGTCAGCCATGGTCCGCAGCAGTTGATCTTTCAATTGATCGCGTTCATCGATGGCAGATTGAACTTGATCGTACAGCTGGGTCAAATCGTTATCTACTTCGTTGGCCGCACCGGTTTCCGCTTCGGGTTCAACGGGTTCTTGGGCCGGAGTCTGAGACTCTTGGTCGGTCAATCCTTACCTCCTAAATCTGAATGAATAGTTTACCGCTCCGGCCTACTTGGCCCGGGCATCGAAGAATCGGTAAACCCCTGAGAGAGCTTCTGGAACGAGAGCTAGTCCACTGGAAGAATCCATCTCAACGACTTCGTAGTTTTTGTTGCCATTGAGCTCCCCTTCCATAGATCTTGCTCCTTGTTCTGAAATCGTCTGCCGTCCAAACGCAAAGTAGATCGGAATGTTGGGTGGGTCCGAGAGTGTGGTGAGAGTGGGATCCAATGCTGCGATCGCCTCGAACTTCGTCTTCCCTTTCGCCGTCGCTAGGGCTAAGTCTGCCCCATCTTCATGGCCCAACAAGAAGACTCTTCGGATCGGTTGCTTTCTCCTTGTTCTAAGCCACTCAAGGGCATTTTGAATCGCGTTCGGGTCGTTTCTCACTCCGATGAAGGCCCAATCGCGCTTAATCGCCTCTGTCGCGGCCATGCCGTGGCCATAGGCTTCAAAGTAGGTGTTTTCGGTGCCCAGTGGTCCGGGGAGTCCAATCACGACATCGAGCGGACCTTTACTTCCCCGGGGAAAGGCGACCCGGAAAATGGAGTTATTGAATTCCAAGAAGGGGAGCGAATCTGCTCTATCAAGGCGGAGCCTTCCTTCGTCCAATAGCTCTGCGGTGAAAAGGTATTGAATGAGTGGCACTTCTTCTTGAAGGCTATCAGGGTCGTTGAAAACCGCGGCTAAGAATCCCGCCAAGGTGTCAGCTTCCGGATTCTTACTCGTCTTGAGCGAAGCTAACCTCGCGATCGGCTTCTTAATGATTGACAGAAATACACTCCGCTCTTCAGCGCCGACCAGGACCGGCATGAGGTACCCAACTTCTGGATTCTGGAGAATGTCGGGATTAAGACCTTCTGGCCGGACTTCAATCACAAGGGAGCGTCCCGGGGTGGCGATCACAGTCTTTGAACCCACCGAAACGCGTACCGTTCGGTTGGTCTTTGGAGTGTACGCCCAAGTGACTCTTAGCTTAGCGGAAGTCCTGGGTTCTACGAATGGAGGGTCAAATCGAAGCGAAATGGCGTCCTCGGAACCACTTTGTTTTCCGTTAAGTGCGGCAGTGGCGCTATCCAATTCTCGACAAGCCTCTGAAAATTGCTTGTCACGATAGAACGCCGTAGCCGTCGTGAGAAATGGTAATGCCGCTAATTTGCGGCTTTTGTCGGTGGTTCGGAGCCAGACGCGATCAAAGTCTTTCACGCGCTCAGCAATCTCAAACTGCCCAGCCGATGGAACGCCCTGTCCGAACAATATCAAGGACGCGACAACGGTGGCAATCATTGAATTGAGTTTACTTTAACTTGTCGCCAGCTTAAGCCGCTGAGCCGCCATGTACCGCGCCCTTGAGGCGAGTGCCACTCCAAAAATCACAATCACTAAGCCTAGCGAGAGATGCACGTTCAGGGCTTGATGCAGCACAAAATAAGCGCTCGTAGCAGCAATTACCGGCACGAAGTATTGGTAAAGCATTGCTGGCGCTGGACCAATCTTCTTGACCCCTTCGTAAAAACCGACAAACCCAATAATGCCTGCTCCGACCGTGACGTGAAGGAGCATCAGCCATGTTTGAGTGCTTAACGAAGACCAAGGAACCTTGATCAGGTCAAGACCTCCATAGGGCACGAGAAGAAGCAACCCCGCCGGCATCGAAAGGGTAAGCGACTGAATCGGTGAATACTTGTTGACCAGCGGTTTGGAGAGGATGGCTCCATAAGCCCATGTGATTGCGGAGCCGAGGAGAAGTAAATTGCCCTTTAGCGAGCTTTGACCGTCATGAGCGCCCGAGAAGATCACGACGGCAGCTCCAGCAAAGGCGATTAACGCCCCCAAAATTGCTCCGGGAGTAAATGGCTCCTGCTTCGCAATAACCGAAAAGATGGCGGAAAAAACCGGAGCCGTTGCCAGAATAATGGCCCCCTCGGCAGCGGAAGTTCTAGCCATCCCTTCCAGAAACAAGAGCATATATACGCCCATGGCTACGAACCCTTGCCAAAGAACGGGAAGCGTTTCTTTCGAATACTTCAAAGACTCCCCCCGCCAACGACAAATGGCGACAAGGAGGAGATACATCGGAACAAATCGAACTATTGCAAGGGCTGCGGGGCTCTTGAACTGCAAGTACAGTAATTTCAGTGCTACAAAGTTGAAGCCCCACATGAGGGCAGTCGCAGACAACCAGGGGTTTGGAAGCGGTAATCTGCGGAGCACAAATTTGAGTATGGCAGTCCGCCAGTAGAAAAGAAGAACACAGTCTAACCAGCCTCGATAGGATTCAGAAACGATGTCGATGACCGATATATCTCAGACTAATTGGGGTGCCGCCAAGCGCTTCCGCCTCGTTCTCCGTGAAGGCACGAATATCCGCGATATGGGCGGAGAAAACGATATGTCCATCGCGGTGGGCATTGTTGACTCGATCTTCATGAACGCGCTGGACACCGGCACTTCAGACATTCACCTTCAGCCGGAGCGGGACCAACTCAAGATTCGCTACCGCCAAGACGGCGTCTTGCAAGATGCCGGGCAGCTTCCTACCGAACAGGCTAACAACGTGTTGGCTCGTTTGAAGCTGGCGTCAGGCATGCGTATCGACGAAAACCGAGAGCCACAAGACGGCCGAATTGATATGGAATACAACGGCCGACGTCTGAGCGCCCGTGCTTCCTGCATCCCCTGTCTAAACGGCGAAAAATTTGTAATGCGTCTTCTTGACCCGAACGCCATGAAAGTGGAACTGCCCAAGCTGGGCATGCCTGAAGACGTTCTCCAAAAGTGGTCGCGAGCAATCCAGGTTCCCTATGGCTTGATCCTTGTAACAGGTCCGACCGGTTCAGGTAAGACGTCTACCCTCTATGCTTCCCTTCACCAGCTAGACGCGAAGAAGCGAAATATCGTCACCGTCGAAGACCCGATCGAATATGAATACGAATCCAACATCGCTCAGGTCCAAGTAACCGAGAAGATGGGCTTCCCGAAGGTCATGCGCACCTTCCTTCGCCAAGACCCCGACGTGATGATGGTCGGCGAAATGCGTGACCCTGAATCGCTGGCCATCGGCATTCAGGCGGGCCTCACCGGCCACTTGGTTCTTTCAACTCTTCACACCAACAACTCCATCGAAACGTTCGGACGAATGCTTGATATGGGCGCGGAATCCTATCTTGTGGCGGGTGTAACTGTCGCAATTCTGGCCCAGCGTCTTGTCCGCCTCAATTGCGGAAAATGCCGCGAGGCCTACCGACCGACTCCCGACGAAATCGAAATGCTTCGGTTTACGGAAGGAGAATTAGCAGAAGGAAAATTCAGCAAGGGCCGGGGCTGTGCAGAGTGCAAAGGTTCAGGCTACAAGGGACGAATCGGAGTTTTTGAACTGATCACCGGCACGCCAGACCTAAGGGCCGCAATTGCAAAGACCGCGGATTATGCGGTTCTTAGCGAAATTGCTAAACGACAAGGGTACCGAACCATGCTAGAGGACGGCAAGAATAAGATTTTTCAGGGCTGGACGACTCCAGATGAGGTTATTAAGGCTGTCTACACGCAATCTATGGACTAAACTCACTACATGGAAGGAGATAAAGCCACAACTCGCAAGTGGGTGGGCATCGGTATTCTGACCTTGACGGCATTAGGATTTGTCCTGATAGGCGCCAAGCCCAACTGGGTTCGCGATATCTCGGAACGAGTCCGTCATTCTCAGGAAGGATGGGAATTATTGCGACCTGGTGAGATTCTGCCAATCTCACTTCGGACCACCAATCCAGCAAAGGACGGATTCCGTGGGTTTTCGGCTGACTCTTTCAGTTCATCTTTAGGCACCAAGGCATGGATTTTAGTGGAGTCAAAGAGCAGCATGACTGGATTGTGCAGTTATACGGCCGAAAAGCTCCCCACTGCCTATGCAGTGTTCATTTTGCCTGATGGCTCCCGGGCCCTCAAGCCACTTCAAATCGGTAGGAAGTCCAATCAGGCCTATATTGAGGTTCCCTTCGAAATCCCGGATTCTGCGACCTCGATTGATGTCCAGTTAATGGTAAGTGGGCATGAGGACTCGCGAATGAGGATCAATCGACTGCCTTCAAATACGTATACGAAAGCACAACCGCTAGACAATCACCCATTCGGTTTGGAAGCTAGAGCATTTCCGGTGAAGGCAAAAGATGCAGCCGTTCAAGTGGAGGGATTAGGATATCGATTACGGTGGAGCACTATAGACACCCACTTAGCCTGGCAGTTGCGTTTAACGTCCATCCAGCGAAACGGAACTCCTTTCAATGCGAAAGAATATGTCTGTTCATTGGATATCAAAGGGCCGGGAACTTTGGGAGAACTTCAAACGGTTCCCTTTGCTTCTTCCTATAAGGATGTCACGCTTGCCGGAGAGTTTCGTGGAACCAAGGACGAAACCAAACTTTTAGACTTTGGCACTGCTCACATCGTTGAGGACAAGTCCAGGCGCAGTGGTTCGACTTCCTATTACTACTTGGACATTGCCAATGAAATTTCCAAAGAAGTGGCCCCCGGAGTCCGTGTTGTCCTCAGTCCGCTGAAATCCGGCTCCGATACTCACACCTCCTATTCTGGAAAGACACTCTACTATCGCCTTCGATTGGAATATGAGCCCGGAATGAAGGGCAAATCTGATACTCACGTGGAATGCACGCTCGTTCCCTTTGAAAACCTCTCTGGCTCGGAAGTGAATGAAAAGACTCAAACTCGGGACGATCTAAGAATGGCACGGATGGATGAAGGTGCCGAACGCGCTATCCACCTAGAAGTAATTGCAAAGGTCAGGCATGTCCAAAAACGTCTGCCATTTGTGCTTAGCATTCCCGTTGACAAAACTAAGGTCGAGACAGCAGATTGGAAAATGTCGGTGTTCGGTCATTATTCAATGATGGTGAACGGATACTAAAAAAGCGGGGGAGTCGAAAAGACTCCCCCGCTTCGCTCTTGATTCTTTACAACAGCTTCTTGACTGCCGCCACCACATCGTTCTCGTTGGTGACCGCGAGAAGTTCGAGGTTTCGCGCGTAGGGCATGGGGACATTGAGTCCGCCGACGCGTCCCACGGGAGCATCCAGATCATCGAAGCAGTCTTCACTGATTCGAGCGTGAATTTCCGATCCGAAGCCACCGCTCTTCCAGTCTTCATAAACTACGACCGCTCGGTGCGTCTTGCGAACCGATGCGTAGATCGTTTCCGTGTCGAGAGGAAGCAGTGAGCGAACGTCCACGACCTCGGCGTCAATTCCATCCTGAGCCAGCAATTCAGCTGCTTGGAGGTTGATCTGCGTCATGAGCGAATAGCCCACCAAGCTGATGTCCTTGCCTTCTCGCAAGATCTGAGCCTTGCCGAAAGGAACGGTGAAGTTGGGATCATCCGGAAGTTCCCCCTTCATCGCGTAGAGTCTCGGGTGCTCGTAGAACACGACGGGATTATCGTCCGCGATGGCGGTCTTCAGCATTCCGTAAACATCGGCAACCGTTGCCGGGCAGACAACCTTCAAACCAGGAACGTGGGCGAACCAACCGTCCATGGAGTGCGAATGCTGGGCAGAGAGCTGCTTTGCCGCACCGCCGGGGCCACGAAGAACGATCGGGCACTTCACCACGCCGTTACTCATGTAGTGGATCTTCGCGGTGTGGTTAATGATCTGGTCCAGCGCCAAGATCGAGAAGCTCATGGTCATGAACTCTACGATCGGACGAAGTCCAGCCATGGCAGCGCCGGTGGCGATTCCCGTAAAGCCTGCTTCCGTGATCGGCGTATCGACGACTCGTCGTGTGCCGTACTTCGGGAAGAAGCCCTTGGTGACCTTAAACGTGCCTTCGTAGCGACCGATGTCTTCACCCATCAGGAAGACGTCGGCGTTCTTGTCCATCTCCTCGAACATGCTCTTTTGGAGCGCTTCGCGGTAGGTCATTTCGAGTGTTGCCATCGTGATTAGTGCCCCTTCTCCGGCGTCATGTCGGTGTAGATGTTGTCATAGACCTCTTCCGGATCCGGGAACGGTGCGGCATCGGCTTCATCGTAGATATTGTCTACCTGGGCGATGATTTCTGCTTCAATGGCTTCGAGTCGCTCCTGATTCAGAATGTTGCGCTCGATCAAAACTGCTTCCAATCTCTTGATGGGATCTCGCTCCCAAGCCTTCTGCTCCTCTTCCTTGGTGCGGTAGAGTTGTCGGTCTTGGTCGGCAGCGCCGTGGCCAGCGTAGCGATAGGTCATGACTTCAACCCAATAGGGCTGCTGATTCTCGCGAACCCAATCGACGATTCTCTGGGCATCCTTCTTCATTTGAAGGGCATCCATACCGTCGATGCGTTCGCTCTTGATTCCAAACGGCACGCCGCGCTTCCAAAGCTCAGGATCGGCGGCGTGGTACTCCAATCGGGTTCCCATCGCGAATTCGTTGTTCTCAACGATGAATATACAGGGCAGGTCAAAGAGCCCCGACATATTCAGCGTTTCGAATACAACCCCCTGATTCGCGGCGCCATCGCCCATGAAGTTCAGAGTTACGCGATCTTCACCACGATACTTGGATGCGAATGCGAGGCCAGCGCCGAGCGGGATATGCCCGCCAACGATGCCCCATCCGCCATAAAAGCCTCTTTCAGGATCGAAGATGTGCATTGAACCACCCTTTCCGCCGGCGGTTCCAGTTTTGCGGCCCATCAACTCAGCCATGATCGCGGTAGGATCGGTACCGAGAAGGAGGGCGTGGGCGTGGTCACGGTAGGCCGTAATCACGTAGTCGTAGCCTTTCTTTATGGACTCCAACCAGCCTACAGCTAGGGCTTCCATGCCGATATACGTGTGCATGTAGCCTCCAACCTTGCCCTGGCGGTATGCCAAATTGCACTTCTCTTCGAAGTGCCGAATGAAAAGCATGTCGCGGTAGTACTGCTCTAATTGAGCTGGAGTCTCTGTGGGATTCTTGACGGCTTGTTTAGCCACGCTTTACCTCTTGAAGAAATACTAAAAGGAGGTCTCGGCATACCTTGCTGCGCCATTGGAGCTGGTCAGCCTGACAATTAGTTATACCCTCTTGGGCATGTCGAAGGGACGGCTTTACTCAGGGTTCCCGCCAAAAGCCAGTGCCGCTTTCAAGTACGCCCTAGCCACGCTGGCCTGGTTGATGAGCATGAAGTTCTTTTCGTTGGACTGGGTTTGCCGATCCCATCGGCTACCGTAACGGCCGTCGGCGTTCCTCACATTTTGGTGGAGAAAGTTCAACGCAGCAAAAATCTTCTGCTCGGCGTCGCGGTTTCGTGGCCAAGCCGTTTCGAGACCCTCAAAGAGAAGATGCGCGAACTTCCCTTCATCCTTCGCCGCGCCTGTTTCAGGATCGAACCACTTCTTCATGGCAGATTCAATTGTTTGTTCCAGATGCTCGGAATTGATCTTCGCATTCTGACCGAGGATCGTCCAAACTCGAATTGGCAAACCCGTGTTGTAGGTCCACTTCATTTTGCCGATTTTCCGATCTAGATTAATCGCGTCCCAATACAGTCCATCGGATGGATCCCGCAAATTCTGATCTGTCCAAGCCATGATGTCTCGTGCCCTTTTGACGAGATCAGGCTTCCGTCGGTATTTGGCAACGGCCAAGCAAGCTGCCGCACTCGGCGCGTTAGAACAGGTGTTTTTTGAAGCCTTATCGCTCTCGCGCCAATAGATTCCGCCCCCTAACTTGTTGTCCCATCCGCTCAAAACGTAGGTCAGGGCTTGTTCTGCCCAATCGAGATATTTTGAGTCGCCCAGAACTTCGTAGGTCTCAACCAACGACATCACCATCCAGGCGTTGTCGTCGTAATAGCGGTCCACGGGTTTGGGAGCCGGAAGAACGTCATACCCAGGGACAGGTCCCTTGTCGTTCCAATAGACGCGGGTGGCTTCTGCATATTCTTTGAGCCAGGGTTTGAACTTGTCGTCGAGTTTAGCGGCAGAGTTCAACGCAGAGAGCATAACCCCGACTCCCCAATTGAAGGCCGGGTGATTTTGCTTTCCTTTTGCATCGATGTCTTCGCAATAGAGCTTGGTCTTCGGGAGATAATATTCCTTCCGAATTTGCTCGATGACTTCGAAGCCCTGCTGCTTGAGCACGTCTGCACTTTGAATCTGTCCCATCATCATGATTGCCGCCGCAAAAAACATCCCGCTCCTATTGCTCCCTTAATGGATTTCCGAAATCCTGTAACTTAACGAGACGCGCGAGTTGACGCTCATCTTCGTCCGATCTTTGGGATCGGGACGGATGAAAGCGATGTCGAACTTAGCGTTGCCGTGGCTCAAGACGCCATTGCTCATCCGAATGAACAGCTTGCCCACCCCCGTAACTTTACTTGCGCCGACTGCGGAAGACTTCAAGTCGACAATGGCAAATTTGCCGTCGGATGAAACTGAACGGAATGTGTAGACCGCCGTCAGTCCTGCCGGTAACGGAGCGCCTCCAAAGAACGGTGCCTTCCAAGTGGTTCCCTTGACCACCCCAACTTTGGGATAGCAGACGAAGAAATTTATCGGCGCTTGGCTACCGCTAAAGCCACCAATGTCAATTTTGGAGGTCGTTACTCGCGCTCTGCCTACCGAACGGCCCCGAACGATCATAGGGCCCTGGGTGATCTCGAGTTCGGATGAAGTACGAGTCACGTTCACCACTTTGAGTCGGTAGGGCATTTCTAATCGAGTTGATTCACTGACTTTCTTCCCATCCCCCGAAAGCGTTTTTTGCTCCGTCACCACGGAGTACCCGAACGATGCAGACGGTTTCAGGCGAAGCTGAAGCCTTGCATCGGCGCCTCCCGGAGGGACGAGAGCCGCCATGGCAAGAGTGGCCATTAAAGCAAGGTTCTGGCTCAGCACTATTGCCGCTGCCCTGCCTTCGCCTTTAATGAATTGATGTAAGTCTCCTTGTATTGCTCCGGAATCTCTTTGCTATTCCGAACTTGCTCGATCTGCTGATCGACGGTGAGTCCCTCCGTGTTCATCGTTCCTTGGACCGGGCCGGATGTGGCCTGTTGCTTCGAGCCACATCCAACTACCGTTAGGAAGACGATGAAAAGGACTGAGAAATGGGTCGTTCTCATTCTTTTCACCTGCAATCCCTGTTACTTGTATTCCGCAATCGTGCTAGAGTCAGTCTGAATCTGCTGGACTTGGGCGGCGCCAATGTATTTGTTGATGCCCCAAAGGTCGCTAGCAATCGTCTGACGCAACTTATACGTCTTCGCATGACCGTCGAAGAAAGTGAAGTTTCCACCGCCTCGACCATCCGTCATCGAACAGCCGATACCTGTTCCTCCCCAGGGTTGACCTTGATCGGTGCATTGATAGGTCAGGCCAACGTAAATGTCAATGTCAGGGAATGGTAGTTTCGATGGGGCCACCATGATGGTGCCGGACGGATTATCGAACAGGGTCATGGATCCGCCACCCCCGGAGTCGCCCACGTTGGGCCAGAACCGCCCGCCGAGTTCGTTGTATCCGGCGCTCATGTTTACTGCGTAAGAGCGTGGCCATCGCGTAGTGTCGTCTCCCGCTCCGGCTAAAGACCACCATACCGGCGCCTTTGACCAGGCATTCTTCGAAATTGGCGATTCAAATATTCCGCCTGGCGCGGCCGTCTGGAATGCTGTCCCCACACTGTTGGCTCGACTTCCTCCGTTCTTAATGTACGGATAAGTCAAGTCCTTCCAGTTCAACATATTTGCCGTCCACCAATACGAGGGATCCGAAACCACTCGATTGAACGGAGCTGTATCGTCGTAGTCGGCCGCATACATCATAAAACCCAGCCCGATTTGCTTCATATTGCTCAGATCGGCTGTCTTCTTGGCAGCTTGCTTAGCCTGAGCAAAGACCGGAAACAGGATTGCGGCGAGGATCGCGATGATGGCGATGACGACGAGTAATTCTATCAGGGTAAATCCCCTTCGGCGAAATGAATACATGGCTTTAACCTCCATTGGCTGTGACCTTTTACTGTGATGAAGCGGAAAGCCGACCGTTAGCGATAATCTCGCCTTCGGCCGGACATAAATCGGCGTGTACTTGGTGGATTTCAGGCTTATTGCCTTCCCCACTCATGGCGCGGCGGAGAACATCTCCGGCGGTGCGCCCAATTTCAAAGACTCGGGGCGTAATTCGATGGATCGCCCAGGGCTTTCGAAGAATCATCGGCGGTCCATCGTTAAACGTTGCGATCGCGATGTCTTCCGGCACGGATTTTCCGACCTTGTCGCATACGTCCAGAACGATGGGGACGAACATATCCTGGACGCAGAAGATAGCGGTTGCCGGATGGTCTCCATAGACCAACATGCTCCTAACCGCGTCTTGAACGGCCAGTCCAAATCTTCGATCGGGGGAATGTTCCAAATCGGCAGACAAGAACCGAATACGATCTTCTGCGATGGGCAATCCGTCCGCAATCAACGCATCTTCATAAGCCTTGAACCGTTCCTGGACGGTTGACACGTGAGGCTTGTGAAAACTCAAGAACGCCACGCGATCGTGACCTTGGTCGATCATCGCCTTGATCGCTTGCCTCGTGATGATGTAGTTGTCAGAAAGGGCAACTGGCGCGCTGACGCCTTCAGGTACGCGGTCCAACATCACCAGAGGAAAGCCCCGTGCGATGATGCGGTTCAACAACGGCGTGTTTTCACGGGCGCTTGTGGGGAGCAAAACGATGCCGTCGGTTTCCTCACTCATCTTCCAGAGAAGTTCGGCCTCGCGCAAAGGATCGTTCTGGGAATCGCAAAGGACGAGAGAATACTCGTCGGAAAGTCCGGCCTGAATACCCCGGAGTAGCCCTGGTTGAGGAAATCCATACGACTCGTCGACAATATCGACGATGAATCCTATGCGCTTTGTCTTTACAATAGAGCGTTCAGCGACAACGGTTCCCCACCGGCGCTGTCTCGTAACCAGTCCCTTGGCCTGAAGTTCCCTTAGCGCACGGTGCGCCGTTGGACGGCTGACGCCGTATGTGACAGCAATGTCATCCTCGGATGGCAGGCGATCGCCTGGATTTAACTCACCGGCGAGTATCTGCGATTCGAGAGCGGCAGTGATGTTCTTCCATCGTGCTTCGCTCATCTATATTCACTTTACAATAGGTTTTTAACTTTGTGTACGAGAATAATAATGAGATGCTCTGAGGCAATAGAAAGGCGGGGAGACTTCTCTCCCCGCCTTTTCACTTAGCAATATGGACGAAATCTATTCTGCGGCAAATTCGGGAATCGCCGATATTCCGCCGGACCGTTCCTCCATGGATGCGACGCAGGTCGCGATGGTCATGTCTCCCGTCACGTTGAGGACGGTTCTGCTCATGTCCATGATGCGGTCTATCCCTACGATCAGGCCAACGGCGCTCGCTGGAACGTTGAGCGTAGAAAGTACTCCTGCCACCATCGGCAACGAGCCAGCTGGCACCCCAGCGGTACCTATGCCGCCGACAATCGCCAAGCCCATCACCATGAATTGTTGACTCACGGTCAGATCCACCCCAAAGAGGCGGGCCAGAAAAACAATTGTGATCCCTTCGAAAAGCGCGGTGCCGTTCTGGTTGGCGGTAGCGCCTACCGTCAAGACAAAGTTTCCAATTTGTCGGGGAAGACCAAGGTCTTCTTCAGCGGCTTTAAGGGCGGTAGGCAAAGTGGCGTTGCTTGAGCTCGTGGCGAAAGCGGTTGCCATGACCGTCCGCATTTGTTTGAAGAACTCCAAGGGACTTCTTCGCGCGATGAATTTGATCACCAAACTGTAGGTGACAAATTGGTGAATCGCAAGCGCGACAAGCACCACCATAACGTAGATTCCCAGGGTTGCAAAGAGCTCATAGCCAAGCTTGGCTGCGCTTCCGAAGACCAGACAGAAGACGCCGATAGGGGCAATCGCCATGGCGTAGTCGATGATCTTGAGCGAAACGGCAAAAAGACCTTCCAAAAATGCCTTGACGGGAAGAGCCTTCTCCGGCTCAATCGACGCTAAGGCAATCCCAAAGATCAGCGCGAAGACCATAAACGGCAGAATTCCGCCGCTAAAGGCCGCCACCGCGTCTCGAATGGGATTCTTAGGAATCATCCCCAGCGCGGCCTTGTCCTTTTCCTGCACAGGGTCGCCAACCGACTTTTCTTCTTTCGAGTGCTCCTGAATCAACGTTTGCTTTTGGGCCGCCGAAATTCCCTTGGAAGGGTCGACTAGATTAATCGCTCCGACGCCAATGAGGACGGCGATTCCGCTGAGAAATATCGTCATCAGAAGCGATCGAATGCCAATACGGCCCACCTTCTTGATGTCGCCAAGTTCCGAGACCCCTAGGACGAGTGCCGCAAAGAGAAGCGGAACCACGATCATGAAGATCATGTTCAAGAAGATTTCTCCGACCGGCTTTGTCCAGTCGACCATCTTGCCCAGCACCTCTGAACCTGGGCCAAGGCCTTGGCGTGCTGCAAAACCCGCTAAGGCACCCAGCGCGAGGCCAATGAGAATTTTCGTGTGAAGCGGTACGCGTTTGCGAGCGCCCGGTTCAACCGCGCCTAATTTCATCCATCACTTCCCTAACCCGACCGATTTCAACAGTGCCGCCGGAATTTCTGGATTGATGATGAATATCCAAGCGATGACAGACACGGTTCCCCAAAAGGCCGAGATCAGAACAGGATAGCGCAGGATACAGCGTGTGTCACGTTTTCCCTTGAAATGAGCGGCCAAATAAAGGATTGCCGCCAGCGAAGAGGCGACCGGCAATGTGTATCGGCCGGCCAAAAACGCCACCGTAGCAATCTTACAGAACTGGAATGCAACTCCCTCTAGCCTTTCCCCGGTCGTCTTTGTAGGTGAAGTGATCATCGCTTCTTAAACCCTCGAATCATCATCGCCAGAAGGGCGATGAAGACTAAGATTCCGACCAGTCCTATAAGCCCTGTGAAGACAGAGTCCTGCTGATTGGGAACGCCAGATAGCGCCAGAAAACAACCACCCAAGCAGCCAGCGGGCAAACCAAAAATGATAAAGAGAACGATCCAAACGATAGGAGTCTGACGCGTCGCCCCTTGTCCGTCTCCTCGGTAACCACAAGCCGCACAGTAGATTTGGCTTGAGGGACGATACGCGCCACAGTTTGGACAGGGCGATCCTGGTGTTTGGACAGGCGGAGGTGTGCTGCTCATGGTCTTTGAGGAATGGTTGAATGGACTTGCGATTCGCGAATGCGAATCCACATTGCGCGCAGGAGAACATAGGCGACCAATTCCAGGCAAAGCCATTGCATAGCCGTTAGTCCCAAGATGTAAGAGTCGTTAGCGCGAAGAAATTCAAGAAAGAACCGGGTGCTCCCAAATCCAAGCAGGTAGGTCCGCCAAAGATCACCCTCGCGGCGGAGTCGAGGCTTGAGAACAATTAGGATGGCAAAGAGAATGGCTGCTGTTAGGGCGCTGTAAAGTTGAACGGGATGTCTCTCAGCTCCGTGCTGGTGTACCGACCAAGGCGCCTCACACACCGTTCCGTAGCAGCACTGATTAAAAAAACAGCCCAGCCGGCCAACGGATTCGCCCGCCGGTAGTGCTAAGGCAAAGAGGTCGCCCGTGCCGCGCTTAATCCCCAACTTGCGTTTCGTGACGATGACTGAGATCCAACCAAGGATCAGTCCTCCAAAAAGGGCCTTACCTCCAGCCTTTGGATCGAAAATAACCCACCAAGGGGCGGTAATGGGCCAGCCATCTACCAATAACTGGGTCACCTTGGCGCCCAAAATTCCTCCGATGAATCCGGCAAGCGCGATAACTTGCATACCCGTCGTGAGGAGCTTCTGGCGACGCGCCTCCAGCCAAAGGACGACAAATCCAACGACAAACCCCAACCCGGTAAGAACTTCTCCCAGCGTCACCTTCGCATTGCCCTCTTTAACCAGCCTAAGACCCAGATACCAACAAAGACGAATGCGAGGACTTGGAAGAATCTGCTCCTTCCCAACAGCCCGAAACCAAACAGAGCCCCCACCGCTGTATAAGCCAGAAATCCGCAACCTCCCAACATCCCGAAGATAGCCGCCCACATCGTCAGTCCTTGAAGCCATTTCGGAGGGCGCTTAGGCGCGTTGACCTGCCAGCCACAATTCGAGCACGTCATGGTCCCGTGCATCGGCTTTTCGCAGTTGGGACAATGGGTGGGGATGACAATGGGGTTCATCGAGCCATCTTCAATGGGACCCGGCCCTTGGGAAAGTCACTGGCATCTGGAAAGAGCCAGCGCCAACAAAAAGAGTGTCTTCGAGGATCGTCTTCATACGTTCCGACATGAACGCAACATTGCCGAATCCTTGCTTCGTGAAAAGTATGCGCGTCCATGAACTGTTTGACCGTCACTCTGAAAGTGCGTTCAGCCATTTTGTCGAGTAATTTTTCGCCCCTCGCCTTCGACCAAACGGCTCCGAGCAAGTCGGTGAGTCCGGGTATGCAGTCGCACATTCGCATCATGTCTCCGGCCAATTGAATCGCTCCAACCTTCTGCTGCTCGCTGAATACCCGTTGCAAGACGCCTGACTGAATGAGCTCCTTCACGCTGTCGGAGGCGTTTTCAAAAGATATGGTGTTGGCGACGAAGTGAATCCAATTCTTCAATTCGTTGCGGCCAATCAGCTTGGGTAGCGATCGCCACTCTCCGTCTTTCATCTGAATGAGATAGCTGATGTCGCAGCAGTCTTTGTGGGAACAGGGCAGCGGGATGAAGTCGGAAGCATCCACTAAACCGGCTGTCTGTTCGCCTAAGCGACTAAGCACCCCGGTGGGAGTGACGCGATCAAGCGGATCATACGTGGTCGTTCGACCGGATCCGAACATCGGCTGTATCGCAAGTCCTGCGCATCTTGGAATTGCTAAACCGGTCCGAAGAACTGCGCCCACCTCGTCCTGGTTGACACCCTTGCAAACGGTCATGACCAAGGTAGTGAATACTCCCGCTTGGTTCAGGCGACAAAGTGCTAGCTGCTTCTCTTCTGAAACGTCTTCGCCTCGAAGAATTTCGTAGGTTTCTGACCTTATTCCATCGAATTGTAGATACACCTCGATTTTCTTTCGGTGTTCCGCTAGGAATCGGAGGAAGGCGTCATCTTTGGCAATTCGTCTCCCATTCGAGTTGAGCATCACGCGAGTGACGTTCCGCTCCATGATTCGCAACAGTATCTCTTGAATATCTTGTCGCACGGTGGGCTCTCCCCCAGAGATCATCACGACACTTAACTTCCCCGCTTCCCGATCGATCGTGGTATCCACGGTATGAAGAATCTGATCAAGGCTTGGAAATGAATCGATCGCGGGAGACCCGGGGGGAAGGGCCGTTGCGTAGCAAGTCGGACAAGAGTAATTGCAGTTCTCCGTAACGTTTAAGAGAAGAATACAACTGTGCTGACCATGGCTGGCGGGGAGACCGAGGCGATAGCCATCGGGAAATCCGGCGAAATTGTCCGCTCGATCCGGGGTGACTTCAAGCGTCGGTGTACTCCACCCCATTCTTGCCGCCCAAATCTCTCGACTCTCTTCATAAAGACTCTCCGTAGTTCCATGACTTTTGCAGAATCTTCGGAGCCAAACTTTCCCATCGTGCGAAATCAACATTCCGTCAACGAATGCATCGGCATCGGTGCTTGTGCGAGGACGTTCAGCAAAACACTGTGGGCAAACCGTTCGTGTGTATTCCTCAATGAGATAGGGTCGCGGAGATAGCCCAGCCATGTCGACTACTATCCATCAATGAGCGCCGCTATATCTACGAAGTCGCAATAAACTGAGACGTGAGTAAGCAGCGAGGCGTCAAGATAGGATGATGATCGCGCTCATTTCCCTCCTTCTAGGACTCCAGGCTCAAGCAAACGGCCCAAGTCTGGTTGCATATGACCTCAAGGGAAAACCAGTAGCTCCCCTGGTTGCCGATGGTCAGAGCAAGGCAACCGTATTGATCTTTTACATCGCCCATTGTCCAATTGGCCAGAAGATGACGCCCGAGATCAATCGCGTGTTTCGAGAATTCAAGCCAAAGGGAATGCGAATGTACATGGTCCATGAAGAAATGACCATGCCTCCGGCAGACTTGGCCAAAGAGGCGCGAGAGTATGGTCTCATGCCGCCTATTCTCATAGATAGAGAGCATCGGTTAATGAGTCACTGCGGTGCAAGGATCAGCCCGCAGGTCTTTGTTTACGATGCCCGCATGAAACTGCAATACCATGGCCGCATCAACGACTTCTTTTATGGTCTCGGGCAGATGAGATCCAAGGTGACTCACCATGACCTGCGCGACGCAATTGCTGCGGTCGTGCAGGGTTTAGCGCCTAAGGTAGCCAAGACGGAAGCGGTGGGTTGCGTCTTACCGACCGACTAGAGATTAAAAGTCGCGGTCACAAACGTGTGGTCGCTTGGTCTCTCGCGCGTACGTGCATCTCGATCGATGACGCACTCCTTGCACAGACTAGCCAAGACCTCAGTGGCGTAGATGTGGTCGATCCGCCACCCAATATTCCGTTTAAAGCCATTTGGGACGGTGAAGTCCCAAAAGGTGTAATTCCCGCCCTCGGTCGTGAACATTCGGAAAGTATCGATCAACCCAAAGTCTAGAATCGTGTCTAAGCGGGCAAATTCATCGGGATGATGACCAATCCCTCCCAGCAGTTTGGGAGAGTCGTAGACATCTTCCGGCTTTCGGGCTACGTTGATGTCTCCTAGCCAAATCAGGGGCTCATCAGGACGATATCGCTCGCGCAGATACTTCGCGAAGCGATCCATCCAGGCCAACTTGTATTCAAATTTTTCGCTGCCGACCGTATTGCCATTTGGCACATAGGTGTTGATGACGGGGATTCCGTCGATGTCCGCCGAGATGATTCGGCAATCGGTTGGAAAAAGATCGTCGCCAAAACCCGTACGGACGTTTTGAAGCGGACTCCGACTCAAGAGCGCGACGCCATTCCAAGACTTTTGCCCGTGGATAGCAACGTGATAGCCGAGGTCCTCGAAATCAGACAGCGGGAATTTGTCATCTTCCACCTTCGTTTCTTGGATCGCCAGGACGTCCGGTTCGTTTTCGGCCAACCAGTCGAGAGTCAATGGGAGGCGGGCTCGAATCGATGCGGCGTTGTAAGTAGCGATCTTCATCTTGGCGCGGAGTTTACTTTCCCCGAGCTGTCAGATCGAAGCGCGCAATAGGTTCTTTACCTTCCGCAAAGACTCTTAGTTCCAAGTTCTTTGCCGGAATTCCCTCTTCAGGTACGGGAGCCTGGACCAAATACACGGCTCGCACATAGTCTCCCACAACACCATCGTATTCGGTAGGACGCCGCGTTCCAAACTCGGGCGCAAGGGGATCGAATCTCTGATCGAGCGCATACCAGGGCCAGCGTTCGATTGATCCGAGATCGTATCCTCGAAAGATGCCAAGGTTACTTACAAAGGGGTCCTGAAGGAGTAAAGGAGCCTCTTTTCTCTTTTGTCCGACGGCTGTCTCCTGATGCCGATTATCGCCAGAACCAGCCTCAGAGAGCCAGGAAACGGCGAAGCGAACTTGGAGCGCTGTGCGTGGTTTACTTTCGCCGCCATCGGTCAGATCAAAGAAGCCTTGTTTCGGCAATGCATAGGTCTGCACCACAAAGCTGAGAGTGCCATTAAAGCTTTCTTTGAGGGTCTCCCACCTTCGAGCGAGTTCGGTTTCCGACCATTTTTCTTTGGCATTGAGATACCCGAGCCAACGCGACAGTAAGTTGGGTGAAAGCCATGTGACATCGTCCATGTCCCGGCGTAACTGACCGTCGAACCAACGACCAATGATTTGGCGGTCCTCCATCATGATGCGATCCACTCCCTTTCCGGCGTAGTAGACCTTCTCGCCTCGGGCAAGTTCAGTTTGTATCGGTTCCGAAGGGAATTCCAGAGGCACACCGATCGCCAGTAAAGCTGCGAGGGTCGCAAGCATTGATTTCTATTATCGGTTCGTTCCCCTTCTCCAGTAGATCTCCCTTCCTGTGCTCTTCGATGAAGACGCAAATCCGTCAAAATGAGAACAATGACGTACGACCTGATTATCCGAAACGCCTTAATCACCACGTCCGAATCCGAAGCGCTTGGGTCGGTGGGAATTCAAAATGGCAAGTTCGTCAAAATCGGCGTCGTCGAAGACAACGGACGGTCTGAGATCGATGCTAAGGGACTTACTCTGATTCCCGGTGTGATTGATACTCAAGTTCACTTCCGTGAGCCAGGTCTGGAACACAAGGAAGATCTGGAGTCCGGCACTCGTTCCGCCATTCTCGGAGGAGTCACCTCAATCTTCGAGATGCCCAACACTAATCCCACGACCACGACGGCCGAAGCTCTTCGAGACAAACTCGGTCGAGCGGCGGGAAGGGCTTGGTGTGATTTTTCTTTCTTCGTAGGAGCATCCAAAGAAAACGTAAGTGCGCTGTCCGAGTTGGAAATGCTTCCCGGTTCGCCCGGTGTGAAAATATTCATGGGAAGCTCCACGGGACCCTTGTTGGTGGACGATGATGAACATCTCCGCCAAGTGCTTAGAAACGGAAAGAGGAGATGTCCCATTCACGCGGAAGACGAAGAGCGGAATGTGGCCAGGAAATCCCTTATGAGTGATCATCCCCACGCTCGCGAGCATCCGTTCCTCAGAGATGCGGAAAGCGCACGTCTAGCCACCACCAGAATTTTGGCGCTGAGCAAGGAGACGGGACGCCCTGTCCATGTCTTACACATTTCTACCGCCGATGAATTGCCAATACTAAAGGCAGCCAAAGATGATGGGTTAGGCACCACATGTGAAGTCACTCCCCAGCACCTCTGGTTTGCTGCTCCGGATTGCTACGAGAAGCTCGGCACATTTGCCCAAATGAATCCACCGCTGAGATCGGCGGAACATCGCGAGGGATTGCGAAAAGCCACGAAGGCAGGTCTGTTCGATGTCATCGGCAGCGACCATGCTCCCCACACAATTCAAGAAAAACAGCGACCTTACCCCCAGAGCCCGAGTGGAATGCCAGGCGTCCAAACCTTGCTGAGCGTTATGCTCACACTCTGCAGCCAGGGGCTCATCACCCTCAAGGACTTTGTGCGGATGGCTTGCGAAAACCCCGCTCGGATTTATGGAATCAAAAACAAAGGCTTTCTCAAGGAAGGCTATGACGCGGACTTTGTGCTGATTGATCCCCAGCAGAAACGTGTCTTTGAGCGATCCATGATCGCGAGTAAATGTGGCTGGAGCCCTTATGAGGGCGAGGCACTAACGGGCTGGCCCATCCATGTCTTTTTAAGGGGAGAACAAATGGTTACCGAGGGGCAACTCACGGGCCGCCAAACGGGGCAGGCGGTGGAATTTACGTGGAAGTAAAGAGAGAATTCACGACCCTGTTCGATTACGATCTTTGGGCGAACCTCAAGTGGTTTCCCTTTTGTGAGGAGGAACCCCTCCGCCGCATCATGGAGCATATCCTTCGAACTCAGATCATTTGGCTAGAGCGCAGCGGGGGAAAAAATTCATTCACTGCGGGCACTCCTTGGGATTTGATCGAAGAGATCAACATGGCTTGGAAGGAGCACATATTGAGCTCCGATCTTGAGCAAACAATCCACTATCAAAACTCGCTGGGTCAAAAATTTGCTCAACCACGTCGCGACGTCGCTCGACACGTCATTAACCACGGTACTTACCACCGTGGTCAGATTCGAGGAATGGCAGAAATGATGGGCGTTGAGGACTTTCCCGATACCGATTACATCTTCTACCTTCGAGAGCCTCGCGGCTAGCCGGTATGCTCTAAGCAATGCCGAAGTTGATTCTCGTTCGTCACGGCCAGTCGATCTGGAACCTAGAAAACCGATTTACGGGATGGGTGGACGTCCCACTTACCGAACAGGGGCAAAAAGAAGCTCGTGCTTGCGGCCAAAAGCTCAAGGGCGTCGATATCCAAGTCGCCTATACCAGCGCTCTCACTCGCGCTCAGAACACCCTCGCCCTGATCCTGGAGGAAATGGGAACTACCGTTCCCGTCATCCGAGACCAGGCTCTTAATGAGCGCCACTATGGGGACCTTCAAGGGTTGAATAAGGAAGAGACCGCGGAGCGATTTGGCGCCGACCAAGTCAAAATATGGCGACGAAGCTACGACATTCCGCCCCCCAATGGTGAAGCCCTCAAAAATACCGCGGAGCGCACTATTCCCTTCTTTGAGCGTTGCATCCTTGGCGACATCAAGCAAGGCAAAAATGTGCTCGTTGTGGCTCACGGTAACTCAAATCGATCTATTGTCATGATGCTGGACAACCTTTCGAAAGAAGAGGTGCTGGAGTTAAACTTGGATACGGGTGTTCCGTTGGTTTACGAACTAACTCCCGCCGGAGAAGTTCTCGGTAAAGAGATTCTCTGATTCAGTCGCCTTGGGTTTTCGGCACAGAAAGATGCCGAAAATCCAAGCCCCTATGCAAATGTACAGAAACAGATCGCCGATTTTCGAGTACATCGTCTGACGTCTCCCGGTCACATTGGCCGCGCCAACCACTTCTCCATCTTTTGCCTCGAAAACAATCTGGCCATCGCTATCGACGATCATAGAGTATGCGTACCCATCATCTCTTATCATAGCGACCCCATTCTCGGCCGCCCGAAAGGGCAAAAACGCGGCATGGACTGCCGCAATAAAATGGTGAGTTGAAGGAGGATCGATAGTGGGTAGCGCAATCATCGTCACCCCAGGCAAAGCCGCCGTCTCGCGCATCAAGACCGGGAAGCAAGAATCAAAACAGATACTCAATCCGACGTTTCCGGATGGCCCCGGCGCCGCCACAGGCGAGGACCCGGGCGTATGCATCGTGATTTCACCACCAAAGAGATGAATCTTGTAATAGGGTGCAGAAACGCTGTCTTTCGAGATCAGCGAGGCGACATTGTGAGGGCGAGGCGCAAAGTCATCGTTATAAGAGGTTACGATGGCTGAAGCTCCGGGGGCTGAAGCAATTGCTTGAAGAGCCGTCGTATCTCCTCGTGGAGCTAGGACCAAGCCACCGAACTCTGGCCAGACCACCAGGCCCCCATCAGCCAGGCGAGACGCCTTCTGATGAAGTTTGGTTAGGCTTTCTTCATCGGTCGCTTCGCTTTGAAGAATGCCAACGCGGGCTTGCGGCACTTTCTGGTTGACAGTCACCTTCTGAATGCCGGCGACACCCAAAAGAGCGACCGGCAGTACCCCAGCTAGCAGATACTTCCCGCTTGAAAGACACCGTGCTAAGGCAAAATTTGCTAGCCAGAGGAAGAACGAAACAAGCCATATACCACCGATCGAGGCCATATAAAGCAGGCACGGCTGCCGATATTGTGTGAGCGCCAGATGAGCTGGAAGTTGTACAAGGAGACAAGCTTCCAACATCGTGGCGAATGCGGCATACCACCAGAGTGGTTTGTGCTCTGACCCTTTGTCGGCCCAAGCGCCCGCGACAATGGCGACGGTAAAGCCGTAAAACAGGCAGCCTGTATACACCCATGCATCAAGGCCTGAGAATGATTTTAGCGAATAGAACCAACCTGCCCTAATGCAAATGGCGCTGGAGGTGAGGGCAACAAGCCCTCCGATGAATCCGGCGACAAATCCACGGCCTCTGGCCGCAAGAAGGAGTGGTACAAAGGCAAACCAGGCGAGCCACCAAACGTCTGCGGGAGGCAATGCCAATGCGAACAAGGCCCCTGATATTAGACTGCCAACGACTAGTCTAACAAAGGGCAATCTCATGCTAAGTGGACGGATTCCGTCTTGCTAGCCGTTCAACTGCGAACCGTCCGCTGAGAACCGCCATCGGCATCCCTGCCCCGGGTTGGACGGATCCACCACAGTAGAAGAGATTCTTGAACTGTTCATCGTAATTTCGGAGTGGCAAAAGGCCAAAGAGTCTGTATTTCTCGTCCGGCCCGTAAAGGGAGCCCTGATAGTTGCCATGAGTTTCCTCAAAGTACTGAGGAGTCTGAATACGTTCGAATACGACATCCTCCTGATCAAACTGAAGGCCGTATTGACGCAATGCCCCTCTGATTCTTTCGGCCAATAGTTGCGCATCTCGATCCCAATCTACATCTCCACATTGGGCGGGAACCGTTACCACGGCAAAGAGATTCGTCATTCCCTGCGGCGCGGTAGCTGAATCCGTCTCGGACGTTACGTTAAGGTAAATGATGGAGGGATCAGGGAATCTTCGTTCGCCATAGAGTTTCTCAAAACCCTGCACGAACTGCTGGGGGACAAGCAGCGTGTGGTGACTGAGTCCGGCGAGCTTTCGACGAATGCCCCAATGCACTGTAAAATAGCTGAAGCTAGGCTCCCATTCCACCCGTTCTCCTAGCCACTCTCGGGTCTTGAGGCGATCTCGGTTTGAAATGACCAATTCAGCCTCGATTACGCCATCAGTCGACAGGACTCCCGTAAGCCTGTTCCCTACCGAGCGAAATCCCGTAACCGCCTTCCCTGTTTGAATTTCAACGCCAATCTCACGGGCCAGTCGTTCTAGCGCCCTTGGAATAGCGGCTACCCCGCCCTTGGGATAATAGACTCCACCCTCCAACATGAAATAAGGGATCAGAAAAGCCCCCGGCGCCTTGGCATCGTAGGTCTGTCCTCCATACGATGGAAAGCCATAGAAGAAAGCACGGAGCAAAGGACTCTGAAACCATCGATCAACGATCTGTCGGTACGAACTCCGAAGATCAAACGCGACCCCAACTGCTGCAAGCCTGGGATCGAACAATTGCCACCATTGGTCGTAAGGGTGGTCGAACACGGACTGGCGAACTTTAGGTGCGACCTGATCTAGCTTTCGCATTAATTCATCGAAGCTAGCCGCGTCCGCAGGAAATTGCCTTTGCAGAAGTTCTAGGCATTGATATCTATCGGCGGGTAGGTCTAGGAACCCTTCGTTCTCAAAATAGACTCGACTAAATGGATCAAGGCGTTGAAACGTAAGATAATCTTCGCTTTGCCTTCCTGCCGCCCTAAAAACGCTTTCGTAAATCTCGGGCAAGATAACGATAGAAGGCCCTGGATCGAGTGAAAAGCCATCCTGCTCAATCCCTGCAGCTTTCCCACCTACAACAGCATGTTGTTCGAGAAGAAGAACATCAAAGCCTGCAAGACGGGCATAGATTGCCGCACTTAACCCGCCGAGTCCCGCGCCTACGATGACTACGCTACGGCCCAAGGGAGATCAGGACTGAGGAGAAATGCGCGATTCCAGTTCGTTCGCGCGCTGCTCCAATTCTTCAAGAGATGCGTTGATCTTATCTACAAGCCGATCAGGCTGCTCCTCTTCAACGATCACAAGAATCCGTTTGATCAGTACACCAGCACTGACTCCAACGACTAAACCAAGTAAAAACGATGCGCCAGACTTCACCACCATCGTTTTACCCAATAAAAAAGCCCGGGTCTTTATAGACCCGGGCTTAACCTCGCTTAAAGGATTGCTAGCGAGTGACGGTCAAGGACCCAGAGACGTTGTTTCCACCGTAGGTCGCCTTCACCTGAGTGGTGAGGGTTCTTGAGACCTTGTTTGTGGTCAACGTCTGGCTTGCCGAGGTGTTGCCCGCCAGAATGGTGATCGAGGATGGCATGTTCAGAATCTGCGGATTCGGAGACTTTGTCAACGAAACCACTGCACCGCCTGCAGGAGCAGGTCCATCCAACGTTACCGTCATCGTCGTAACCAGAAGCCCACGAACGACGCTCGGCGAGAACGTGATTCCGACGACTCGAGGAGCTCGAACCGTTAGATTTGCCGAGTGAATATTCGTGGCGATCTGACCCGTGATTTGAACCGTATCCGTTTCCAGAACGGCCGTTGTGGTGATTGGGAACGTCTGCGTCGTGTTGCCCGCAGATATCACCACCGGGTTGCCGCCGTTGACAATCGCGCTTCCCGTTGCATCCGGAGGATTCGGAGCGACGCTCGACTTCGAGATCGCGATCGGAACGCCACCGACGGGAGCCGCACCGGTAAGGGTGATGGTCATCGTCGCGCCGTTGCCGCCCAGAACGCTGCTGGGTGAGATCGAGATCGTGAAGTCGACAGGCGTAATCGTTAATGCTCGGTTGATCGGAGCGCCGCCTCGTGAAGCGCTCACCGTGGCATTAATGGTCGTGACAACCACCTGAGTACCAATCGAGAAGCTTCGCGAGTTACTGTTCGCCGCCACCAGAACCTGGCTTCCAGCCGTAGAGGGATCCTCGTCCGGCAGAACCACCTCTGGATTGGCACTCGAAAGGGTTACGAATGCGCCTCCCGGAGGCGTTGGCTGATTCAACGTTACCGTCCCCGTAACCGAACCGCCGCCCTGAATGGAGGTTGGGTTGATGACGAAGTCGGTAAGGCTGATGTTGTCGATCAGTAACGTTGCATCCTTATTCGACGAGTTATAGCTCGCACGAACGACCGAGAAGGTGTTCGAGGCTACCAAGTTTGTCGTCAGCGAGAACGTTGCCGACCGTCCGCCAGCCGGAATGGTAACGGAGACGGGCATGCTGCCGATGTTGCCTGCGTTCGTGATCCCCGTGAGGGTCACAAGCGCACCCGTGCTTGGAGCGTTGCCATCAAGAGTTACGGTGCCGGTAGTAGTTCCACCACCCGCTACACGATTCGGATTGAACGATAGTGTAGCCAACGAAGCGGGCTTTACAATCAGTGTCTGCGTTCGAGTCTTGCCCAAGAACGAGGCGCTGATGTTGCCGCTCTGTTGTGAGTCAACCGTCGCAGACTGAATCGTAAAGTTCGCAGACTGCTGACCAGTCGGAACGGTTACCGTGCTGCCACCCGGGAAGGAGATCAGCGACGGATTATCGGTAGTCAACGCAACGGTGACATCTTCTGTTGCCGTGGTAAAGAGGGTCACTCGGCCCGTGCTCGTGTTACCGCTGACGACCGTTGCCGGCGTCAAGGTCAACTGAGACAGCCAAGGGTTGACCGTAAGCTGCGCGATCTTGAAGCTACCCAGATACTCAGCCTTGACCTGCACCTGCGTAGGATCGATCACGGGGCTTGAGAACAGGGTAAACGTTGCCGACGTTGCGCCAGGAGCAATCGTAACCGTTTGCTGAGCAACGGCGCTATTGGCGTCCAAAGAAGCTGCCGTGGTGCTGTCAATCGAAACGACGACATCGACGCCTTCCGCCGGTGCCGGGCCACTAATGGTGACGGTACCGACCGACTGTTGACTCAGCCCACCGGCGATTGACGATGGAGCCAAAGTCAGATTCTGAACGAGAGGAATGTCGAGTCGGAAGCGGAAAAGGAATCCATCCCGCATTCGAATGACGCCCTGGTCGGCTCCTGATGGAATCGTAAGAGGGCCAGCCTGAGGATTCACTCGGCTTCCGTAAGGAACGTTGCTGAAGGTGGTCTGTCCGGTTACGTCAATCTGCTCTTTGAAAGCCAGCGGAGTGATAAACCCGGCGTCAAGACCACCATCGGTGACCTGGAAGACGGTCGGGGTTCCACCACTCGACACACGAGTATAAGCTCGGATCGAATCGGAAGATCCCATGACCCAGACGTCGCCAACTCCATCGACAAAGGGTGCGAACACCATTTCATCGAGATGGCCACCGATGTAAGTGCTGAATAGCACATCCTCCGCGGTCGAATTCAAGATCGTCAAGAATCCGTCAGTCGCAGGAAGATCGCCGGGGCCAGGGAACGTGTTGGCCGCTCGAATCGGATCCTTGGTAAAGATCGTTCCCGTCGACGAACCATTCGGTACGTTGGGATCGGCGGGGGGATTGGGGAAGGTAATCGAACATTCCACAACGCCCGTGACAAAGGCGAAACCTCGTTGGTTGACGCCAATTCCAGTCGGAATAACCGGGCCCTGAGTTCTCAGATTCGTACTGTAAACGATCGAAGATCCATCTGTATTGATCTTCGTGACGAATACATTGGCAAAGCTTGTGAACGTCTGGCCGAAGGTGCCCGTCGTGCGGGGAAAGTCAGAAGATGAAGCGATTCCAGTGAGATAGGCATTGCCGGATTCGTCAACTGCAATCGAGCTGCCCGTATCGTTGCCAGCTCCACCCAGAAGCGCGGAGTAGACGACGTTCCCGTCGGGATCGAATTTGGCAACGTAAATGTCATTGTTTCGCAACAATCGACCGGTAGCAAAAACGCCAGCCGTAGTCGGATAACCCGGAGTTCCAGCCGATGCCGTGTCCTGGTTGCCCGTGAACGCGACCGTGCCGGTAATCAGAATGTTATCGACGCTGTCGATGGCAACGGAGCTACCCGTAATCGTTGAAGTCGCGTCGCTATCTAGTCCCGTTCTTCCACCGGATAAGCTCCCCATCGTGCCGGTCGGCAGTCCGGAAGTTTGGGCGGCAGAACCACCATGGAATTGAGCCCAAACGAGTGACTGACCTGTAGGCGCAAATCTCGCCACAAACGCGGCGCTGGTCGAGCCACCTGGGAAAGAAGCGGTGCCAGGCATCAAAGCGTTGGCATGTCCTGAAACCACCAAGTCGCCCGAAACCGGGGCAATGGCAAATCCGGTCAAAGCTTCTGTGGTCGCGGTCGAACCGTAGTAGGTCGAATAGGAAGGAGTAAGAACGGAAAGAGCATCCTTATCGAAAGCGATGAGGAAGATATCCGAACTGCCACTTCGGGCCGCCTGGAATGATGAACCGCTAATTCCTGGAAAATCCGCCGACGTTGTAACACCCGCAATCCATATTCGATTTCCCGTAGGATCGACCGAAATGAACTTGCCAGTCTCACGTCCTGAACCACCTACATAGGCTGAATACTCGTGGACGTAAGCGTCGCCGCGGAGCTTAGCGATAAAGGTGTCCGAAGCGCCGGTGATATTAACGCTAAACGGTCCGAACAGAATCGGAAAGTCCGGCGCCTGAGTTGCACCCGTGAAATAGATGCCTGCATCGGAATCCGCCGCTACCGCCCGGACTTCATCGATACCGCCGTCGCCGCCGTAGTAGGTGCCGTAAACGATCGGGTCAACCACAACCGGAAGCGAGGAATCATGCGTTCCAACTTCGATGCCAACCGTGTTTTTGCCCTGCTTGACGAAGTTAGCTGGAACCTGAACCTTCTGTCCCTTCTTCATCTGATAGGCAAACAGCCCTCGATGCTCAAGCAAACCCTTTTGGGTTCCAAGAGTCAAATCGGTTTTGTTGACATCTACCGAGGAAGCGCCATTGAAGCGCATCTTAATAATGTCTGACTTTGCGCCTGGCTGGAGAATAAGGTCGTATCGAGGTCGGTCGCCATCGTTGTACACGCGCATGTCGACACCTTTGTAGATGGACGACAGCTTGACCTCTCCAAAACTGTGGACAGTCTTCGTGTCCTTGAATGATTTCCCTTGAATGAACTGGGTAACCGTCGGCAGTTTATCGATTCCCTTGTGCGTCAGCGCTTTACCGCCCACAAAAGACATATCGATAACTTGACCCTTCTTGTAGGTCTGTCCCTTCTCCACGGATTGCGAATAGTATTCGGATCGCAAACCGTGATCGGTAACCCACAGGTTCAAGTTCGGGCTCTGGGCAAGATACAAGGCATTCTTATCCCACTGGCCGCCGTTCTCCATAAACGACTTTGCCGTCTTACGGAGTCTTTGCTTTAAAATCGACTGCTGGTTAGTCTCCGTCGACTGGCCCGTATTCCCCTGTGCGGGGGCGGGGGCAACCGATGGATCCTTGTCCAGCATCGCATTGACCGCGCCAAGCCCCATAGGACTTGCTCCGGCGGTCGAAGCTGCGACGATCGTTCCCAGGAACGCCGACAGCCTCAGCGGAAGACTAAGTTTTCCAATCACAGACGCATACACCTCTTAAGCGAGTATCAGACCACAAATCCATGCGCACGCTTCCCTCTCCCTCGGCGTGCTCACACGTGACTTGCGGGCATTTTAACTCAGATCGATCACGATACACCAGTAATCCTATCAAACGCGCGCAGATTTGAGAACCCACAGAGCACCTAGACAGAATCACCCGTGTGTTAGGACGGGACAATCCCGTACTTCGTTCTAGGATTTCTCAGCGATTTACCAGAGTTGAGCGAGCTTGCCCGTACTGTTGCCCAACGACTCGATTCGCACACCCATTCGGTCCAACATGGATAAGTACAGGTTATTGAGCGGAGTGTGATTTTTATAGACCACATGCCTCCCCGTCTTGAAGGCGCCTCCCGCCTTTCCTGCGAATAAAATGGGCAGGTTATCGTGGTTATGACGATCACCATCGCTAATCCCGGCGCCATAAACAACCATGGTGTTGTCCAGCATCGTGCCATCGGTTTCCTTGATTGACTTGAGCTTTCGCAGCACATATCCAAGTTGGTCGATATGATACTGATCGATTAGGCGCTTCTTTTCGAGCTTTGCCGGGTCCTTTCCGTGGTGCGACATGTCATGATGCCCTTCCGGAACGCCAATCATCGGATAGCTTCGGTTGCTGCCATCGTTTGCAAACATAAAGGTGCAGATGCGAGTCAAGTCGGCTTGAAAGGCTAACACCATCATGTCGCCCATGAGGCGAATGTGCTCGCCGTAATCGTGGGGAATTCCGGTAGGGCGGCTTGCCTGTGCAAGGGCCATGTCGCGACCAACCTGCTCCAACTTAATGATCCGCTTCTCTATATCCCGAACGCTCTCGAAATACTCGTCGAGCTTGCCTTGGTCCCGCTTGCCAAGTCGAGACTTGAGCCGCGTCGCGTCCTCCATGACGATGTCCAGAATGCTCTGGGTAAAGAGATCGCGCCGCGCGCGGCTCTGCTCCTGCCCTGCCTTGTCTCCAGACCCGAATAATCGTTCAAAAACCAAACGAGGATTTACTTCCTTGGCCACGGGAGTCGACTCGGATCGCCAAGCGATGTTAGAGGAGTAAGCGCAACTGTATCCAGAATCGCAATCACCTGCCATTGCCCCGCGTTCGCATCCAATTTCAAGCGAGGCAAATGGCGTCAATCCTCCCACTGCCTTTGCCGCAACTTGATCAACGGAAATGCCACTCTTGATGTCTGCGCCCGACGTCTTCTTAGGATGAACTCCGGTGAGCCAGCACGCTGTGGACCGAGCGTGATCGCCTGGGCCATCCCCCAGCGCAAAAGCATTGTCTTGGCTCAATCCGGTCAAGATAGAAAAGTCATCCTTCAGATCCTTAATAGGATCCAACACAGACGGCAAGGCGTATCCCGCGCCTTCGGATGCCGGAGTCCAGTGCTCCATGCTAATTCCGTTGGGGACGAACATAAACGCCATCCTCATCGGCTTCACGGCTTTGGCGGCAGATTGCGCTAAAGCATTTAGAGGGAGCATCGCATCCAGCAACGGCAGGGCCATCGCCGTTCCTACTCCTCTCAAAAACGTCCGTCTATTTATTGGGTTCATTTGCTTGCTCCGGCACTTCCACGCCTTCTAAAGGAGTCGCTCTGTACAACGGCATTGACCATAGCGGAAAACTTAAATTTTCCTTTTTCAGTCGCTCGTAAAATCGTGTCAATGTGGCATCGGTCGCTGACATCGAGTCCCCGACCAAGGGCGTAAGTCAAAAGCTTCTCACTGAGACTCCTCACGAAAAGCTCCTTATTTTTCATCAAGTATTTCCGTAGTCCCGTCGGTCCAACGAACTTCTCTCCATTAGGAAGTTCACCGGAGGCGTCAATCTTATTGGCGCCTTCCATCGCACGCCACACGCCAATTGGATCAAAATTCTCCAGTCCAAACCCTAACGGATCCATTTTGGAATGGCAACTAAAGCACTCAGGCTTATTACGATGGTCGGCGAGCTGTTCCCTAAGTGACTTGCCTGCCGAATTCCCATCGTTCTCGGCTAAGATGCCGACCCCTGGCGGGGGTGGGGGAGGAGGCGTGCCAAGGATTTGTTCCAATACCCACTTTCCGCGCTTCGTGGGAGATGTGCGCGTGGGGTTTGAGGTGACTGTCAGAACACTAGCTTGAGTCAGGATTCCTGCCCTCTCCGTCCCAACCAAGGAGACCTTCCTGAATTCCGGCCCTGTCACATTGGGAATGCCATAGAGCTTGGCCAGCGGACCATTGATATACGTAAACTGCCCTTCTATGAAGTCCAGCACGCTTCGATCTTGGCTCACCACAGCTTTGAAGAATGACTTCGTTTCCGTCATCATTGCATCCCTTAGATCTTCGTTGTACTGAGGGAATTGCTTCGTATCCGGGTGAATGATGGCAAGCTTCCTGAGGTTCAGCCACTGAGATGCAAAATTGTCCGCCAAAGCCTTCGACTTGGGGTCCTTGAGCATCCGCTGAACTTCTTGAAGCAAAATAGCCGACTTTGAGAGGGTTCCATCGGCTGCAAGTCCCATCAATCTGTCGTCAGGCATGGAACTCCACAAAAAATAGGACAAGCGGGACGCCAACTCATAGCCGTTAAGCTGACGAGAAGCATTCGGATTAGCTTTGGGATCTACTTCGGCTCTGAACAAGAAATGAGGAGAGACCAACGTCGCTTGCACGCCAAGTTGAATGCCGCGTTCAAAAGGCTCCTTGTACTTCATCGCAAGGTCGAAAATCTGAAGGAGTCGCTCAACTTCTTCAGGTGTCGCCGGACGACGATAGGCTCGCGACGCAAAATTCGAGAGAATCTTCCGCGCGTACTCACGGGGGTTGTTTGTAGGCGGAGGACCAGGAATGATGCGGCTATGACTGGCGGGAATGATCGCCGCGCCGCCAACCGGGCCAGAAACTTCAGCAAAGTCAATCCAAAGGTTTCGGTCCCGATCTCCCTCTGCGTTCTCTGGTCGATAGAAGTCGTTAGTAAACGTTAGGGCGATCTCCGAAGCCCCTCCTTCGATCTTAACCAGAGCCTCGTACATCTGAGGCGACCGCTTTCGAGCCTGGACATCAAACTGTTGAACCGGCTTTCCGTCCAAGGACAGAACCATTTTTGCCGACTCGGGCCCGGCGTGGTCTTCATAGGCTCGCACCTTCACCCGATACATTCCAGGCTTAGGCGCCTTAAATTGGAACTTGAACGACCCGTAGGAAGCCAGACAGCCAAATCCGTCGTTTCCATTGAGACTATCTTCCGCCTCAAACCGAGACGAATCGCTCGTCGGAACATAGATCGCTTCCTTGGCGATCTTCTCCGCCGCCGACATGTACTTTTCCATCAAAAGCGGCGACAGTGATAACACATCTCCAATGTTGTCAAAGCCATAGCCAACGTCGTCAGAAGGAAAATCGTCAGCTAATCTGAGATCGAGTCCAACCAAATCCCGAATGGTGTTGTTGTACTCTTCCCGATTCAGGCGTCGGATCGTCACGCGACCAGGGTCGGCCAACCGACAGTCGCCAGTGATCGTTCGATCGATCCACTCGACGATGTTCTTGCGTTGAATGGGCGAAGGTTGAGGCATGCCTTTGGGCGGCATATGCCCGCTCCCCAGGTTTTTGGAAATCTTCTCCCAGGTCGCCAAATCCTTCTTGACGTCGGCTTCGCTCTTAAACTTTGAAACGGAAATGCCAGCCGTCGCATCCTTCCCGCTATGACATCCCCCGCAATACTTGGTCAGAACCGGAAGGACGTCCTTAGAATAGCTTGTTGCAAGGACCTTGGCGGTGCTTTTCTTTGTGTTCTGCGGTTTGCCTTTACTTTGCACGAGCGCAGCCCCACTGACGAACACAAGCGAACTGACCAATCCCAGTATCTTAAGTTCGCCAATAAATCCCCTCGTCTTGCTCCGTTGAACAGCCGAGGGTCCTTTGATGTTCCGATTCAAAAACGACACGCCAACAGACTCCCTTCAACCTAGCATCTTACAACTGATTGAATGATAAATCAACGACGAATAAGAAAGCATAAAGAATCCACCAGCTATCACTGACATCTCATTCTTCTCATTCGTTTTTCATTCTTTCTCGGAACTCATTGGCGGAAAGTGGAGTTACCATTACTTCGAAAGCCATGTCTTAAGCGTGCTCATCTCAGGCACGATGACAATTGGAGGGAATTATGGTCAAGAAGGTTTTGGCGGCAGCGACGCTCGTTTCCGCACTCTCAATTTCGGTTTTGGCAATGCGCACGGGCGCAGAGTCGGGCATCAAGGTAGGAGAATACGTTTCCGCGTTCCATCCTCACCACATTTCAGGTCCGCATAAGGGCACCGATGCTTGCCCCCCATGCACCTATGGCGCGCTTCCCGCCGTACAAGTCTGGGTCAATGGCGATGACATCGCAAATGTCGAAAAAGTGGCCAAACTCCTGAATGATCGCGTCGGCGATTGGAACAAGTCCAAGTTCAAAGCGTTCTTCATTTTCGTCACAGATGGTGCCAAGAAAGCGGATACCACCAAGATGATTGAGACCGTTGTGGGAAAGGTCAATGCAAAGATCCCCATGGCCTGGATCGATAAAACAGACGGAGCAATCAAGGACTACAAAGTCAACACCGATGGCGCAGTTAAGAACACCATCTTCGTTTATAAGGACAAGCAGGTTCAAACCAAGTTTGTAAACTTTGAAGCGACCAAAGATGGTCTTGCAAAACTAACGACAGCAATCGACTCGGTTAACAAGTAGAAGTTCTTACATCGGAGGCAAAACGGATGCCGCACACCAGGGCGGCATCCGTTTTTTTATTCACGTTTCGCGAGACGATTCGCCCCGTTGCAACGGTAGGTTGTCGGTAGCGACACATTCGCAGTGGAAGTGTTTATGGATATCAAAGAGTCAATCATCAATCAAATCAAATACACCTCGGCAAACTACTTGAAGGATCTCGGATTCATTCCTGACGACAAGCTATCCGCGTCGCCAATGGGTTCTGCTCGTCCTCCGCTTGAATTCACGGCTGAATGTGCAGGCTTTAACTTTTATGCGGCTCGGGCCATCAATGGCGAAGAACAAGAAGCGCCGACTCAGGAAGTGAGAGATGCCTACTTCGCCACCATCGATACTCGCGAGAAAGCTAACGAGGCTCTCTCATCAAGCGCTGAAGCCCTTATCACCGCCGTTCAGGGTGCAGACATGAGCAGCGAAGTGAGCGTCGCTTGGGGAGAGCCGATGCCGGTAGCTCGGCTGGCCACCATGTGCAGCTACCACATGATGTACCACGATGGCCAACTTAACTACATCCAAACTCTCTACGGAGACAGCGAGAGCCACTAGCCCCACCAAAAGGCACTCACGATGATGGCGTAGAGCCCTATCAGCGCTACGCCTTCTAGCCAAATCGATTCGCCGTCATAGACGATGAAGGCGGAAATGACCGACGCTAAGACAAGGCCGACCACCAACAAAGGAGGCAAGACTAGTGTCAAGGGAGTGCTGCCAATGACAAACGAAGCCAAGACTAAAAGCGGCGTAAGCGCAAGAGCTATCTGAAGAGAGCTATTCAAAACGACGCTCATCGCGTAATCGGGTTTGTTCCTCGCCGCAAGTTGGATGCCTACCAGGTTCTCGATGGCGTTTCCAGCGATCGCAACCACAACTAGACCTGAGAACGCTTGAGACAGTCCCATTGCCTTCGTTGCCGGTTCCAAGGCGGCAACAAACCACTCTGAGACAAAGGCGGCTCCGACGCCAGCAACGGCAAGGATAGCCATCGAAGTACCCAATGGCCATGCATGTTCTGGGCTGTCGTGTGGCGCGGGGGTGACCGCGGGATTTCCTTTAATGAAGAAAGGAACCGTGCAGATGAAAATGATCAGCAACACGACTGCCACCGCCGCCGAGAAGGGCACCTCGTGCTGGCTGGCCGGTGTGTGTAACTCATGAGCCAGAGTAGGCATGATGAGGGCAGCCGTAGCCACCAACATCAAGGTCGCCATCATTTTTGGAGGTTCAGAGGAGAATTTTTGGGTTCCGTGCTTAACGCCTCCAACGGTGATTGCAATTCCTAAGACCAGCAATGAGTTCGCCAGAATCGAACCGGCAAGTGCTCCCTTCACAACATCGACAAGTCCCGCTTTGAGACTGAAGATACAGACAAAAAGCTCGGGCAGGTTTCCGAGGCCCGATTGAAGAACTCCCGTCGCCCCGGGGCTCATCCGCGAACCTAGATGATCGGTGGCTTCGCCCACCACGACAGCCAACAAGCTAAGCGCCAAGCCGGAGGAGAGAAACGCCGGTACTGGTCCTATCCGGTCATGCCCTAGGAATCCTGCAAGCAAGGTAGCCAAAATGGCGCCCCCCAATATCATTCGGTCTTTTGATGAGAGGCCCTTCACGGGCGCAAATTCTACCGCCTTTGATTTCGCCGGCTAAAGAATCCCGCTGGGCGCTAATCAACATGAGCAGCCGGATGCCCAGATGAAGACCCTGAGAAACTTGGCGAAAGCGGTGAACTGAATCCCTTGCTTTCGGCACTCAGGTCCAGAGGCAAAAATGAAACTCGAACACTGTCTTCTGGGCGCGGTCGCCGCCGTTCTTGTCATTTCCGGGTGTAGCCGAGCGGTCGCCCAGAACGAAGCGACCAATGGCGAAAAGGGGCGCGAAGTTGAACTGGTGATCTACTCTCAAAACTTCGCAATGGTCAGAGATGTTCGGCAGGTCGATCTCAAGAAAGGAGCCACTCATATCGCGATTCAGGGTGTGAGCAAGGTTCTCGACCAGAATTCAGTCATTTATTCCTTCCCTAAAGTTGCTTCCGCAAAGGTGACCTCAACCACTTACGATCTCGGAACCAGCGATGGCTCGCAACTCTTGCAGCGCTTCCTGGGAAAGCAGATCGACCTGGTTTACCGAGGAGACGACGGTAAAGAAGGGGCACGCGAATCGGGAGTTCTGCAAGTCGCCGACCCAGGAAACATCGTTGTCAAAGTTGGAGAGCGACTGGTCGTCAATCCAAAGGCCACGATTGAGGCACCTGCCGATGCCGGCATTGTAACGATTCCCCAGCTGTCCGCCTCGGTAGAGTCTGATGCCGATACCTCTTCCCCGCTGTCGGTCAATTATATGACCCAAGGCCTTTCATGGTCCGCTGACTACACGGCGACATTGGAATCGGATAAACCTGAGATGCATATGGAATGCTGGGCCACCGTCACCAACACCACCGGCGCCGACTTTCCCGACGCCACCATTCGCTTCGTAGCAGGATCCCCCAACCGGCTCTCAGAAAACCGTGCCAAATCGCCGCGATTTCTTGATGCTGAACAACATGTATATCTAGGTTCACCGTCTCGGATGCCCGGAGAAAGTCCATCTCCCCAAGAAATGGGTGAACTGTACGCGTACCCATATAGCTCGAAGGCAACCGTCGTTCAGAACCAGATGAACCGCGTTCGTATGATGGAATCTAGCTCCGTCAAGATCGCAAAATTTTACGCCGTTAGCGTTCCCCCGCTCATGAAGGAATACGACAACTTAAGCGGAAATCCCGAACGACGTATCAGCGCAACCCTTGGCATTAATCTCACTAATGGCAAGTCGGAAGGATTGGGTAATCCCCTTCCTGCCGGAGCCGTTCGGTTCTACGAGCCGGATAGTAAGGGAGTCATCCGTTACATGGGCGCCGCGGCTATATTGGATACTCCCAAGGATGCTCGAGCCAGTTTCACGCTGTCTAATGTGTTCAACGTCTATGGGCGAGCAAAGCAGGTTGCCGGCAAACAAATCGATAAACGACATGTCAGCAGAACCGTTGAAATCAAACTGAACAACGAGAAGGCGAATCCTGTAGAAGTTCGTGTGGTTCAGCCTTTCGGCGAAAATTGGAAAATATCCAATCAATCTCACCCTGGCGCGAAACTTAATGCCGGATCTAACCAGTGGACCCTTGAAGTGCCGGCCGGCGGAGAGGCAAAGCTAACCTACACGGTGATTCTGGGCTAACATAGCCGAAAGGAGTCCCAGCATGAAGAAGATCGCTTTAGCTCTCTGTCTCGCGTCTGCGCTCGGCGCCGTTATCGCGGCCTCGCCTAAGGCAGAACCAACATACCCTGCCGTAGTCACGACCAAGACGCTCTACGCAAAGACTGACCTGCGCGGCAAGCCAGCACCCAAATTCGAGGTCGAAACTTGGCTAAATCAAGCTTCGCCAAAGACCAAAGGCAAGGTTTTGGTTGTCGACTTCTGGGCAACTTGGTGCGGCCCTTGTCGCCACCTCATTCCGGAGATGAACGAGTGGGCAAAGAAGTTCGAGAAGGACGTGGTCTTTGTAGGGGTCAGCGACGAACCGGCGGAAACCGTGAAGAAGTTCATGACGGATACGCCGATGAACTACAGCGTAGCTGTCGATCCGCAGAAACGAATGAGCAAGGTCCTTGGCGTTCAAGGCATTCCCCACGTGATGATTGTCTCTGCCGATGGCGTCGTCCGATGGCAAGGATTCCCTGGAAGTACCGAGGACCCCTTAACTGCGGAAAAGATTCAGCAGATTGTCGAAGCGAGCAAGGCCGGAGTTAAATAGCTCTCGCCAGATTAACGAGGCGCTCCAACTAGGGGTGCCTCTTCCTCGACCTCTATTTGCAGCTCGATCCGCAGTTCTTCGGTTGCGTCCGCGGGCCACATTTCAAATGGACCACCATAGTATTGGTTCCAACGAGGATGCCATCTGCCTGAAACGAAGCTGCCATCCCAAGAACCGACATATTCATATGGGATACCGACGCCTTCCTGAGATGGCTCAGTCGTTCGAGTATAGGTCCGTGTCATCAACACTTTCTGCCCCCGCTCAATATAAGCGCCCTGCAATTCAAACTCTCCGTCCTTGTCCGTGCCTGAACCCGAAATAATGCCCTTTTGAATCGTAAGGCGTATCGATTCGGTAATGCGTAGTCCGTCTTGGATCGACCATCCGATCCAAGGTCCAGAGAGGCTATTGAAGTCCTTCATCAAATTGACGGAGTTTCCGTGATGGGATAGTAATCGGAAAACTGCTCCCATTTTACCGACGCCTCAAGTGTCAAACTGATCTCTGTGGACTCCGAACTTGGTCGCTACGACTATCGAAAAGGCGAATTGCTGGAAGAAGACCTGCAATCCGATCCAATACAAGCGTTGAAGGATTGGCTGGAAGTGGCCCAGGCTGCATCCGTTATCGAGCCCATGGCGATGTGCCTCTCGACCGTAAACTCTGAAGGTCGCCCCAGTTCCCGCATGGTTCTCTTGCGCGGAATCGATGAACTAGGCCTTCGTTTCTTTTCCAACTACGAGAGCCGCAAAGGACACGATCTCGCGGTCAACCCATATGCCGCACTCAACTTCTGGTGGTCGACCTTAGAGCGCCAAGTGAGGGCTGAAGGTCGAGTACAGAGGCTGTCTGACTCAGAATCGGACGCCTACTTCACATCCCGACCCTATGAAAGTCAACTTGCCTCTGCCGCGAGTCCCCAAAGTCAAGTTGTGCCAGAGAGAGAGTACTTGGATCGACTCGTTGACGAATTGGGGTCCAGATACCCTACCGATGTTCCTCGTCCAAGTCATTGGGGAGGCTACGTTCTTGTCCCTGATCGAATCGAGTTCTGGCAAGGACGTCCCGCGCGCCTCCACGACCGAATCGAATTTGTCCTCCAAGACAAAGTCTGGCGCAAACAGAGACTTGCCCCCTGAAGCTATCGTTGCCAGACGGGACCTGAAGGTTGGGGATAGGACATCCCTCCTCCACGAAATTGATCAAATTGTTTCTGAGATCGACTTTCAAAATTCAAAAAGAGGGTCGCAAAAATGACCGCCATCACAATAAACAGAACCAAACCAATCCAATTGCTGGATGATTCTCGGGTCTGAACGTTCGGCTTAACCGCAGAAGTAGTCTCTTCTCGGGCTCGTTCAAGCAAGAATCTAAGATTCTGGTTTTCCAATTCAAGCGCCGCAAATCTTGTCGAAGAATCGCTCTCCGTTCTCAGTTCCGTCAGCGCCGCGCGTACTTGCTCTTCCGGGACTCCCCATGCTTCGGCGGCATCCGAAACGGTTATAGAGTCCGATCCCCTTCCGCTTAATTGAAGCCGGTTTGCTACCTTCCACAACTCGTCGGGTGATATTTGGTCGTTACCTTTCATCCCGCATCAACTACGTGAACCGATGACACATCGATTCACTACTTGGTTGCCCAATTGTGTTCCCGCAACCAGCGAAGCAACTCCATGGTCCAAGGATGAAGGTGTTCACTGTCGGGAGCTCCAGCAAGCCCCATCCCGTGTCCTCCCTTTTCGTAGAGATGCAATTCAAAGGGCACCCCGGCCTTTCGCAAAGCCCGCGCAAAGTCGATACTGTTCTCGACTGGAACGGCCGCATCTTCAACGGTGTGCCATACGAAACATGGTGGGCAATCCTTTGTGACTTGCTTCTCATTAGAAAGCAAGTCCACCAGCTTGGGATCGGGCGTTTTTCCGAGCAGATTTTCTCGCGAACCCGCATGGGTGAACTCACCCATGGTAATCACGGCGTAACAGAGAATCGCAAAGTCTGGACGACTCGACGCCCTGTCGATCAAGTCCTCCGATTGAGCGTTGCCGCTATCAAAATGGGTCGCCGCCGTTGCTGCCAAGTGACCACCCGCAGAAGACCCGATGATCCCGATTCGACCTGAGTCGACTCCCCACTCAGACGAGCGACTTCGGACCGTCCGAATCGCGCGTTGGGCGTCCCACAACATGACGGGATGACGATATCCGTTGGAACCTAGCCGGTATTTCAGAACGAATGCGGTGATTCCGTATCGATTGAGCCAGACCGCGTAGTCGTTCCCCTCGTAAGAAGTCAACCCATAGTATCCGCCTCCTGGGCAGACGACAACCGCCGTACCGTTGGGATGCTCAGGGCGATATACCGTGAGAGTAGGAATATCTTTGGCTTCTTTGCCAAGCGCCCCTGGTGCGTCACCTTTCCAAAGAGGAAACGAATCTGGGGCGCCAAAGCTCATCAAAGCGAGTGTGGAAACGACAATGCCAGCAAGCATCTAATCTTTCTACCCTTCATGTAAGGGCATTGCAACTATTTTGGAAATCCCGGCGCGTTTCGGATCAAATACGCTTGTCCCTGATGATATCCGGGGTGGAACGCGAACCTCGCCAGAGCCCCCTTTCCTGTAATCACTGGCCCAAGGGCACTCACCAACTCAACCGAAAGGGCCTCCTCTCCTGGGTTGGAAATCAGCGGTTCCACCATATCGTGAGCGACGCTCAGCGCATGCTTGACCGCATCCGGAGTCATCTCTTCAGGAGTGAACGGAAAAGGCTTGTCGTTAACCACACCATCCGTGGCCGCCGCCTTCAGACGAGTTTTCAACTCATCCAACGACAATCCCAAAATCTGGGAGGTAAATGAAATTTCAACTCCTGCTACGTGCATCGCCATTTCGGCAATGGTCAGCGCTTCAGGATAAATCCGCCAATTGAGTTGCTCCTGATTGAGGTCGGAAATCGTCTTAACGAATCGATGTCGGGAGAGCTGCCAAGAAACTGCGAAATCGCTCATGGATTGAAGTTACCCAGCAGGTCCAGCAATCCTGAAGTGTTATGCCTTTCCTGATGACTTCTGATCTCTATCGCAACGTAAGAAGCACGCCCGCAACGATCAAGACAGCTCCTCCTAGGAGCGACGGAGTAACCTTTTCTTTCAGGAATATGACTCCAAAAACCATCGCAAGCACAAAGCTTAACTTGTCGATCGGAGCAACTTTGGAGACCGGCCCCAATTGCAGGGCACGGAAATAGCAAATCCAAGAGGCGCCCGTTGCAATACCTGAGGCGACTAAAAACCACCAAGTGCGCGAAGAAAGTTCATTAACCTTGGTTTGTCGCGTGACCAGCGCTATACAAACCGCAAAAATGAGAACGACCGCCACCCGCACGGCAACCGCCAAATTGGGAGGCACGCCTTCCACGCCCTTTTTTGCCAAAAGAGCCGTGAGCCCAGCAAAAAGAGCCGACAAAAACGCCCACATCCTAAAGTCCATTTCGAGATGATAACCCGTTCAGTGGGCGTTCAGGATGAAAGATTATGCCTGCAGTAGCATTCCGATCATCGTGATTTGACCTTCGTGATAACTCATGTTCCAGTAGTGATAGGCCAGCACGTCCGCCAAGGTGTATGAGCCGGGGAAAGGCAGTTCCACCGGTTTGGTTAAATCTTCCGCCGATAGACCCTTCATAAACTCGACAAGCTTCTTTGTGCTTTCTCGGGTCTTGGATTCGAGCTCTGCGAGCGAAGTGATCTTGGAGCGAGACTCTTTCCACTCCGCAAACATCTCGTCACTCCACTCGATCTTTCGTTCGGTGAAGCTAGCCCAAAAGACATCCAAGGCGGTGGCTACCTCTTGGAGCTGGTCCAGGGCGCTTCGAGTGTTCGCGGAAGGCTGCCAGTCCAATTTGTCCGCTGGCAAGGCGCTCGCGGCTCGAAACAATGAATCGATTTGATTTTCTGTGAGTCGGGTGAGAAGTTCGAAAGCGTTCATGACGCCTTATTATAGTAGACGTATTTCTACTTTGTAAATCACTTTCGAATTCTTAATGCTTTACTCTCTTGAGACGCTCCGCAACTGCGATCACAAATCGTTCAAGGGCATAGGGACTTTGCTTAAAGAAGAGGGACGGCTCGATCAGTTCTAGCTCAGAGAGATACAGCTCACCTTCATGAAGAATAAGATCGATCCTCGCATACAGAGGATTCTCCGAGATGCCCTCCATCAGTTCCATGGCAAACTTTCGCTCGTCATCCGATGGATCCACCGCATGGGATACGCTCTCCTCGTCGTCATCGAAACGAGGCGCTTTTCTCACGCCGTGAGTGACCTCTCCGTCGATCCAGACGCAGGCAATCTCGCTTCCAATCTCGACTGAGTTGAGATAAGGCTGCACCATCATGTCCCGCTCTTGGAGGCTTTCGGATAGAAATTGGAGCGCGAGGGGGTTCGTTGCATCGAATCGCTTGGTGAGCCAAGAACCAGCCGAAATGGAGGGCTTGATCACAACATCCGGCCACGGGAAACGCATAGATTCGATCCTGCTTCCCTGACTCAGCCACATGGTAGGTACCACCTTAACTCCGCGTTCCTCCAATCCTGCCAAATAGCGCTTATCGATATTCGAAGCCATCGTCTGGGCGGAATTGAGGATCGGCGTCAGAGAATCGACTCGTTGGAGCCACTCTTTGAACTCTTTTGGAGTTTCAGGGTAGTTCCAAGTTGATCTCACCACACTGAGGTCGAACTGTTGCCAATCCACCGTTTGGTCATCCCAAGCCACCATCGTCGCATCAATCCCTTTTGCACGCAGTGCAGCCAAGAGAATTTCTTCGTCTACATCAGGTTCTGGCAGTTCTAGGCAGGTGACGATTCCCAGACGACTCATCGCGTCGACCTTGGCTGGACTCGTATGCATGCTGCCGCCTCAGTTGCACGACGTCTAACTTCTTCGGTACCCGTGCCGATCGGCGCGCTTGAAACGGCAACGGCCATTCTTCGATTGACTCGGGTAGAGGGTTTGCCAAAAACGCTTACATTTACCGAGGCATCTTCCATTGCCGCTTCAATTCCGACGAACTCGGGCGAGACAGGAGAATCGAAGTCAGCCAACACAACTGCGCTGGCGGCCGTGCGGCGCAGTTCGATAGATGGAATGGGTAAACCCAGAACAGCCCGGGCGTGCAACTCAAATTCGTTGAGAGAAAGGCAGTTGGCCAGGGTCACCATGCCAGTGTCGTGTGGCCGGGGAGAAAGCTCGGAAAAAACGACGCCGTCCCTCGCCAGAAAGAATTCCACACCCCAAATTCCTGCTCCTCCTAACGCCTCGGTGACCTTGGCCGCCATTTCTTGGGCGTCATGTAACTCTCGTTCACTGATCGCACAAGGCAACCAACTCTCTTGGTAGTCTCCGCGCTCCTGACGATGACCGATCGGAGGGCAAAAGAGCGTTTCTCCGCTTTTCTGGGTGACCGTTAGCAGCGTGATTTCGCTCTCAAAATCGATGAAGCCTTCAACAATCACTTCCGCCAAGTCGCCTCGTCCCTTTTCCACGGCTGCATCCCAGGCTTTGGTCAGATCTTCCCGAGATCGGACGGTCGACTGTCCCTTTCCGCTAGAAGACATCAGCGGCTTCACAACGCAAGGTATTCCCACCTCGTCCGCGGCTTTCTCTAACTCCTCAAGGGAAGTTGCGTACCGATAGGGAGCCGTACGAAGACCTAACTCCACGGCGGCAAGATCGCGAATGGCCCTTCGATTCATCGTGAAGTTCGCGGCCCTGGCGCTGGGAACGACTTGAATACCCTGTGCTTCATAGTCATAAAATCGCTCCGTTCTGATCGCTTCGATCTCGGGAACAATCAAATCAGGCCGATGCTTTTCAACCAACCGGTCCAACGCATCGCCATCGAGCATGTCAATGACCTCACGATAGGGTGTGACCTGCTGAGCGGGCGCTCCATCGTAGGAGTCAACGGCTATAACTCGCTGGCCCAGCCTTCCCATGGCGATGGCAAATTCTTTCCCTAGCTCCCCTGACCCCAACAGGAGAATCGTCTTCTGCATTGGATTAGTTTATTCGCCCAGCGACCAAGAATGTTCGCTGGGCGATCATCCGATCTATGCTCCCCAGGAACTCTGTGTAGAGACGATGTCATCGGCCAACTTGTCGATGATTCGCCGAAGAATGCCGGTAGTAATTCCACGATTGTCGATCGCAATTGCCACCATGAGACGATTGCTGCTCGTGATGTAGAAGAAATTGGGCTGGATCTTCGAGTTTTGAACCAGAAGGTCCTCAAATTTCGTGGTAGCTTTTTTCTCGCCCAAATTTGCCGTCAGCCAAACATAATTCTTGCTTGGGCTGATTTCCGCGCCAAGGGGAATCTTAAGCGTGGGTCGGGTCACGTCAAAGGAGAACTTCTCCTTCCCTGCTTCGGTGTTCAAGTCTTTGACCTCATAACCCAGGTCTTTGATCAAGCCCTTCAGAGCGGGAGCGTCCACGACGTTTGCCTGAGGTGGTCCCGCAACCGAGATTTGCGAGGTGAACGCAGTGATCGAAATCAGCGACGCTAAGAACGCCGCAAAAACAATAAAACGCCTCATATCTGCGTTTGACGATCAAGTCAAGGGACTCGATTCGAAAAAGTGCAGATACGAGGCGTTGGGACGTTTTAGAGTTCGCTCTTAATCGGCCGCGGTTTAGCTGATCCCCGTCGTCGAGGTCTTGCGATCTCTTCAGAAAGTCGGGCTCGATAGCCTTGCATCTCTGGCTCTCGATGTCGCCAGTTGATCCAAGACCGAACGATCTCTTGTCGGGTTGGCAGATTCAGATTGGAAGCTAAGCCCACCGCACGAAGTGACTTGATGAGGACCGCCGCCAGATCGAATTGCCAGGCGAAAATTCCGTGTTGTGCCCAAAGCTCAGACTTGTGGTGAGTGTTGTGACCGCCCTCGCCCAAAGCCAGAATCTCGATGACCGCGTTGTTCTTGGAGTTGTCCGGCGTCTTGAACGGCGTTTCACCCCAAAGGTGGCAGACCGAGTTCACGCAGAAGGTCACCCAATTCACAAAGCAGACACGAGCCAAAGATTCCCAAATGGTGATGCCGCCAAGGTACCAAGGAGCGGCCACACTCAGCGTAATAATGCTCAAGTAAACCGCCGGGTGGCTGATGACCTGTACCGTCTTATCCTGCTCGATGTTGACGATCGTATCGACCAATTTCCCCCATCGCTTCTTGATCAGAGTTTCCGTCGTGACGATGACCTTTCCGTCCTTGTCTCGTACTTCCCAATAATAGGCGTCGCCATCTCTGTATCTGAACGTTGCCGGATCTGGAGCGCTGTTCAAGAGTTGAACCTTCCAGTCCTCAATGCTCATTCCCTTCGGACGTCGGAGGCTGGGTTCTTTAAACGCCCACATCATGAATGAATGCAGGAACGCCAGCACTTGCTCCTTAAAAATTGCTCGTTTGGATTCCTCAAACACGTAAGGAGAATGCACATCCGCCGAGGTGTCGCCAAATGCGTGGTGCTTACTGTGCTTCTTCATCCACTCTGCAGGCGGCCCCTGCATGGCACAGGCTCCCATCGTCAAAAACAAAGCTCGAATAGGAGTCGGCGCCTTGAAGCTTGGATGTGTGCCAATTCTGTGATATCCCACGGTAATGCCAAAACCACAAACCGCGTATCCCGCCAGGAACCAAATGAAATGGTGTCCGTGCAACACGTACAGTCCGTAGAAAATCAACGCAATGGGAATGGCAAAGAGAATCCGATAGGTGGACCGGAGAATTCGATTTCGCCAAGCCCGGCGCACAAGTTTGGGATGCTCACCGTTAAACATCTCGGTGGCTGCCTTTAATTCCGAATAGCCAGCCACCCAGGGGTAACGTCGGAAGTAGGGCCGGATCCACTTAATATGGATCCCCACAAGGGTGCAGAGGCCAGCCAAGAGACCAATCGTTTCCATCAATTTGATGGGATCGCGCCAAGCGTACGCCAGCACAACCAGCGCCGCTATCGGCGGGAGGAAAATGAAAACGCTGACGATCAGCTTCTCGAAATTCGCGTTGGATGAGGAATGGTTATCAGACACGGCGTTATCGGTCATCCTTTTTAAGCGTCCGTCTGGCCGTCGCATTCCTTCCTTGGGACGGGAGAGAGCTTAAGCTCATAGATTCTGTCATATAAGACTCCGGAATCTCCGACAACGGTGCTGACGCCTTGCATATTTTGAGGCAATTAACCCAATAATCCGCGCCCCGTCGGAGTCCGAGATAATTGTGGACCTAGGCTGTCATGCCCTTGCCATGATCGGTGTCATAGAGTCAGATTTCATGGGCGGGGTCGCCAGTCGAACGAGACATAACGGTTGTCATAGAACCCGTCCTCGTACAAGTCGATTAAGCCATACCCGTTGTGGCACTCTTGAAACGGTCCACCCCACCAACCCGCACTAACCGCTCCATTGCAGTAGTAGCTAATGCCGTTGTATTTGATTCTATCAGTCAAGTGGATGTGACCACTAACGCACAACTTGATGTTGGCATACCGCCTGAACAAGTCTTTGATCGCTCGGGCATCGATGTGCATCCAGGCTCCCGGCACCGCCCAGTTGCCCATCTTTTCGTTCATGCCGTGGAAGTAAGCGCAGACAGAAAGGATCGGGATGTGGCTAAAGACAATGATGGGCCGACTGGCCGGCACCCGCTCCAAATCGTCTTTGAGCCACTCAAATTGCTCGGGATCTAACTTAGCCGTGTATCCGTTTCCTCGCCCTGGATGAGTGCTGTCGAGAAGAATAAAGTGCCATCCCGCCTTATCGAAACTTCGGTAAGGGCGCGATAGCTCGAGTTGATCCATCGCCATCCTCTTCCCGAAGCCTGACTCGCTCGAATACTTCTGCCGATTTCCCCAACCCCACACATCGTGATTGCCGATGCATGCCTCCACGGGCAAGCCGTTATTTGCCTTCAGAACTCGCTTATAGATTTCCCACTGATCCAGGACGCGAGACCGATCCGCATCCAAGGAGTCCATCACCAGGTCTCCTCCCATCACGATCATATTGGGCTTAGTGCGATGGCTCTGAAGATGTTCCAGACATGCCTCCATACCAAGCGCCGCCTGTCGCTCCGGCTGAACATGGATGTCCGTGAGATGAGCGATTCGCAAGACCCGTTTTTTCCCCATAATCGGTACCTGAGCGTCCGCCGTCGCGACCAAGCTCGGAACAAGTGCCCCAGCGGTCGCCGCCTTGATCACGGATCGCCTTGATATCTTGGGTTCGGTCATACGGGTTTACTCTCCTGGTTTAAGTGTATGAGAATCGACAAATTGAGGACACCTTCCGATACTTGTCTCTCAATTGCCAACAATTGTTCGAACATTGCGCCAAATCAAGCTAAAACGAAAAAAGAAGCCACCCACTCCGAATTTGTGGGAGGCTTCCAAAGAGGGAGATCCAAATAATCTACTTCGTGGACTTGGACCGCCTGCGTCGAGCCAACATTCCCAGGGCTCCAATACCAAGCGCGGCCATGCTGGCTGGTTCCGGTACGGGCGCCGGAAGCTGTACGACGAACCCATTTGCCGTCGAATCCAGACCAACGATCGTTCGGCCGTCGGCCGAGATTCCCAGCGGAAGCGCCAGTGTTGTTCCTTGCAGATCGATTCCCAAGCCCGTCACATAGCTGGTCAAATTCGTCATTCCGCCATCGGCCGTCCAGATGAAACCCTGCCCCCAAGTCGCCGGGCCAAATCCGCGAGAGAATCCGACAATCGTGTTTCCATCGTCGCTAATGCCAACCGCCGCCGCCGAATCGCCGAAGGAGAGGGGAGCCCCAAGAGAAAGGTAGCCGGTCGATTCGCTCCACCGCCAAGCTTCACCGCCATTCCCCCAGACGCCTTCGCCAACGACCCATTCTCCATTAGCTGAAACGTCGGAAGCTTCGCCGAGTTGGTTGCTTGCGTTATCGAACAACAACGTCTGGACTCCGTTTTTCCAAACGGCTCCTTGTCGGAATCCATCTTCGGAGTCCTGCCATCCGACGATCGTGGATCCATCGTTGTTGACCCCGTTTGCGCGAGATGAGCGATCAGTCACCGTCGAGCCCATATCGGTCGTCGTTCCTGCCTGATATTTAATGGCGTGGGCGGTTCCAGCGTCGACCCAGCCCAAACCAACCGACGTTGAACCATCGCCCGACAACGACCAGCCTGAACTCGTAGAACCGTCAGAAGAACCACCGATTCCCCCCAGAGTCGTCCAGGTCTCGCTCCCCATGTTGTAAAGAGCCATTTCGCTGTTTCCGGTCGATGTGTTAATCGCTGAACCGCCGATTTTGCTTCCGTCCGTCGAAATCGTTGCCGTTCCAGCGCTGAAGTATCCACCGATGTCTTCCAGGCCGCCAGAGGCGGTCCACTTGAAGAACGTCTCGCCGTGATACCCGGCCACGACCGATCCATCCCCGCTGGCGGATGAAGCGAAATTCAGGAAGCCCAGATTCCAATACTGAGCAGAAGCTGACGGAGCAATTACTGATGCCAGCGCGGCGATGAGTAAACCTTTGTGATTGATATGCATGTGGATTTCCGAAGGAATGGTCTGGCCAACGCTGGCCGTTGCAATAACGTTATCACAGTTCAGAAAGATATGCAAAAACGTTTTCGCGTGAACCCGTAGAATTACGGTACTTGGTACTATCGCTTGAGGCTAGCGAGAGGATTCTCGCTCAACCAATTCCATCTCAAGCAGCGCTCGTCGCCCCTCAGTCTCTGGCGCATCGACCCGCTCAATCAACCAATCCCAAGCTTGCTCGACGACGGCGGAAATGGGGATGCGAATCGTTGAAAGCGGGACTCGAAAGTCCTTACCCTCGGGAAGGTCGCCGAATCCCCACACCTTACAATCTTGAGGCACCGAGCCGCCTTTTGCCATGACTGCGCGAGTGGATCCGATCGCCAAAGCATCCGTCGCCCCGAAAACGGCATCTGGGACCGAATGGTCCTTCAAGTAGGCGGTGACTGCATCCTCTGAAGCTGAACTCGATTCGCCGGTAACGGAAACAAATTCAGGCGTCAAGCCAGCGGCTTCCATGGCTTCTGAATAACCACGTCGCCGCTGTTCTCGAGGATAGTCATTCAATATCCAGTCAAGCGTGACGTGAACGATTCGACGACAGCCCTTTGCGATCAGTCTCTCCGTCACCTCACGGGCGGCCTTCATCAAGTCCCAAGAAACTGAGTCGGTATTGTCGAAAAGCTCGAGTCCAAAGATCGCGACGGGAATGGAGTCATTGCGCGCATCTTCCCGAAAAACTCGAACTGCCTTGCCTGCGTCAACGGCGATCAATCCATCTACGGGCCACACATAGGGCGTTTTTCCCTGTGCGCCATACGCTAAGGTTCCTTCGATTCCGGTAATCAATATATCGTAGCCACTAGCTTTCGCTTTGGCGTCAATGGCTTGCAAGAACCACAAATAGGTCAGATTCGGGCGCTCAAGCGGTACCCAGACCGCAATCATCTTTGTGCGGCCTCGCTTCATGGCCTGCGCCAGCCGATTTGGACGATATCCCACTCGCTCGGCAGCTTCCGCCACCTTCTTTCGCGTGCTTTCCGGCAACCTGACAGTCAAATTCCCCGCCAAGACGTGTGAGGCCGTCTGGACAGATACGCCCGCTTCCTTGGCGACATCGGCAAGCGTAATGCGCCTAGAAGCGCGACGACCAGTGGACATGTTGCTCAAAGATACCTGCCCTATCTGGCAACGACAAGAGCGACCCTTAAACCAACAATCAAGCCGCTCGCTGGCAAAAATGTGTTCTGAGAACAGGTGCAGACTCTCTTAAGACAGAGCAAGATCATTAACGCAGACGATGTCGAGACAAGGGCCTCCGAGATTCGCATATCTTACAAGGTGGCGGATCCGCCCATCTGATATCAAAATTCGCAGAAAAAGGCTAATTTTGGGACCTTCATCCAGTTTTTAAGAACAGTCGTCTATTGAGACAGCTTTTCTTGAGCAAAAGGAGGATATTTCTGTGAGCGTTATCGTTTTACCGGCCCTTGCTACATCGCTGTTAGGAGTTCACACCGCCCCCATTCAATTTACAGAAGGCACTAGAGCTCCCCTTACCCGAGCGAACACAATCTATGGTCCTACAGGTCTCATTACGATACCAACCGCATACACCGTGCGGAGGGGCGAGGCTAGAGTAAGTGCTTCATTCAGCAAGAACCTTCGTGGACCGGCAGTAAATTACGGCATTTGGAACTCGATCGAAATTGGCGGAAGTTACATGGACATCGAGAATGCGCCCGATAAAGCCCTGGCTAATGCCAAAGTAAGCATCGTGCCTGCTAACTTTAAATACTTTGAACTGGGAGTAGGCGTAATTGATGCTGCCGATGCCATTGATCAAACGTTCTACTTCGTTGCCTCTGCCGATCTCATACCACCCGATGTAAATTCTCCAAAAGACGGGTCTCTTCCCATTGGTCTAAAGGTTCATGCCGGGGCTGGAACAGGACTCTTTAAGGAAAAACTATTTGGTGGAGCAGAACTCCTCTTCGGCAACAAATTCAGCATCGTGGGCGAGTGGGATACCAAGAACTTCAACGCTGCCCTGCGATACTCTCCAAGTGACAATCTAAGTCTGCAGCTTGGAGTTCGGGATACCAACCTGTTCTTCGGAATGACCACTTCCCTTCGCTTTTAAGTCTAAATTCCTTCCGGTTCCACAAGGACGTGGAACTGGAGGCCATAGGGATCTCTTACATAGAAGCCACAGGGAGACTCGCCTGTGATTTCCGATTGGGTCGATTCAATTATTGCCCGAGCTTCCGAACCATCGCGAACTGAAAACTCTTGAAGCACTTGAGGAGTTTCCTTTGCCACATCGACCCATATCGTGAAGTCGATACCCACAAGTTCGACGCTGTCTTCTGAACGACTTTTTTCTTTCAGCCCAAATAGCTTGATGTAGTGATTCACGGCCTCCGACACCTTTTCGGAAGGCACGGAAACCGCAATGTGACTACTCCTTCTGAACATGATTCACAACTTTCCCATTCTCTTTGACCAGTCCCAAAGTGAGTAGATCGCTTCGTCGCTTGGTTCTCGATCGTGAATGCGCAAGGCAATCTCAATTTGAGCACGGTGATTCGCTTCGTGGGCGATGCAGTAAGTAAACAATCCAAGGGCACTGGACGTATCGTTTAACTTAACGAACACCTCCTGCATCCCTTCTTTCGAAGACTCCAACCCGGCGATGATCTGTTCCCGATTTGCCACCTTCCAATCGAGTTTCGGCACCCGGTCGATGGCCTTCTTCATCATCGCTTCGATCCACTGACGGCGCACGGATACGATATGGACAAAGTTGGATCGAATCGTCTTTCCTTTACCCGGCTTAAGCTCAAAGTCCTCATCTTCGCAAAGACCGAGCAATTCTAAATTGATCGCATGGTTGACCTGCCAAGCATGGATCAACTCATCAAACCGCACCTTCATCTCCTGTGGGATCGCTTTTATTGCAATAAATATTCATGAATTAATGAAACGGCTTCCGTAGTATGTCGTCAAGTTTAAGATGATTACCGCCATTGCGACTCTATTCCTTGCACAACCAGTCCTGGAACTCCAGATCAAAGCGCAGAAGGCGACGTATCGCGCGAATCAAGACATCTACATCGATGTGGCGGCGAAGAACGTTTCAAAGAAGACGTTCGAGGTTGTTCCCGCCCTTGACGGTTGCGACACCGGGCGCCGAGGACCGTCGGGAAGGTTCTACGTCCGAAGTGGAAAGAAAAACTGGGAACCTCTTTCCTACAAAATTGGACGCTGTGGCAATACGAACCCGTTAGAAGCGCAAAACTTCTTGCCTGTCCTTCCAGGACAAAGGGCGATGCTGGTGCAAGGTCCTTCCTGGTATCCGTCGTCTCGCTTTTCACAACTCGGTGCGCCCGGGCAATACGAAGTCAAATTCATCTACGATACGACCCTTCCTTTTGAAAGCTGGATTGGAGGTCCGCTCCCCGCTGATCGAATGACCCAAAGGATGATCGACCTGCAAAGTCACTTTGCGTCTGTTCCCAAAGGCGAGTTTGAGAGCAACGTGATTCGCATTACGGTCTTGCCAGAAGAATAGTCTGAACACCCCATCGTTTCTCCGGCACTCAAGTCACAAGTGACCCTTTCCAACCGGAGGAAATGATGAAACAATTTCTTTCCCTATTAGTTTTCGGCGCAATCCTGACCGGCTGCGGCTCGCCGATAACAACCGCAACCGCCCCGTCGCAAGAAGATCGACTCACCGCCATTGCCGACGTCCCGCAATACGCTCTTGGCAAGCCCATCGCTCAAGGCAACTTAACCCTCTATCCGGTCATCCTGACCAAACACAATTCCATCCCGCACGAAGATTACATCTCCCTCGCCGAGGCAAAGAAGCTCGGCGTCGTTGAGATTTCGGAAATGCCTGGGCAAGAGGAAGTCAATCGGCTGATGGTGAAGAACATGGGCCCAAAGCCGCTCCTCCTGTTGGCCGGAGAGATGCTGCTAGGCGGAAAACAAGACCGAATTGTGGGTAAGGACACCGTCGTACCCGCCGGTGAAGAAATGGCGGTGCCGGTCTATTGCGTCGAACACGATAGGTGGACAGGCTCATCCAGTAAGTTCGAGTACTCCGACAGCATGGCGCCCGCAGAAGTTCGTCTCAAAGCAAGCGTCGGTGGTCAGCAAGAGGTCTGGGATGAAGTCGCTTCCTACAATGCCTCTCTGAAAGTGTCTGAAAGACAGTCGAGTGTCAGAGCAGGGTTCCAAAATAAGGAAGTTCAAGATCGAATAGCCAGCGACCTCACCCCCATCCAAGAAAAATTGGAAGCCGAGAAGCAAGTCGTGGGCGTCGTTTACGCTGTGAATGGTGAGATTGAGAATCTCGAACTCTTCGGGAGCGAACCGCTGTTCCGGGCCAGCCAGAATGCCTTGCTGAAGAGTTTTCTTGCTGATGCCTCATCCAAAGTCGAACGCAAACCGAAGGTGTTGGACATCAAAGATGTAACCGACTTCATCCGACGCGCGCTGGACGGCCAACGAAGCCAAACCCGCATTGCGGGCAAGATATCTAACTGGAACTACCGTTCCGATGGCATCAAAGGCGCCGAAACTACTCTTGCCGACTCTCCAGTCAATGGTACCGATCGTTCTGGCTTCGTCCACGGCAGTTACGCATCGGAAAAGCACTGACATGCTAAATAGTTGGGAAGCTTAGCTTCCCAACTTAATCGGTCTTAACCACCGGTCTTGAATGACCACGGTTCGTCTTTGGGCAACTCTTGTGAGTAGAAGAAGACCCAACCCTTATCCGTCTTGCGAAGAGATTCTGCCCACCGACTGGTAGATTTCATCGTCTTCCAACCGTTGCCCTCGCGAATGGTGTACACAAAAACCTCTTCACACCATGCGATCGCTTCATGCTGATTCCCCCGGACGTGCTTTACCGTGACCTTACTGGAAATGTTCTTAGACTGCGCCGTCATATTTCTCACGGCTTCCTTGAACTCACCACGATTCATTCGATGTCCTTGGGTGTCGACATTGGTGTAATCCGGCGCCAGCAGATCAAAGATTCCATTCGTGTTGCCGGCTTTCATCAATTTGTCGAATCGATGAAAGAAGTTTTCCAACTCCTTACGTAGTCCAGGGTCTTCCGCTTGACCAAACGCACTTCCGGCGAACACCGAGATCGCCAATATGAGCAGAACACGAATCTTCACGATAATCCTCCTTTTCCGTTCAAGGCAATATTAGTACTCTAGACGCATAAAGTCCAACTGTCCGCCTGATTAATGCGGTGGAGTAGTAGTTGTTGGCGGCGTCTGCTGCTCGCGAGTTCGCCGAAGAATCTCCTGAAATCGCTGGCGCTGTCTATCTGGTAGGTGTTGCCAATCGACAGGTTTGACCTTCTCGTCGCTCTTCACCTCAGAGAACCCTGTCTCCACTCGAACCCGTTCAAGTTCCGCCCCACTCTCGCCGCTCTCCGGTGAGGAGCCAAGAGCGGCGGGCCAAATCTCAAGTTTCAATCTCCTTCGAGTCCCTAAGCGAAACAATGGCTCTTTTCCGTAATGAGTTTTGTTCCAATCGTAGTTGCTGGCCATGTTCTCGAGCGTCGCGATGTTGGGGATTTCTCGGCACCAGCCAATGAGAATTTCCTCTCCATCCAAGTGCGCTCGAATCATTAAATCGCGAGACGCCAGCGAGGGCCATGTCGCTGGATCAGAGCGGCCGGTAAGGATTCGATCCCTTGCGTAAAGCAAGAGCGGCAGGAGCGCCTGTTGCGCCCTCATACTCAACATGCTGGCAAGAAAAGGCTCCTTGGATTCGCACAGTTCCCAATCCTGGGAAGTAAGGTGCGAGTAAAGACGTATGTTGTACGGATAGCTTCCAATGAATTCCTCGTCGAGGACAATGCCCGAAAGCGCTAGGAGCATAGCGTCTGTCCAACTATCGCTCGACCATGGCCGTTGTTTTTCAACGAACTTGCCTAGTTCCGAAATATTGGCGACAGCACCACTTCCAAGCGCCTGGATGTACTCACCCAAAACGGCGCGTTTAGCTTGCGTCGGCGTTGTACTCTCCATGACTGGAAGTTGCCCCACCAAAGCTCCGTCGTACACGATCCAGTTGATGGAACTGCAATATCCTCCCAAGATTGAGCGAACGGTGCCCGCGCCACTTGCCGCAGATATCGCGCTAAACAGAGAAAAGTCGCAAAGTGCGACGGCAACATCCTTGTCGATAGCCTTCGCCACTCCAGTCAAGGGTATTGCCGACGCTTGTCCCGTCGGATCCGTTTTGGCCAGATCCTTCAAACTAGACTGAAGCTGTGTAGGGTCTTTCGCCAGGCCCTGAATGGCCTTGATGTCTTCGGCGACGAGCGCGATTTTATTGCTGTCCGAACCAAGAAATTCCTGAACGGACTTTGACAGTTGGTCGAATGCAAACTGTCCGTCCCCTGATTCAAAACATCCGTATCCCATGCGGCGAATAGACATCACTGCCTGTTCGCCATCGGAAGTCGTGATCTTCTTCGGAGCAGACCTGACGTATTTTGTTGCCTTGGCTCCGTACCGCACGATTTCTCCCGGGGCCATTCGATAAAAGTCTCGAATGGGCAGATCCTTCCAGGCCGCCTTCAATCCGCTTGACTGTAGAAACTGAAACTCGAACGTCTCAAAGTCGTTATTAGGTTCCCGCTTGGTCCGCATCAAACGGAGAACGCCTTTGTCGTCTCTCCATTCCGCGTGGTATGCGGCGGCCACTAGCCTTTCCACTCGGGCGGGGTCACCCCCATTGACGGAAAGGAAGATGGGATAGTCTCGAAGGTCGCTGTCGGTGGCATGTGCCACGGACGTTTCCTTGGTGAGGATTCGGCAAAGCTCAGGAAGTGTGTAGGAACCAGCCGAAACCGTGCCCGACGCCAACGAAAGAAAGACGGCCAACATACGCGAAATACTCTACAACGTATGTCGGCCTCCTGTACGGCCTAAGCCCGGCTAATCGCTAATTTTCCTCCATGGCCTTTCGAGCGCCTTCCATCATCTCTTCATCGCTTGGCGACGCAACCTTCTGCCCCATCGACCACCGATATCCGAAAGGACACCGTAACTGACCATAGCGATCGCCCCAAAACATATCCGCGAGTGGCATCGTAACTTCGCATCCCGCCGCTACCGCGCGCTCCCATTCCGCATCGACATTTTGCGAGTCGATGTGAATCGTAATGGGCAAAGGAGCATCTGGTTGCGGACCAAAGGCTCCGTATTCCGGAAACTCGTCGTTTAGCATAAGGACCGAGTTCCCGAACACGAGCTGGGCGTTCATGATCTTAGAGCCATCTGGCGTCTTCGCAATGTCTCGCGCAACGGCCCCAAAAGCTTTCTCATAGAAAGCAATGGCCGCGGCCGCGTCCTTGGTCACGATATAGGGAGTAAGTCGAGGGAATCTAGATTCAGCGCCGTTATCTGACATGAATTCAGTATAGGACCGAATCACTGTCTATGAGGAGGGAGGCTTAGCAAAGGGGTTGGGCCTCAGTTCTATCCGCTTGATAGACTGCAGATACTCCACCATCCTATCTGCCTCGTTCCCCGCAAGTTGCGCGTGAAAATGCAGGTTAAAGCCATGAGGACCACGGGAGTCGATCAACTTGGGCTGGAGAGTAAGGAAACTCCGAACTGCTTCTAACTGTCCCATCATCGTTGCGCAGAAAATATCGATCCTCGCCCCTTTCTCAAGCAAGAACCCAACGATATCCTTCCTTCCCATGTGGGATGCTCCGCCCAGGGCTGTTTCCCAGTCGCCACCGCCCCAATCCATCATCGCATTGATGAGCATCGGCTCTCGCTCCAAAAGCTTCTTAGTCATGTCGAGATCACTATGCGCGTAGATGACGAAGTCTTCAACGAGCGTCCGATTGATCTGGGGTTTCTTCCAAGACGCCTTGAAATCAGGCGCCGGGTAATCCCGAGTAAACGGCGCCTCAACTGGCCCTTTAGTTCCCTCTTGCCCCTGGGCCAACAAAGACGTCGCGATCAGGCCCGCTGTGCCCACGATGAAAGTTCGTCTCGAAATGGAATGACTCACAGATGCACCTAGATCAGTATCCATTGGGAATTCGAGATCTAAGAAATATAGGCCATGTGCATTTCAACGACCACCCAAGTGTCGCCGAACTTGCGAACCGTCGCTCCATATCCCGTACCGCTCAGGCCACCGTAGTAAATCGAAATGGAGAAATGAGCCTCCGTTTTGCCGGATTCCCACTCCTTTCCTTCTGTATTCCCCGGTTCATCCATTCGAATTAAAGCAGTGCCCTGCTCGTAACATTGTTCCAACGGCAAAGACCAATCCTTGTGGTTCTCCTCGGGAACAAAGATCGTGGGCCCCAGCCTTCCCGCGAACTCGAGCGGTTTCATCCCCTTTGGCCCATAAAAAATGGCAGGCCAATCGCTATCGATAAAGTGGTTCCTCGCTTCGAAGACTGCCTCCATCGCCTTCTCTCGGTCAGAGAGTTCGCGAGGCGCCGCGTTGGGCCAAGGGTCAACTTGATCGTTGTCCCCGTCACCATCGGTATCCGCCTTGCTCGGGTCCGTGCCTAACCGCTTCTCCGCCAAGTCGGTTAGCCCATCGCCATCAGAATCCTTGCGGAATGTCGGATTATTGACCAAATCAATCCATGCTCCCGCGACCAACTCCTTGGCGGTCTTACCTGCTGCTTTGGGCTCTGGTGGCTTAGGCTTCGCCCAATTGGACACGCCCGAAGTTGAAACCCCCAGGAATACCGGCGAGACCCATTTACCATTCACCTTTTCAGCAATCCAAAGGTCTCCATTGCTTGCTAAAACCCCACATTGGAGCAATCCCCAGGTCTTACCGTCGGTAGCCTTCTTCTCAGACAAGACCATAGTCACGGACCGAGACTTAGGATCACTCGACGCCTTCTCAAGCTCCATCCGATCCGCTAGAGGCGCCAGGAGTCGTCTGCCGTGCCGTTCGGCTAAAACGGCTTTAACTCCCTCGGCACCAGCCGTTCCCGCCAGATTCCAATACGCTTCGGTCCGAAGCGTCTGATCTCCCTTCGGATTGGATATCTGTCTCAGCATGAACTTCACGGCATCGGGATGCTTCGACTTGATAATGTAGGATCTCGCTACATAGCTATTGGACTCGTACAATTCAAAATCAGGAGTCTCAAACCCCTCCAGTTCCTTGAGAAACAAAGGAACGACCACATCCTCTGAGCCAAATTGGGCAAGCATCGTCATCACGAACGGCTTACTCGATGCATTGGGCTTCTCAGTCTTAAGAACGGCAACTAATTCCGAGGTCCTGCTCTTGCCCGTAATCTTGGACAGAATCTGCGAAAGATCATTGAACTTTGAATACAGAGGGTAAGTGTCTCCCCCCTTTCCCGAGGCGAGGTCATATGCATGACAAGTGGCTAGGAAAAGCTTGAAAACCGATGGGAAGGCATCATCGCCCAATTGCTCCAGCTGCTTTATTTCTGCGGGACCCAGTTCATCGTAGTTCGATACGAGCTTGGCGGCCAAAGCCTGGCGGCCCGCGTGGTCCTTAGGAATGGCCGCAGGTTGACCGTGAACATATCTCATCAATCCTGTAGGGCTGAGGCTAACCAGTGACTTACCATCGGACCAGATAGGCGTCGGCATTGCTTCCTCAGCACTGCCTGACCAAAATTCTTTTCCGTCCAAGGAATAGATTCCGGCCCTCCCGATTCCGCTAGCAAAAACGAAGTTATCGAGAACGTTCAGCTCTTGGTTACCGCCACTCACTTCGGGATTTCCGACCGTATGGCGCCAAAGTGGCTTACCCGTTAACAGATGAAATGCACTGATTTCACCTGCCCCTAATCCGATGACAATCTGCCCCTTGGCCCAGCTACCCTCACCAAAACTATCCTTAGGGAGCGTCCACATCTCCTTACCGGAATCGGAGCTCTTTGCAACCCACCCCTCGCCCCTGGGCGCAATCACCACTCGTCGCGAAGCTACTAGCTCATTGCCAAACATGTGGGAATCCTTGACTTCCCAAACCAGCTTCCCTGTTGAGGCGTCAAGACCCCGGGTAACGTCACCCCAATTGATACAAACTCGGTTTCCTACCGCTAATACAGATTGCGCTCTGCCGTGCAAGCCTTGAGTAAGCGACTTGCCAGCGTTGACCGTCCATTTGGTTTTGTGAGATTTCAAGTCAACTGCCGACAGCGAATTTGCCGAAAGGCTCACGTAGACTGACTTCGCATCAGCGGCGATTGCGCCCACTTCTCCTTTGCGCTTAATGTCCCACAGCTTTTTGCCGTTGGTAGCCGCAACGACATGCACGAAGGCTTGATTCTCATCTCGCCAAGATTCGCTTGCCAGAATGACGCTCGATCCTGTCGTAATAATTGCCGTTACGCGGATATTGTTCGACGGCAATTTGAACGACCACCGAACTTTGAATGTCTTGAGATCGACCGCGTCACAACGCCCGGGATAGCCCAAATAGATCGTGTTTCCAGAAACGAAGTGACTGCTAATGTTCTTCAATATCTGAGTCGAAACTCTCTTATAGGGAGGTTGAGGGACAGAGATGGGAAGGACGAGTAGCGATGCAATCAACGAGAGAGTCATTCAGTTTTCCTCTAAAACTCCTGGGTGTCGACGCTTCGGCTCAATGTTCAATCAAGTGACGCCCCGTTTACAATTCGACTCCAAAAAGCCCCAGGAAGTAACGATAACAAAAGAACAAGCCAACGAGCAAAGCCACCGAAGCCACGGTCTGAACCCCCGCACGCTTCCACACTTTCGCCAACTGTCCCTTCCCGGCGAGATCATAGATTTTGTCCGCTACGACCAACGAGCCGAAGGTGCCGGCGCACGAGATTACGATGATGATCCAGTTAGGCCAGGGCTTTGACAAGATTTGACCAAACGCTCTCGTAATGGGTGTACGTTCATAAACGCTCGGGTCTCGGAAATAGACAATGAGGTTGAGCGCGATGGCCACGGACCAGACGAAGACCTCTGAAACCACCATTCGCCATCCCAGCACCAGTCGGATAGGAAAGTCCAACAAGAATCCCGCGTCGGCGATGGGGGTCGCAAGCACAAAGGCGCTCCACGTTAGTCCTCCAAGCAGCAAGCATTGGGATCCAAATTTATAGATGAGATAGCCCGTATAGATGGCCAGGATGCCCACCAAGAGTAGGTATTTACGAATCGTTTTGGCGTCGCTGGGTTCCTTGGGCATGCCTCAAGCTTACCGACATAGACTCTATTCGGCTCGCTGAAGGAACGTTCAGCGAGCCGATAAGCCAATCTAGTTTCCAGGCTTCTTGAAAACGTCGTCCGAAACCTTAGCGTCGACCTTGGCGGTCTTGAAATCCATGATCCACTGCTGACCATCGGCGAAGGTCACCACGACCTTCATCGGAACCTTGATACCATCCACTCCTTTATAGTTCGAGTAGTCAACGGTTGAAACCACCGTCCCCAAGGTTGAGCGCTTTAGATTGGTCGCTCTCAACAGCAATCCTGTCTTCGTGTCAAAGGACAGATCCTCGGTCGAGGTCGTGGACGCTCGCTGCCCTCTCACCGCAACAACTGGGGTCTTACCTACCGTGTCTTGTCCGGAGACCGCGGTGTTGCTCAATCCAGCAAAGTCATCATTTCCCCGCCAGGTACGTCCGATGCGCTGGAAAACTGCCACGGGTTCGCCGAACATTGCCATCGCGCCGTACCATGTCGTCGAACCATCAGAACCGATCTTTCGATCACCAGCCGAGAGCAAGAATTTCCCACCCGAGGCCTGAATGAACTCAAGCGGTTTGGACTCCACCTTGTGCGTCGCATCGTTAGGCGCGGTCAGCGTTCCCGTTCTCACCAAGATCTTGCTGTCCTCACCGACTGCCTTCACGTGATTAGCAAAGTACTGCTCGGGTCTCAAGGCCCCTTCGAACCGCTTGTGCCGCAGACTCAACCCTTCCGGCATGGCGACTCCCATCGGATGCTCCGCCCCTCGGTGACACGTCATACACGTCACTTCGGTCCGATTGTTGAAGTTCTTTGCGTTGATGTCGCGTTGCATCAAGATCATCTGGCGGGCCGTGTCTTTCGTTCGATTGTCGGCGGAATAGTCCTTAGGATCGTGACAGTCCTCGCACTCCATTTTTAGCGATGCTGCCATGAACTGCATCGAGGGAATGAGATCGCTTGAAGGGACACCTTTGAAGACTTTGATGTTTGCGAATACTTCTTCGCACATCGGTTCCTTTTGCTTTTGCCCATCCTGTTGGGCAAAAGCAAACAAGAAAGGCATCGTAGCCAGGGCCAGGAGCATCGTGCGTTTGGAGAAGCATCGCATGGCTAATTATAGTTTTAGCCAGGTAAATTAGCCGGTCCAAATGCCAACTAATTGAGAATTTGCATCGATGAAATCCGCCCACGAGAAAGTAGAACAGGAAATCAGCGAAGGAAAACTTGGCATCGCTCGAGACCGCCTTCAGGGTCTCGTCCGTTCCTATCCCTTGGACTTCGCCCTCCGGTCACGCCTTGGCGATGTCTATTCCATGCTCGATTACCCCCGAGACGCTGGAAAGTGGTGGTTTCTCGATGAAGAACTCACCGAAGAAAAAAACGAAGCCATCGACGAGTTCATCCGATGGTGCCGCAACGACCCGCAAATCATTTTGCGACAACTTAAACTGGGCTTCCATCCCGAGGAACTGCCGTCAGCCGTCCGTCAGAGAATCCTAGACCAAATTGACGAGTGTGTGCGGCGGGGACTCGAACCGCCAAAGATCCCTGAAAAGGAGCATCCGCCAATAGGGAGATTCTGGGGTCATGTACTCATGTGGGGCTGTCTCTTGGTTGTGATTGCCATTCTCTTTCTGGCCTTCATTGGATTTCAATCTCTCATCCACGCAAAATAAGTTCCATCTCTGAAGGCACTAGCTTGGAGATGCATATCCGAATATAGGGCTTCGATATCGGCATAGTGCTAAGTGTCTTATGCTCAGTCTAGCCGCCGAGCAAAAACAAAAAGGCCCCCGCTCCAATAAGAGCGAGGGCCCTCCGAATCGCCAATTCCGATTCGCGAGTTCCTAACTTAGAAACCCATGTCGCCCATGCCGCCGTGATCGTGGCCGTGGGCTGCCGCTGCCTTCTTGGGCTCCGGCTTCTCGACAACGAGAGCCTCGGTGGTCAGAACCAACGCGGCGATCGAAGCTGCATTCTGGATCGTCGATCGGGTGACCTTGGCCGGGTCCACGATGCCGGACTTGACCATGTCAACGATCTCGCCGGTCACGGCGTTGAGGCCTTGACCGTCCTTAGCGGCTCGAACCTTCTCGACGATGACGGAACCCTCGAGGCCCGCATTCGTGGAGATCTGTCGAAGCGGCTCTTCCAGAGCGCGCTTGACGATCAACACGCCCGTCAGTTCGTCGCCGGTGATGCCTTCGGTCTTCAGAGCGCCCGAAGCCTTGAGCAGCGTGGTACCGCCACCAGGAACGATTCCCTCTTCAACCGCCGCGCGGGTGGCCGAGAGAGCGTCCTCGTATCGGTGCTTCTTCTCTTTGAGTTCGGTCTCGGTGGAAGCGCCAACCTTGATGACGGCAACGCCACCGGAGAGCTTCGCCAGTCGCTCCTGGAGCTTCTCTCGATCGTAGTTGCTGTCGGTCTTGTCGATCTGGTTGCGAATCAGGTTGATTCGGCCTAGAACGTCTTCCTTGCTACCCGCGCCCTCGATGATCGTGGTCTCTTCCTTCGTGATCACAACCTTCTTAGCGGTGCCGAGCATGTCGATCGTGACGTTCTCCAGCTTCGTGCCCAGGTCCTCGCTCACGAACTTACCGTTGGTAAGGATCGCGATGTCCTCAAGCATGGCCTTTCGTCGGTCGCCAAAGCCAGGAGCCTTGACGGCAGCGATCTGCAGCACGCCTCGGATCTTGTTCAGAACGATGGTAGCAAGCGCGTCGCCCTCGATGTCCTCCGCGATCAAGATGATCGGGCGGCGAGCGGCGGCGGCCTTCTCCAGGAACGGAAGGAAGTCCTGAGCGCTGCTGATCTTCTTCTCGTGGATGAGGATCAGCGGGTTCTCTAGAACGGCTTCCATGCGCTCGGGGTCGGTCACGAAGTAGGGGCTGATGTAGCCGCGGTCGAACTGCATACCTTCGACGACGTCGAGGTTGGTCTCTCGACCCTTCGACTCTTCGACGGTGATGACGCCGTCCTTACCGACCTTGTCCATGGCCTCGGCCACGTGCTTGCCGATCTCGTTGTCGTTACCTGCGATGGTGGCAACGAACTCGACCTGCTCCTTGTCCTTGATCGGCTGAGCCGTCGACTTGATCGTCGCGATAACCTGCTCAACCGCCTTGTCGATGCCGCGCTTAACGGCAATCGGGTTTCCACCCGCCGCAACGTATCGAAGGCCTTCGTTCACGATCGCCTGAGCGAGAACGGTTGCCGTCGTGGTGCCGTCGCCGGCGACATCGTTGGTCTTGGAAGCGACTTCCTTGCAGAGCTGGGCGCCCATATTCTCATACGGATCCTCAAGCTCGATCTCCTTCGCAACGGTCACGCCGTCCTTGGTGATCGTGGGGCTGCCCCACTTCTTGTCAAGCACAACGTTTCGTCCCTTCGGACCAAGCGTTACCTTAACCGCATCCGCAACCTTGTTCACGCCGCGCTCAAGCGCTCGACGTGCTGTTTCATCATAAAGTAGGTTCTTAGCTGCCATTTGTTTGCTCCGGTTGCCTTGCATAGCTCTGCCTTGTCGGGCGGCCTTGCTTGGCTCATCTTAAATCTGCTAGGTGGTCGATACCGTGGCTTTTGAAGTCAAATCGGATTCGACTTTGAGGGCAAGGTTTCGTAATCGAACTCCAAGGTCCCTCGCTCGGTCTTCAAATCCAATCATCTCTTCTGATGGGATCATTTCGAGGTCCGAGGCAATCATAAAGAGCGTTTCTGTTTCGTTTAGAGATCCAAGAGAAATCCTCAAGAATCGGAGGAATTCGCCAGCAGAATCTCGCCCTGCCCCTTCAGCGGTGTTCGCCGGTATCGAAACCGCCGCCCGCCGAATCTGGCTGATCAACCCAAATTGCTCTTCACGAGGAAAACTATCCGTTAGCCGATAGCAGAGCACTGCTAACTCGCGCCCTAACCGCCAAACTTCTAGCTTTCTGTAGTCCCGCATCCTCGTTCGCCATTGCTCAGCCAATGAAGGCTAAGCATAGCCACGCCAAGCCTCCCTTAGCCAATAATTGCGTAAATCTGGTCCTCGTCCAAGATCGTGTAGTCTTGGCCGTCGACGTTCACTTCGTTGCCGCCGTACTTGCTGAAAAGCACGCGGTCGCCAACTTTGACCGTCAGGGTGTTGCGCTCGCCGCTGTCCAGCGTGCGACCTTCGCCAACCGCGATGATCTTGCCCTCGGTGGGCTTCTTCTTGGCGGTGTCGGGAAGGTAAATACCGGAGGCCGTCTTCTCCTCCTGCTCCACGAGCTGAACGACGACCTTATCGCCGAGAGGCTTGAGATTTGCCATAGTTTCTTTTGGATTCCTCCGAATCGAATTCGTGTTTTGGCGCCTTTAGCAATCAAGCCAAAGGACTGCTAAATTGTACTTTCAGACCCACCGACGACGTCAAGGAAAATTAGCAGAATCGGTCGATGACTGCTAATTTTGGACCTTCTACCCAAAAGGAGTAAGAACGAAAGATTTCCAGGTATTTGAGCCAGTTTTCAGCGAAAACCATCTCATATCCTTTGACAATTTATTGAGAGATGCTTAAAAAGGAAGCAGGTTCGCATTGCGATTCCACTGGAGGGATCATGAATCGATTTGTTTTTGCGCTTCTCGCCGTCGGGGCCGTTGCTACCGTCGGCGCACAGAGTTTCTACGCCAGTACAGACAAGTTCGGATATACCGGCGTCGTTACGCGATACAACACCTTGTCCGATGCTCAATCGGAAACGAACGGGCAGGGCACCTTCGACGTTTCCCAGCGAGATGCCGGGATCTACTTCGTAAACAATCGTCCCAGCTTCGATGTCGATAGCAATATCTTCCTGACTGCCTGGTGGTACACCACCCAAGCCAACACGAACGGATTCCCGATGGATGATCCCTCCGGAGATCGATACTACAGTGGATGGGGCAATCCCAACAACACCGACAACTCATTCGTTCAACTCTATGACGACAATGGGGATACGGACGTATTCCAGATGGCAGGCTGGACGTCAAATGCTCATGACACCTTCCTCGTTCACGTCGATGGCGTCAACGCAATGCACTCAGTTTCCCCCGACGGAAACGACTACACCAGATTCTGGAATGCCGGCGATCCCGACGTAGGTGCAGAAGGCACGAAGGGTGACTTCATCAACTACTCTTTCGACCTCATGGCATATGGACTCGTGAGTTCGGATACAGGCGGCGGATTCTTTGAGTCTTCTAACCATCCGACGCATATCGAAGGATCATTTACCGGAATCTTCCAGAATGTCAGCACGACATCTCCAATCAGCAACGGCTTCTACAAGTTCTCACTGACTTTCAACGATACGAATTGGGCGTTTAGCCAAGGCGATGCCGCGCTCAATGGCGACTTCAGCCTCAGTGGATTCGGTGCCGGGGCCGCGCCGGTTCCAGAGCCTGCCACCATGGCCGCACTAGGAATGGGAGCCATTGCGCTCCTTCGAAAACGGCGAAAGCTCTGAGCTTCGGTAGGTCCCTCTGTCACACTGTCGCAGAGGGACCCAATCCACGGCCCACAAATCCTCTTCCGGCTGGACAGGTAATCCTCTTATAATCAAGATTCCTGCACTTACACCTGAACATGCCGGCAAAACAACAAGACGAAGTGGCACTCGGCCACGAGCCACCACCATCCATGAGAGGTTCTGGTTCGTGGATTAACGAAGCGGAAGCCTTCCTGTCGGAAGAGGGCCGAACCGCCAAAATTGTGCGGACTTATGCCTGGGTCGTGCTACTTGTTGCCTTTTTCAATCTTCTGTTGATGCTTCCGTTCCCGATGCCAGCGGTAGCCAGATTCATGACGGCGAGTCACGTGGTCATCAGCGCCGTCCCCACACTTTTATTATTACGCTGGAAGAAGATTCGGGCCGCAGCCTACTGGATTGTCACCGTTTCGTGGTCAATTATCGCCGTTAACGGCTTCATATTGAACTCACCTTCCAGGGTCAGCATCAATTGGGTCTTCCTGGTTCTCTCAATTGCCGCCATAACGTTAGGGCGCAGGGCAACCATTGTATTCGGCGCCTTAACCGTCGTTCTCAACATCCTGCTTTACTTCTCAAACGTCAACCAATGGTTTCCGGAAACTCCGTTGCAGAAGCCCCTCGCCTCCACAGTTGTCCTGGTTCAGCAGTCGATCGTGTGGCCAATCGTTCTATGGGTCACCATCAGCGTCTTCAGACAGGGGCTCGTCCACCTGGAGAATAATCTGGCGACGCTTCAAGAGACGACCGTAGCGCTTCAGGATGAAGTCGATCAACGTTGCCGCGCTGAAGTCAGCGTGAGTGAACTCAACGAAGAGTTGCGCACGATCAACAGTGAACTAGAGTCGAGGGTACAGACGCGAACAGAACAGCTTAGGCAAGCTAATACCGATCTGGAAATGTTCGCCGCCAGGATCTCACATGACCTTCGCGCGCCACTTCGCTCCATTAACGGCTTCGCAACTATCCTGAAAGAGGATGAACCCAACCTTACGGATGATTCCAAGCAAATGCTGGATCGCATTCAAAAGAGTTCCGTTCATATGAGTGAAATGATTGATGCCGTCCTGCGATTCGCGCGGGTTGGGCGTGAAGGGCTGAGAATTGCGCCCGTCGACCTCAATGAGATCATTCGCGCGTCACTGGACGTCTTCCTGGCCCATGACGATGGTTCGAACCTCAAAATCCACTGCCCGAAATTGCCGACGATTGAGGCCGATCCAATTCTGCTTCGACAGGCGCTCGACAATCTTATCGGCAATGCCATCAAGTTCTCGGCGACAAGTCCACGACCAGAGTTGTGGTTTCAAAGTAGCGAAGAAGACGGTCGGTTCTGCCTTGAAATTCACGACAACGGCATTGGTTTCCCAGAAGGCGATCCGAACAAGGTATTCGAGCCCTTCCTGCGCCTCCATGGCAAAGAATATGATGGCGTTGGCTTGGGCCTAGCCACCGTCAAGCGAATCGTCGAGTTACACGGAGGAAGCATTGAAGCGATGAAGTCGAACCTGGGAAGTGCGGCATTTAAGATTCGCCTCCCTCGCCATGCATCGGCGGCCGTAGAAACTCCGGCCTAAGTCCTTGCCACTGGACTCACCCGCCGTGGTAGAATCTTTCCCTCGCCCGGACGTAGCTCAACGGATAGAGCATCAGTCTTCGGAACTGAGGGTTGGGGGTTCGAATCCCTTCGTCCGGGCCACTCCTCTTTAACCCCTTCCCTAGCTTTTGAAGCAGGCCAAGAACTCAATCGCTGAGTCCTTGACCATCGCAGATGTTTCGCTAAGGCGTCACGGTCAAGCCCAAGAACTCCGCTCCGCCTTTGTAGCAGATCAGTTTCGCGGTGTTGCCGGTTCCAATCGTCGTCGCCGGAGCGCTCGCCGTCAGGTAGCTGACAATCTGCGCCTCCAACGCGTTCAGCACGGTCATCGTTGCAATGGTATAGCCATTGGCATCTACTGAAACCACTGCCGAGCCGATGATTACGGGCCGCACGTAGTACCTCGCCCCGTCCACAATAACCGTTGTATCGGGGTCATAACCAGAGGATGGAGGCCAGGAATAGGACATTCCAAAAAAGGGAGACATTCCTGGGCCGGAGCCCGTCCAGAGCGCTTGGACGTTAAACAGTGCGTTCCAACCCCACAATCCCAGAGAAACGGTTCCGGCGATATTGTAAGAAGTCTGGGAGATCTGCTGCATTCGTTCCAGCGAATAGCCGTAGACGTTACTGCTAACGCTGGCGGATGGGGGCACGTCTGTTGGAAGATCTGGCACCCACTCGTAGATATAGGTGTAATAGGAGTCGACCGTCGGAATGTAACTCACCATCCCTGGATTCGAAATGGTGATCTTCTTGAACATGTCGTCCTCTTCGCCATAGAAGGCAAAAGGTCCAGAGCCATAGACGCTGAGAGCCGGCAAGGTGACAGTTGCCGTTCGCCCAGAGTGTCGGGTCACATCGGGCCCGGAAGTGGTAGAGCCTAAGATTGATTCATCCATCGACCGGACTTTCCAATGACCAGCCATGGCAAAGGTGGATAGAGACAAACTAACGATTGCCGCCAATGCGGATTTAAGCAGTAATTTCATGGTCCTCCTAAGAGACAAGTACACAGTAAATATACTGCAGTACTGGAACTTTCCCATGAATGAACGGACTGAAGCAAAAACTCAATCGTCGTTGCTAGAAATAACAACCTGACGACCGCTCTTTAGGAACGTACTGTGCATCAAAAGGACGCACCTTTTCTCCAACTTCCTTGGCCATCTTGGAGTTCATTTCTTCCATCATGTCCACGCTGTATCCTGGCCACATCTCAACGATCTCACCTTCTCTTGATATCAAGGCGCAGTACACCGACTGTCTTGCCCTGTATGCGTGAATGATCTTTTTGTCTGGATCGGGCACCACAGGAAAAATCGGCCGATAGTCGGAGACCCACGCTCTTCCTTTTTGTGGGTCGTCATTGATGACCCCGATGAAATCCACCTTCCCTTCCCAATGCTTGGCAAAGTTGTTGAAAATCGGCTGGGCATCGATGCTGCAAGGGCATCCATCCAGAATAAAAAGCACGAACTGCGGCTTCTGTCGCCCCTTTCCCGCGATGGAAGCTGGTGCGCCTTTGACGTCTTTCAAAGAAAAGCTGGGGGCCACTTTGCGAGCCATCGCCTGAGTCGCAACGATCATGTCTTGGGTAACTGGGTGATGAACCTGACTGAAGTCGATCCCTAAGTCCTTTGCCGCGCCAGGCTTTGCGCTGACGAACATAGCGACCCCGGCGCAGAATAGGCCGATGCCAATAGGGACCGTGAACCTTGCGAGTTTCATGATCCTGGGCAGTTTACCGATCCCGTCCCGGAAGACGCAGGACCGACACCGCATCTCCATCGAATACATCCCGGTCTGCGGGAAGTCGGGCAAGGCCCCGCGCAAGGGCAAGCGATCGCAATCCAAACGATGCCTGCTCGGAGACCGCTGTAACTCCTCCCCCTCGCCACTCGACGCGCTGAAAATCCTCTCGCCCCATGGCTAGATGAGTTCCTACATAACGCACCTCGTCCCACATCGGAGCACATTCAGAAGCTCCCTCCAAACTTCGAATGGCCTCTCGTACAAAGACCTCAAATCCCACAAACCCGCTGGCAGGATTGCCAGGCAGACCAAATATCAGGCAAGATCCGATGCTTCCAAATAAGATGGGCTTTCCTGGCCTCATGGAAACACCGTGAAAATGAATGTGCCCCAACTCGCGAATGGCCCGTGGAACGAAGTCGCGATCTCCGACCGAGGCTCCTCCACTTAAAAGGATAAGGTCGACCACTTGAGCGAGCCCAAAAAGCTCTGTGCAAAAGGATTCAAATTCGTCCGGCCAATGGATCTTAGTGACTTGCACCACTCCCGCCGAATGCCCCAACGTCTCCAACATTGGACCATTGGCGTCCCGGACTTGCGCTGCACCCGGTACGGAATGTTCGTCAACAATCTCATCGCCTGTGGTGACGATGGCCACCGAGACGCTTTCAGAGACCGAGACCTTTCGAATCCCTTGCGCGGCCAGCAGGCCTCGTGACCCTGCGTTAATCCGGTGGCCGATGGGAAGCAAGACATCTCCAACGCCGCCGTCACTACCTCGAAGTCGAAGATGACTCCCTTCTGCAACGGCTTCTTCAAGGACCGCGAAGTCTCCGATTCGTTTGACATCTTCCTGCATGGCGATGCCAAACGTGTTGGATGGAGTCGGGGCGCCCGTCATAACGCGGATGCATTCTCCCGGCTCGATTGTTGGCGCCTCAACGTCTCCCGCAAAGGTTGTATTTCGGATGCGCAGACGTCTTCCAGCATCCGCGTCTTCGCGCGTTCCTATCGCATACCCGTCCACCGCCGAATTGTCGAACCGAGGATAGGCGTCGACCGCAAAGATCTCCTTGGCCAAAACGCGGCCAACGCAGTCGGATGTGGGGACCTCACAGACACGGCCATGGCCTTTCAAGTGCTCCCGCATGATGCCTAACGCCTCATCATAGGTTAGCAATCCCATACGCCAGATTGGCACACTCAGCCACAATGAAACATGCGTTCGGTTCGCATGCAAGTCCTCGTAAGCCACCTCGTCTTGGTACTTCTGCTCGGACTCGTCCTCGGCGCGACTATCCCCAGTTTCTCGGCGCTTAGCCGCAGCGTAGATCGGGTGCTTGAAGACAACTACCAAAGCATCATGGCTGCCACCAAGATGCGCGAGGCGATCGAAGAAGACGAAAAAGCTCTCGCCTTAATTCTGCTTGGTCGTTCGAAAGATGCGACCCAGCGACTCGATGGCGCGATTTCTCTTTTCAATTCCGGTTTCGCCGAGGCCAAAGATTCCATTAATGAGCCTGATGAAGACACGCTGGTCAGTAAAATTGACTCTGAATATAAGGCATACCGCGTCGCGCTTGACCATGTGATCGACAAGTCTTCCAGCATTGAGAACGCTCGTCCAACTTACTTGGCAGAGTTAGCACCCAGCCGCAAACTCTTGTTGCAAAACATCTCGGGCCTGGTCAACATGAACAAGACCGCTATGTACCGGGAGAACGATCTCACCAAGCGACTCGTTCAAACCGCATCCATTCGCAGCATCTCGGTCACGGGTATTGCGTTAGCCCTTGCCATTGGACTCACGTTTCTATTGGCCAGAAGGCTCTTGAGCCCTCTCAAATTGCTGACGTCCAAAGCTGAAGCTATCGGCGCCGGGAATCTAGAAGAGCGAATTGACTGGAATCGAACCGATGAATTCGGCGCCCTCGGAAAGGCTTTCAATTCCATGGCGGAAAAGTTGCTCGTCGAACGAAAAAATGAGCAATACCGGCTCCAACGAGCGCAAAAGATGTCAGATCAGGCTCTGGAGAGCCTGTACGATCCAGTCATCGTAACCAACTCCAAGGGCTATATCACCCACCTGAACAAGGCCGCCGAAGCGCTGTTTGGGCCAAGTCCAGAAGCTCCTCGCCAACCCATCATCGCTCACCTCGGAGATCAACTCATTATGCGAGCGATCAACAAAACGCTTGATTTAGGCGAATCTGAGACGTCAGAAGAACAAGTTCCCCTCATCCCCATCACCGTCAACGGAATCGACCGAACCTACCGCTTACGCGTGACGAACATCAAGAGCGACGATGGTAAGACTCTCGGTGCGGTCGCTGTGATGGAAGATATCACTCACCTCAAAGAGCTAGATCGGCTCAAAACGGAATTCATCGGCGTCGCTTCTCACGAGATGCGAACGCCGGTCGCTTCCCTTCTCATTTCCGCGCAGCTCTTAGACGAGGGAGCCCTCGGTGAACTGACCCCTTCACAAAAAGAAGTGGTCGCTCTTCAGAAGCAAGATCTTAATCGCTTGGATCGTCTGATGAAGGAGTTGTTGGACATCACCAAACTTCAGGCCGGGACCTCTGAATCCGACTTACGACCCACGCAATGCGAAGAATTAGTCGAAGAAGCCGTAAGTGCGACACGATCGGTTGCCAAGCAAAAAGGCGTAGAACTAAGTGTGGCAACCGCCCCAGATTTGCAACCCGTTAAGGCTGATCGAAGTCAAATTGAGAGAGTTTTGATCAACCTGATCTCAAATGCCATCCGGCATACCAGGTCGGGAGGACACGTTAAGATTCGCGCAGAAGGTGGAGGAGATCAAGTAACCTTTAGCGTTGAAGACACGGGAGAAGGTATTCCAAAGGAATACCTCGACAAGATCTTCGATCGGTTTGTCCAGGTACCGGGAGCAACCGGAGGCGGCGCGGGGTTAGGCCTCTCGATCGCATATAAGATTGTGAAAGCACACGGCGGAAAAATTTGGGCGGAGAGCACACTCGGTGAGGGCAGCGCCTTCCACTTCACCCTACCTACACTAAACGACGCCGTGGGAGAAAAAATTTCTTGAGCGCAAAAATTCTCATCATTGATGACGAAACCAGCGTGCGAACCATGATGCGTCTCGCCCTGGAACACACCGGCTATACCGTCGATATTGCCCAAGATGGCGCCGAAGGAATCGAAAAGTATGGTGATGGCGCAGGCTATGACCTTGTCCTCCTCGATCAAAGGATGCCAGGCATGAACGGCATGGAAGTTCATCAGGTTATTCGCCAGAAGAATCCAGATGCCAAGGTCATCATCACCACTGCATTTGGCACGATAGACCTCGCCTCCCGGGCTATGGCCTCTGGAGCGGCGGATTTCTTACGCAAGCCTTTCACGGCCGATACGCTTCGGCTCTCAGTAAAATCAGCGCTTGAGCGCCCATCCGATAAACGTCCCAACTCGCCGATGGGGAGCTTCGAACGCACCACCATCAACGGTTATCGGATCGAGTTGATGACAGAAATCCATGACCGACACTTCGGCGAGGTTATCTGCAAATACAAGGTCCACCAACCAAGTGGCGAGGATGCAATGGTAAAAGTCATCCTTCCCACCTACGTAATGGAACTCGTGAAAGCATACGCCGACACAGAACATGTGCCTTGTCAAAACCGCTTCTGGCAAGCCATGAGCGAAGAAGCCTTGGCCAATCACCTCTGGCAAGAAGCAGAACTCCCGGCCGATAACGTTTTAAAAATCACCGAGCTGTCGCCAAGCCTTCAACGCTGGATCGATGGCGTTATGACCGTAGAATCGGAATCCCCCAATGCATGAAGTAGGCCCTGACGGCAAAGGCCGTCTCAAGATCTTCCTCAGCTTTGCCACCGGCGTCGGAAAAACCTTCCGACTGCTGGACGAAGCTCACCGTCGCGCCAAACGCGGTCAAGACGTTGTGATCGGTTTCATCGATCCTCGCAAAAGAGCTTCAACCGAAGAGCACATGCAAGGATTTGAGGTCATCACACCACAGACCATCTCGTATGGCGGTCGCGACTATGAAACCCTCAATGTGGATGAGATCATTAAGCGACATCCCGAGTTGGTTCTCGTCGACGACCTGGAGAAGAAAAATCCCCCCGGCGCTGGTCACGAATACCGATGGCAAGACGTCGAGCAGATTCTTGAGCATGGCATTGCCGTCCTCACCTCCATGAACGTCGCCCACCTGGAAAGCCTGAACGATAAGATTGCCGACATTACCGGCATTCGAGTTGCCGATACCGTCCCGGATCAACTCTTTCACAAGGCCGAAGAGATCGAGATCATTGACGCCACTCCACGCGCGCTCATTAACCGGCTAGAGCGTGGCGACATTTTCCCACCCGAAGAGATTGAACAGCAAAAGCAGACATGGTTTAAGGAAGAGACCCTCAGTGCTCTCCGAGAAATCGCGATGCGAGAAGCTGCTGGCCGCGTGGATGAAGACGTCAATGAGATGCGCAAGAAGAAGCGAATCGAGCGACTTTGGGCCACCAACGACCGCGTTCTGATCTGCGTCACCCCCACCAAACCGTCGCTTCGTCTGGTACGTCGCGGCTGGCGTATGGCTCAGAAGATGAACGCCGACGCCGTCGCTCTCTACGTGGAGGAGAAGGAACCGACGGAGGAAGAAGCCCGAATCCTTAGCGATGACTTCGCCTTAGCGGAACGCCTGGGTATTCGCGTCGAAAAACTCCACGGCAAGGCGCTTGAAGAGATCATCAAGTACTGCAAAGAGAACAACATCACCCAATTGGTATTGGGCCACTCTCAAAGAAGCAAGCTTGAGCAACTTCGCAAAGGCTCGCTGATCAACGATTTCGTCCGCGAGCTGCGAACGATCGACATCCTTGTCGTGGCCTCGGAAACCTCCGGCGTATAAAGCTTAAGGCCGACTTCCGCGGGTCAGATCACTCGCGGAAGTCATAATCTCGAACAGATTGTTGCCTTCTATTCGACCTGACGATTACTTCCTAGATCTCTCCAGAGCTGCCATAGGGGACACCGCATTTTGGGATGAATCGATCCCGGCGTGGATCGTCTTTCGCTCACCTATTGAGATCCTTCAAACCAACGATCTCGGCGAAGTTCTCGGCATCCTCGCAAAGGTAGAGAACCACCGAAACAGCGGCAGATGGGCGGCAGGCTATCTGACGTATGAATGCGCTTCGGCCCTGAATCCAGCGATTACCACAAAGCCTTCCTCCACAGCGCCCTTAATGTGGTTTGCCCTCTACGAGAGCGAGCCGACATTTCACCGTGAGCTTCTGCCTCCCGAAAACTCGCTGACCGTCGAGGATCTCACCCCAGAACTTGAACTTTCCGCGTACAAGATTGCCTTTCAAACGGTCAAACAGCACCTGGCAGAGGGCCACTCTTATCAAGTCAATTTCACGTTCCGTAGCCGATTTAACCTCGTCGGAAACCCCGAAGACTTCTTCTCCGATCGATGTGGCGTAGAACCTCCACGACATGCTGCCTATCTCAAAACAGACGTCGCCGCCATCGCCAGCTTTTCTCCCGAATTGTTCTTCGAGAGACTGGGCGAAAACATCCACATGCGCCCTATGAAGGGCACCGCGCCTCTATCACAACCCGCGAACGATATGCGGCATGATCCCAAGAGCGTTGCCGAAAACGTGATGATCGTAGATATGGTCCGAAACGACCTTGGTGCGATCTGCGAAACAGGGTCCATCTCCGTTCCTCACCTCTTGGAAGTTGAGCGTCACCGAAATCTCTATCAGATGACCTCGACCGTTTCCGGGCGTTCCTCCGCTTCCCTAACTGACTTGCTAACGGCAATCTTCCCCGCCGCCTCAGTCACTGGCGCGCCGAAGGTTAAGACTTGCCAAATCATTCAAGACTTAGAGATCTCTCCCAGAGGGATTTACTGTGGCGCAATCGGCTTTATCGGTCCCGGAATCGAACGATTTAGCGTTCCCATCCGGACGGCGTATCTCCCTCGAGATGGATGGGCGGAGTTCGGAGTCGGCAGCGGTCTTGTCTGGGATTCCGAAGTCGAAGCGGAGTACCTAGAATGCCTTCTAAAAAAGGACCTCTTGCTCCAATCGGGAAGGCCATGGAGACTCGTCGAGTCGATTCCCGCGCACAAAGTCCAGGAAGCATACGTCCGTTCAAGGCACCTAGATCGCCTCTCCCGTCAAGCCCAACTCTTGAACATCCCCTTTGATCGCGAACTCCTCGACTCGGTTCTCGCCAGACGTGAACCAACCCCGCTCCACCCTCTTCAGAAAGTGAGGATTGAGCTCGAGCCAAACGGTGGTACGTATGTGGAAGTCTCTCCCAGCATGATTCAAACTCCCAGGATCAGCGCCACTCTCGCCAAGTCGCCCGTCAATCCAACCGACCCTAATTTGAGGCTCAAGACCACCTCCCGGAGCGTCTACCAACGCCGTCTCGACGAGCACCCCGATTTCGACGAAGTCCTTCTGGTCAACAGCCGGGGCTTTCTCACCGAGTTCTGCTCAGGCAACTTGGTCCTAAAGCTGGATGGCCGTCTGTACACTCCATCGCGCGAACAAGGCGCTCTTCAGGGAATATCCATCTCTGAGATGATAGATCGTGGCGAAGTCACCATTCGAGACCTGACACCAGATGATCTCAAGCATGGAGAAGCCATCTACTTCCTGAACGCCGTCGCCGGCCTTGTGCCCGTCGACTTCGAATATCCTGCCATAATCAAGCCAACGAGACCATGATTTCCATCGTCACTGCCCCGGATCTCAAACCGACTGCCGGTATTGAGAATTCAATTACCTCCATTATTTCGGAGGCTGGTCGGTAGTCGGCGAAGGTTAGCACTCGCGCATTGAAAGCCCCAGCCGATAATTCGGCTGGGGCTTTTTTGTTTGTCGCAAAGTTGGATCTCGAAAAAGCAAACAGGAGGGAGGCGAACCCCGAAGTTCGCAGGCGTAATTTCAATGAACAACGAAAAGAAGTATCAGGATCGATCGGTCCTCATCCACGGACGTTTCCGAAGTGAAAAGTGGGACTTCCAAGATCACATTACGCCGCCTATTACCACTTCCACCGCCTTCCGCCTCAGATCGGCGGAGAGGGGCGCCCAAGGCTTTCAGCAATTCGCGAATCCTGACCTAGACCGAAATACCGCCAGTCCCATCTACATCTACGAGCGGCTTGATGACCCTTGCCAGGGACTGCTAGAAGAAACGCTTGCCTTTGCTGAGAAAGGAGAAACCGCGGTTAGCTACGCAACGGGTATGGCGGCCATTAGCGCCGTTCTCGGCATTCACCTCAAAGCGGGCGATCACCTCATCGCGAACAAGACGATCTACGGCTGCACATACAGCCTGGTCACGAAGTGGCTCAGCCGGTTCGGAATCCAGCACAGTTTCATCGACCTCAAATGTCCCCAAGCCCTTGCCGAAGCCATTCAACCGAATACAAAGGTCGTCTATTTTGAGACCCCTTCTAACCCCAACCTCGATTTGATCGACATACGTCAGGTCGTCGATGTCGTCCAAAAAGCCAACGAGAACCGAAGCGATGATGAGCGAGTAGTTACGGTCATCGATAACACTTTCGCCACCCCATTCTGCCAACGACCTCTCACGCTCGGCGCCGACTTTGTCGTCCACAGCCTCACGAAGAACTTGAACGGCTTTGGAACCGAAATGGGAGGTGTCGTCATCGGCCCTAAACGTGCCGAAACCGATCTTCTTGTCTTCCGCAAGGACTTCGGCGGAACGATAAGTCCGAAAACGGCTTGGCACATCTTAACCTACGGCATCCCAACACTGTCACTCAGAGTGGAGAGGCAACAAGAAACCGCTCGTAAAGTCGCCGAATTCTTAGAGCTTCATCCAAGAATTGACTTTGTCCGCTACCCGTCGCTGGATAGCTTTCCTCAAAAGGAATTGGCGCTCCGCCAACTCCGAGACATAGACGGAAACTTCGCCCCCGGCTACATGATCTACTTTGGACTAAAAGGCAATCCTGAAGAAGCCTACAGGCGAGCCATCAAACTTATGAACGACCTTGCCGAACGTTCTCTAAGCATCACCCTCGCCGTCAGCCTCGGCCAGATTCGGACGCTCATCGAGCATCCGGCCTCCATGACGCACAGCGCCATTGCGCCCGAAGATCAGGCGGATGCCGGAATCGATTCTGGAGGAGTTCGACTCAGCATCGGACTAGAAGACTCGCGAGATATTCTCAGTGATCTTGGCGACGCGCTTAAGTCGCTCTAGACACTTCAACTCGCCCGTGAACTAGTTTCGCGGGCGGAAATTCATTAGTTATGCATTAGTTAGCTAAAGAGCCTCTTCTCGATCACGCTCAACCCGGATAAGGTGAATCTGCCGAGCGGACGAATACTCCATGTCGTGGGCGGTGTCGGCCCTGGCAGAACTTCTCCGCAGACGCTAATTTCGCTGTCTATCTATATCAAATTTGCGTGCTGGTCACTGACCAAGGAGAAATCATGAAAGAGAGTCTAACCCTGATTAGGCCCTTGTCCGTACTCGGGCTTGCTGCAAGCCTGTTCGTTTTCGCGAGCGCTTCGTCTTCCAGGAACACCATGGCTTTCCTGGGATCTTCCGACGAGAACACGTGGCCGGTTGTGAACAATTTCGTGTCGGCGTTCGACCCAAATGGTGGCTACGTTTCGGCTTCGGGTTCCGCCGAATTCACTGGACTCGATCACAATGGCGACGAACAGACATCCTACTTCGGCGGCCTTGCTCATGCCAACTCGGACTACGGGATGCTGAAGACCTACGTCAATGCCTCTCTGGAAAACACGTTCTATAACGATAGCAACGTGGACAATGGCATCCCGAACATTTACATTGCCGCGGCTCAAGCCCAATTCAACGACACCCTGCACTTTTCGGGCACATATCTGCTGTCCAGTTTCAAAATCCGTTACACGTACTTCGTTCACGGATATAGAACCGACTCGGCATACGGATCGCTGTCTGTCGACGTGGGTACAAATCATGAATCCTTGTATCTAGGTTACGGATCTGGACCAAATATCGCTCAATATTTCTCCACCCAGAGCTACTCCCTAAATGCAGACATGTCTCAGGACATTAGAACCAACTTCCTAGCAGGATTCCAGATTGATACCCAATACTATCTGGACGGCTCTAACTTCGTGGGTGAGGCCGACTTCGCAAGCACGATTACCCTTTCCAATATCGAGGTATTCGATGACGCTGGAAATCCGTTCTATGACTGGACATTAACCTCGGATTCTGGATTCCAGTATCCAACGGCCAATGCCGTACCGGAGCCCGCATCGATGGCCGCGCTAGGATTCGGAGCACTCGCCGTTCTCCGTCGCCGAAAGCGCAGCTAGTCCTCGTTCTTCCTCCCGTAGCCGTTCGTTCTCCAGACCCCCGGAGACGGGCGGCATTTCTATATGTCGCAGGCTCTCAAGCGACGCAGAATGTCTCTACCCACAACCGCTGCCGTCTGGCTGCGATTCAGCCGCAGTTCTAGGGGAATAGAGTGACAAATCCTTTGAAACAGCTCCATTTCGCATGGAGCCAATGGCATATTTGCCGCCTCGCGCCACCGATGGACCCAATCGACGACGCTTCGCCCATAGCTGGAGTGTCCAACCACCGTAAGCGCATATCCGGCGAACTCAAACGCCGCCTGCTGCGACTTGATAGACTCGGTCTCGTTCGCCTCAAAGAAACTTTGTCGAAACAGTTCGGCAATTCCTTGGGGCTTTTCAACCATCGCCCGAACCATCCCCAACGCTGGCAACAGACTGCCCATAGAAACCTTATGCTGCCCGTTAGTCCTTAGATCCAGGCATTCCTCTAGCCATGCCAGAGCCCGTGGCCAATCGCCACGCATCACCGGAATCAGCGCCCGATTTCCTAAACCCATGACGTACTCAAAATCGGCATGAGATGTCCCGATTTCTTTCAGTCGACCGAGAACTTCGTTGTACCGAGCCAACGCATCGTCATAGCATCCTTGGTGCAATAAAAAGAGCGCCTCATTGCCTTGGGCGGATAAAAGATCGATTTCACTTCCCGCCTCTCGGGCATAGTAAATGGCCCGAGAGATCGCCGCCATCGCGTCGTTCCATTCTCGCCGGAGAAAATGCGCCAATGCTATTGCGTTCCACACCGCTCGCAAGATAATCGGATTCTTCGATACCTCAATCAAACGGCTTCCAAACTGAAACACCCCGTCGGAATCGTTCAACCAAGCTTTGAGCGCAATGAGCCTTGCTAGTCCGCGCTCCCAGTGCTCATCTCCGCAAGACGTATCTCCTAATGCCCGTTCAAGAAGAAGACTCATTACTTTCGGTTGAGCACCTGCCAGCGGCAATGTTTCCGGTGACGAGAGCAGAATCATCGCCGCTTCGGGGCGCATATGGATCATTGTTCGAACAATGTCAGCGGCAAGTAGACTCTCCGCCGGCGACATGTCTTGCCGATCGTTTCTGCTTTCAACTTTATCTCGTAAGATGCGTCGAATCGTTTCCCGCACTTCGGGATGTCTGAGGAGCCCACGATCCTTGATCATCGTCAGAGAACGAACGGCGTCCTTGCCCCTCCCCAATCGTCGGTGCGCTTCCAAATTCAACTTCCATAGAAACGGATCGCGGGGCCAAAGTGCAAACCAAATACCGGTGAGCCCAATCAATGTTTCCTCTTGCTTTCGCTTAAGGCAAATTTCACCAACCCGAACTTGCACGGCGTGAAGAACCGAGAGAGTCTCTTGCAGAAGGTTGAATTCCCACGATTCGCAATTCTCTTCCGGCGACTCGCGAACAAAAAAGTGCGTCGCGCGGACAAGATCTCTCAATTCGTCTTCTTCGTTGCTCGCCGACTTGGCCTCATCAACCAAGTCCAAGAATTCGTCAATGTCAGTCGTTACAACCGACCGATTCAGTGATATTGAGTCGCCATTTTCATGGAGCGCCTCCGCAAAGGATTGTCGAAATTTACTAAGAGCCACACGGAACCGGTTCGCCGCCGTCAAAGGGTCGACTTCCGGCCAAATCATCCCGATTAACGTCCTCCGTGAAATACCCTTTGCTTGGTGATCGGCTAATGCAACCAGCAAGCGCGCATTAGAACGCAAAGCGATAGCCTCGTTCTTGGCGACATCCACGAAGCGAAATCGCCCTAAGACATCAAGCCGATATCGTCTCTGCGAATCTCCGATTTCTCCTTCCAATACAAACACCAATCCTCATATTCCCACGGTAGTGTTCTAGAGACTATCATTTCAGAGATAAAAAACGAAGTCAATATCCGTCAATGATCCCTGTCCCCACTCTTTCTGGGAACGCGAACCTCACCGAGCCATTTGAACGTGTTCTTTCTCAGTAAATGAGCTGACTTGGCTACATATGCAAGCGCAGGAGAATGCCTGATACCCACTGGGGTGTAAAACGCAAGGTTCCTCAGAGTCTGGGTTAAATTGTCCGCTTCCCTTAGCCAGGCCAGCCCTGTACCCCTGATCCATCTAAGCGCTCAAGTGCCCCAGCTTTGAACTAGATCTGTCGTCTTATCTGCAAGCGAAATAAAGAAAGGCTGTCACTGAGTGACAGCCTTTCAGAATGCGGTGGTGGATCGTGTAGGGCTCGAACCTACGACCCGCTGATTAAGAGAGAGGAGCTACCCCCGCCTGACTGATTCCTGGCGATCATTTTAGGTTCAAAGCGCTGCTCTATTGGTGCTGATCGGTCTTGTGTTTTGGTGTCGATCAGCACCAGGATCGACACCATGAAACGACAGTGCTACCCACGAGGTGGAAAAGGATCGTTGCCAAAACTGTCCTTCGAACGTATCGAACCATCCTGCCTGTGAACAACTAATTCAGCTCGATTGTTGATGGCAATCTTGCGTGCGACCTGCACCGCCTCCTGTTGAGTCGATGTGACTTTTGAAGCCTTGCTGGCTCCCGTGCTCTTGACAGCCCAAGAACCTCCCTGAGGAACGACGTGAACTTGTTTCTTAGACATATGTTTACTCTCACCTATGTAGACGAGCTTCTATTCATTTTGGATTCTCAGAAATCAAGAGTCAACTGTGTTGCACCCTCGAATGTGCCTTCATCCCCATTGGGATCGTCAAAGAGGAACGGGCTCAGTGGGTTGTGGTTCTTATATCTCTCAATGGCCCTTGTATTGGACTGAACCGCGTAACAGTAAACACAACCGTGCGGACAGGTATCGTAATCTCCGATGTCCCTGCTAGCAGTACATTCGCAGCCTGGGCGATTGCCCAACATTTTGACTCCGAGCGTCCTTCCTCCTAAATCGGCCAGCCGACGGCTGTCGATGCATCGGGCCGGGCTCTGAACGGTGATGAGCTCAGGTTGAGTGCAAATGGTTAACGAAATCCCGCGATCTAGTGCCATGCAGTAAAACTCCTCGGCCAGCTCCCGTTTCAGGTTCAACTCAGGATCAAACCACGGGTTACCAAACACTCGACTCATCTCATTCAGATTCCTTTCGGTTTTCCTGTATAGCTGCATAAATGAGATTACGCACTCATCAACCAGACCAGTCAAAGCGTCGGCTATCCGAGCGAAGTTCGCCTTATGAAACTCCAGTGGTGTTTCCTCTGAGAAGACAATAGTGTCGTAGCGCCAAACCACAGCCCGTTTGCCGTGTCGGGTGAAGATCTCCCGAACCGCCTCCACAGATTTCTCCCAATCAACAACGTTATGTTCGAGTGAACGGGGATAGCCATTGATGGTGTAGCTCACATAGTATGGAAACCCAGCACCTTCAACGACGGACAAGTGCCTCAGGAATGGTCGGAAGTTCTTGGTCCAAAAGACAATGCCCTGCACATCCTCGGGAACAAGTGAGACACGAATCGGACGCCGGTTCATGGGATTCCGCATCATACAGAACCCGGCCTTGAGTCGATTGCAAAACCACTCTCCATAAAAAGCTGGAATGTCGGTCTTATAGCTGGCCGAGACAATCATCTAAGTCGGACCTTGTAAAAGTTGAGCGGTAGATTCTCCTTCACCGGTCGAGTGCAGTACAAGTGATTGCAATCGGCCATTTCATCACGGATGGCCTTAGCTAGCTGTAGATCGTCTTTCAGCGGATCGTCCCTGGTGGCAAAGCCAGCACGTCGAAGAGGTTGGTTCAGGAACTCACGCGTACCGTTTCCCATGGGAACCTTGTAGTTAAAATCAAGAAACCAGCCCTCCCCACTAGACGTTGCACCTGATATATCCTGTGCAAGCTTAACAAGCTCGCCGTGCCGTGCTGCATCAGATAAAACCAGAGAACCAATCACTTGACCTTCCGGCTCAAGATTTTTGGGATCGTTCGTAAGAAAACCATCTATCTTCAATCCTGTTCGAAGGATAAATTCCTCCCGCGCGATTTCAAAAAGGTCACGCCAGGCTCCCTCTCTTTCCAAGCCAACAAAATCAATATTGAGATTCTCTGCATCGGGGAGACCGCAGAGAATGCCGAATAGTTCGGAACCAGGACCGGGACCTATCGCATTCAACTTCCAATCCTCGCCTTCACCAGAACTTGTGAATCGCTGAGCCATACAGCGCCAAATCACAGCATGCTTTGGAGCAAAGTGAAGGGTGTATGCGACCATCCGGTCGGGAGAATCGTACTCGATACCATCTTCTGCAAAGTAGGCTTCTTTAAGGTGGGTGAGTTCCTGGTTCAACACGTTGTGGCGAGCACCATCAATTCCGTTGATGCCCAAGCATTCGGCCTGGAATCGTAGGGCCACATCCTGAAAAAACTGAAACAGGTTGAGATTGCGTTGCCTCATACAGCTTGCGTCCTCTTCGACGCGTTGCAGGAGCGATCAGAAGTTTACCTTCGCCTTATGAAGTCAGCTCACCAGTAACACGCCCATCCTCAGTATTGGCTGCCAGGAATGACCTTCGGCGCGCTCCTTTGGAACGGAGCGGCCAAGTTGACGATGCCATCCTTCTATCGCACTATTGCAAATCCATATCAGCTTGCCCGAGATCGTCTAAAGGCGATCTTGAAGGAGCTGGTATGCAACAGAAATTTGAATTGGGTGAGACAGTCATCACTCGGAACGCTTATGACACCCTGAACACATTCGATGTGTACGCCGGACTCAGAATGCATTCGTTTGGCGATTGGGGTGAGCTTTGTCCCGAAGACAAAGCTGCCAACGAGCAAGCGCTGAAGGACGATTCTCGCATCCTGTCGGCCTATACAGACCGATGGGGCAATAAGTTTTGGATCATCACTGAATGCGATCGATCCGCCACTACCATCCTCCTACCAGAGGATTACTGAGCCAGACCCTCATAGTCTGGCTCTTTTCTTTGCCGCCAGTTTGACAGGCCTTCCCTTCTGTTGGATGCTGGCGCCCTATGCCTACCTGCTATCTCTGCGGACAATCAATCCGCTCCTTAGCTGCCGGATTCCGCCGCAAGGTAAGGACCGGTGAGTATGTTTACCGGTCTCGCTCTAAGGCCGTGCGCACGAGCTATGGCTTGCGTGTGCTTTGCAGCCGGTGTGCCAAGCGAATCGACGCTCAGGACTTGCGGCAAGAATTCCTCTGGTTGCTACGCTTCGCTATTTTCCTCGCCATCCTCTACATCCTGAGCCGTCTTGCACCGCCCCTCTGACTATTTAGTACTGGAAAACGACTTCCAATCTTCGTGCAGTATTTGTACACTTTCCAGACTCGCTTATGTACGTATACCGAATGCACCAGATACCGCCGGGTGTGGCGACCCGCTTTGGGGCAAAAGATGCTGCTGCCAAGCAGCTACAGGAGGTCGTCAATGCCTATGCGAAAGAAGGATGGGAGTTCTATCGGGTCGATCAATTCGAGGTTATTGAAAGCATCGGCTGCGGCTGCATTGCCTTCATCTTTCGGCTTGTTGGTTGGAATCAGACGGAAACGCGCCACGTCTATGTTCTGACTTTTCGGCAAGAGCGAAGTCAGGCCGAGCCAATTGCCCCTCCTGGAGAGGCCGCCCTTGCAGAGCCTGCGGCCACGGCAGTCAGGGAGGAAGTACCCACCAGTTCACCCGTTGATACTGCGCAGAGCCCCAAGGCTCTCCGCTTGGGCGTCATCGCCGTGGCGGTTTCAATCTTCCTCGTCACCTTCGTGCTGATTCCCTGGTTCCAGAAGGGGTCAATCCCACCGCTCAATTGGATACGCAATGGCATCGCAAACCTCCGGGGTAATCCTGAGATCCGAACTGTCGGCTCTGCGACTCCCGTGGTTCACACAGAGAGCTACACTGCACGTCAGCCCTCAGATAGCGATAGTCCAGGCGTCGAAGGCGATCCCGAACCTGACGATGCTCAAGACGATGAGTTCCCTGGCGAGCACTTCCCTGAGACCAGGCTTCGCCTGATTTCTCAAGCAGAGATCGACTTCATGAACTTCGCGCAGGCGAGGTATGCGGTCAATGAAGCCTACGCGCGGCATGGAGTGACTTTCCGCAAAGGGCCGATACGCGATCAATTCCTCAAGATGAGTTGGTATCAGCCTGTAGCAGGACGCTATTTCGAGAACTCTCTTCATCTACTCACCGAGACCGAGCGGGTAAACGTAAAGCTCCTCGAAGCTCGTTTAACTTATCTTAAGCAGTCCGGCCAGACTAACTGAACTTTCAGAAATCTCCGGGGCGCGAGTTGGACAAGGTGCTTGCGCTTACCTACGGTGCCGCTGGGGAGGCGTAGCCCGCTTCCCCGGAGGTTCTCGATTGTCTTCACACACAACTGCACTCCGCAATGCGCCTTGTAGCGAGGAGCCGGGCTTTTATAGCTCTGTGGGTCTCTGGCTTTACGGCAATCTTCGCGTCTTACACGGCAGGCTTGCGTATGTGGCAAATAGCCTCGGAACGCCAGAGTTTGGATCACGGCATCTTATGGAAATCGAGGCAGAGGCAGAGCGGCTGGTGCTCGCTGGGTTCACCCTGGTTTGCGGTATCCACAACGAAGCCCAGCAACGGGTAGCGGTGGTGCCGTTGCGTTGGGGCTCTCCCCGCGTGCTTGTTCTGTCAGGTGGCTTCAAACACCACTTGGGGCCGGAACTTAACGAAGAGCCCTTTCGGATAGCTCGGCTCTGGCGCTATGCCTGGGACCGCTGCACAGACCTCGCCATCTCCCGTCGTGCTCCGAACAAACTGCCAACCTTTGCCCGCCACAACCCCACGGTAGACCGCCTGATCGCAGAGATTGCCGAGAAACGGCGCCCCGGACTTTGCTCTCCGTTCGATTCGCTCACTCCCATTCTACGAACCTGACCATTCCCCACAGCCCTTCCCTTGTGAGGGCTGTTTCCTTAAAGCTCACTTGAACAAAAGTTAACCACCCGCTTGCGATACTCGGGGAGAACCCTATGGGTTCACTTTTCACGCCAGCAACCGCAGAGAAGGGAGCACGCCTTCCTTGCTTGAGCGAACACCAATCCTGTTCGCTTATTTTTTGTGCCAGCCGTATACCAAGCGTCTACAGAGCCGTCAAGCTGAGCCTCCCATCTGGGAGTGCGTGCTTTGTGACCTCACCCACTAGCCCGAAACTCGGGACATGTCCTTACGCCCTCGGCCACCCTCACGACTGCCCCAAACCCATAACCGCTTCGCTGCGGCCCTCTGTCATATTTCCCGCTATAACGGCCGGTACGCCTTACATCTTCCCAAAGATACGGGCCTCAAAACTGAAGAGCTACGCCTCATCCTCGATGGCAGACGCGACCCAAGCCACACTGCCGCCGTTAGAATTTGGCGGGCGATCTGCAAGGCCTCGGGAAGAGACATACCCCTTGAAGATCTGATTCGGCCTTATGGCGAACCCTTTCCAACGAAGTACCCCTGCCAGCTCTTTGCCTGCCGCTGCCACCCACCCTGGGCCTGGGAAAACGACGAACTCAAACCAGAGTTCCAAAACACCCCAGCCGGTACCTGGACCTTTGAGGTGCCGAGTTCACCGCATTAACCCTAACCCACTCTCTGATGATCCCTCCCTCTATACGCCTGCCTGAAGATCCTGAATCGCATGTACTGGCTGAACAACTACGCCTCCGCCTTGCCTGGCTTCCCTACGATGCCTTTGCCTTTTGCATGGTTCGGCTTTTGAGGCAGCTCAACTTCGCCGGCGTCGAGCGCTCTTCCCGCCGTTCCCTCAAAGGCCCCAACGACCTAAGCGGCATTGATATCCGGGCGCTGCTTGACACTGGCCTGGAACTGGTTCCTGTTGCGGTTCAGGTTAAGCGGTACAAGGGGCCGCACCACGTCCCGAAGCGGTTCGTCACCGAGCTTCGCGGAGCACTCTTGGAGCGCGACATCCCATATGGCCTTATCCTCTCGACTTTTAGCTTCTCTCGGGAAGCCCATGAAGCGGCACGTAACTATCCTGGTCGCCCGATTCGCCTCGTTGAGGGCACGGAACTTGGCTTACTCATGCTTGTCTGCCGAATCGGAGTGGTGGAGCGCACCGACCTTACCACGGGCAAGTCGTCTCTGCTCTTCGATGAAGAGGCATTCACCTTCCTTGAAGACTACTGCCGTAACCAGCGAAAGGGAGGACAACGATGACGGCGCCCGATCCGCTGAGCGAGCCTACACCGGGATTGGATGAGATCGAGCATGAGCCAGGTGTGATTCCCGAGTTGCGACAAGACCGCATGGTGCGCCTTGCCAAAGAGTTGCTCATCCTCGGCGTCTCTTCCAAGCAAGTAACGCGCCTCCTCGGATACGACCTAGACCGTGTTGAACAGCAACTTGCATGGCTTCCACTTCGCAATCCTCGCAAACCCGCCTCGCTGATCGTCGCGGCCATCGACCAGGACTTCGAAGCTCCTGCCGCTTTGTGGGAGGCGCATGAGTAGGGGATTCGTGATGCTGCCAACCTCCTTCATCGATGAGCACCTTCCTTCCCTCTCAGACGGCGAGGTTCGGCTCTTTCTCGTTATTGCTCGCCAGACGCTCGGCTGGCAAACCAAAGGCGGCGGTCGCAAGGAGTGGGACAGGCTAACGCACTCAGAGTTGAAGCGCCGGATGGGACGCAGCAGTGCACCTGTCTCGGCCGCTATTGCTTCGCTACAAGCGAGGGGCCTCATTCGAGTCCGCGGTAAGGGAGGCAAACTTCTCGAGACAGCGGCAAGGCGGCGTGGGCAGTTCGGCTCCTTGTCCTTTTCCCTTAATTCCAACTACTGGCCTTCGTCTTCAGATACTGGATTCCAGCATGTGAAAACAACAAAAGAGACTCCTACAAAAGAAACCTTTATTAATGGAAGGCGGAATGGTGCCGTTCGTGTGAACTCTGGCTGGCAACGAATCGGGAACCTCATCAATCCTTCGCCAGGAAACCCTAATCCATGACCCTTTTAGAGCTGCCTACTCCTACGCCAAAGGAGGTGACCGCCTTTAGAAGGTTGATGCTTGAGCACTTTTCTGTAACGCTAAGCGACGCCGAAGCCCAGCACTTCGCCACCAAAGCACTAAGACTCGCCTATGTCCTCAGCCCTTCGCTACTTCCTGTACGTGCGCAAGAGCACGGAAGGAGAAGACCACCAAATCAAGTCCCTTGAAGATCAAGACTCCGTTCTTAAGGCACTCGCTCGGCGAGATGGCCTCCGCCTTATTGAGCGGTTCGCCGAAGCCCGGTCTGCCAAAAAGCCAAACAATCGCCCGGAGTTTGAAAGGATGCTCAGCATGCTTCAACAAGGCAAGGCAGACGCCATTCTCTGCTGGCATATTAATCGGCTCTCACGGAACCCGATTGAGTCGGGGCAACTCCAGTGGCTGCTTCAGCAGGGCGTCATTAAGGAAATCCGAACTCCGGACCGTGTGTATCGCCCGGAGGACAATGCCCTCCTGATGGCGGTAGAGACCGGCATGGCGAATCAGTACGTTCGCGACCTCAGCAATGATCTACGTCGTGCGGCATCGGAAAAAGCGGACCGAGGGTGGTATCCGCACCGTTCGAAGCATGGATATCTGGTGAATCCTGAGACTAAGGATATCGAAGCGAACCCAAAGACCTTTCCATTGCTGCGACAAGCCTGGGAGAATTTAGCATCTGGAGCCTTCACGGTGCCTCAGGTGGGCCAGCAACTCACGGAATGGGGCCTGCGCGTCAAGGCAAACCGGACCAAGCGGATTCAGCCCATGTCTCGCAGTACCCTCTACCGCCTCTTTTCTGAACCGTTTTACATGGGATACTTCCGCTTCAAAGGTGAGCTCCTTCCAGGCAAACACCCGGCCATGGTTTCAAAGGCAGAATTCGAAGCCGTTCAAAGGATCATCAAACGAAAAGCAAAGACTAAGCCTCAGCGGAAGGCATTTGCCTTCACCGGCTTCATTCGCTGCGGCACCTGCGGTTGTCTTGACCTGCCCCCGCTTTGAGGCACATTTTTAAGAGTAGAGTTTCTCCTTCATTCTAGTTTGTTCAAAGTTCTTTGCGTAAGTCGCGGGTGCGACGTAGCCGAGTGACGAGTGGGGTCTTTCTTGGTTGTAGAAGTTCCTCCAAAGGGTGAGTTTGAGTTGTGCATCTGCGAGGTTGTAAAAGAGCTCGGCATTAAGGAACTCAGCTCTGAGTCTGCCGTTAAAGCTTTCGATGGTTCCGTTCTGCCAGGGAGAGCCTGGTTTGATGAACCTGCTCTGGGTTCCTGAGATCGCCAGCCACACGGTGAGGGAGTCCGCCACAAACTCAGGCCCATTGTCGCTTCTGAGGTACTTGGGCTCGCCTCTGTCCTTGAAGAGCGAGGCGAGAACTTGACGGACCTTGGGGGCCTTGATGCTGGTCGCCGCCTCCAAAGCCAGACATTCCCGGGTGTATTCGTCGATGACTGCCAGAATCT